>ENA-OXQJ01000037-OXQJ01000037.1-human-gut-metagenome-genome-assembly--contig:-NODE-37-length-65920-cov-9.81512_pt1 | contig 65920 bp, 52 predicted proteins | sample MGYA00249581_ERZ652561 | MGnify/ENA primary metagenome ERZ652561 (study PRJEB26925, sample SAMN05826697) | human gut metagenome | biome: ENVO:2100002; feature: ENVO:00000062; material: ENVO:00002003...
ATCCAGGCGATGCGCAGGAAACCACGTCCGCGCATCGCCTGCTTTTTCAGCACGTCCGCCATCCATCCGGATAGGCGAAAACACGACGCCCCGCTATGGCAGCATGAATCCTGAACAAGCTTACATAGCAGGGCGTCTGTTCTTTTCACGGGCTGAAAAGAGCCAAAAGTCCCAGAGGTGCGTCAGACTAGCCAATTGGGAAATCCACTTTATAGTGATTATGAATTCCGCGTGGGGAAAGATATTTTTGGTCGGAGGGGTGGAAAGTGGGGAAATTTTGCTTACCTTTGCAGAAAGCAATCAACATATAATTCCCATTTGGCAGATGAACCCGAACAGCCTGGTTTCCATCGACGACCTTTCCGAGCAGCAGATTCTCGACCTGCTCGAAACGGCACGATTTTTTGAAGAGCATCCCAATCACAAGTTCCTCGACGGGAAGGTGGTGGCGACGCTCTTTTTTGAACCCTCCACGCGCACGCGTCTCAGTTTTGAAACGGCGGTAAACCGCCTCGGAGGCCGTATTATCGGTTTCTCGGACGCAGCCACTTCGTCGTCGTCGAAAGGCGAGACGCTCAAGGACACAATCAAGATGGTGAGCAACTATGTGGACCTCATCATTATGCGCCACCATCTGGAGGGGGCGGCGCGCTATGCCACGGAGGTTACGGATACGCCCGTAATCAATGCCGGCGACGGCGCCAACCAGCACCCCTCGCAGACGATGCTCGACCTCTACTCGATTCTGAAGACGCAGGGCACGCTCCACGACCTCACAATCACGATGGTGGGCGATTTGAAATACGGGCGAACCGTCCACTCGCTGCTTATGGCGATGAAGTATTTCAACCCCACGTTCCGCTTCGTAGCCTGCGAGGAGCTGCGGATGCCGCGTGAATACATCGAGTTCTGCCGCCGTCAGGGCATAAACTTCGAGGAGCATACCGACTTCTCGCGCGAGGTTATCGATTCGACCGACATACTGTATATGACCCGCGTGCAGCGCGAGCGTTTCAGCGACATCATGGAGTATGGGCGCGTCAAGGATCTCTATTCGCTCCACAACGACATGCTCTCGACGTCGAAGCCCAATCTGCGCGTGCTGCATCCGCTGCCGCGCGTCAACGAGATTTCGACCGACGTAGACGACAATCCCAAGGCCTACTACTACGAGCAGGCGCGCAATGGTCTGTTCGCCCGTCAGGCGCTGATATGCCGTGCTCTCGGCATCGACCCGCGCAAAGCATAACTTTCCAGTAATTTCCATCAGCTCAACAATATGCACACCAATAAAGAGCTTGCCGTAGCGGCTCTGCGCAACGGCACCGTAATAGACCACATACCGCCGGAGGCCCTGTTCAAATGCGTGGCCATTCTCGGTCTGGCCTCCACCACGCGCCGTATTACCATCGGCAACAACCTCGAGAGCGACAAGCTCGGCTCAAAGGGGATAATCAAGGTGGCCGACACCTTTTTCCCCGATGCCGATCTGAACCGCATCGCGCTGATTGCCCCCACGGCCGTGGTCAACATAGTTCGCGACTACGAGGTGATTGAGAAGCACGCCGTGGAACTTCCCCACGAAATCCGCGGCATCGTAAAGTGCGACAACCCCAAATGCATCACCAACAACGAGCCGATGACCACCATATTCGAGACCGTAGACCACAAGCCCGGCCACATCCGCTGCCGCTACTGCAACCACACCGTGGCCAACGCGAAAGCCAATATAGCCGGCCACAACTGATTACCACTCCACCGCTCCCCGCCGCATGAAACAGAAACGCGACCTTAAACCCGGCACGATGCTCTATCCGCTCCCGGCGGTAATCGTGACCTGCGGCTCTACCGACGGCCCGTCGAATATGCTCACGGTGGCCTGGACGGGCACGGTGTGCACCAATCCGCCGATGGTCTATATCTCCGTGCGCCCCGAGCGCCATTCCTATCCGCTCATCGAGGCCAACATGCAGTTCACCATCAACCTGACCACCGCAGCCATGGCCCGCGCTACCGACTGGGTGGGCGTGCGCTCCGGCCGAGACTACGACAAATGGGCCGAGACGGGCCTGACGCCCGTACGCGGCGTAGCCGTGAAGTGCCCCTATATCGACGAGTCGCCGCTCTCGCTCGAATGCTTCGTCAAGAGTATCATACCGCTGGGAAGCCACAACATGATTGTGGCCGAGGTGGTCAACGTGCTGGCCGACGAGGAGCTTTTCGACCCCGAGACCGACGCCTTCCGCCTGGAGGACGCAGGTCTGCTCAACTACACCCACGGCCACTATTACGCCCAGGGAGAGCCGCTGGGCAAGTTCGGCTTTTCCGTGCAGAAAAAAACCTCGCGCAAGGCCGCAGCAAAAAACAATCAGGATAACAACCAATCAAGATAACACTATGCAACGCGACACCCAAATTTTCGACATCATCGAGCGCGAACATCAGCGCCAGCAGAAAGGTATCGAGCTGATCGCTTCCGAAAACTTCGTCTCACCCCAGGTGATGGAGGCCATGGGCTCCTGCCTGACCAACAAATATGCCGAGGGCTATCCGGGACACCGCTACTACGGCGGCTGTCAGGTGGTCGACGAGGCCGAGACCATAGCCCGCGAACGCCTCAAGCAGCTCTTCGATGCCGAATACGTCAACGTGCAGCCCCACTCGGGTGCGCAAGCCAATATGGCCGTGTTCATGTCGGTACTCAAACCCGGCGATACCTTCATGGGCATGAATCTCGACCACGGCGGCCATCTGAGCCACGGCAGCCCCGTGAATTTCTCGGGTCTGGTATTCAACGCCGTAGGCTATAATGTGGATAAGGAAACCGGCCGCGTGGACTACGACGAGATGGAGCGCATAGCCCTCGAAAAACACCCGAAACTGATTGTAGGAGGTGCCAGCGCCTACTCGCGCGAATGGGACTATGCCCGCATGCGCCGCATAGCCGACGAAGTTGGCGCCATCTTCATGGTCGACATGGCCCATCCGGCCGGCCTCATCGCCGCCGGCCTGCTGGAAAACCCGCTCAAGCACGCCCACATCGTGACCTCCACCACACACAAGACGCTCCGCGGTCCGCGCGGCGGTGTAATCCTCATCGGCAAGGACTTCGACAACCCATGGGGAAAGACCACCAAGAAAGGGGAAATCCGCAAGATGTCGTCGCTCATCGATTCAGCGGTGTTCCCCGGCGTGCAGGGCGGTCCGCTCGAACATGTGATCGCAGCCAAGGCCGTAGCCTTCGGTGAAGCTCTCACACCCGAGTACAAGGAATATCAGAAGCAGGTGCAGAAAAACGCCGCTGCCATGGCCGCAGCCATGACCGACAAAGGCTACAAGATTATCTCCGGCGGTACCGACAACCACTGCATGCTCGTTGACCTCCGCACCAAGTTCCCCGACCTGACGGGCAAGGTGGCTGAGCGCGTGCTCGTAGAAGCCGACATCACCGCCAATAAAAACATGGTGCCGTTCGACACCCGTTCACCCTTCCTCACCTCCGGAATCCGCCTGGGCACTCCCGCCATCACCACTCGCGGCCTGAAGGAGGCGGAGATGGGCCATATCGTGGAACTCATCGACACCGTTCTCTCCAATCCCGAAAGCGAGGCCAACATAGCTTCGGTGCGCGCCGAAGTGAACCGCATGATGGCCGACCGCCCGATGTTCGCCTGGTAAATATGACCAACCTACTTTATAGAATCTATCTGCTGCTGATTGCGCTGCCGCTGGTGGTAGTCGCCACCATCCTGGCCGGAGTCCTGACAATTATCGGGACCGCCCTCGGGGGCGGCCGTTTCTGGGGCTACTGGCCGGCCCATATCTGGGCGCGCGTATGCCTCGCCCTATGCCTGGTACGAGTGAAGGTCGATGGCCGCGAAAACATCTCGGCCGACACCTCGTATGTCTTCGTGGCCAACCACCAGGGCGCATTCGACATCTTCGCCATCTACGGCTATCTCAACCACGACTTCCGCTGGATGATGAAAAAAGGGTTGCGGGGATTTCCCGTGATCGGGGCCGCATGCGCCGCCGCGGGCCATATCTTCGTCGACAACTCCTCGCCGGGGGCTATACGCCACACCATGGAGAAGGCCGAGCGCGTGCTGAGCCACGGCACCTCGCTGGTAATCTTCCCCGAAGGCGCACGCACCTTCACCGGCAAGATGCGCCCCTTCAAAAAGGGAGCCTTCCAGCTGGCCATGGAGTTCGCACTCCCGGTAGTTCCGGTGACAATCGACGGCTCGTTTGAGGTGATGCCGCGCACCACCGTAGTGCCGTCGCCCGGAACGATACGGCTCATCATCCACAAGCCCGTGGCAGCGCCGGCCGACGAGTTCGACCGCGCCAGGGTGATCGCCGACTCTTTCGCGGCCGTGCACTCCGCTCTCCCCGACCGCCACAAATAAGTAAGACAGCACACCGCATGGAGGCGTGCTAAACATTCGGCAGCACACCGTTGTTATAAAAGGTGACAGACATGGCAGATGCTCTGCCAGTTTGTCACCTTTTCTGTCGCGTTTCCGAGGGTATGGCTCTTAGAGACGCTTTTGGCACGGATATTGCAACATATTTCCCGATGGAAGACTAAAACTATAAAATCCAACATAAATCTCATGAAAATCAAACCGCTTGCCGACCGTGTGCTCATCAAGCCCACCCCGGCCGAAGAGACTACAATTTCGGGCATCATCATTCCCGATTCCGCTAAAGAGAAACCACTGCGCGGCACCGTACTCGCCGCCGGCAACGGCACCAAGGATGAAGCCATGGCGCTCAAGGAGGGCGACGAAGTGCTCTACGGCAAATATGCCGGCACCGAGGTGGAATTCGAGGGCGAAAAGCTCTTGATTATGCGCCAGAGCGACGTGCTCGGCGTGTTCGAGAAATAAGCCCGTAAACTCAACAACTAAAGCTTGAAACACAACAACTATGGCTAAAGAAATCAAATTCGATATCAAGGCTCGCGAAGAGCTCAAGAAAGGCGTCGACGCTCTTGCCGACGCAGTGAAAGTAACCCTCGGCCCGAAAGGACGCAACGTAATCATCGAGAAGAAATACGGCGCACCCCACATCACCAAGGACGGCGTATCGGTAGCCCGTGAAATCGAACTGGACGACCCGTTCCAGAACATGGGAGCACAGCTCGTGAAGGAGGTTGCCTCCAAGACCGGCGACGACGCCGGCGACGGCACAACCACCGCTACCGTGCTGGCCCAGGCAATCATAACCCACGGACTGAAGAACGTGGCCGCCGGAGCCAACCCCATGGACGTGAAGCGCGGCATCGACAAGGCAGTGGCAGCCATCGTAGAGGGCGTAAAGTCTCAGGCTGAGGAAGTAGGCGACGACTTCAAGAAAATCGAGGACGTGGCCCGCGTATCGGCCAACAACGACGAGGCTATCGGCCATCTTATCGCCGAAGCCATGAAGAAGGTGAAGAAGGAAGGCGTAATCACCGTCGACGAGGCCAAAGGCACGGAAACTACGGTCGACATCGTGGAAGGCATGCAGTTCGACCGCGGCTACATCTCGCCCTATTTCGTGACCAACACCGAGAAGATGGAATGCGCCATGGATTCCCCCTACATCCTTCTCTACGATAAGAAAATCTCCAACCTCAAGGATATGCTTCCCATCCTCGAAGCTACCGCACAGAGCGGCCGCGGCCTGCTCATCATCGCCGAGGACGTCGACCAGGAAGCTCTGGCCACTCTCGTGGTGAACCGTCTGCGCGGCTCGCTGAAAGTATGCGCCGTGAAGGCTCCCGGCTTCGGCGACCGCCGCAAGGAGATGCTCGAGGACATCGCCATCCTCACCGGCGGTGTTGTGGTATCCGAAGAGAAAGGCATGAAGCTCGAAGGCGCTTCGCTCGACGTGCTCGGCACGGCTGAGAAGGTGACCGTCAACAAGGAGAACACCACCATCGTAAACGGCGCCGGCAACAAGGACGCCATCGCAGCCCGCGTGGCTCAGATCAAGGCTCAGATCGAGCAGACCAAGAGCGACTACGACCGCGAGAAGCTTCAGGAACGCCTGGCCAAGCTCGCCGGCGGTGTGGCCGTGCTCCATATCGGCGCACCTTCGGAAGTCGAGATGAAGGAGAAGAAAGACCGCGTTGACGACGCCCTGAGCGCTACCCGTGCAGCCATCGCCGAAGGTATCGTGCCCGGCGGCGGTGTGGCCTACATCCGCGCCATCAAGAACGCCGAAGGTCTCCGCGGCTCCAACGACGACGAAGAGACCGGTATCCATATCGTGCTCCGTGCCGTTGAGGAACCTCTCCGCCAGATTGTGGCTAACGCAGGCGTGGAAGGTGCCGTAGTGGTGCAGAAAGTGAAGGAAGGCAATGCCGACTTCGGCTACAACGCCCGCACCGACAGCTACGAGAACCTCATGGCAGCCGGCGTAATCGACCCCGCCAAGGTAACCCGCGTAGCCCTCGAAAACGCCGCCTCGATTGCCGGCATGTTCCTTACCACCGAGTGTGTCATCGCCGACAAAAAAGAGGAAAACCCCGTTGCACCCGCAGCACCCGCCGGAATGGGCGGTATGGGCGGCATGATGTGATCCCCCGACAATAAAACAGGGCATATAAGCCCTATATGGTCTATAGGCCCCATACAATACCAGAGCGGCGTGCCGGTTAATCCCGACACGCCGCTCTGCTTTATAATCGTTCTGGTTGTCATCGGTTGGTTTTCGCACTCCCATGTTTGCCGCCGACTTTGGATTCGCGGCCGTTGGTTCTCACCATCGCGCCGCTCGACGAATCCACATCAGCCTTTTGCGCAACGAGGTCGCCGGTATTGACAACCGCGCCGCTTGAAGCGTCAACCTCGAGGGCGTTGCACTTTCCTGCAAGCGTCACCACCGCTCCGCTCGAAGCATCGGCTTCGACGGTCTGGACGTCGATTCCCTCGATGTTGACAACCGCGCCGCTCGAGCCGTCAGCCTTCAGCGCGGCTCCTTTCAGCGACTGGATATTAATTATCGACCCGCTTGAAGCATCCACGGAGAGCGGGCCTTGGAGAGCGAGGCCATTCCAGATTTTCACCTGCGACCCCGAGGAAGCATCTATTTCCGTAAGCGCCTCGGCCTGTAGCGATACGCGAACCTTTTCGTCGAGAATGCGAAAGCCTCTCTCCCGCTCTATGCTGATTTTCAGCTGTTTCCCCTTCTGCTTTACGACTACGCGGTCTATAAGTTCTTCGTTGCAGCTTATCTCTACAGGAGTCTGCGGACCCTGCACGAAAATCACCTCGATGCCATTCGACACCGAAAGTTTGTTGAACATCGCCACGTCGATACTCTTTTCCGACCTCTTTCCCGAAGCCAGCTTACCCGTTGAATAGTGCACACATGCGCCCAGCATCGTGCAGGCAATCAACCCGATAACGCCTGCCGCAATAAATTTTGTAGCTTTCATATTTATGGGATTTCACTTATAAAATGCAACAGTGGTATATGTATTAGTGATATATATTATTGACGAGCCGAAGCATCTAAAAGTTTCATTAAAGCTAAAAAAATGATGCGCCGGAGAAAATCCGACGCATCACGTTTTCGATTTCGTCTGCAAGGATTACTTGCGGATGCCGAGCTCTTTCTGGGCAATGATAGCACGGTAGCGGGTAATGTCCTTCTTGATCAGGTAATCAAGCAGGCGACGGCGCTTACCTACAAGAGCCTTAAGTGCGCGGGCGGTAGTATAATCTTTGTGATTTGACTTCAGGTGCTGAGTCAAATGAGCGATACGGACCGAGAATAATGCAATCTGGGCTTCAGGAGAGCCAGTGTCAGTCTTGCCCTTACCGTATTTCTCGAAGATCTCTACTTTTTCGTCAGAATTCAAATGCATTCTTTCAGAGATTTTAGGGGTGAAAAAATATGATAAAATTGAAAATCAGATGCCGACGGCGCTGCGCCCCTGCGGTTTTCCGGCTTTCGACGGCCGTTGTCAGGCGGCATACATTCCGTTAGCGACCGCAAAGTTAACACTTTCCCTGCTAATTCCCAACCCTTCCCCAAAATATTTTCCTACGATTTCAAAGGAAGTGCGTCCGATTGGTCCGCCGGGTGTCGTTAACATAACATCGGCTCTACGGGCCTCCAATGCTGCGCGCGTCCATGCAATCCCCATGCGCGGCCCTTTGGGCAGTCGCAACGCGGCCGTCATCGCCGTGAAGCTATTCTCCGCGCCTCTTGGCCATTTGGTTCTTTTCGGCCCGCGAAAAGAATACTCCATGCAATGGAAGCTTGCTAAGGATTCATGCTTCTGTAGCGGGGAGTAGTGTTTTCAAGAATTTTACATAGATTTTTGGCGGGGGGATGCCGAGAAATGGTACAAAAATTTTGTCAACACAAAAAAATTCAATAACTTTGCCCCGCTAAAGCAAGCAGACCGGCCTCATCCAGCATCCGGAGGGTTGCATGTCAAAGCGTTAGCATCAAATCCGACAATAAGAACAAAAAATAAAGCATCACAAAAAATGATTATCGTACAAGTTAAAGAAGGCGACAACATCGAAAAAGCTCTCAAGAAATTCAAACGTAAATTCGAAAAAACCGGTATCGTAAAGGAACTCCGCAGCCGTCAGGCTTTCGAAAAGCCCTCCGTCACCAACCGCAAGAAGATGATGAAGGCCGTTTACGTGCAGAAACTTCGTCTGGTAGAGGATTAATCCTCCCGCGCTCTTCTCCGCTTTAGCACCGACGCCCCGCTCCGTCAGGCTCTGCAAGCCACCCTTCCCTGCATCGGGCGAAATTTTCGCCCCGGAGGCTTGCATTTTAGCCCGGAATAGTTTAACTTCGTGAAAACCTTCGAAGCGCGTCGACATGCTGATAAATTCATTTTTGACATATCTTCGGTGTGAGCTGAACCGTTCGGCTCACACCGTTCTGTCGTATCACACCGACATCCTCCAGTTCGCGCGCTTCATTACAGGCGACCATCCCGACCAATTCAGGCCCGAACTGACCGAGCCGGCCGACCTCCGCAGCTGGACGCTCCGGCTCGCGCAGAGCGGTGTATCGCTGCGCTCGATCCGCCGCAAGGTCTCCTCGCTCAGCGCTCTGTTCCGCTACCTGATGCAACGTGGACTGATGACCCACAATCCGGCCCGGGAAATCCCCCTGGCCCGTCCGCATGCCGACCTTCCGACGTTTATCCGTCAGGACGAGATGCAGCAGATCATCGAATACCGCCTTGACACACTGAGGAGACCGGCAGATGCCGGGGCATCGCCTACAGAGAATTCCACAGATACCGTCGACTCGTTCTCCGACACGCGCAACGCCCTGATTCTGCTCATGTTCTACTCTACCGGTCTGCGTCTTAGCGAGCTTATAGGCCTTATGGACGCCGACGTAGACACGACCCGGGGCGAACTAAAAGTGCTCGGCAAGCGTAATAAGGAAAGACTGATTCCTTTCGGAACCGAGCTTTCTGATGCAATCGGCGCATACCGGCTCCGCCGCAACGCGGAAGGAGCGACATCGCCAACCGGACGCTTCTTCACCCGCCCCGACGGAAGCGACCTTTATCCCACCCTGGTGCAGAGGCTCGTGAAAAAAGAGTTGCAGGGCAACACCCACGCCTCGCGCCTGTCGCCCCACACGATACGCCACAGCTTTGCCACCGACATGCTCAACAACGGAGCCGACCTCCGCAGCGTGCAGAAGCTTCTCGGCCACGAATCGCTTCAGACTACGCAGGTCTACACCCACGTGACCCGCAGCGAACTTCAACATAATTACAAACTCGCGCATCCACGCGCACAAAAACATGGAGGAAACTTTTAACTATGGACGTTAGAATTCAAGCCATCCACTTCGACGCAGGCGAACGCCTGGTTGCATTCATCAACAAGAAAGCCGAACGCCTCGCACGCCACAACTCGGCTATCACGACTGTCGACGTGAAGCTCACCGTAGTGAAGCCCGAGACCGCAATGAACAAGGAAGCCGTTGTGAAAGTAACCCTCCCTCAGGGCGAGACCGTGGCTGCCAAGACCGCCGACAGCTTCGAGGAGGCTGTAGACCTCTGTCTCGAAGCAATCGAGAAGCAGCTCGAAAAGCGCAAGAACGCATAATTCCGCAAGAAGCCGGCGCGCAGCGCCGCAACCATCAGGCGGTGTGACGGGACACATAGAATCCCGTCGCACCGCCGTGATTTTTTTGGCACCCCGGCATGGAAAAACCATCGGGCCGCCGGAATTTCCGCATGCATTTCATTGTCAAATTGCAAACGTCTGTTTACACTCGCTCGCACAAGCGCCCGACATCCGTTAATTTTGCCGGCATTCCCACCGCAACGCGCGCCGCCACATCTGCTGCGCCAATGCTGAACCTTACGGAATATAGAGACGTTTTATTTCTGACATTACACATTCATCACCATGCCAGACTCCAATCTCAAGACTACATCGCGGGCTGCCCGCGCAGCAATCCGGCGCACCCGACGCGCCGGAGCATCGGCAGCCGGAGCTGAGTTGTGTGCCGTCGCGCCGCGCTTGGGGGTTGGGGCGGGGCTTGTGTCGAGGTGTCGAGATGCCGTCTTATCCTTGTGTCGTAAAGTCCTTGTATCGTTGCCGATGTCAAGGCGCATATAGTCGGGGTTATGCGTCGCCCGGAGGTGTGCAGCCGTGAGCGTAGCGGCGGCGCGGAGTGGATGAGCGAAGCCGTGGCAAGGCTCCCCCGACCGCAGGGAGTTCACTCTGCCGCCGACTTGTCAAGGCAGTGTGATTGGGATGTCGCCACGAAAGCCTCGCCCATCTTTCTCGGCGTTGACGCGGAGCATAGGCTGCAAGCCGCAGGGCGATTGTCAGCCCCTGTGTGCGCCTTGATGTCGGCAATGGGTGTCGGCATATCGACGTGCCGCTGTATCGTTATGTCGCCGTGTCGTGGCGGTTGTGCGCAAGGGTGGCCGTTGTTCCTCTGCCGGGCGTTGTGCGGTGGCGGCTTCGGCTGTGGGCGCGATGGTGTGAGCGGAGGGTCGTGGCGACAAGGAGTGCGGCGAGGCTCGGAGTGTTTGAACACCGCCGCCGGGTGTCGGGCTGAACTGTGTTCAAGGCTCTCTCCCGGAAGCTGGAGCACTTGCGGAGGCGGTTGGGGAGCGCAGGGAGGCCGGAGCTTGCGGAGGTTTCCAAGCGGAACAATTCGGGAGTGTGCCTGGGCCGACAATCCCGACGGCAGAGGGCAACAAGCGCAGCGCAGAACTCGGAGCGGAAGCCAAGCGAGCCGCCACGCGCCGGAGCGATTAAGTCAAGCGGCCTGTGCCGGAAAGCCGCCGCCACACAACGCCATGGGTGGGTTCGGGGATAATGCAAACGGCTATCCTCGCGGGCAACCGGCTGAAATATCGGCCAGTATAGACAGTATTCGGAAAAATAATGCTAAATTTGCATATGGAAAAATCAATGAAATCTAATGTATATCGTTGCATAGCGTTAGTAATCGGACTGTTTTTGTGTCCGACTGTAATTTTTGCGCAAAAAATAATTCAGGATTCTGAATACTTTGAACATCACGCCTATTTGACTAATAATTGTTTAGGTTTATCTACTGTCGAGGCATTTGGATATAATAACTTTCATGGTTGTGAAATCCATGACTCTTACAATATTGTAGATAGTTGTTATTTAGAGATTGGCGATGAGCATAAAATTGATATATACAATCTTGCCATATTATCACCTGAAGAAATCACAAACAAAGGCGTAGAACTACTTGGAAGTAGAGTTTTGCTGATGGTAAAAAACGATTCGACAATTATATACGATAATGTTATATCGAATGAGCCACCAATAAATGACAATAATATTGCACCATGTGAGCGTTTTATGCTTGATACGGATGAAGCCGGGTCTTTTAATACATTCTGTGATTTTGAGCTTGTTTGTGAACGAGGGCAAGGTTATAAAACTGAATGGAGCATAGGAATTAAGATTGTAGGAAGCCAATTATACATTATTGGATTATCATTTGAGGAACACTCTCCTGGCTTGGATTATCAAAAACGCATTGCGTTTGAATATGAGGAGGGTAAATTTCCATTGGAAAAATTTAGACGGTCGATGTTAGAATTAGTACGACAAGATAATAATCCGTGGCCAGAATAAACATTAAAACGTCCGACTTTCGCAAGCCGGGCGTTTCTTGTAATCAAAATCTACTTATGAAAAAACGTCTACTGTGTATGTGTGTGGTAATGGTTAGTGTCGGCGACGGAGGTAGGCGAATACGCCGAACACGAGGATTATCACGGAGCCGAGGGCTGTAAATATCAGGGTGGTGTTCGGCGGTTCGGCTGCCGAGATGGTGGCTGTGTGCTCGGCTCGTGAGGTGGCCGTGGCGCGGTGATAAGCCACGGTGTCAAGTCGGTTATATCCCTCTATGTCGTTGACAATCTGCTTGCGGTTGTCAATGACAGAGCCTTTGACGGCGCGGATGCGCACCCGATGGGTCGTATCAGCGGCGACTTGTTGCTCGATGGCGATGTCGAGAGTATCAAAGGCGAAATTGATTCTGCGCAATGCAGTATCAATTTTGAGGATATAGCCGGAGGTGCGTATCGAGGCTGTGCTGTCGATGTCGGCTGTGTTGGTGGCGACAATATCCTTTTTCGATTTGCAGCCGCAAAGCGCGGTGAAAAGCAGAATGTATGCGGTAAAAGTCGAGAGCCGAGAGTTGAGGGTCGAGAGGGCTTTCATAGGTCGGATATGTCTTTATACTCGGCGGTTGCGTCGAAGGAGGGGCAGGCTTTTGGGGCGAAGTGGCGGTGTCCGTATATCCGGGCGTTGGGGTATCGGGCTTTCAGTGTCTTCAGGAGTTGGCGAAGGGCGGTTTTCTGTATCGGGGTGCGGGTGTCTTTGGGCGCTAACTGGCCGTCGGGCAGTCGCTTGGTAGCGTCGCAGCCGCCGACGTAGCACACGCCTATGGAGTGCGCGTTGTGGCCGGAGCAATGTGCGCCGATCTGCTCGACAGGTCGGCCATTGTGTACGCTGCCGTCGAGGTAGACGATGTAGTGATAGCCGATGTCGCGCCAGCCGTTGCCTTTCGGTTTCGGCGCGGTATGCCACTCTCTAATCTGCTGCACGGTGAAGGGCTTCCCCTCGGGTGTCGCCGTGCAATGGACGATGATTTCTGTTATGCTTCGCATAAGGTTATGTGGTTATAGGGTTATGAGGTTATGAGGTTATGAGGTTATGTCTTCGTCACGGTCTTTCGGGCGCGAGTATTTGTAATGGTAGTCTATGCCGAACAACGCCCCGGCGAAAGTGAGGATTTCGCCGAAAGCTATCAGCACGGAGTTGTGGATTTCGCCCGGAGGGGGCAGAATAAATCCGGCTATGAGCAGCCCGCAGCCCAGGGCGATGAGGGCGATTGCGGCGAGCAGCTGAATGGTGGGCTTATGTTTGCGGAGGTTCATATTTTTGTGGCGTAATTATTTGGCTATGTGGTCGTGAATTCCCGCAGCGGGAGGGCCATATAGAGCGTACCGCCATAGCCCAGGCGGCCATGACCACCGATTCCGACCTTCCGCTGGGACTGCCGGCATCCCTTCTGGCGCGCCGTCCGGATATCAGCGCTCTGGCCGAAAGGATGACCGCGGCAGCGGCACGCGTAGGAGTTGCATGGGCCAACCGGCTCCCCTCCCTCGGAATCAGTATTACCGGCGGCTGGGAAAACGACGACGCCAACCGGCTGATTTCATCCCCGTTCAGCCTGCTGGCGGCATCGCTCACCGGGCCGGTATTCGATTTCGGCTCGCGCAAAGCTTCTCAGAGGAAGGCCGTAGCGGAATACGAACAGGCCCGGCTGGCCTACGAACAAGGCGTTCTTGTGGCCTTCCGCGAGGCGGCCGACGCCCTGATGAACTACCGTAAATCCCGACAGAGCCGGGCGCTTAAGGCCCAGTCTCAACGGGCCGCCGGCAAGTATCTCCATCTGGCAACGCTTCAGTACGAAGGCGGAACCACCAACTATATGGATGTGCTCGACGCGCAACGCCGTAACTTTTCGGCCCAGATAGACTACTCCAACGCCCTGCGCGACGAGTCGCTCGCACTCATCTCGCTCTACAAAGCCCTCGGAGGCGGCTGGTAATCCGACGCCCGCGATGGAAAATACCGGGCGACACTGAAATAAGCGATTTTTGGAGACGGGGGCGGTTATCTCGCGATTTATGTGTAAATTTGTAGGCTGAAACATAAAGAAAACATCCTACAGAAGTCCACCCGATGAAACTCAAACGTTTATACCGATTCATGCTGCGCACTTTCCTGCCGCTGTTTCTGATGACGTTTTTCATCTGCCTCTTCATCGTGCTGATGCAGTTCGTGTGGCGTTTCATCGACGATCTCGTAGGCAAGGGCCTGGAGACCCACGTGCTCGCCGAGCTATTCTTCTACGCGGCCCTGACCATGGTTCCGATGGCTCTGCCGCTTTCCATCCTGCTGGCGTCGCTCATGACCTTCGGCAACCTCGGCGAGAGCTTTGAGCTTACGGCCATGAAGGCGTCCGGAGTCTCGCTGCTGAAGGTGATGAAGCCCCTGATAATCTTCATCGGCTTCGTAGCTGTCGGAGCCTTCTTCTTCCAGAACGACGTGCTGCCGGTAGCCCAGACCAAGATGTATACCCTGCTCTACTCCGTAAAGCAGAAATCGCCCGAGCTCGAGATTCCCGAGGGTGTGTTCTACGACCAGATTCCCGGCTACAACTTCTTCGTCGACCACAAGAATCAGGAGACGGGCACCCTCTACGACCTGATGATCTACGACGTGAGCCGTGGTTTCGACAACGCACGCATCATCCTGGCCGACTCCGGCCACCTCAAGCTGGCCGACGACAAGCAGCACCTCTTTCTGCAGCTCCACAGCGGCGAGCAGTTCGAGAACCTGCGTGAAAACACCTCCGGCCATCATTCGCAGAACCAGCCATACCGCCGCGAGTCGTTCAGGCTCAAGGAGATTCTGCTGAAGTTCGATACCAACTTCAACCGTATGGACGAGAGCGGCATGCGCAACCAGTATGTAGGCAAGAACATCGAGGAGCTGCAGGCCACGATTGATTCCGTGGGGCTGCGGGTCGATTCCATCGGCGCCACCTACGCCCGCGACATCAAGGAGCGCCCATGGCTGCGTATCCCGTTTTATACCGACCGGTATGTTGACGGCGAGCGCGTGAAGATGCCGCAGAAGCCCGTGCAGATGGCCGAGCCAATCGACATCGACTCGCTCTTCTACCGCCAGCGCCCGGCAATGGTAGGCAGCTATCTCGCTCAGGCTCAGCTCAAGGCCCAGCGCGTGAAGCAGGACTACGAATTCAAGAGCTTCGCCATGGAGGCCGACCGCGAGACCATCCGCCGCCATCAGATCGAGATGCAGAAGAAGTTCACGCTGTCGTTCGCCTGCCTGATATTCTTCTTCATCGGCGCTCCGCTGGGCTCGATAATCCGCAAAGGCGGACTCGGCACTCCGCTGGTAATCTCCGTATTGCTGTTCATCTTCTACTATATAATCGACAACACGGGCTACAAAATGGCCCGCGACGGAAAAATCGAAGTATGGGCGGGCATCTGGCTCAGCTCGGCCGTGCTCCTTCCGCTCGGCATCTTCTTCACCACAAAGGCGATGAACGATTCGGCGGTGTTCAACATCGACGCGTATCGCAACGCATGGCGCCGACTGCGCGGCACCCTCCGCCGCGAGCTTGAAGTCAAGGAATTCACGCTCAACGAAGTAGAACCAGCCCGCGCCATCGAGATGTTGACGCGCCTGCAGGAGGCATGCCGCCAGCTGCGCCGCGCCTACCGCGACATGAATCTCGGCAAGCGCCTCTACTATCTGGTGCGGAAATTCCCGGAGCGCGACAAGGCCCAAGCCGTACTCAACGATACGGTCGACTATCTCGCCAACTCGCGCCGGAAGAACATCATCGACGCCGTCAACATGTATCCCTTCCAGCTTACGGTGCGCACCGTGCGCGATGCCATGAGGGTGAACAGCCACCTCATTAATTTGTTTCAACAGCAGGAAGCCGCCGATACGGCCTCCGGAACCAACGACAACCAAACACCTGATGAATAACGATATGGCCGACAAAACATCCACCGACACGATTGTTCTCGATTCCATCGAAAGCGCACTCGCCGACTTTGCCGAAGGCAAAATGGTGATTGTAGTCGACGACGAAGACCGCGAAAACGAAGGCGATCTCATCGTGGCCGCCGAAAAGATTACTCCCGAGCAGGTGAACTTCATGCTCAAGAACGCACGCGGAGTGCTCTGCGCGCCGCTAAGCCTTGAGCGCTGCCGCCAGCTGAATCTCATGCCGATGGTCGAGGACAACACCTCGATGCTCGGAACGCCCTTCACCGTAAGCGTCGACCTGCTCGAAGGGTGCACTACCGGAGTCTCCTCCCACGACCGCTGCGCAACCATCCGCGCGCTGGCCGACCCGGAGGCGAAGCCCGAATGGTTCGGGCGCCCGGGCCACATCAACCCGCTCTACGCCCAGGACCAGGGAGTGCTCCGCCGCTCGGGCCACACAGAAGCCGCCATCGATCTGGCCCGTCTCGCGGGTCTGCGCCCCGCCGCGGCACTCATGGAAATAATGAGCTCCGACGGCTCGATGGCGCGCCTCCCCGAGCTTCGCAAGCGCGCCGACGAGTGGGGTCTGAAACTGATCAGCATACGCGACCTGATAGCCTACCGCCTGCGCAACGAATCGCTCGTGGAAGTCGGCGAGAAGGTTCACCTCCCAACCAAGTGGGGCGACTTCATGCTCATCCCCTTCCGGCAGAAAAGCAACGGGCTGGAGCATATCGCCATTATAAAAGGCGACGTAAACACCCCGGAACCGGTGCTGGTGCGCGTACACTCATCATGCGCTACAGGCGACATCTTCGGCTCCATGCGCTGCGACTGCGGCGACCAGCTCCACACGGCCATGCAGATGATAGAGAAAGAGGGCCGCGGTGCGGTGGTATATCTCAGCCAGGAAGGCCGCGGCATCGGTCTGATGGACAAGATAAAGGCCTACAAGCTTCAGGAGCAGGGAATGGACACCGTGGAGGCCAACCTCCACCTCGGCCATAAAGCCGACGAGCGCGACTACGGCGTCGGCGCCCAGATTCTCCATCATCTCGGCATACGCAATATGCGCCTGATGACCAATAATCCCACCAAGCGCATCGGTCTGAGCGGCTACGGGCTGGAAATCGTGGAGAATGTACCCATCGAAGTCGCACCCAACGACTACGACCGCTTCTACATGTCGACAAAGAAACACCGCATGGGCCACGACCTTCATCAGGTCGACTGAGCCGGCCGCCACCTCCCGGCGCAGGCAGATCTCTTCCGAACATTGAAATACTGAACACGAAACGATATACAGCGGCCGGACGGCCCGTCGCGGGCCATGCTCCCACATTGGAGCGTGAGCGTGAGGAAAGTCCGGGCAACGAAGAGCACCATCCTTCCTAACAGAAAGGCACGGGCAACCGTGCAGGCAACGTGACAGAAAACAACCGCCCCACTTATGGCGGGGTAAGGGTGAAAAGGCGGGGTAAGAGCCCACCGGGCGCCATCGCGAGTTGGCGCGCCGCACGGTCTGATGGGTTGCAAGGTCAAGTATACCGGCAGTGGAGCGCTGCTTCGGCCCCAGAGGCCGGCTGCTCCGGATGGGCTGCTCGCCCATTTGCCGGGGGGTAGACCGCTTTAGCCCGCGGGCAACCGCGCGGCATAGATAAATGACGGGCCGACACGGCGTCGGATTGCCATCGCGCAATCCCCCGGCCTCGAAAAACGAACAAATAGTGTCGACATAACCCGGCTTACAGTCCGGCCGCTTTTTTACACCCGAGGGGGTCGCGCCTCCGGCATCACGCCGGCGATGCGGCCCCCTCGCCGTATCTCCACGCCGACAAATCTTTATTATCCACAGAATTACGGATTGCCGGCAGCGACCTTCACGGCTTTATGGCGGAGTTTTAGCAATTATAAAATCTTTTTATCATACGAAATCTAACCAAATGTTTGCGGCCGTTGTTATATTCTCGAAAGCATCCGAACGGCTAGCGATTCAGTTGCCGCCGTGTGGACGCCGACACGACGGATTGAAAAAAAAACACTATATAATCAAACGACTAAAAAAAATATTGATACTATGAACACCGCTCCTCTGAAAGGCATTAAGGTTGTTGACTTCACCAACGTACAGTCCGGTCCTTCCTGCACGCAGATGCTCGCATGGCTCGGCGCCGAAGTTGTAAAAATCGAACGTCCCGGATCGGGCGACGCAACGCGTAACGAGCTTCAATTCGACCCCGACTGTCCGAGCTACTATTTCCTGCAGCTCAACAGCGACAAGAAATCGCTCACACTCGACGCCGCCACCCCCGACGGCAAGGAAATTCTGACAAAACTGATTAAGGGCGCAGACATATTCGTGGAAAACCTCCACCCGGGTGCTATGGATAAACTGGGATTCAGCTGGGAGGCCGTCCACGCCCTCAACCCGCGCTGTATCTACGGCACCATCAAGGGCTTCCCTCCCACATCGAAATACAAAGACCTCAAGGCCTATGAGCCTATCGCACAGGTAACGGCCGCAGCCGCCACTACCACCGGCTGGTATTCAGGCGACTACAACATTCCTACCCAGAGCGGCGCAGCCCTCGGCGATTCCAACACCGGCATGCACTTGCTTATCGGCCTGCTGGCAGCCCTGCAACTGCGCAACCAGACCGGTGAAGGCACCTACGTATACCAGTCGATGCACAATGCCTGCCTCAACCTCTGCCGTATCAAGACCCGCGACCAGCTCACCCTCGACAAGATCGGCTACCTCACCCAGTACATGCAGTACCCCAACGAAAAGTTCCCCGACTACGTTCCGCGTTCGGGCAACACCGAGGGTTCGGGCGTGCTCGGCTGGACCTACAAATGTAAAGGATGGCAGACCGACCCCAACGACTATTGCTACATAATCTTCCAGCGTGGCGCCAAGGACTTTGAGAAAGCCTGCAAGGCCTTCGGCTTTGAGGATTGGCTCACCAACCCCGACTTCAACACCGCCGACGCACGCGACCGTCACAAACTGCAACTCATCGACCGCGTACAGGCCTGGGCTCTCCAGTTCGACAAATACGAAATCGTCGAAAAGCTGGCACCCTTCGGCGTTCCCTGCGCTCCGGTACTCAACACCAAGGAGATCATGGACGACCAGACCCTTTACGACGGCAACACCCTCGTGAAAATCGACCAGGGCGGCAAGGTCGGCGAATTCGTAACGGTGGGATGTCCATTCACCATCTCGGACTACACCCCGACCTACGGTCCGTGTCCTACGCTGGGCGGCAACAACGACGAAGTGCTCAAGAGCCTCGGTTATACCGAAGAACAGATTCAGCAGTTCGCCACGAACGGCACCACCGAGCCTCTGCCCAACGGCCAGATGTAAGCGGTGTTCCATCCGCGCCGGCCTGAAGAGAATGCCGGCACGACAATATAAAATATAATCTGCGAAATGACCTGCCGGGGGAAGGGAACTCCCCCGAAGCCGAAGCCCGAGCGAGGGCAACGCGGTTTCCCCCGGAATCTTCGAATATAGTTTTTAGTTGTTAGTTTTTGGTTGTCGGCCGAGGTAACTCGGAACCGAGTTACCGAGGCCTGACAACTAAAAACTATCAGAACATACCACAAGGGGCCAGCCCCTTTCCAACATATCAACCAAACCTACGACCGAAGCGCCGGCCTCAACGCAATCTCTATTCCCGGCCGGCGCTTCATCAACTTCCAACTATAAGCTATGCAGAACACTCCTTCCACACCGGCCAACACTACATGCAACTGTCAGCAGCCCGCTCCGAAATATCCCGAGCAGGTTACAGGCATGTACGTTCTGGCACGCGCCCTTAAAAATATCGGTATCAAGAACGTCTACGGCCTTGTAGGCATCCCCATCACCGAGGCAGCCTATATGGTTCAGGGTCAGGGCATCCGTTTCGTAGGCTTCCGCCACGAGCAGCAGGCCGGCATGGCCGCGGCCACCGAGGGATATCTTACGAAAACCCCGGGCGTGCTGATGACGGTATCGTCGCTCGGCTTCCTCAACGGACTGACGGCTACTGCCAACGCCACCGTAAACTGCTACCCGATGATTCAGATTTCGGGCGCCTCCGACCCCACGATGGTAGACATGAACATGGGCACCTACGAGCAGCTCGACCAGTTCAACACCGCAAAGCCTCTGGTCAAAGCCGCCTTCCGATGCAGTAAAGCCGAGGACATACCTTCGGCCGTAGCACGCGCATATCGCGTGGCTGTATCCGGTCGCCCCGGCGGCGTCTACATCGACATGACCACTCCGGCACTCGGACAGGTGATGAACCGTGAGGACGCCGACAAACTTTTCCATGAACCTGTCGACATCTACTCACCCGTAGCCCCCAACCAGGCCTCGGTGGAACGCGCCTCCCACATTCTGGCCGCCGCAAAGCATCCTGCAATCCTTCTTGGCAAAGGCGCGGCCTACGCACAGATCGACGACAGAATCAAGGACCTTATCGAGACCTACAGCATCCCCTACCTCCCCATGTCGATGGCCAAGGGCCTGATGCCCGACGACGGTCCGCTGAGTGCCCTCTCCTGTCGCTCCACAATCATGAAGGAAGCCGACGTTGTGATGGTGGTAGGTGCACGCCTCAACTGGATGCTATCGTTCGGACGCGGCAAGTGGAATCCCGCCATGAAGTTTATCCAGCTCGACGTGGCTCCTGAGGAAATCGACGTGAACGTGCCCATCGCCGCCCCCGTGGTGGGAGACCTCGGACTCTCGCTCGACGCAATCCTCGCCGCCTTGAAGACGCGCAAAATGAGCGCCGATCCGGCATGGGTTCCCGCCCTGCAGGCGGAAACCAAGGCCAAAGGCGTAAAATTCCAGGAGCGTCTGACCGCCAACAAGACTGCGATGCCGATGGACCACTGGACTGCTCTTGGCGTAATCAAGCCCCATATCGAAAGCAATCCCGACATCATCCTCGTAAACGAAGGTGCCAACACCCTCGACGATACCCGCGACGCCATCAACATGAGTCTGCCGCGCCACCGCGTGGACTGCGCTACATGGGCCATCATGGGTATGGGTATGGGCTCGATGGTCGGAGCAGCCGTGGCGACCGGCAAACAGGTTGTCGCCATCGAAGGCGACTCGGCGTTCGGCTTCTCGGGCATGGACTTCTCCACGGCATGTCGCTTCCAGCTTCCCGTCACCGTGGTAGTATTCAACAACGGCGGCATCTACAACGGAATCGGCAAGCCTATGGACAATACCACCGACCCGGCCCCGACCACTCTCGACATCAATGCCCGCTACGACAAAATCGCCGAAGCATTCGGCGCGCAGGCCTACTACGTGCAGACACCTGAAGAGCTCGACAAGGCTCTCACCGAGGCTATCGCCTCAAAGAAACCCGCGCTGATCGATGTACAGCTCGCTGCCGATTCGGGCAAGGAAAGCGGCCACATAGACTATCTCAACCCGGCCCCGCTGCAGCAGATTACAGTCTGAATTCCCTACACTCTCAACCTACCGCCGGGCTCCGGCCGACACGCCGGAGCCACGGCGGCTCTTCACTTTCAACTAAAAACTAACTTCAAGACAACAGGATTATGCTACACATCATCATCTACGCGATTGTCCCGATATTCGTTGTAATGATCGCCGGATTCATCGCAGGGAAAAAGGGTGCGTTCAGCGGCAAGGATGCGAAAGCCTTCAATAAGGTTGTGCTCGACTTTGCATTGCCGGCAGCCCTTTTCGTTTCGATTGTCGATGCAAGCCGTGAGATGCTCGTGCGCGATATCAAGCTATCGCTGATTTCGCTTGTCGGCATCATGGTCTGCTTCATGATTGTCTATTTCATCTACGCCAAGTGTTTCAAAGACACCAACAAGGCCGACGGCGCCATAATGGCCCTCGTGTGCGGTTCGCCAACCATCGGCTTCCTCGGCTTCGCCGTGCTGGAGCCTATTTTCGGCACAACCCCTTATGTGGCTCTCGTGGTAGCCATAGTCGGCATCGTGGTCAACGCGGTAGGCATTCCCGTAGGCCTCTCGCTGCTCAATTCCGCCAATGAGAAGCTCAAACCGCTGCCTGCCGGAGCCAAGAAGCCATCGGCATGGGGTCCGGTGATCCACGCCCTCGAACAGCCGGTGGCATGGGCTCCTATCCTTGCCGTAATCTGGGTGATTGTCGGACTTCCCTGGCCGAAATGGGCGAGCCCCTCGTTCGACCTCATCAAAGGTGCCAACGCCTCGATGGCCGTATTTGCCGCAGGCGTAACGCTGTCGGCAGTCAAGGTGACCGTCAACTGGCAGGCAGTTCTGGGTGTTATCCTCAAGCTGTTCATGATGCCGGCATTCGTGCTTGCTCTCGGTCTGATCTTCCACATGGATCTTCTCAACCTCAAGATGCTTGTGGTGGCCTGCACGCTTCCTCCAGCCTTCTCGGGCATCATTATCGCCTCGGAATACGACACCTACGTGGCTACCTCTACCTCCTCGCTTGCGCTCAACATGATAGTATTCATCGGAGCGCTCCCGCTCTGGATCTGGCTCACCGAAGTGTTCTATCACATGTTCTTAGGCTGACGCCACGCCGACCGTCGGACATTGATTCCTTTATAACTCTATAGTTCTCCCGACTCCGGGCCGCTCACCCTGTTCACACCGAAGTGGGCGGCCCGGATCATTTCCGGATTCCATCACCAAACCAAAAAGTTGAATCAACTTTATGGCAAAACAGATAATGGACGGCTGTACGGCCGCCACCCACATAGCCTACGCACTGAGCGACGTGGCCACCATCTACCCCATCACGCCCGTGGCCTCTATGGGCGAGATTGCCCAGCAATGGGGCATGAAAGGACGTAAGAACTACATGGGAGTGCCTATGCGCGTCGAGGAACTCGAAAGCGAGCTTGGCGCTGCCGGAGCCTGCCACGGCGCCCTGGCCGCCGGATCGCTGGCAACGACGTTCACCAATTCGCAGGGGCTGATGCTGATGCTCCCCAACATGTTCAAGATGGCCGGAAACATGGTTCCGGCGGTATTCCACGTCGGCGCCCGCTCGCTCGCCACCCACGCGCTGAGCATCTTCGGCGACCACAGCGACGTGATGGCCACGCGAACCACCGGCTTCTCCGTCCTCGCCTCGGCGTCCGTGCAGGAGACAATGGATCTCGCCCTTGTAGCCCATCTGGCAGCCATTGAGGGGAGCATGCCGGTGCTTCACTTCTTCGACGGCTGGCGCACCTCGGGCCAGATGGCCACAATCGACGTTATCGACTACGCGACAATATGGCCGCTGATCGACCGCGAGGCGATAGCGCGATTCCGCACCATGGCTCTGAACCCCGACCACCCCACCCTGCGTGGGTCGGCCCAGAATCCCGACGTATATTTCCAGAACGTCGAGGCCTCCAATCCCTCCTACATGGCATTCCCCACAATCGTGCAGGGAATGATGGACCGCGTGGCGAAAGCTACGGGACGCCAGTACCACCTCTTCGACTATGTCGGCGCGCCCGACGCCGAGGTAGTGCTCGTATCAATGGCTTCGAGCTGCGAGGTAATCGAGCAGACCGTGGCCGACCTCAACCGACGCGGCTACCGCGTGGGGCAGATTAAGGTGCGCCTCTACCGCCCCTTCAGTTCGGCCGACTTCGTGGCGGCGATTCCGCCAACGGCCCGCACCATCGTTACGCTCGACCGCACCCGGGAGGCCGGAGCCGAGGGTGAGCCGCTATTCAAGGATGTAGCCACGGCGCTGATGACCCACCGCTTCGGCGATGTCCGCATAATAGGCGGCCGCTACGGCCTTTCGAGCAAGGATTTTTCGCCCGCAATGGTGAAGGCCGTGGTCGACGAGGCGCTTTCTCCCACTCCGCGACAGTTTTTCACCGTCGGCATCACCGACGATGTAACCCGGCTCTCGCTTGATGTCGATACGGCTTACCGCCTTTCCGACAAGGCTATGCACCAAGCCATATTTTTCGGCATGGGTTCCGACGGTACCGTGGGAGCCACAAAGCAGGCTGCCGGCATAATCGGCGATACCGAAGGACTATACGCGCAGGCGTTCTTCTCATATTCGGCAAAAAAATCAGGCGGCTATACCACCTCGGAACTCCGTATCGCTCCCGAACCAATTCATGCCGAATATACCATTGAGAATGCCGACTATGTGGGTTGCAACAAGGACACATATGTAGACCGCTTCCGCCTCGTGGACCGTCTGCGCGACGGGGGTACCCTCGTGCTCAACTGCGCGTGGACCGACGAGGAGATGTCGACGCGCCTTCCCGCCACCCTGCGGCGCGCCATCGCGCAACGCGATATAGCCTTCTACGCCATCGACGCCCAGGCGATAGCCGCCCGCTTCGGCCTCGGCGTAAGGGTGAACATGATCCTGGAGACCATATATCTCCATCTCTCCGGCCTGATTCCGTTCGACACGGCCATCAGCCAGCTCAAGCAGAAAATCACCGAAACCTACATGCACGAAGGCGAGGCCGACGTAAATGCCAACATCCAGGCTGTGGACGCGGCCCTGCAGGGCCTGCGTCGTGTGGCCGTTCCGCCCGAGTGGGCCCGGGCCACGGATACCGATGCGTTCAAGGCTGCTGTCTATGCCCCGCAGACCGGCAACCGGCTGCTCTCGACCGTGGACTTCTTCCACAAAATCTCACAGCCGTGTATCCGACTGGAGGGAAACGAGCTGCCCGTGTCTGCCTTCACGGCCAATGGTACGATGCCGATGGGCACCACGGCCTTCGAGAAGCGCCGGATTGCAATCAATGTGCCTGAATGGGATTTCTCGAAGTGCGTGCAGTGCACGGAGTGTTCGCTTGTCTGCCCTCACGCCGCCATACGCCCCTACCTGCTCTCCGACACAGAACTGAAAGCTGCTCCCGCAGGTCTCACCACCCGTCCTGCCACGGCCAAAGGAACGGAAGTCTACCATTTCCACATTCAGGTCTACTCCGAGGACTGCACCGGATGCTCCTCGTGCGCGATAATCTGCCCGGGCCACGCCCTGACAATGAAGCCGATTGCCACACAGCTTCCGTTGCAGATTCCGCTGCTCGAATACTGCGAGACAAAAGTATCCGACAAACAGCCGCCCGTAGAACGATTCACAATCAACGGCTCGCAGTTCCACCAGCCTCTGCTTGAGTTCTCGGGGTGCTGCGCCGGCTGCGGCGAATCGCCATATGTAAAACTGCTCACGCAGCTTTTCGGCGAACGGCTGCTGATTGCCAACGCCACCGGATGCTCTTCGGTATGGGGAGCCAACTACCCCAGCAACGCTTACTGCTCGCGCCGGCTCGACGGCCGCGGCCCGGCGTGGGGCAATTCGCTCTTTGAGGACAATGCGGAATACGGCTACGGCATGGCCCTGAGCCTGCGCCAGCGCCGCGAGGCCGTCGGAGCCGCTATCGCAGAGGCTTTGACCGACAAATCGCTTCCCGCCGCGCTTATTGACGCCATGCGCGCCTGGACGGCTGCGGCATCCAATCCCGAAGGCTCCTACGAAGCCGGAAAAGCAATTGCCCAAGAACTTGGCTCGCTCCCTCCGGAGCGGATCGCCGACGGACCTCTCGCCATTATCCACGCCAATGAGGATGTGCTCGGCAAGAAATCCGTATGGGCTATCGGCGGCGACGGATGGGCGTACGATATCGGATTTGCCGGACTCGACCATGTACTTGCCTCGGGCGAGGACATCAATCTGCTGGTGTTGGATACCGAGTGCTATGCCAACACCGGCGGCCAGACATCGAAAGCCACGCCGCTCGGAGCGGTCACCAAGTACTCCCCCGCCGGCAAGCGGACATTCAAGAAGGATCTCGGACGCATGATGATGACCTACGGGACGGTCTATGTGGCCTCCGTAGCTCTCGGAGCCGACTTTCAGCACACTATCGATGCCTTGCGGGAGGCCGAAGCCTATCCCGGTCCCTCGATAGTGATATGCTACTGCCCCTGCCTCAACCACGGCATCCGCAAGGGGCTCGGGCACTCGATTGTAGAGGAGCGCGAAGCGGTGGAGCAGGGCTACTGGCCGGTGTACCGCTTCAATCCGGCAATTCCCGGTCCGGACGGACGCCCGACGCTTACCGACGATTCGCCCGCAGCCTCCACGCTGACTCTCGACGGCCTCAATGCCTTCCTCGACGGCGAGGACCGCTACGCCGACATCCGCCTCGTGGCTCCCGCCGACGCCACGCGCCTGCGACAGAAACTATCGGACCGGACCCGCCTCATCAATATCATAATCCGAGGGCTTTCCACTCCTTCCAAAGCCTGAAAATGCAACCATACATAACGTCAGGAGGGTGTCGCACTTTGGATGCGACACCCTCCTGATATTTAAGGTGAGGGGAATCAGTATACGAGCTCGAAGTCGTCGAGGTACATCACGGAGTCGCCTCCGGCGAAGTAATCGCCACCCTTCGAAGCAGAGCAGGTTACGATGATGTTCGATGCCTTGAGGTCGGTGCGGGTATACGCGATGGGAATCTCTACCATCACGAGATCGCTGCCTGCAGTAGCCTCGGTGAACACCTTCTCGCCGTAGCCGATTACGTTGCTGTCGGTCTGGTGGAAGAGTTCGGCAGACTTGGTCTTGACGACAACAGGCCAGGAAGTGCCTTCGGCTTCTTTGGTGGACCCGTCGACGATGGCCACGTAGATGATACCCTTGTCAGGCTGACCTTTCACGATGTCGGATACATTGGAGTTGACGTACTCGACCGTGCCGGGGGTATAGTGAACCCACACGCGGAGAGCCGTCGGGCGCGATGTGAACGGACGTCCCCAGCCGAGTATGCCGTCGGTGCCGTCGGTCTTGAGATATTTGCCAACGAAGAGGTTGCCTGCGGCGAACTTACCGATTGTACCAACCCCTACAAACTGACTGGAGAGCTTGGCCGAATACTGGCCGGAGTGGACCTTGTCGGTGGCCTGCTGAGTCACCTCCTTACTCATAGTGGCCGAGCCGTGGTTACCGCTGTCCCAGAACATATCGGCCTCGCTGGCGGCGGGAATCAGTACGTTCTTTTTGTCGTTCATACACTTGGCGCTGGTCCATTCCTCCAGGCTTGCGTTCTTGAGCTGAAGAGCTTCCTCGGTAGTAAAGCGGGCGATAGACGACTCAAAACCGGTACAAACGGCCTGGTATTCGTAGGTGGTTCCGGGTTTGAGTCCGGTGAGCACTGCCGAATAGTTCGAGCCGACCGCGGGAACGCGGCGGGCGACGCGGCGACGGGCGCCCGACTGACCGGTTCCGGCAGCCACGAAGCTCCATTGCTGTGTTCCGGCCTCGCGGTAGTTGAAGCCGGGGTTCTCGATGCCGTCCTTCAGCACTGTGCCGGCAACGGTGGCCTGGGTGGCCCATATGGCGGGCGAAGCTGCGGGGAGTTCCACGGTCTGGACGCTTGCGTCAGTGAGGATAACCTTCATCACGGCCACACCCGTGCGCCCGTTGGCGTCGGTGGCGCGGACGGTGATTTCATGCTCGCCGTTGGGGAGAAGGTTCATGAATGCCTCGTCGAACACGAGTTTCATCTCCTCGAATTCGGGATTGGTGGCCTCGCCGGTGTGCTTCTGGTGGATGTAGCTGAAGCCGTGTGCGGCAAGAGCGTCGGCCACCGAGGGTTGCATTCCGCAGATTTCGAAGTCGCTGCCGCCGATGCCGAGCGCGTCGAAGCCCGTAGGGCAGCTGATTTCAACGGCCTTGAGGGCGCAGACGCTCTGAATCCAGAGCTTGCGGGTCTCGAGCTTGCCTTCCTCGCCAACAATGGGTGAGGCAAGGTCGAAGCCGATGCCGCTGATTACGGGAGCGGACTCGATGAGTATATGGTCCTCGACTACGATTTCGCTCTCGTCAACCACAATCTGGAAGAGTCCGGCGCCAATGGGATCCTGACCGCCACCGTTGTTGTAAACGATCTTGAGCTTGTACTTGTAGCCGGGACGGGCATTCTCAATCACACCGTCGGACTTCACGTCGGAGCCGTCGGCGGTCTTGGCGGTGAAGGTGTAGGCGATGTTCTTATCGAAGGAAGGCATCATGAAGTAGCCGGGAGTTTTCTCCATATCCAAGCCCTCGAAGGTAAGCGTACCGCGCTTATGTCCGGCCGTCACAGAGGGGTTGACGAGCAGGTCCTTCACCTCAGTGTCGTATTCCACCTCGACGACCACGTTGGAGATTTTCAGTTCGAGGTCAATCTGGATGGTCTGGCCTTTGGAGATGGTGAACGGCTCGCGGGCCTTGAAGTACTTCTTGTCGAACGAGGCCGAAACGGAGTCGCCCGTCCATGCCTCGGCGATATAGTTGTCGGAATTCAGCCAGATTCCCTCGGCGGGCACCTGCCCTACGCCGTCGAACTTGCGCACGAGGCCTTTGCTGTTGGAGATCCAGATAAGGGTCTTGGCAGCAAGCTCGTCGCTTGCCACGCCGCCGGCGCGCGAGGGGACCTTCTTGCCTCCGGTGGCTACGGTGCCGCTCACGTCGTTGTTGAGCATCGGACGGATGAGTACGCGGCCCTGGCCGTCGTCCGGCGAATCATAGTTAATTTCGTCGCTGCAACCGCTGAACGTCAGCATGGCCGCGAATGCGGCTGCAAGCGAAATTAATGCTTTGTTTTTCATCTGTTCAGTAGTTTGCGGTTATCTCCGGATAAGGAGAACCATGGATTTTACAACATTTTTGGAGTCGGTCACAGTAATCTCAAACTTATGGTCGCCCTCCTCAAAAATCAGCTTGATAAACGGAGTGATGTTGAACTGAAGGTCGCGTGCGCCCTTCACATCGTCGCCCGTCGGGAATCCAAGGCCCTTAAGTCCGGTCTCGTATTCGCCAGGTTCGGCGAGGTCGAACTCACTGGTCAGGCCAACACTGCTGAGCATATCTTCGGTAAGGAAGTCGGAGATTATCTTCACCTTGAGTGAGGTCACGCCGTTTTCGCTGTGGATGTCGACCACGGCCGACTTCTGCCCCTCCTCTTCGCCGAATTCGTCGGCCATGTTTGCGCCTTCGAGGTCAAGCGTCGAACTGCTGAAGGTGATGGCCTTGTCAACGTCGGGATTACCGGGCTTGGGGTCATCGCCACCATCTTCCCCACCGGGACGGCCGCTGTCGTCAATTACATCCTCCTTGCTGCTTACGGTGCCGTCAACTTCAAAAGTCGTAACACCGCAGTCAACCATAACACCTTCACCTTCGGGAATTTCAATGCTGCCGGTCTCGTCGGCAGGAGGATTGGGGTTAACACGCAGGGCGAAAAATACTTTGCGGTGCTGTCCGGGCTTAATATCCTTGAGCACATGAGTAAAATCCTCGTGGGCGCCGCTTACGGTGCCTTCAAAGTGAACTTTCATTGTTGAAAGGCCATCGGTATAGGCGAAATAGCCCGAGCGGGTCTCATCGGGAGCAAATTCGAGGTCTACGCCCGGCTCGCCGCTGATGGTAATCCTGACATCGTCGGCCGAAGCTTTTTTAAGGGCATCCGAGACACTAATCGAGACGCGTACGTTGGCCAGAGTGCAGACGATGGGGTCGACGTCGGTCACATCGTTGGCCTTGATCTGGAACTGCTGTTCGCCGGCGTAGTAGGGTTTCTCCCATTCTACGGGCTGGGGGTTGTGAGACTTCACGCGCACGGTATAGGTGCCCACGGCGAAAGTCGGTGCCGGAGGCATCGTGGCGTAAGTCCAGGAAGTTACTTTCGAGCCGTCGGGCTTTACAACCTCGACGATAAAGGGACTGAGGTCGGTTACGGCACGAGATTCGGGCGCTTTCGCTCCCCGAGCATCCTCTTTCTCATCCTCATAGGTGTTGACCGAGGCGAGGATACTTTCAGTGTTGAGCGTACCCTTCTCTTCTTCTGCCAGGTCGTTGGTCCAGGTGTCGGAGCAGGAGGTCATCCCTGCGAGGGCGGCAGCGGCCACGACGGCCAATGAAATTATATCGGTTTTCATATCAGATAGTCGGAGTTAAGATTAGTAAGTCAGCTCGATGTCGTCGACATAGAGGAGCGAGCCCTCGTAATTGCCGTCGCTGAGGTTGCCAAACCCGGGTTTTGTCAGATTGTCGTTGCTGATAGTTTGGCAGGCAGGGTTGTTCGACGAGCGGAAGGCCACGCAGATTGTAGCGGCCTTGGCGCTTCCGGCAGCATAGTCAAGAGCGAACGTGTGCTGGGTATAGTTGCCCGTGGCATTAAGATTGCTCTTCCCTTCAGCAATGACGTTGCCATCGGCATCCTTTATCAGGACCTCTGCATAACCGTAGTCGGCACTGTTGCGCGGAGAATATTTATACCAGAATTTGAGCGCGGAGGGACGGCTGGCAAATGAATAACCATATGTGGGGTCGCCGCTCGCGGGAGTAGTGCCGAGATGAAGCGAGCCTACAGTAAGCTTTTTGGCATTCATACCGCCGTTGGCGTCGCTATAGCCCCACCCGATAGTCTTTACAACTGCCGCATATGCGCCGGAGTGCTTATCGTCGGTACGGTCGGTGCCGGAACGCGCTACATAGGCACAGCCGTCGTGATTAAACGCACCCGTGCCGCTGCCGCCTGCCGATGTCGTGATAAGGTTCATACTGCCCCAAGGAGTGGTTCCTGCCGGGCCGAGAAAACTTTTCCACCAATATTTAGAGCCTCCGGGCTGGATCTCCCAAGTCTCCATATCGGAATACGGAAGCTGGGGAGCAGCTTCAGTGGTAAAAACAGCGGGAGAGCAGAACTTCCCACCCTGCATGGCCTTGAGATAATATGTCGTAGCGGGCTTGAGGCCATCGATGCGGACGGTGGAGCCGGTGGCCGTTACATCGACTTTAGAGTAGTTGGAATCGTCGGTCGAGATATAGAAGGTCGTTGAACTGATGTCGGCCGAAGCGTCGGAGCCGTCGTTATGGCCAAGCGAACCGACTGCGTAGGTGGCAAAAACCCCTTTGCTGTCAAGGCTTATGTTATGATTGGGCTCGGTGCGTTTCGCTTCCATCTCGGCGGTAGCGAGCGAACCCGACTGGCATTTATATATCACGTCGCCCTTTGAGGGAACGTCAACTACAACCGTATACTGCGCTTCGCCTGCAGCGGTTACGCTGCGGACTGTGGTCTCGGACCATGTGCCGCGGGCATTCTTCAAAAGCACTTTCAGCGACGTTTCCGCATCATTGCCGTTGTAGGCCAGAGTGAAGGTGAGAGTCTCTTCGTCGACGTAAAGGGTCTGCGTCGACACCACGCTCATCTGAAGCTTCTCTACCTCGACGGTAAGCGTAAGAGGTTCGCTGACTTTGGCGTATTTGTCTTTGGCCACGAGGGTGAATGTGGAGGTGTTGTCTCCGCCTTCAACGTAGGTAAGTTGCGGAATCAGTTCGGTAAAGTCGGCGATGGCCATCTGGCTCTTGACACCCGTGAAGCCATACTCCTTGAAGCCGAGGTTGCCCATCACGGCAAGGTCGGCAGGCTGAGCCGAAGCGAAATCGACACTCGCCGGGAAACGCTGCGTGTAAAGACTTTCAGAGCCGGTAGTGAGCACGCCCGTGGCTACCTCGCCATAGGCCGTGGCAACCATGCGGACCTTGTCGGCTGCGGCGTGCGAGCCCTCAACCACTTTGAGCGTCTCGCCCGGAGTGAAGCCAACCGCGGCCAGCGTAGGAGCGGGAGCCATGAGCACCTGGTCGGATATGTCGATGGGAACCTCTTCCTCCACGAGGTCGGAGTTGAAGGTTATGTTGAGCGTTCCGGAGCCAGCGTCGATGTCGAGCGTCACCACATAGTGGTGGCGAGCCTCGGCCTCGAACGAGGCGGCGGCAAGCTTGGCGCTGAGGCCGTTGGGCTTGGTAACGTTAGCGAAGACCTCCACATGGCCGGTCTCGACGTAGGCAGCGCGTGTCTCGTCGGCCGTAAACTCGATGGAAGCGGCTTTGGGGGTCTGCACTTCGGTAGAATATTTAGTGAAATACCCCTTGAACTCGTCGGTATAAACGATGCTCACCATGGCGTTGGCCAAACGTGCCGTAACAGAAACCGGCGTAGTCTGGTTCTCGCGGATGCTGAGCTGCGTCATTCCATAATAATAAGGACTGTCGAAACCTTCCTGGCCTTTGGTGCCATAAGTAGCCTCAAACTCGTAGGCGCCTACGGGGAAATCCTGAGCCGGGTCGAAATCGGCGAGTGAGCTCCACGTCTGCACGAAGCTGCCCGAAGTGGAGCGCAACGTCAGGCTGAGGTCGGCGGCAGTGATCTGCTTGGCCTCGGGGGCACGCGAATCGCCGCGGGCGGGAGCGCCCTTGGGAGCGTTGGCAGGAGCGGCAACGTCGTGGCTCACATTGAGATCGAGCACGAGGCGCCCCTGCTGGTCGCTTGTGGCGTCGAAAGTATCGCTACACGAGCTGGCGCCCACAAGCAGCGATGCCATGACGGCACAATTCAGTAAATGTCTCATCTTTTTTCAGATTATGTAATTACTATATTTTTTCAGTTCTTAGAAAAGCCAGAGAAATCACTGATAATCAGAGCATCCATTGCAAAAAGCATTCAATTGGCGGCAATGTACGCCACAAACCTGTTAAATATTCAGAGCCCTTCGCTACGCATGGCAGCGCGGCAAGTGGGTTGCTTTGGCAGAGCCTACGGGAGTATACACACAAGGTCAAACTGGGTCAATATTCGGTCAGCGACATGACATCTGATTATATGATATATCCATCTGAAAACCGTTGGTTTCGGATTCCTAATCCATAGGAGAATCTCAAACCGTCTTTTCATAAGCCTTTCATATCAAATTGCCACAAATGTACAAAATTCCCTCCATATATTTCTATTTTTTTGAAATATATTAACAAGCCTTCCACCATCGGACCAACAAATTCCCCCAAAAAGCCACTTCACATTCTATGAGAAACTCCCCCCTCAAACAAAACTGCCTGCGAGGAAGATTTTAGGCACAAGCCGAAAATGCAGTGCATAAAAAGCCCGGTAACATTCAAAAAAAGCAGCAAAACAAGATAACATCTTGATTTACTGCGTTTAACATTAGTCGGGGTGACAGGATTCGAACCTGCGACCACCTGGTCCCAAACCAGGTGCGCTACCGGACTGCGCTACGCCCCGAAGGGCTTTGATCCGACTGGCCGCCGGTCAAAGCGCTGCAAAGGTAAGAATAATTTTGCGTTCGCGCAACAACTACCGAAAATGAAATGAAAACGAAACATGGTGTGACATGCGTAAAATGAAAAATCGTGAAACACAGAAAAAGATTTGCACGGTTTAGAAATAATATATAATTTTGCCACATGAATCGGCACGTAGCCGATTCCGACTGGACAAAACCGATCCGGCAAAAGATGAAACGCATCCGCCACATAGCTTCGACGGTCCCCATGCACTCCGGCATGGAGATGATGGCCATGGATATGTGCATGATGTGCTCCACATCGTGCCGGTAGGCTATGCATGAAATTTAATTAAACGTTATATAGCAGCCCGGCACCCCGCAAAGGTGCCGGGCTCGTTTTTTTTAATCAGACACCGTATGGACTTCAGCAAACTACGCTTTGAAACGCGCCAGATCCACGCCGGACTGACGCCCGACGAGCCGACCGGCTCGCGCGGACTGGCAATCTACCCCACTGCCGCCTACCGTTTTTCAAGCTGCGAGTACGCAGCCAACCTCTTCGAACTATCCCAGCCGGGTAATATCTACACACGCCTGCAGAATCCCACTACGACGGCCTACGAGACGCGCATCGCCGCACTCTACGGAGGCGTGGGGGCAGTAGCGACCTCATCGGGCATGTCGGCCATCCTCGTGGCAGTCACAATGCTCGCCGGCGCGGGCGACAACATTGTAACCTCGCCATTCCTCTACGGTGGCACCTACAACCTGTTCCGCCACACCCTTCCGCGCCTCGGCATCGAGGTGCGTATCAGCGCCGAGGCGTCGCCCGAGGCTATCGGAGCGTTGACCGACGGGCGCACCAAGGCCATCTTCGCCGAGAGTATGGGCAACCCGACGTGTGCTGTTCCAGACCTTGAGGGGATGGCCCGCATGGCGGCCGCCTGCGGCATTCCATTTATCGTCGACAATACGTTCGGAGCGGGAGGCTACCTCTGCAACCCGCTGGAATGGGGAGCAAATATAATCTGCGACTCAGCCACAAAATGGATCAACGGCCACGGCACGGCTATGGGCGGCATAATCGTCGACGGGGGTAACTTCGACTGGCGTAACGGCCGCTTCCCCAATATCGACGGTCCTTCCGAGGGATACCATGGCCTGAACCTCTGCGACGCCTTCGGCAACGCCGCCTTCATAGCAAAATGCCGGGTAGACGGCCTGCGCGACCTCGGCACATGCCCGTCGGCATTCGATTCATACCTTATGGCTCTTGGGCTGGAAACTCTGTCGCTGCGCGCGTCGCATCAGGTAAAATCCGCGCGCCGTATCGCCGAGTTCCTGCGCGACGCCCCCGAGGTGAAGAGCGTGAGCTACATCGGCTTCACCGACAACCCCTGGCACGCAAATGCCGCCCGCTACTTCCGCTTCGACGGCGACGGTCCCGTAATCTCCGCCGAGCTCCAAGGGGATACCGAAACCACCGCACGCTTTGTGGAGGCCCTGCAACTGGCCGCGCACATGACCATGATTGGCGACTCCATAACCGTGGTCACCCACCCGGCCTCCACCACCCACAAGCAGCTCTCCGCATCCGATCTGCTCAAAGCCGGAGTGACCCCTACCCTGCTGCGAATCTCCCCGGGGCTCGAAGACCCGGAGGACATCATCGACGATTTCAAACAAGCCTTCCACCGCGCCGGACTATGCTGAACATCTACCGACATCCGCGTCCGTTCAAGCTCGAATGCGGCGCCGTTCTCCAGAATCTTGAGATAGCCTACCACACCTATGGGGAGCTCAACGAGCGAGGCGACAACGCCGTATGGGTATGCCATGCCCTGACAGCCAACAGCGATGTGGCCGACTGGTGGCCCGGCACCGTAGTGCCGGGAGGATTCCTCGACCCTGCACGGCATTTCACCGTGTGCGCCAACATTATAGGTTCATGCTACGGGAGCACCGGGCCGCTCAGTACCGACCCCGCCACCGGACACCCCTACTACGACCGGTTTCCGCCGCTGACCATCCGCGACATGGCCCGCGCACTCGCCCTGCTGGCCGATGCCATCGGCATAAAGCGTATCGGCACCCTCGTAGGCAGTTCCGTAGGCGGCTTCCAGGCCCTGGAATGGGCGGCAGAGCAACCCGAACGCTTCGGGCGACTCGTGCTCATAGCCACGTCGCCCAAAGCCTCGCCCTGGACAATCGCTATCGACGAAACCCAGCGTATGGCCATTCTGGCCGACTCCACCTACGGCGAACCGCGCTCCGACGCCGCCAAAGCCGGACTGGAGGCGGCACGCGCCATCGGACTACTCACCTACCGCGGCCCGCTCGGCTACAACGCAACCCAGCAGAACCTCCCTGCACCCGAAGGCGACAACGCTCCGGTGCGCCTGCACCGCGCCTGCACCTATCAGCGCCACCAGGGAGAAAAACTCAGCGCGCGATTCAACGCCTATTCCTACAAAACCATCCTCGACGCCTTCGACACCCACGACATAGGCCGCGGGCGCGGAGGCCTGCAGAGTGCCCTCGACCGGCTGACGATGCCGGCGCTCGTGGTCAGCATAACTACCGACATCGTATTCACTCCCCCCGAGATGCAGGAGCTTGCCGGTCAGCTTCCCGATGCCGTCTACAGCGAAATCCGTTCGGAATTCGGCCACGACGGCTTCCTTGTGGAGCACGGGCAGCTCAACGCAATACTCAACGGATTCATGAACCAATCCTGAACACACATATATAAAATAATATGAAAGAACTCAATATCGGACTCTTCGGACTCGGAACGGTAGGCAGCGGCATCTTCACGGTGCTGCAGCGCGCCCGCAACTGCCACGCCCGCATCAGCCGCATCTGCGTGCGCTCGCTATCGAAGCCACGCGCCGTAGAGGTCCCCGAAAATATCCTTACCGACAACCCGGCTGACATCCTCTCCGACCCCGACATCGACCTGGTGGTGGAGGTGATTGACAACGCCGAGGCCTCGTTTGCCATCGTCAGCGAAGCCATGCGCCGGGGCAAATCGGTGGTAAGCGGCAACAAAGCCATGATCGCACGCCACCTGCCTGAACTCATCGAGCTACAGCGCCAGACGGGCACCGCCCTACTCTACGACGCCTCGGCCTGCGGGTCGATACCCGTGATCCGCAACCTCGAGGAGTATTACGACAACGACCTCCTTCTGGAAGTAAAGGGAATCCTCAACGGCTCGTCGAACTACATCCTCTCGCGCGTGTTCGACCACGGCGAGGACTATGGCGAGGCTCTTCGGCGCGCCCAGACGCTGGGATTCGCCGAAGCCGACCCGAGTTTCGACGTAAAGGGATTCGATTCGCTCTTCAAGCTTGTGATAATCACCGTACACGCCCTGGGGCGCTACGTAAGTCCCGACCGGGTGTTCACCTGCGGCATCTCCACCCTGAGCGACTTCGACATCCACTACGCCCGCGAGAAAGGTGTGAAAATCAAGCTTGTGGCCCAGTGTGTGAAGCTCGACGAGGAGAGATTCACCATGTTCGTGATGCCCGAATTCGTGGCGCCCGGCAAATACATCTACAGCGTCGACGACGAATACAACGGTGTGGTGATCCGCGGCGAATGCTACGACCGCCAGTTCATGTTCGGCAAGGGAGCGGGGAGCATGCCCACCGCCTCGTCGATACTCAGCGACGTAATGGCGCGCCACCACAACTACCGTTATGAATACAAGAAAGCAGGTCATGCCGGGCTGCCGGAATATACCGACGATGTGGAGCTGCGCGTCTACCTGCGCCACCCCGAGGCCGCGCTCCCTGCCGACCTGAAATTCTTGCGTGTCACCGAGAGCTATGTATCCGGCCGCGGATGCTACACGGTTGGCGACATCAGCCTCTCCACCCTCCGCGCATGCCGCTCGCTGGCCGAGCGCGACGACATTTTCCTCTGCAATTTCCCACGCTTCTACCTCGACCTCGACTGAACGAAAAAAATGCCGCGACGGAGGCGGCGATTAAAATTAAATCGCTAACTTCGCGGGTGAAAACAAATAATTAGGGGTGCTACCCCGCCGAAAGGACTCCGGAGGGAGTCCTGCAGAGCCTTCCTCTAAGTAGGGCGCCACGGCGGGAGCTGAGATCATACCCTTCGAACCTGATCCGGGTAACGCCGGCGTAGAGAAAATTTCATCAATGAGCAAGCAAAGCTTCACCCATGCCTCGCGGTTTATAGCCGCGTGCGCCGCCTTCACGGCGGTATCGGGCGCTGCCATGGCCGGCGAAAGCGCTGTGGCAGCCGCCAGTAGAGACCTCAACACCCGTGTCGCGGCCGACACGGCCTCGACACGGGGTGTGCACCTCCCCTCGGTGGAGGTGATTGCCAACCGCGCCACGGCCAAGACGCCCGTGGCATTCACCAACATCAGCAAGACTCAGCTCAGCCGCGAAAACGACGGCCGCGACGTGCCCTACCTCCTGCAGATGACCCCATCGATGGTGGCCACCAGCGACGCGGGCGCGGGAATGGGCTACACATCGATGCGCGTACGCGGCACTGACGGCACACGCATCAACGTGACCATCAATGGCGTGCCAATCAACAATCCCGAGAGCCACCGCGTATACTGGGTCAACATGCCCGACCTGGCGTCGAGCCTCAACTCCGTGCAGGTGCAGCGAGGCGCAGGCACGTCGACCAACGGCGCCGCCGCCTTCGGCGCGTCGATCAACATGCTCACCGACCTGCCGAGCGACGACGGCTATGCCGAGCTTGCCGGCGCCTACGGATCCTACGGCTCCCACCGCGAATCCATCCGGGTAGGATCCGGACTGCTGAAGGACCACTGGAGCTTCGACGCCCGTATAAGCCACCTGGGTTCCGACGGCTACATCGACCGCGCCTCGGTCGACCTATGGAGCTACTTCGGCCAGGCGGCTTACCGCAGCGCCAACACCACGGTGCGTCTCGTAGCCTTCGGAGGCAAAGAGGAAACGTACATGGCCTGGGACTACGCATCGCTCGAGGATATGGAGCGCTACGGCCGCCGATACAATCCCTGCGGGCTCTACACCGACGACGACGGAAATCCCGCCTTCTACCCCGACCAGAAGGACCACTACACCCAGCATCACTTCCAACTGCTGCTATATCAGCGCCTTACCGACAACCTGCGCCTCAACGTCGGACTCCACTACACCAAGGATTTCGGCTACTACACCCAGCTCAAGACGGAGCGTAGCCTCATTGAATACGGCCTTGAACCCTACCTCAACTCCGAGGAGGTGCTCATAAAGAAATCCGACCTGGTACGCGACAAATATCTCGCCAACCGCTTCGGGGGAGGCACCTTCAGCCTCAACTACCGTCAGGGACGCGTAAACGCCACGCTCGGGGGCGCAGTAAACCGCTTCCACGGCGACCATTACGGCAACGTAACCTGGGTACGCAACTACATCGGCCCGATCAACCCCGACCAGCGCTACTACGACTTCATCGGCCGCAAGACCGACGCCAATATCTACGGCCGCGCAACCGTCGACATCTCGCGCACGCTCTCGGCCTTCGCCGACCTGCAGTACCGCCACATCCATTACACCATCGACGGCGACGCCGACTACTGGGACTACTCCATCAATGCTCCGGCTCCATTGGCCTTCGCCCGCAACTGGGATTTCTTCAACCCCAAGGCCGGAGTGAACTTCGAGAGCGGCGCCCACCGCGCCTTCGCCTCGTGGAGTGTTGCCCACAAGGAGCCGACCTCCGACAACTTCACCAACGCCCGTCCCCACGAGTATCCGCGTGCCGAACGCCTCTTCGACTACGAGGCCGGCTACACCTTCAGCCACAGCCTCTTCTCGCTCGGACTCAACCTCTACTATATGGACTATAAGGACCAGCTCGTGCTCACCGGGCAGCTTTCCGACACGGGCAACCCACAGAGCACCAACGTAGACCGCTCCTACCGCATGGGCATCGAGCTGCAGGGCGCCCTGCAGCCGCTCAAATGGTTCGACTGGCAGTGGGGCCTTACCTTGTCGCGCAACCGTATCCGTAACTTCATCGAGGTAATCTACGAAGAGGAGTATGCCAACCCCATCTTTATCGACTGCGGCGATACACCCATCGCTTTCTCGCCCGACGTGACATTCAACAACGCATTCAACTTCCATGTGGCCGGATTCGACGCGTCGCTCCAGAGCCAATACGTGGGAAAACAGTATATGAACAACGCCCGCTCCGAGGCAGCCCTGCTCAAGGCGTACTTCGTGAGCAACCTCCATCTGGGCTACACCTTCCGCGGACTGCTCGGAATGAAGAGCCTGCGCGTAGGGCTGAGCGTCAACAACATATTCAACGAAAAATACTGCAACAACGGATATGCCGGAGCCGGCTACTCCGTAGGTCCCGACGGCAAGAAGGAGATTTACCGCTACGCCGGCTACGCCGCCCAGGCACCCACCAACGTGATGGCCACCCTGACCGCCCGCTTCTGACTCCATAACACCAAACCGCCACATATATGCCACTGCAATGGATTGAATTCCTCGGGCTGCTCACAGGACTCTGCTACCTCTGGTTCGAATACCACGCCAACCGTCTGGTATTCCTCGTGGGGCTGATCATGCCCATGATTTCCATGTGGGTATACTTCAGCAAGGGCCTCTACGCCGACTTCGCCATCAACATCTACTACCTTGTGATGGCCGGCTACGGCTACCTGGCCTGGACCTTCAACTTCGCCAAAAAGGAGAAGGAGGAGCTGCCGGTGAGCCATGTGGGGTGGCGCCGCGCGAGTGTGCTGGCGGTTGTGGCGGCCGCGCTGTGGGCAGCTCTGGCCTGCTGGCTTATAACATGCACAGACTCGACCGTGCCCTACGCCGACGCCTTCACCACCGCGCTGAGCATCGTGGGAATGTGGATGATGGCGCGCAAGATAGCCGAACAGTGGCTGGTCTGGTTTGTTGTAGATATAGTATGCGTGGCCCTCTACTTCTATAAGGGCATCTACTTCTATGCCGTGCTTTATGCCGCCTATACGGCCGTATCGCTGCTGGGCTACCGCAAATGGCTGCGCATCATGGCGTCGCAGAAGCCAGATACCGCCACCATGACTCAATCGTAAAAATTCGACACATTATGGCAGATCAGAAATCCGAAACACGCAAGCGCCGAATAATTCTCCTGGTGGCATTCGCCGTGATGATTGCCGGAGCATGGTATTTCACACGATTCGCCGCCGGCTACGACGGCGAGACCGCCACATGGGTGCATATTCCCCGCCACGCTACCGTCGGGGAGGCCAAGGATTCGCTCCGCGCCGCCCTCGGCGACCGTTTCGGGTCGACCGTAGCCATGCTGTGGAGCCAGGACATCGGCAAATCCCACGGCGCCTACCGCGTGGAACCGGGCGAACGCGCGTGGCGGGTTGCCCGCAGAATCAGTCAAGGAAACCAGACACCCATAAAACTGACATTCAACAACCTGCGCACCTTCGGCCAGCTCGCCGAAACACTCGCGGCGAAGATGGATTTCACCACACCCGAATTCATCGAAGCCGCAAGACGCCTCGAAGCGGCCGACGGCCTTACCGACCGAGAATTCGAAGCGCAGTTTCTGCCAGATACCTACGAGGTCTACTGGAGCGCATCGCCCGACGAGCTGATACGCAAAATCCGCGCCAACTACGCGTCGTTCTGGAGTCAGGAACGCCGCGATAAGGCTGCTGCACAAGGGCTTACGCCACTGCAGGCATCGGTATTGGCCTCGATTGTCGAGGAGGAGAGCAACCGGCGCGACGAGCGCCCGCAGATAGCGCGCCTATATCTCAACCGCCTCCACCGGGGCATGAAACTCCAGGCCGATCCCACCGTGAAATTCGCCGCCGGCGACTTCGCCGCCCGGCGCGTGGCCGGAGCCATGCTCCAGACCGACTCCCCCTACAACACCTACCGCTACGCCGGACTGCCCCCCGGAATCATCCGACTCCCCGAGGCCCGCACCATCGATCAGGTCCTCGACGCCCCCGACCACGGCTACATCTACATGTGCGCCCGCCCCGACGGCTCCGGCTACCACGACTTCACCGCCAGCTACGCCGACCATCTCGCCAACGCCAAGCGCTTCCGCTCCGCCGCCTACAACCACTAACCCCGAATTATTAAGAATCTTCGGTGAGGGCGTGTCATGATAGCCCGGATGGGCTATCATGACACGCCCTCACCATCCGGGTAAAAAATAGGGCGATGTGTCAAATTATGGAAATTTGACACACTGCCCTCCAAACAAATGTAAAGCTCGCTTGACTTTTTGTAAAACTTTATATACCTTTGTGGCGTTAACGCAATAAAACCACAAAAGCTATGAAAAATCTGCTTTTCCCCGAAAAATTCAAAATTGCCGGCTGGATTATCTTCGTCGCAGCTGGGGTTGCCGGATGTCTGATATGGGCCGGTATGCTCCAGCCGGGCGACGTGGCCGAGACGGCGGTCAACGACGCCGCAATTATCGGCACGGCGCTCGGAGCGCTGATGATTGTATGCTCGCGCGAGCCCCACGAGGACGAGATGATACGCTCGATACGTCTGGCGGCTCTGCTCAACTCGCTCTACGTATATGTACTGCTCCTGATTGCCTGCACACTGCTGATCAACGGAGTGGAATATTTCCGCTTCATGGCCGCGAATCTCGTGCTGCTTCCGATAATCTACGTGATTCTGTTCAGCCTGGAGATGCGCCGCTACAATAAAATGAGTGAAGATGAAGAATAGAATCAAGGTTGAGCGGGCCGAGCGCGCGATTACCCAGCAGGAGCTGGCCGAGGCCGTGGGCGTAAGCCGCCAGACCATCGTCGCCATAGAGAAAAACCGGTTTCTACCCTCCACACCGCTGGCGCTCAAGATTGCCCGCTATTTTGCCAAACCGGTGGAAGCCATCTTCATGCTCGAAGACGGCGACTGAAAATTTCCGAACCCAACCAACAATAATCGATATGAAAAGCAAAGTACATTTCAGCCTATACTGCAAAATAATCACCCTTGCGGTGATAGCGCTGTTCGCCATCGGCATAGCCACAACCACAATGGAAAGATCTACATTCTGTCTGCTTATTGCCGTCGTAGCGCTGGCCGTAGCTACAGGCCTCTACTATTGCCCGGTCTGCGTTGAGGCCGATGCAGACTCTGTCAAGATCCACCGGCTGCTGTCGCGGCCCAGGGAATTCAAGTATTCCGACATCGAGGCGGCCGACACATGCTACCCCTCGGCCGGCGGCATACGACTCTGTGGCAGCGGCGGCTTCTTCGGCTACTGGGGCTATTTCAGCGACATAATAATCGGCCAATATTTCGGTTACTACGCCGACCGCAGCCAGTGCTTCTACATCCGGCTTAAATGCGGGCGCCAATACGTGGCAAGCTGTGAGAACCACGTAGCGATGGCCGCCGCAATCGAAAGCCACATAGAAAATATCCGGGCAACCGGCCGCGACAAATAATCGTAAGCGGGAGTGTGCAAATCCAAGAATAATTCTTATCTTTGCAATCGAAACCGCGAGCACCCATAGTTCAATGGATAGAATATTGGATTCCGGTTCCAACGATTGGGGTTCGACTCCCCATGGGTGTACATATAGAATGCAGAGAGATGCCGTCCGGTGTGTTGCCGGGCGGCATCCTGTATAATCGGAAATCAACGACTATTTTTTCGTACTGTTTACAGATATCCTATGGAAAGACCAGGCAAACAAGAAATCTGGGGCCGGATGATGAGCGGGGAGCGCTACGACGCCGCTCATCCCCACCTGACCGAGAAACTGGAAGCCACGCGCGAACTGCTTTGGGAGTTCAACTCGCTCCGCCCCTCCGAAAAGGCGCGTCGCGACGGGATACTCCACCGCATTCTCGGCAGCCACGGCGAGCGCTTTCAGTTCAACCAGCCCTTCCGCTGCGACTACGGCGAAAACATCCACATCGGCGAGGACTTCTTCGCCAACTTCAACCTCACCATCCTCGACGAGGCGCGCGTGGACATAGGCGACCACTGTTTCATCGGGCCGAACGTAAGCATCTACACCGCCTGCCATCCGCTGGAGCCGGGCGAGCGCAACGACCTTGTGGAATGGGCCGAGCCGGTGAAAATCGGCCACAATGTATGGATCGGCGGAAACGTGGTGATACTGCCAGGCGTTACCATCGGCGACAACTGCACCATAGGCGCAGGCTCGGTCGTGACGCGCGACATCCCCTCCTCCACCCTTGCCGCCGGCAATCCCTGCCGAATAATCAGAAAGCTATAACGCCTCATAAACGCTGAAAAATGAGCATCCGAGAGCGGCGTCAGCCAGCATCTCCGGTGCTCATTTTCCGCATTATTGCCGTAACTGACCTCGCCATCCGGCCAACAACAAGAGGGCGTGTCATAATAGCCCATCTGGGTCGTCGCCTGAGGGGTTCGGGCTCGGTCATTGACCTTAGTCAACTCCCTTCGCCCTCACCCTCAAGCTCCTACCATCTGGACCATTCTGACAGCGCCCTCACCATTCGGGTAAAAAATAGGGCGATGTGTCAAATTATGGATTTTTGACACACCGCCTTATGGGGATTATTTCCCGGAGAGCCGGGATTTTGGTCGAAAGGATTTACTCGGCGGCGGGCTCGAGGAGCACGACGCGGTAGTTGCCCTGGGCGTTGGCGGCTTTCATGAAGTCCTGAACGTCGGCGGGAGTGAGGGCCTTGTAGGTGTCGGCCGCTCCGTTGAATGTATCGACGCCGTTCTGGGCCTCACCGGCCATGCCGTTGAGCCATCCACCGTTCTTCTCCTTGGCTTCTTCGATATTTTTTACGGCGAACTCAACCACCTTGGCGAGTTCCTCGGGAGTTACGTTGCTCTCCATATTCTTGAATTCCTGGGCGATGTAGTCGAGCACCTGCTGCTGCATCTCAGGCTTCATGGGGAAGGTGGACTGGATGGTGAAGTTCTGGCCGTCGTCCACGCGGTCGAGCGATCCGGAGGCCCAGATGGAGTAGGTGGCACCCATCTCCTCACGCACCTTGTCGAGGAAGCGCTTGGAGAGAATCTGACCGGCTACTTTGGCCAGAGCGCGGTTTTTAGGCGTATAGTCGATGTTGCCGTACTCGATTACGGCGGCATACGTCTGCGGTGTCTGCATCTTTGCCGACGAAACAGTCTGCTTCTCGCCGGCTTTCACGAGGAGGCTCGGAAGAATCTCGGGCTTCACGGTCTTGGCAGCCGCGTCGGCGGGGAGAGTGGCGATATACTGCTCCACGAGCGGGCGGAAGGCATCCATGTCGATGTTGCCTACGAAGAAGAATGTGTAGTCGGCGGCGTTGGCAGTCATCTTGCGCACTACGTCCTTGAACTGGTCGGCTGTGGCACCATTGATGGCCTCAATGGAAAGAGCGCGGGAACGGGGATTCTCATAAAGGCTCTCGAGCAGGCGGCTCTGGAAGATATATTCGGGAGTGTTGACCTGATTTTTGAGCACACCCTCGAACTGCTTCTGAACGCCCTCGAACTCAGAAGGCACGACGTTGAAGTTGGTGAAAGTCATATACAGCATCTCCATGGCAGTCGTGAGGTCCTTGGGAGTTGTGGAGCCTGCCACGTCGCGGAGGTAATTGCCGAACTGGAGGTCGACGCTCACCTGCTTGCCCTGGAGGAATTTCTGAAGGTCCTTGTTGGTGTAGTCGCCGAGCGACATAACTGCATCGGCGGCATAGGGGAAGAGCACGAGAGTGCTGGCATAAGAGTCGGGGAGCACGGATGTGCCGCCTAAAGCCTGAGCGTCGAAGAGGATTTCGTCGGCCTTGAACTGAGTGGGCTTCACCACAACCTCAACGCCATTGGAAAGCGTGAGCTTCGTTGCGCCCCACTTCTCTACGGGGGTCTCGCTGACGATTTTGCCGGGAGCGGGCAGCTGCGGGATAAGCGGCTCAGCCTTCACCTCGTCGACAAAAGCCTCGATATTCTCGGCATCGACCTCGGCCATTGCTGCGGCAAGTTCCTCGGCGGTGGGCACCTTGACGCCCTCCTTCTCGGGGAGCATGGCCATTACGACGCGGTTGTCGTTGGTGATGAGCTGCTTGAGTGTCTGGTTGATGGCGTCGACGGGTACGTTGTTGGCCATAAGGCTCATGGTGTTGTACTCATACTCGATGCCGGGCATGGGAGTGCCGTCGATGAAGTGGCGCACGATTTCGCGGGCGTAGGCGGTGTTGTCGTGCTTCTCGCGGTTGTTGTAAGCGTTTTCGAGGTCGGAGAGATACTGGCTGCGTGCGCGGTCGTACTCAGTGATAGTGAAGCCGCCGCGGAGAGCGCGGAGCAGTTCACGGTATACCGACTTGAAGGCCGGAATCATATCGTCGCCCTTGGCAACGCCTGTGAGAGAGAGAGCGTCCTCCGAGTTGGCAAGAAGGTAGTTGGAATAATCAGCCCTGCCAACGGCAAAGGGTGTGGAAGGGTCCATGGCAAGCTCGGTGTAGCGGTTGTTGAGCATCGAGGAAATCATATCGAAGATGTAGTCGCTGACCATATATATCATAGTATTGCGCATCTCCTTGGGCATCACCTCGTTTTTGAAGAAGAGGTTGAACATGGGGAACTGCATCTCCTTGTCGGCGCCGATGGCATAGATAGTGCCTTCGGTGTCGGGCACCTCCTCGGTTTCGCGGGGCTTGGCGTCGGCAGGCATCTCTATGGGGCCGAAAAGCTCCTTGATTTTGCCCTCGATGCGGTCTACATCGATGTCTCCGACCACGATGATGCCCTGTTGGTCAGGACGATACCACGCTTCGTAGTAGTCGCGTAGCGCCTGGTGGGGGAAATTGTCGACAACCTCCATCGTGCCGATAGGCAGACGATAGCCGTACTTTGATTCGGGATACATGGTGGGAAGAATCTGCTCGAGGATACGCATGCGGCCCACGTTTCTTGAGCGCCATTCCTCGTGGATGACGCCGCGCTCCTTATCGATTTCCTCGCCGTCGAGCAGGAGATCGTCGGCCCAGTCGTGGAGAATGAGCAGGCAGGAGTCCTGCACACCTACGCGGGCGGTGGGAACAGCCGAAATGTTGTAGACGGTCTCGTCGGTGCCGGTATAGGCGTTGAGGTTCTGACCAAATTTCACGCCGACCGACTCAAGCCAGGTTATGAGCTGATTGCCGGGGAAGTTCTTGGTTCCGTTGAAGCACATATGCTCCAGGAAGTGGGCGAGACCGCGCTGGTCGTCGTTCTCAAGAATCGATCCGACCTTCTGGGCGATGAAGAAGTCTGCCTGACCCTTGGGGGTCTCGTTGTGGCGGATGTAGTAGTTCAGGCCGTTGGGGAGCACACCGTGGCGCACCTGCGGGTCGGCGGGCAGTTCGTCGGGCTTCTGGGCGAAGCCGGTGAAGGACACCATGGCCATCGCGAAAGCGGCGAACAGCGTTTTGAAGTTGAATTTCATTGGATATGTAAGTTAAATGGATGAATTTCAGAATCAGCAGTGCCGGGAGGGGCGTAAAATCCTACCGGGCCTGGAGGCGGTTCATTTGGATTAGACGCACCGGCAGCAGGAAAAGTTGCATCCGCGTCCGACAAAAAATCAGGACTACGGTAGAATCAGCCGAACAGATGGCGGAAGGCTTCTTCTACACGCGTCACCTCTACCACCTTAATGTTGAGGCGCGAGATGTCGACTCCTTTGAGAGAATCCTTGGGAATGATAATGGTCTCGAGGCCAAGCTTGTCGGCTTCGCGCACACGCTGCTCCATGCGCCCGGCCGGGCGGATTTCACCGCTGAGACCCACCTCGCCACTGAGACAGACAGTGCGCGCCACAGGCATATCGACATTCGACGAGAGGATGGCCGCGATAACGGCCAGGTCGAGCGCCGGATCGGCCACCTTCAGGCCTCCTGCAATGTTGAGAAACACGTCCTTTTGGGCGAGTTTGAAGCCCACACGCTTCTCAAGCACGGCAAGGAGCATATTCATGCGCTTGGAGTCGAAACCGGTGACGGAGCGCTGGGGAGTGCCGTAGGCAGCGGTCGAGACCAGCGCCTGCGCCTCTATAAGAAAGGGACGCACGCCCTCGATGGTCACGCCGATGGCGCAGCCCGAGAGGTCCTGGCCGTCGTGGCGGCTCAGAAGCATCTCGGAAGGATTTGTAACCTCGCGCAGTCCGCGCTGACACATTTCGTAGATGCCCAGCTCGGATGTGTTGCCGAAACGGTTTTTGGTGGCTCGCAGAATGCGGTACATGAACTGACGGTCGCCCTCGAACTGCAGGACCGCGTCGACGATATGCTCCAGCACCTTCGGACCCGCAAGCGTGCCCTCCTTGTTGATATGGCCGATAAGCAGTACCGGCACATTTTCAGTCTTGGCGTAACGCAGCAGGCGGGCGGCGCATTCGCGTACCTGCGATACCGACCCGGCGGCCGACTCCAGGGCATCGGAGGCGACGGTCTGGATGGAATCCACTATAAGCAGCTGAGGCTCGATTTCGCGGATATGCTCAAAGATATTTTCGAGCGACGTCTCGGTGACGATATAACAGTTGTCGCTCAGACGCCCGATGCGGTCGGCGCGCAGGCGGATCTGCTGCGGGCTCTCTTCGCCGGAAACGTAGAGGATACGTCGCGACTTGATGGAAAGGATGTTCTGGAGCACGAGTGTGGACTTGCCGATACCCGGCTCACCGCCCACAAGCACCATCGAGCCGCTGACGAGGCCACCGCCGAGCACTCGGTTGAGCTCCTCGGAGGGCATATGGATACGCGTCTCGTCGCCGGCCTTGATTTCGCTGACGCGCTGGGGCGACGTACGCTGCACGATTCCACCCTTGCGCGGGGACCCGGACCACGAGTCGGCCGACTTCGGAGTCACACGCTCCTCGACCATCGTGTTCCAGGCGCCGCATGCCGGACAGCGACCCACCCATTTGGGAGAGTCGGCGCCACACTCATTGCAGAACCATACTGTTTTTTCTTTCTGTTTTGCCATAGGCGGGAGAGAGTTTGATTTTATGTACCGGGCAAGGCGCGTCTGCGGAATTCCGAAAGGACTATGGCCGTAGCCGTAGCCACGTTGAGCGACTCCACTTTCTGTCGTCCCGGCGGGAAGGAAGGGATAAGCAGACGCGAAGAAACGCACCGCTCAACCTCTGGGGAGATGCCGTTGCCCTCGTTGCCCATCACCACTACCCCACCCTCCGTGAGGGTCGAGCAGTAGATGTCAGAGCCGTCGAGAAAAGTTCCGTAGACCGGCATTCCGGCTCCGGCGAGACGCCGAAGCTCGGCAGGGAGGTCGACGTAGCGCACCTCCACGCGGGCAAGAGCACCCATCGTCGACTGGACTACCTTGGGGTTGTATACGTCGGCCGTATCGGTGGAGGCAAGAATGGTCGAGACGCCGAACCAGTCGGCCAGACGGATTATAGTGCCGAGATTGCCCGGGTCCTGGATGCAGTCGAGCGCGATAACAAGGTTGCGCGGGTCGGGATGGAAGTCACCCTCCACTGCGGGGATGTGGCATACTGCCAGCACCCCCTGGGGAGTTTTCTGCAACGACATACGGGCCATATCTCTCTCCGAAGCCGTGAGCAGCGGAGCCGTAAGGGATTCGAGACGCGACGCGTTGGCATCGAGCCATGCGGGGGTAGCCACAAGCATGGCCGTCGGGAACACGCCGAGCGTATCAAGCACGCCGCGCGTCCCCTCGATTACGAAAAGGGAATGCTCGCGACGATAGCGTGTCTGCCGCAGGGAAGCGATGAGCTTGCGCTCGGCGGCCGACGCCGGGCGCGGGCTGCTGGTGAATCGGTTGGCCATCTGGAGAATCAGCGCGAGGAGGCCGAATAGTTGGGCGCCTCGCTGGTGATGGCTACATCGTGCGGATGGCTTTCGTTGATGCCTGCATTGGTGATGCGTGTGAAGGAGGCGTGGTGTAGTTCGCCGATATTGTGGGCACCGCAATATCCCATGCCGGAGCGCAGACCGCCGAGCATCTGATATACCACCTCATAGAGCGAGCCCTTGTAGGGTACACGCGCGGCGATTCCTTCGGGCACGAGCTTCTTGGCATCGGTCTCGTTGGCCTGAAAATAACGGTCCTTCGAACCCTTCTCCATAGCTTCGAGAGAGCCCATGCCACGATAGCTCTTGTATTTGCGCCCGTTGAAGATAATAGTGTCGCCGGGCGACTCCTCGACGCCTGCGAGCATTCCGCCGAGCATTACGGAGCAACCGCCTGCGGCAAGTGCCTTGACAATATCGCCGCTGTAGCGGATACCGCCGTCGGCGATGAGAGGCACTCCGGTGCCCTCAAGGGCTTTGGCCACATCGTAGACAGCCGACAGCTGCGGCACGCCTACGCCGGCGATGATGCGTGTGGTGCATATGGAGCCCGGTCCGATGCCTACTTTCACGCCGTCGGCACCATTCTCCACGAGGTAGCGGGCAGCCTCGCCGGTGGCGATGTTGCCGACCACGACGTCGATGTCGGGATATTTCTCCTTTACGGCGCGGAGCACTCCGATTACGCCTTTGGAATGGCCGTGGGCCGTATCGATTACGATTGCATCGGCACCGGCGGCAACGAGAGCGTCGACACGCTGCATCGAGTCGGCCGTCACGCCGACTCCGGCGGCAACGCGCAGACGTCCGAGATGATCCTTGCAGGCGTTGGGCTTATCCTTTGCCTTGGTTATGTCCTTGTAGGTTACGAGACCGATGAGGTGGCCTTCGGAATCGACTACGGGGAGTTTCTCGATCTTATGGTACTGCAGAATTTCGGCCGCCTCCTCGAGATTGGTGGTCTGCGATGTGGTCACGATATTCTCGGAGGTCATGACTTCGTCGACGGGGCGGTTGAGATTGCGCTCGAACCGGAGGTCGCGGTTGGTGACGATTCCGACGAGGATATTCTTCTCATCGACCACAGGAATACCGCCGATATGGTATTCTTCCATCATCTTGAGAGCGTCGCCTACGGTGGAACCGCGCTTTATGGTAACGGGATCGTAGATCATGCCGTTTTCGGCACGCTTTACGGCATGGACCTGACGGGCCTGCTCCTCGATCGACATATTCTTATGGATTACACCGATACCACCTTCACGGGCTATGGCGATGGCCATTTTCGCTTCTGTGACCGTATCCATGGCCGCCGATACAATCGGGACGTTCAGGGTTATACGACGGGAAAAACGGGTGGTAAGATCCACTTCGCGGGGAAGCACATCGGAAAACGCGGGGATAAGAAGGACGTCGTCGAATGTGAGGCCGTCCATCTTCACTCTGTCTGCAAGAAACGATGACATATGGGGATTTTAAAGTGAAATACAATTATATTCCTCCGGGAAGCTATTCCCACGAGGCTATATTATTGCACACAAAGTTACGAAAATCTGCGGAAATCCCCACTACCCCACCCCATTTTTCCGGCAAAACCACATCGGGAACGCTATAGAATAAACATTTACAAAATAAGAGTATCTACAATTTTCTCTCTCACAATAATAAATATTATTCTTGGAGGTCCGGAGGGCCGAGATTGTGTCCAACCCCAGGTGAATGTCGCAGACCGAGCCTGGGGTTGATAAATCGCCCTCGACACTAAAGCCTCGGAGATGCGATGTTGCGGCGATACCACTACGAAGGGGCTGGAACTTGGCAGATAGTCATTTAACAAAAAAACGAGGGTGTGTCATAATGGCTCATCTGGGTCGTCGCCCGAGGGATTCGCGTTCGGTCATTGACCTTAGTCAACTCCCTTCACCCTCACCCTCAGGCTCCTACCATCTGAACCATTCTGACAGCGCCCTCGCCATCCGGACAAAAAAAATGACGTTGTGTCAAATTTTTGAATTTTGACACAACGTCGGGAATATTGGGCCAATGTAGTGATTAAATTATCAAAGAGCCACTTTCTTGCCATTCAACAGAAGGATGCCAGAGGGAAGGCCGCTGACAGTGGTGGTGCCTGCGGTAACGTTCATATCCTTGAGCAGCTCGCCGGCAATATTGACGATGACAATACGGGTAGCCTCAGTTGCCGTAACGGCAATCGTACCTTTGCCCACAACCTTGATTTCGGACACGGCTCCGGCATCGGCCACAACCCCCTCTACACCGGAATACTCGGAAAGCGGATAGATTTCGGGATAGAACTGATTCCAACCTCCGGCCGTGCGATAGTCGGCCAGTGCTTCGTCGGGCACATAGAGTTTGCGACCTACATACACGTCGTTGACGTAATGATAGTTATTGTCGTCGAAGATGGTGTAGATTTCCTCGCCGTCGAGTTCGCCTTTTTTCACCGGAGGAGGCGTGGTAGCCCGGCAGATAAAGGTTGTGAGATTGGGGCATCCTTCCCAGATGAATCCATACAGTTGAGTTACAGAGGCGGGAAGATCAACTACTGTCTGAGAAATGTTTTTATCGAAGCAGAAGTTGCCAATCCATTCCAGTTTGTCGGAAAACGTAAGGTTCTCAAGCGCGTTACAGTTTCGGAATGTCCAATGGCCGATTTGCTTTACGCCCGGCATAACGACGGTCTTGAGTTTCTCGCAAGTGTCGAATGCATAATTGCCGATTGCGGTGACGGACTCGGGAAGAGTTACCGAAGTGAGGTCGACACAATCGCTGAATGCGCTCTGATAGACGCCGACTACGGGGAGCTCGCCATACGTGCTCGAAACAATTGAGGACGGAACGACAATGTCGCCAACATATTTGCCGCCGTTTGCCAGTGAAGATACGTAACACTCGGTGTTTTTGGCATCCGTCCGGTAGCGAATCCCGTCTTTTGAGATGTTTGCAGCTTTGCCATATGCTTCAAAGCCCGAAAATGCGCATAAACATGCGGCAACAAACGCAACACGGCCAAAAGCACTGGATACGCCATGCAGGCTCAGCCGACTGTTAGGGAGGGGTAAAAGTCTCATTTACAATGATTTAGATTGGTTGATTAATAATTGAATGTATTAATATCGCTATGTGGCAAATTTAGCACCATAATCCGTATATCCAAATCAGATTATGCAGTTTACGTGTTAAAAATATATAAACAAGCCGCCGTGGCCTCTTGAGGAGGTTCACGGCGGCTTTTATGACAGGTATGTAAACCGGATTATTCGATTACTTCGGCTTCGGGCTGAATTTTGTCGGCTTCGCGGATTACGTCCTCGATGTCGTCTTTAGACCCGACTACGATGCGCTCATACTGACGCAGGCCGGTGCCGGCAGGAATCAGGTGACCGCAGATTACGTTCTCCTTCATGCCCTCGAGGTTGTCGGTCTTGCCGTTGATGGCTGCTTCGTTGAGCACCTTGGTGGTTTCCTGGAACGATGCTGCCGACATGAACGAGGATGTCTGGAGGGCGGCTCGAGTGATACCCTGGAGAATCTGCTCGGAAGTGGCGGGCACGGCGTCGCGGACAACTACGGTACGGAGGTCGCGGCGCTTGAGAGCGGAATTCTCGTCGCGGAGCTTGCGGGCGGTGATAATCTGGCCGTTGTGGAGATTCTCGGAATCGCCGGCGTCAACTACAACTTTCTTGCCCCAGATGCGATCGTTCTCATCCATGAAGTCGCGCTTGTCGACAACCTGCTGCTCGAGGAAACATGTATCGCCCGGATCGATGATGTTGACTTTGCGCATCATCTGGCGCACGATTACCTCGAAATGCTTGTCGTTGATCTTCACGCCCTGCATGCGGTAGACGTCCTGCACCTCGTTGACGATATACTCCTGCACGGCCGTCGGGCCCATGATGTTGAGGATATCGGTGGGGGTGATGGCACCGTCGGAGAGCGGAGTGCCTGCACGCACGTAGTCGTTCTCCTGCACGAGAATCTGCTTGGACAGGGGTACGAGATACTTCTTCTCCTCGCCGAGCTTGGAGGTGATGGAAATCTCGCGGTTGCCGCGCTTTACGCGACCGAAGTGAACTTCGCCGTCGATTTCGCTGACGATGGCGGGGTTGCTCGGGTTGCGAGCCTCGAAAAGCTCGGTGACGCGGGGCAGACCGCCGGTGATGTCGCCGGCGCCGCCGGTGGAGCGGGTAATCTTCACGAATACTTCGCCGGGCTTGACCTCCTGACCCTCCTCGAGCATGAGGTGGGCGTTAACGGGGAGTGCGTAGGTCTTGAGGATGGTTCCGTCGGCACCTACAATCTGAGCCTCGGGCACCTTTGTACGGTCGCGGCTCTCGATGATGATCTTCTCGCGGAGGCCCGACTGCTCGTCGGCCTCGACACGGTAGGTGACGTTCTCCACAAGGTTTTCGTAGTGGATTTTTCCTCCGACCTCGCTGACGATAACGGCGTTGAAGGGGTCCCATTCGCAGACTACGTCGCCGACCTTGATGTGGGCGCCATCCTTGAAGTAGAGTTTCGAACCGTATGGGATGTTGGCCGAGGTGAGCATCATGCGGGTCTTGGGATCGATGATGCGCATTTCGGTAAGACGGCCGATAACCACTTCCACGGGGTTGCCCTCGGGAGTCTTCTCGTCGGTCTCTACGGTGCGGAGCTCCTCAAGCTCGAGGATACCGTCGTAGCGCGAAGTGATGGTGGAGATGGCTGCGATGTTCGAAGCCACACCGCCGACGTGGAACGTACGGAGGGTGAGCTGCGTACCGGGTTCGCCGATCGACTGGGCGGCAATCACGCCGACGGCCTCGCCGATCTGAACCGGACGGTGAGTGGCCAGGTTGCGGCCGTAGCACTTGGCGCAGACGCCATGCTTGGACTCGCAGGTGAGCACCGAACGGATTTCAACCGACTCGATGGGCGACGCGTTGATGCGGTCGGCAGCGGCGTCGTTGATTTCCTCGCCGGCCTTGACGATGACTTCGCCGGTGGTGGGATCGATGATGTCGTGAACGGACACGCGGCCGAGGATGCGCTCGCCGAGCGATGCCACAACCTCGTCGTTGTTCTTGATTTCACGGCATACGAGGCCGCGGAGCGTACCGCAGTCCTCCTCGCGGATAATCACGTCGTGGGCCACGTCGACCAGACGGCGGGTGAGGTATCCGGCGTCGGCCGTCTTAAGGGCGGTATCGGCCAGACCCTTACGGGCACCGTGGGTGGAGATGAAGTATTCCAGCACGCTCAGACCTTCCTTGAAGTTGGCGAGAATCGGGTTTTCGATAATCTGGCCGCCTTCGGCACCTGCTTTCTGAGGCTTGGCCATAAGGCCACGCATGCCGGCGAGCTGACGGATCTGGTCCTTCGAACCACGGGCGCCGGAGTCGAGCATCATGAATACGGGGTTGAAGCCCTGGTCGGCTTCGGTCATCTGCTTCATGAGCACGTCGGTGAGGCGGGAGTTGACGTGTGTCCAGATATCGATAATCTGGTTGTAGCGCTCGTTGTTGGTGATGAAGCCCATTGCATAGTTGTTCATCACTTCCTCCACCTGCTCGTAGCCTTCGTTGACAATAGTCTCCTTTTCCGGGGGAATAATCACGTCGCCGAGGTTGAACGAAAGGCCGCCGCGGAAGGCCATGTAGTAGCCCATGTTCTTGATGTCGTCGAGGAACTGAGCGGAGCGGGGAATACCGCAGCGCTTGATTACCTTGCCGATAATGGTGCGGAGCGATTTCTTTGAAATAAGCTCGTTGACGTAGCCGATTTCCTTGGGCACATACTCGTTGAAGAGAACGCGGCCCACAGAGGTATTCTCAACGAGGTGTTTGATGGGGTTACCCTCCTCGTCGATGTCGTCGACAACCACGCTGATGGGAGCGTGGAGGGTGATTCGGCCCTCGTTGTAGGCAATCTGAGCCTCCTCAGGTCCATAGAACTTCAGGCCCTCGCCTTTCGAGCCCTTGCGGAGCTTGGTGATGTAGTAGAGGCCGAGAACCATATCCTGCGACGGCACGGTGATAGGCGCGCCGTTGGCGGGGTTGAGGATGTTGTGGGAGCCGAGCATCAGCATCTGGGCTTCAAGGATGGCCTCGTTGCCAAGAGGCAGATGGACGGCCATCTGGTCGCCGTCGAAGTCGGCGTTGAACGCCGTACATGCCAGCGGGTGGAGCTGGATTGCCTTACCCTCGATCATCTTGGGCTGGAAGGCCTGGATACCGAGACGGTGAAGTGTCGGGGCACGGTTGAGGAGCACGGGATGACCTTTCATCACGTTTTCGAGGATATCCCATACCACGGGCTCCTTGCGGTCTACAATCTTCTTGGCCGACTTGACGGTCTTGACGATGCCGCGCTCGATGAGCTTGCGGATCACGAAGGGTTTGTAGAGCTCGGCAGCCATGTATTTGGGAATACCGCACTCGTGCATCTTCAGTTCGGGGCCTACGACGATAACCGAACGGGCGGAGTAGTCGACGCGCTTACCGAGAAGGTTCTGACGGAAGCGGCCCTGCTTGCCCTTGAGCGAGTCGGAGAGCGACTTGAGCGGACGGTTGGCGTCGGTCTTTACGGCCGACGACTTGCGCGAGTTGTCGAGCAGCGAGTCGACAGCTTCCTGGAGCATGCGCTTCTCGTTGCGGAGAATCACCTCGGGAGCCTTGATTTCGATGAGGCGCTTGAGGCGGTTGTTGCGGATTATGACGCGACGGTAGAGGTCGTTGAGGTCGGAAGTGGCGAAGCGGCCGCCGTCGAGGGGCACGAGAGGACGCAGGTCGGGCGGAATCACGGGCACGGCCTGGAGAATCATCCATTCGGGCTTGTTACGGTTGGCCGACGCGCGGAACGACTCGACCACCTGAAGGCGCTTGAGCGCTTCGGTCTTGCGCTGCTGCGAGCCATCTTTGTTGGCGGTGTCGCGCAGAGTGTAGCTGAGCTGGTCGAGGTCGATGTTGGTGAGGAGGTCGAGAATGGCCTCGGCACCCATCTTGGCCACAAACTTGTTGGGGTCGTCGTCGGGGAGCTGGCTGTTGCCCTCGGGCAGACGCTCGATGAATTTGAAGTAGTCTTCCTCGGCGAGGAGGTCCATTTTCTGGAGCTCATCGGCGAACGGACCGGGGTTGAGCACGATGTAGCGCTCATAGTATATCACTGCGTCGAGCTTCTTAGAGGGGAGACCAAGAAGATAGCCGATCTTATTGGGAAGCGAGCGGAAATACCAGATGTGGGCCACGGGCACCACAAGCTTGATGTGGCCCATGCGCTCGCGGCGCACTTTCTTTTCGGTGACTTCCACGCCGCAACGGTCGCAGACGATGCCCTTGTAGCGGATGCGCTTGTATTTTCCGCAATGGCACTCATAGTCCTTTACCGGACCGAAGATGCGCTCGCAGAAGAGGCCGTCGCGCTCGGGCTTGTAGGTGCGGTAGTTGATGGTTTCGGGCTTGAGCACCTCGCCTGACGACTTTTCGAGAATCTCTTCGGGCGAAGCGAGACCGATAGTGATTTTCGAGAATGAAGTCTTCGACTTGTTGTCTTTTCTAAAAGCCATATATATTGAGCTAAGAGAGTTTTATAAAAGGATTAGAAGATTACTGCTCGAGGTTGATGCTCAGGCCGAGGCCCTGGAGCTCGTGAAGCAGAACGTTGAGCGATTCGGGGATTCCGGCGGCGGGCATTGCGTCGCCCTTCACGATGGCCTCATAGGCCTTCGAGCGGCCGGTGACGTCGTCGCTCTTTATGGTTAGAATCTCCTGGAGGATGTGGCTGGCGCCGAATGCCTCGAGCGCCCATACCTCCATTTCTCCGAAACGCTGTCCGCCGAACTGGGCTTTACCGCCGAGCGGCTGCTGGGTGATGAGCGAGTACGGACCGATGGAGCGGGCGTGCATCTTGTCCTCAACCATGTGGCCGAGTTTGAGCATGTAGATTACGCCTACCGTGGCGGGCTGGTCGAAGCGTTCGCCGGTACCTCCGTCGTATAGATAGGTCTTGCCGTAGCGCGGCAGCCCGGCCTTGTCGGTCCAGCTGTTGAGGTCGTCGAGTGTGGCACCGTCGAAAATCGGGGTGGCGAACTTCTCGCCGAGTTCGCGGCCTGCCCATCCGAGCACGGTCTCGAATATCTGACCGAGGTTCATACGCGAAGGCACACCCAGAGGGTTGAGGCAGATGTCGACCGGAGTGCCGTCGGCGAGGAAGGGCATATCCTCCTGACGCACTACGCGCGATACGATACCTTTGTTACCGTGGCGGCCGGCCATCTTGTCGCCGACACCGATCTTACGCTTCTTGGCGATGTAGACCTTGGCGATCTGCATGATTCCCGAGGGGAGCTCGTCGCCGATGGAGATGTCGAACTTTTTGCGGCGCAGCTCTGCCTGGATTTCCTTGCTCTTGCGGAGGTAGTTGACGATGAGCTGACGGATAAGGTCGTTGGTGTGCTCGTCGGCAGTCCACTGCGAGAGGTTCACGGTGTCGAAGTCGACATCCTTGAGCGCTCCGGCGGTGAATTTACCACCCTTGGCGATGATGTCAGTACCGAGGAAGTCCTTCACGCCCTGCGAGGTCTTGCCTGCGGTGAGGGTCATGAGTTTGGAGATGAGGATATCCTTGAGAGCGGAAAGCTTCTCTTCGTATTCCTCGTCGAGCTTGGGGAGCTGGGCCTGAACGGCCTTGTTGGCACGGCCGGTCTTGTTGGCGCGGGCGTAAAGGTTGGTACCGATAACGACACCCTTGAGCGAGGGGGTAGCCTTGAGCGAGGCATCCTTCACGTCGCCGGCCTTGTCGCCGAAGATTGCACGGAGGAGTTTTTCCTCGGGAGTGGGGTCGGATTCGCCCTTCGGGGTAATCTTACCGATCATGATGTCGCCGGGCACCACATGTGCGCCCACGCGGATAATGCCGCGCTCGTCGAGATCTTTGGTGGCATCCTCGGAGACGTTGGGGATATCGGAGGTCAGCTCTTCCATACCGCGCTTGGTCTCGCGCACCTCGAGGCTGTATTCGTCGACGTGGACGGATGTGAGGATATCCTCCTTGACCATGCGCTCGTTGAGCACGATGGCGTCCTCGTAGTTGTAGCCTTTCCAGGGCATAAATGCCACCTTGAGGTTGCGGCCGAGGGCGAGCTCGCCGTTTTCGGTGGCGTAGCCTTCGGTCAGTATGTCGCCGGCCTTTACGCGCTGGCCTTTATTGCAGATCGGACGCAGGTCGATAGTGGTGCTCTGGTTGGTCTTACGCCATTTGGGGATGGAGTATTCCTTGACAGGCTCCTCGAATGCTACGAAATCCTCCTCTTCGGTGCGGTCGTAGCGAATACGGATAGTGGTTGCGTCGACGAATTCGACGGTACCGTCGCCTTCGGCCATAATCTGGGTGCGCGAGTCGCGCACGAGCTGACGTTCGATGCCTGTTCCGACGATAGGAGCCTCGGAGCGCATCAGAGGCACTGCCTGGCGCATCATGTTCGATCCCATAAGGGCGCGGTTGGCGTCGTCGTGCTCGATGAAGGGGATGAGCGATGCGGCGATTGAGGCAATCTGCTGCGGAGCCACGTCCATAAGCTGCACCTCGTTGCCGGGCACGATGGGGAAATCGGCGTCGAGACGGGCCTTGACGCGGGGATTCTTGAATGTGCCGTCGTCGTTGACGGGAGCGTTGCCCTGGGCGATAACCTTGCCTTCCTCAACCTCAGCGGTAAGATATGTTACGTGGTCGTTGTCGAGGTCCACACGACCGTCGGTGACGGTGCGGTAAGGCGTCTCGATGAAACCGAGATCGTTGATTTTCGCATATACGCAGAGCGACGAGATAAGGCCGATGTTGGGGCCTTCAGGGGTCTCGATCGGGCAGAGACGTCCGTAGTGGGTATAGTGCACGTCGCGCACCTCGAAGCCGGCGCGCTCGCGGCTCAGACCGCCGGGACCGAGGGCCGACAGACGGCGCTTGTGGGTGATTTCAGCCAGTGGGTTGGTCTGGTCCATGAACTGGCTGAGGGCGTTAGTGCCGAAGAACGTGTTGATGACCGACGAGATGGTCTTGGCGTTGATAAGGTCGATGGGGGTGAATACCTCGTTGTCGCGCACGTTCATGCGCTCGCGGATAGTACGCGACATGCGTGCGAGGCCTACTCCGAACTGGTTGTAGAGCTGCTCGCCCACGGTGCGCACGCGGCGGTTGCTGAGGTGGTCGATATCGTCGACGTCGGTCTTAGAGTTGATCAGTTCGATGAGATATTTGATAATCTCGATCATATCCTCCTTGGTGAGCACCTTCACATCCATCGAAGTGGTCAGGCCGAGCTTCTTGTTGATACGGTAGCGGCCTACCTCACCGAGATCGTAGCGCTTCTCGGAGAAGAACAGGTTGTTGATTACCTCGCGGGCGCTGGCATCGTCCGGCGGCTCGGCGTTACGCAGCTGTCGGTAGATATACTGGATGGCCTCCTTTTCGGAGTTGGTGGTATCTTTCTGGAGTGTCTCGAAGATGATTGAATAATCGGAAGTATTGGCGTCCTCCTTATGAAGAAGGATGGTGCTTACGCCCGAATCGAGAATCTGCTGGATGTGCTCCTCTTCGAGAACGGTCTCGCGGTCGATCACAACCTCGTTGCGGTCGATGGAGACAACCTCGCCGGTATCCTCGTCGACGAAATCCTCCACCCATGTGCGGAGCACGCGTGCGGCGAGCTTGCGGCCGAGAGCCTTCTTGAGGTTGGTCTTGTTGACCTTCATCTCCTCGGCGAGGTCGAAGATCTCGATAATGTCCTTATCGCTTTCGAGGCCGATGGCGCGCAGAAGAGTGGTCACGGGGAGCTTCTTCTTGCGGTCGATGTAGGCGTACATCACATTGTTGATGTCCGTAGCAAACTCGATCCACGAACCACGGAAGGGGATGATACGGGCGGAATAGAGCTTTGTGCCGTTGGCGTGGGTGCTCTGTCCGAAGAACACACCCGGCGAACGGTGGAGCTGAGAAACCACAACGCGCTCGGCGCCGTTGATTACGAAAGTGCCCTTCTCGGTCATATAGGGAATCGGGCCGAGGAACACGTCCTGAATCACGGTGGCGAAATCCTCGTGGTCGGGGTCGGTGCAATACAGCTTTAACTTGGCTTTGAGGGGAACACTGTAGGTCTGACCGCGTTCCAGACACTCCTCGATGGTGTAACGAGGGGGATCGATGTAATAGTCGAGGAATTCAAGCACGAAGTTGTTGCGGGTGTCGGCGATAGGGAAATTTTCGGCAAACACCTTGTAAAGACCTTCGTTGTTCCTCTTTTCAGGGGGAGTGTCGAGCTGAAGGAAGTCGCGGAACGACTTAAGCTGGACCTCGAGGAAATCAGGGTAAGGAAGGGGATTCTTTACCGTTGCAAAATTTACGCGGGGTTTATCAGTGGTTGACATCTATAAAAGGATGGATTCTACGAACGTAATTAAGTGGAAAGAAAGGAAGACGATGCATACGCAAGCGAATGTATACAAAAGTTAAACTTCCCTAAAGTTAAATAAAGCGAAAGAAACTTTGTTAACGACATGCGTATAGTTACGCAAAAAGGTTAAGCCACGACGGCGAAGTCGCAGGCTTAACCAATATTGCTGTTTATAGTAGCCTAAAGCTGAATTATTTGAGCTCAACTTCAGCGCCGGCTTCCTCGAGCTGCTTCTTGAGGTCTTCAGCAGCTGCCTTGTCGAGGCCTTCTTTGAGGGTGCTGGGAGCACCGTCGACCATTTCCTTAGCCTCTTTCAGGCCGAGACCGGTGAGTTCCTTGACGAGTTTCACAACCTGGAGCTTGGCAGCGCCGGCGGATTTGAGGACTACGTCGAACGAGGTTTTCTCTTCAGCGGCTGCGCCGGCTGCGGCGGGACCGGCTGCAACTGCTACAGCAGCAGCGGCGGGTTCGATGCCATATTCGTCCTTGAGGATCTGAGCGAGTTCGTTTACTTCTTTAACGGTGAGGTTAACGAGTTGTTCTGCAAAAGCTTTAAGATCTGCCATTGTTGTATGATTTTTTTGTTTGATTCAGTAAATGGGGAGAATTGTAGAATTAGTCTTCTTTTTTGGAGAGGGTCTCAAGAATGCCATGGAGCTTGCTGCCACCGGAGGTGAGAGCGGATACCACATTCTTGGCGGGCGACTGAAGGAGAGCGACCACATCGGCGATGAGTTCGTTCTTGCTCTTGATGCTTGCCAGAGCGTCGAGCTGGTCTTCACCAACGTAAACGGTCTCTTCGACATAAGCGGCTTTCAGGCGGGGAAGAACGTCGTCTTTCTGCTTGAAATCCTTCAGGAGCTTGGCCGGAGCATTGCCGACATTGGTGAACATCACCGAAGTGGAACCCTTGAGGGCGCCGTAGATTTCGGAGAAATCGCCTTCAGTCTGCTCGAGAGCTTTGTGCAGAAGAGTGTTTTTAACCACCATCAGCTTGATGTCGCTCTTGAAGCATGCGCGGCGCAGAGCCGAAGTCTTCTCTGCATTGAGTCCGGCGGTCTCCACGAGGTAGAAACCGGAGTACTCTTTGAGAGTCTCGGCGATTTTTTCAATGATTAAGCCTTTATCTTCCTTTTTCATTGTGTCAGACTGTTAGAGTGATTAATCGTCAATGGTCTTTGTGTCGACTTTGATGCCGGGGCCCATTGTGCTCGAAAGATAAATGCTCTTGATATATGTGCCTTTAGCAGTAGCGGGTTTGAGCTTGATCAAAGTGTTGATGAACTCGCGGGCATTGTCGCGCATCTGTTCGGGGGTGAAGCTCACCTTACCGAGCGAGGTGTGAACGATACCGTTCTTGTCGACCTTGAAATCGATTTTACCCTTCTTGACCTCTTCGACGGCCTTGGCAACGTCCATGGTCACAGTGCCGCTCTTGGGGTTAGGCATCAGGCCGCGGGGGCCGAGGATACGGCCGAGAGCACCGATTTTGCCCATGATGGCGGGCTGGGTGATGATAACGTCGACATCGGTCCAACCACCTTTGATTTTTTCGATGTATTCGTCGAGACCGACATAGTCGGCACCGGCGGCTTTAGCAGCGGTTTCAGCGTCGGGTGTGCAGAGAACGAGAACACGTACCTGCTTACCGGTTCCATGAGGGAGCGTGACAACGCCACGAACCATCTGGTTGGCCTTGCGGGGATCCACGCCCAGACGAACGTCGATATCGAACGATGCGTCGAACTTGGCGTAGTTGGTTTCTTTTACTTTCTCTGCGGCCTCGGCGAGCGAGTAGGCTTTCCCGGCTTCAATCTTCTCTAAGGCAGCCTTCTGATTTTTTGTAAGTTTACCCATTTCAATTGAAGTTTTTAAACGTTTTCAGGGAATGCCCCTTTTACGGTGATACCCATGCTTCTGGCCGTACCGGCAACCATACGCATTGCCGATTCAATAGTGAAACAGTTCAAGTCGGGCATTTTGTCGGTCGCGATAGTCTTAACCTGATCCCAGGTGAGCTCTGCCACCTTCTGACGGTTGGGCTGAGCGGAGCCCTTCTTAATCTTGGCTGCTTCCATCAGCTGGATTGCTACCGGGGGAGTCTTGACGATGAAGTCGAAGCTCTTGTCCGAGTAGTAGGTGATGATAACAGGAAGAACCTTACCGGCCTTATCCTGGGTGCGGGCGTTGAACTGCTTGCAGAACTCCATGATATTGATACCCTTGGAGCCCAGAGCGGGACCTACTGGGGGCGAGGGATTGGCCGCGCCGCCTTTAATCTGCAATTTGATCTGTCCAGCAACTTCTTTTGCCATTGTTAAATAATCATTTATTGGGGTTACGAATTGCGAAGACCATCCGGGAGGCTGCGGTGCGTAACCGCCGCAAATCCGCCCTCGGCCTGCGCCATTTACTTGCGAACGCTGTTGCCCTACATGTGGACCGCCGCCTTTTCGAAGGGCCCGGTCCGGGCTTCAGAATCATCAGCCATCCGTGGTTTTCCCTCATCGGGTCCGTATCGCCGGAAGGTTGGCATCGCCCACGCTGTCAGGAAAAATTCCGACGTCGTGGCTTTTGCCGCCCGCGGCAACCATTGCCTGGGGAACCGAGACGCTCAGAGCGTTACCGCTATTCGCGCTCTACCATCGAATATTCCAAATCCAGAGGAGTTTCGCGGCCGAAGATTTTGACTATGACTTTGATTTTCTTCTTGTCGGGCAACACCTCGGTGATTTTTCCGGAGAAACCCTTGAAAGCGTCGGCCGTAACCTTCACAATCTCACCGACCATAAAGTCGGGGGTAGCCTCCTCGAAATTCTCGTTGATGTCGTCGGCCGTACCGAGCATACGCATCACCTCGCTCTCGCGCAAAGCCTCGGGCTTGGCATCCTTGCCGCGCCCTTTGAGGAAGTCGATTACGTTGGTGGTATTGACGAGCTCGTGCACTACCTCACCGACAAGTTCGGCCTCGACAAACACGTAGCCGGAATAAAGGTTGCGTTCTTTCACCACCTTTTTTCCGTTCTTAACCGTGAGGACCTTCTCGGTGGGAATCAACACCTGGAAAACGTGCTTGCCAAGATCGGTGTTCTTGATGGCTCCATCAAGGAGCTCCTTTACCTTGGCTTCCTTTCCGGAAATGGCACGCAAAACGTACCAAGCTCTTTTTGAATTTTCAGCCATTGATTGTACCACTTTAAAGATTACTTGCCGAGGCTGTAAATCGCGTGCATAATTGTATCAATCACCTGATCCATGACAAAGATTATCAGAGCGATAATCACGGAAGCAAGCATCACGATGCAGGCACTCTTGATTAACTGCGTCTTAGTAGGCCAAGAAGTCTTATAACGAAGTTCGTCGTAAGACTCCTCAATATTCGTAAGTAATTTCAATTTTTTCATTTACTGCGTTTTTGCACGGGTTGAGAGACTCGAACTCCCGACACCTGGTTTTGGAGACCAGTGCTCTACCAACTGAGCTAAACCCGTGTGTTAAGAAAGTTCCGGCCCCGACGGGCGATGCCGGCAAAGCCGGAACTTTCTATGGGTTGAATCAGACTCGATGATTAGTCGAGGATCTCAGTGATCTGACCCGAACCAACGGTGCGGCCGCCTTCACGGATGGCGAAACGCAGACCCTGGTCGCATGCTACCGGAGTGATGAGGTCAACGATGATCTCAACGTGGTCGCCGGGCATTACCATTTCAACGCCTTCGGGAAGAGTGATTTCACCGGTTACGTCGAGGGTACGGATATAGAACTGAGGACGGTAGTGGTTGTGGAAGGGGGTGTGACGACCGCCTTCTTCTTTCTTCAGGATGTAGACGGATGCCTTGAACTTCGAGTGGGGCTTCACAACACCCGGGTGGCAGATTACCATACCGCGCTTGATTTCTTTCTTGTCGATACCGCGGAGGAGCAGACCTACGTTGTCGCCGGCTTCGCCCTGATCGAGGAGCTTGCGGAACATTTCAACACCGGTAACGGTGGATTTGAGGTTTGCGCCGAGACCCATGATCTGAACTTCGTCGCCGACTTTCACAACGCCGGTTTCAATACGGCCGGTAGCAACAGTACCACGACCGGTGATCGAGAAAACGTCCTCGACGGGCATCAGGAAGGGTTTGTCGATATCGCGGGGAGGCAGGGGAATCCAGTTGTCGACTGCTTCCATGAGCTCCATAACCTTAGCTTCCCATTCGGGTTCGCCGTTGAGGGCGCCGAGGGCAGAGCCGCGGATGATGGGAGTTTCGTCGCCATCGTATTCGTAAGCCGAGAGGAGTTCGCGCATTTCCATTTCAACGAGTTCGAGCATCTCTTCGTCGTCGACCATGTCGCACTTGTTGAGGAATACAACCAGACGGGGAACGTTCACCTGACGGGCGAGAAGGATGTGCTCGCGGGTCTGGGGCATCGGGCCGTCGGTAGCGGCAACCACGATGATTGCACCGTCCATCTGAGCAGCACCGGTAACCATGTTCTTCACATAGTCAGCGTGTCCCGGGCAGTCAACGTGAGCGTAGTGACGGTTGGCAGTCTCGTACTCTACGTGAGCGGTGTTGATTGTGATACCGCGCTCTTTTTCCTCGGGGGCGTTGTCGATCTGGTCGAACGACTTAACCTCGGAAAGACCGGCTTTAGCAAGCACGGTGGTGATAGCGGCGGTAAGGGTAGTTTTACCGTGGTCAACGTGACCAATGGTACCGATGTTTACATGCGGTTTGGTTCTTTCGAATTTCTCTTTAGCCATAACTTTGCTATTTTGATAAAATGATTAGAATCTACTGACAAAATCGCTCTCCGGATTGTTATAGAAAGTGAGGGATGAAAAATCCGGCGGAGAAAGCCTCCATGCGCAGGAGTCATTTCGCAAAGAAATCCTGCCGGTTTTCAACGCGCCACCGGAGTGAACAATCCGTGGCCGACGCCAAGGCCGGAGGGTCGAAACAGATTCGCTGCCTCACAACTCTATTTCAACGACACACCACGGCAATGACAACGCACTGTCGGGGTTGTGTTGGTTGGAGCGATAAGAGAGCCGATGACGGGATTTGAACCCGTGACCTCTTCCTTACCAAGGAAGTGCTCTACCACTGAGCTACATTGGCAAAATTTAAAAGATCTTAGAGCGGAAGACGAGGCTCAAACTCGCGACCCTCAGCTTGGAAGGCTGATGCTCTATCAACTGAGCTACTTCCGCATCGACTCCGAGGAATCGGCAGCCAGGAGAGCCGCCGGCAGAAGCATCAGAGTGTGGGCGCGGATGGATTCGAACCACCGAAGTCGAAAGACAGCAGATTTACAGTCTGCCCCATTTGGCCACTCTGGTATTTGCCCAACTTACTTTCAAAGAACAACAGCTTCTCAGCATCTTTTCTTGAGCCTCTTGTCGGATTCGAACCAACGACCCCGAGATTACAAATCACGTGCTC
>ENA-OXQJ01000056-OXQJ01000056.1-human-gut-metagenome-genome-assembly--contig:-NODE-56-length-45972-cov-129.903_pt1 | contig 45972 bp, 69 predicted proteins | sample MGYA00249581_ERZ652561 | MGnify/ENA primary metagenome ERZ652561 (study PRJEB26925, sample SAMN05826697) | human gut metagenome | biome: ENVO:2100002; feature: ENVO:00000062; material: ENVO:00002003...
ATATAGTACCGTCCGCATATACACAAACATCACATTCTTCAGCGATAGAATTATCATATATGATACGATCGACTTCTTCTTTAAAGAATTTCGCACGGCAATAGGCCACGATATCGTCTAACTGGTATCCGTCGCATTCAGGTATAAAACTTTTGATCTGTTTTCGCTTGATCTCCCATAGATTCGTGCTATAATCTTTATCCATTTTAACGAGACTGTCGACAAACCCACCGACAGGAGAGGGATTTAAGATTTTGTAAGCTACATCAAGTTCGGCTTCAGATTTTCCACAGCCTTTCTTGAAATCATGCATTAATTCATCCATCATGGATTCAAATTCAGATTGATTATATTTATACATACATTTCGTCCCCCCTTTCTATCAATGTTCTTTGACATATTTATGTATACGCTCATATAAATTCATTTCATTTCGGTTCGCCATTAATTCGCTTAAATCGTTTGAATCATAATTTGTAGAATATACGGCATAACTGCGATTTTCGATAAACCATGAAGCTTCTTTGATGTTGCTAAGAATCTCCATATCTTTAGCTCTTTTTTCTGCGCGAGCAGGTCTGTCTTCAGCTTCGTATTTTCTAACGAGAGCAGATAAATACGAAATCATGTTTTTTCTTATATCTTCAGCCCATGCAATCTGTTTTGGGCTTCCGACGAGTTCAACTAATTTTTGTTCCATTGTTTTCGCTTCCTCCCATGCTTTCTTAAGACCGGAGGAAATTGTCATTGCAGATTTCTTAACCAGTTCCCATGCTCTTTTCATGATTTGTGATAAGTTGTATTTCTTCATTTCTGTTTCCTCCGTTCCTTTGATGATTATATAATACCACTAATTTGGTGGTATGTCAATACTTTTTCGATACTTTTTTGAACTTTTTAGATTGATACATCTATGCAAAAATATAATCAGAAAGGCGGTGCATAAGATGGCATTATATAACAATCCTTATCAATATAGTTTTGGCGTTCCGGGGCAGATGAATCAGTTCCAGCAACAGCCTGTCCAGATGCCGGCTCAACCAGTACAGCAACCCCAACAGAATAGCAATGGTATCCTGTGGGTATCTGGTGAAGTCGGAGCAAAATCCTATCTGGTAGCACCCGGAACAAGCGTTTTACTGATGGACAGTGAAAGTGAAAAGTTCTACATAAAATCCACTGACGTTTCCGGTATGCCACAGCCGTTACGGATATTTGAGTACCACGAGATAGGCACTCAGATGCCACCTAAACAGCCTGTCCAGAACATGGACAGCAAATATGTCACCAGACAGGAATATGACGATTTAAAGGGCAAATACGAAGCCATTATAAACCGATTAAATTCTTTTTCTGAACCTGTTAGAGCTAATACCGCGCAGGAATCAGCAGTCAAGGGAGGAAACGCAGATGAGTAATCCATTATTCAATGCCCTCGGTGGTGGGATGTCGCAGGGAAACGGGCCAATGCAGATGGTACAGCAGTTTATGCAGTTTAAGCAGAATTTTAAAGGAGATCCGAAAGCAGAAGTTGAGAAGATGTTACAGTCTGGAAAGATTTCCCAGCAGCAACTTAATCAAGTTCAGCAGATGGCAGGACAGTTTCAGAATCTGCTGAAGAATATGAAATAGTACACTACAATCTGGCCAGATTGATGTAAATACACAATAAAGGAGATTATATTATGGATGGAAATTATAGCTTAGCAGATATTGCCGCTGCTACTGGAAACGGTAGAAATAATGACGGCATGTTTGGTGGAGATGGTAGCTGGTGGATTATTGTTTTATTCATTTTTGCTTTCTTCGGATGGGGAAACAACGGCTGGGGCAATAATGGCAATGGCGGCGGATATGCAGCCACAGCAGCTACTCAGGCAGATATTCAGAGAGGATTTGACAATTCCGCAGTAATCAGCAAGCTTGACGGAATCAATAGCGGCCTGTGCGATGGATTTTATGCCATGAACAACGGTATGCTTACCGGATTCAATGGAATCAACACAAACATCATGCAGACTGGCTTTGGAATTCAGCAGGCAATCAATGCTGATACTGTAGCTAATATGCAGAGCACCAATGCTTTACAGGCACAGCTTGCGAACTGCTGTTGTGAAACTAGGGAAGCTATCCAGGGCGTAAATTACAACATGGCACAGAATACCTGCGCATTGCAGAACACAATGAACAGTAACACAAGAGACATTATCGACAGCCAGAATGCAGGAACAAGAGCAATTCTCGATTATCTTTGCAACGAAAAGATTTCTAACTTGCAGGCTGAAAACAATGACCTCAGACGTGCCGCTTCTCAGGATCGCCAGAGCGCACTGCTCACAACCGCGATGGCTTCTCAGACACAGCAGCTTATTAATGCGATTAATCCAGCACCGATTCCGGCATATCAGGTTCCTAATCCGAACACATATTACGGATGCGGATGCAACACTGGATGCAATTGCTGATAACTTCATATTGAGAGTATCTTTCGATTGATTTCGGATGTCGGCTTATGCCGTATTACACAGAGGGGCAGGCCGAGACCTGTCCTTTTGTAATATGAAAGGGGTAAAAATTATGGCAGAATTTACAAATGTAGCTGCTCAGACTGTAGCAGCAAATGGAAACGTAGTATTTTCAAACACAGCAGTTAAAGGTTCTAACTGCATTCAGCACAGAGAGGGAAGCGGAATCATCACTCTGAGAGGACTGACTAATCAGTGTAAAGCGAGATTCTTCGTGGATTTTTCTGGTAATATCGCAATTCCAACAGGTGGTACTGTCGGAGCTATCTCACTGGCTATTGCAATTTCTGGTGAGCCGGTTCTTTCTTCTCAGATGATCTCTACACCGGCAGCAGTAGACCAGTATAACAATGTGTCCTCTGGTATCTATATTGATGTACCTCGTGGATGTTGCGTTAATATCGCAGTAGAGAACACAAGCGATCAGGCTATTTCTGTTGCGAACGCAAACATTGTCGTGACTAGAGAAGCGTAGGAGGTGTAATTATGAGAGACGTTAAAGACTTATGTGCAAGAATCGAAGATGAACTTTCCAAAATCGCTGACAATGGACTGACTACCGGAAATCTGGAAATGACATACAAACTGATTGATATGTATAAAGATATCAAGAATACGTATTACTGGGACAAGAAAGTGGAATATTACAACACTGTCCTTGATGAGATGCGTAGCGGCTACAATGACGATTACAGCGAACGCGGAAGAAAGCATGATAGCATGGGGAGATACAGCGCAAATGATGGCAGAATGATGCCGGATTACGACCGGGGCAGTTCTTATGCCAGACGTGGCGAGCATTATGTTAGAGGGCATTACAGCCGCTCTGATGGGCGAGATGCTTATGACGACTATATGACACAGAAGCAGAGCTATCGCTCCGGCAAATCTGAGGACTGCAAGAGGAAGATGCTCGCCGCTCTGGAAGAGCACCTTGACGAACTCACAACAGAAATGAGTGATATGTCCAAGGATGCAGAGTGCCGGGAAGAACGTGACCTTGTCAAGAGATACGTAGAAAAACTCCGTGATATGCTCTAAAAATACAAAAGTGGTAGAGAGGTAGTTGAAAGAAATCTGTTATAATGTAATTGTGCAGCAGGAAGCACAAGTAAAACGGTTGTTTTGACATTTTTGTTTTAATCCTCCTTTCTTTAATTTAATAGCTGGTACGCACGCTTTAATGGAAAGTTAAACAGGTTCGAATCCTGTCGTGCGTATTTGCCATCTGGCACGCAAGATGGCTCACCTCCTTGACTAAGGTTTTCGTTATTCATACTTTTTTTTCTAAAAAAGAAATAAATATCCGAAACAACTCGTGGCAGGCATGACACGTTAAACACCTTGCTAACCCGGGAATCCGGGTTAATGGCAGGATGGAGAAGTGGAATCTCACAAGGTTCATACCCTTGAGAACGGCGGTTCGAATCCGTCTCCTGCAATTAATCTGCTTAAAGTTACGCTATCTGTATACAGGTGGCCTATGACTTGGGTGGATTGCCCTCCCATGGGAAAAGGTTATTGCTTACCCTGATGGCTGCCGTGCGGTCCAAAAAGCATAATTACGTGGCTTCGCCAAGTGGTAAAGCACCGGACTTTGACTCCGGGAGAGGAACACTCATTCATTGGTTCGAATCCAATAGCCACAGTTACCCTGCCAGTGGTCTAACTGGCTTAATCCATTTACCTGCGGCGGCAGGTCAATAAACACGACCAGGAGGATGATATGCAGAAACTTATTGAAACATTGAAATCATTTGGAATCGAAATCCCGGAAGATAAACAGGCAGATGTAAAGAAAGCACTTTCTGAGAATTACAAAAATGCAAAGGAAGTAGCAAAAACTCTGTCAAAAGTTGAGGGAGAACGAGATAACTGGAAAGAACGTGCTGAGACAGCAGAAGAAACCTTGAAAGGCTTTGACGGTATCGACCCGGCAAATGTTAAAAGTGAGTTAGAGACTTGGAAACAGAAAGCGAAAGATGCAGAAAAAGAGTTTAATGCAAAAATCTATGACCGTGATTTCTCAGATGCTCTGAAAACAGCACTCGATGATGTTAAATTTTCCAGTGAAGCGGCTAAGAAGTCTGTTATGACAGATATTAAAGAAGCCGGATTGAAACTGAAAGACGGTAAAATCCTCGGACTGAACGACCTGATTGAACAGATGAAACAGTCTGACGCATCCGCTTTCGTGGATGAATCTCAGCAGCAGGCTCAGCAGAATCAGGCAAGATTTACAACGCATGTTGGACAGCAGTGGACACCGGGAAGCATGACAAAGAAAGATATCGAAGCAATCAAAGACCCGTCCGAAAGACAGGCCGCAATTGCTCAGAACATCCAGTTATTCCAGTGATTTTTACACCGACTATACATCAGAGTATAGCCGCTAACCCAATACCTTAACAATTATGGGTAGAAAGGATTTTTTATATGGCAGCAAAAGCTAATCTTATTATGACAAATGATATTCAGGTAAAAGCACGTGAGATTGATTTTGTTACCAGATTCGAAAGAAACTGGGAACACTTACGTGAAATACTTGGTATCATGCGTCCAATCAAAAAGACGCCCGGAGCGGTTCTTAAATCAAAATATGCAGAGGGTACATTACAGAACGGAAATGTTGGTGAAGGTGAGGAAATCCCTTACAGCAAATTCGTTGTAAAAGAAAAACCCTATGCAGAAATGACTATCGAGAAATACGCAAAGGCTGTATCTATCGAAGCAATCAAAGATCACGGTTACGAGAACGCTGTTCAGATGACCGATGATGAATTCCTCTTCCAGCTTCAGACTAATGTTACTGAAAGATTTTACAACTATCTGAAAACAGGTACTCTCTCATTCACGGAAACCACTTTCCAGATGGCTCTGGCAATGGCTAAAGGTCGTGTAGAAAACAAATTCAAACAAATGCATAGAAATGTAACTGGCGTTGTTGGGTTTGTAAATATTCTGGACGTGTACGAGTATATCGGAGCAGCTGGGATTTCTATTCAGAACCAGTTCGGCTTCCAGTATGTGAAAGACTTCCTGGGATTCAATACGATTTTCTTACTGTCTGACAGTGAAATTCCGAGAGGAACAGTAATCGCTACACCTGCTGAAAATATCGTTCTGTACTATGTTGACCCGAACGAATCTGATTTCGCAAAAGCGGGTCTTGTATATACTGTATCCGGTGAAACAAATCTGATCGGATTCCATACACAGGGCAATTACCACACAGCAGTGTCTGAATCATTCGCAATCATGGGGCTTACCCTCTTTGCAGAATATATTGACGCTGTTGCTGTCGGAACTATCGACACAACTCAGACACTGGGAACCCTCACTGTAAACTCCGCAGCAGGAAGTAAGAGTGGAGATACAAAAGTAACCATTACTCCGGCAAAAGCAAACGCAGGGAATGCATATAAATACAAAGTTGCATCTTCTGAGACTGCCGTAGACTACGGACAGAATGTGAAGAACTGGAGCGCATGGGATGGCGAATCCGATATTACAGCAGCAACAGGGCAGGTTATCACGGTGGTTGAGTGTGACAGCACCTACAAGGCACTTAGTGCCGGACATGCGACTGTAACAGCAAAATGATGATCTCAGGAGGTAACTGGCATGGCTCATGCAGATTATAAATTCTATACAGAATCATTCGGCAATGTCGTGCCAGAAGCTGACTTTCCACGGCTGGCAGAAAGAGCCAGTGATTTTATAGACACGATGACATTTAACAGACTGGTGGACGGACTGCCGGAAAATGAACGCTCACAGAAGCGTATCAAAAAGGCGGTCTGTTCACTGGCTGAATTGATGTATCAGATTGAGCTTGCTGAGAAGAATGCTACCAATGCCGCTGTGAGCGGTACATCAACCGCAATCGGGTCCGGTGGTAGCACGACAGGCATTGTAACTTCTGTAAGCTCTGGCAGTGAATCCATCTCTTACGCAACGCCTCAGCAGGTTGGAGCGAGTGCAAAGGAATGGAGCGCGGTGTATGCCGCTGCCGGAGATATACAGAAAACGAACGACTTGCTCTTAAAGACAGTGTTGCCACTTCTGATGGGAGTAAGGACGGATGATGGAATACCGATTTTATATGCAGGAGTGTAATTGATATGAAAAAGTTATTTATTTCTCAACCCATGAGGGACAAGACAGATGAAGAAATCCTTGCAGTAAGAGAAAAAGCAATCAAAAGCGCAGAGAAGCAGATTGGCGAGCCTGTAGAAGTAATTGATTCTTTCTTCCAGTCAGCACCAGCTGACGCAAAGCCACTCTGGTATCTGGGCGAATCCCTTAAACTTCTGGCAGAAGCTGATGTGGCGTTTTTCGCTAAAGGATGGGACGAATTCAGAGGATGCAAGATTGAGAATACTTGCGCTATCGAGTATGGCATTGAGACCATTATTGAAGATTATACGGAGGGTTAAAGATGGACATTTCAACACTTGGCTCATGTATCGCAATCGTTATGATCTGCTACATCGTAGGAATGGGCTGCAAAGCATCAAAAAGAATCTCTGATGAATGGATTCCGGTAATCATGGCGGTTATTGGCGGAATTCTCGGAGCTGTCGGGATGGGAGTTATCCCGGATTTCCCGGCATCGGACTATATCACGGCGGTTGCAGTCGGTATGTTTAACGGATTGTCGGCTACTGGTGTGAATCAGGTTATTAAGCAGACAGTGCAGAAAGAATAATTAAGGAGAGGTATCATGTATAGCAAAACTGTGACGATTTTTGATTATTATGAATCAGCCACGACAGGAGATGCATACTGGTATCCTCATGTTTTATCCGGTGTTGACCTCATTACGGACAAGGGGGCAATTCTTAAAAAGTACGGACCAGACGCAACTGACAACGCACAGTTACACATTCGTTATACTGTTCAGAATGGCGATATAATCATTACTGACAAGAATGGTAAGATTCTCCCATGGGTGCCAGTTAAAGAGTGGAAAAGGCAGATTAACAACGCTCTGGAAGACACTATTACATTCTCAGATGAATCATTCTTCTGGGAGGGTGAGTGGACTGGTGGAACGGTATCTGATGGTGATTATCGGAATGGATTCTACCAGTACATGAATGAGAACAAGGACAACGTGTTTAAGATTACCAGTGTAGGCGGTCCGTATACGCTGATTCCACATTTTGAGATTCTGGGTAAGTAATATGAGTAAGATTCATCATTTCAAAGGATTCTCCATAGTCGATGGAGATATGAAAATCAAGCTGAATATGGACAGGTTTTCCAGACAGTATCAAGAAGCCCAGTATCTCCTTGACGGAATGGTTATGGACAGCATGGTTCCATTTATGCCAATGATTACCGGAAATTTTATCAATCGGACAAGAGTTGAGAGTACATCTTTGCAAGGAACTGGGAAAGTATGCGCGGCGGCGGCTCCTTATGGGCGTTTTCTGTACGAGGGGAAAGGAATGGTTGATGAAGCAACTGGAAGTCCCTACGCAAGACGTGGAGCAAAGAAAGTTCTTGTTAGTCAGTTTTCTGGTCAGACAGCCGCAAAGGAAAATCTTGAATACACCAAACAAATTCACCCACAGGCACAAGCAAAGTGGTTCGATGCCGCTAAACGACAATACGGCGACACATGGATTCGTAAAGTAAAAGCACAGGCAGGAGGTGGCAGACATGGCGGATAAACCTATCGGAAAAGATGCAACTGGATATGAGATTCTGACAGATGCCATGAAAGCACTTCTAAACCAGTATCCAGGGTTATACGAAAATGAAACAATCAAGTTTGAAGAACTCGGCAAAGAATCAGGAATTGCGTTCTCGGCAGACAACGGGGCGTTGATCTATTCAGAGAAAGAAGACGTTTGCGGAACGATGCATCAGGTATGTCAGTACCCATTTTACGTGGTATATCGTACAGCATCTGACAAAGAAAGGCAGAAACTATCTGTTCAGAAGTTCCTTGACAATCTCGGTAAATGGATATGCCGGGAACCAGTTATTATAAATGGCTCTGAGGCACGCTTAAATGCGTTTCCAGAGCTTTCGCAGGGGCGAGTGATAAAACGTATCACCCGTGATAACTCCTATGGTTTAGAGCCGCAGGAGAACGGCGTACAGGATTGGTTATTGCCATTGTCAGTACGCTACGAAAACACTTATGAAGTAATATAACAAGTAACAACCGGCTATCAATAGGAGATAGTCGCTAACCTACACAGCCTTGAAGTTATAGGCAGAAAGGACATTTCTATGGCAGTTACAGGCAAGATTGACCGTAAATATATGGCTCATTACATCGACGCAGGTTCCCTCTGCGGAGGGCTGACGCCAAAGTATGAGCGTCTTGGAAAAGATCTGGAAGAGTACAATGTAGAACTCAATCCGGACACTGAAACATCTAAAAACATTCTCGGAGAATCCACATTCAAACATAATGGCTACGAGGTTTCTTCTGACGCTGATCCGTTCTATGCAGATACCACTTCTGATCTGTTCACAGCATTACAGAAGATCGTAGATGGACGTCTCAAAGACGATAATCTCAAAACAAAAGCAGTTGAAGTTCATCTCTGGACAGAAGCTACAGCAGGCAAGTATGAAGCATATCAGCAGGACTGCTACGTTGTACCGACCTCCTATGGTGGTGATACATCCGGCTATCAGATTCCGTTTACCGTGAACTACGTTGGAGAACGTGTCAAAGGAAAATTTGATATCAGTTCCGGTACATTCACAGCCGACAGCGAATAAGCGCATATACAAGGAGGGCACGCCAAATGGCAAAAATAATTAACACCAAAATTGATGATGGAATTCTCATTTTCACATTCACCAACAATGAAGACGAAGTTTTTTCTTCTTTCAAACTGAACCCGACTGATATCAATGTAGCGGCACGTGCGGAGGAGCTGGCAGAATATTTTGAGCAGCTCAAAGATTCTATTCAGAAAGTCACATCTGGTAAAGAGATGGCAGAGTTGAATAGACAGATTGAGGACAAAATCAACTATCTACTCGGATATGAAGCATCAAAAGACCTGTTCAAAGAGCCGATCACGGCAACCACTGTATTCGGCAATGGTCAGGTATTCGCTTATATTGTTCTTGATAAGATCGCAGAAGCAATCGCACCGGAAATCGAAAAAAGAAAAAAGAAAATGCAGGCAGCAGTCAATAAGTATACGGAGAAGTATACAAAATGACCGCCTATGAGTTGCCCACCTCACTAAATATCAGTGGGGTGGATTTTTCTATCAGGACGGATTTTCGAGTGATTATAGATATTCTCATAGCCATGAATGACCCAGAACTGGACGAGCAGGCAAAAGCAGTTGTTATGCTACAGATTCTGTTTGAGGACTGGCAAAGTATACCCCCGGAACATCTTACAGAAGCTTGTCAGAAAGCCTGCGAGTTTATTGACTGTGGTCAAGCTGACGATAGTCCGAATAAGCCGAAACCTCGTTTGATGGACTGGGAACAGGATGGAGATATGATTGTTCCAGCTGTAAATAAGGTTGCCGGTAAAGAAATCAGATCCATACCTTATATGCACTGGTGGACGTTCTTCGGATATTTTATGGAGTCTGGCGAGTGCCTTTTTAATACCGTAGTTGGAATCCGGTCAAAAAAAGCAAAGGGCGAAAAACTTGATAAATGGGAAAAGAAATTCTATCAGGAAAACAAGAATATTATTGACATAAAAACACGTCTCAGCGACGAGGAGCAAGCTTATAAAGATAAGCTGAATGAGATGTTGAACCTCAAATAGTTAGGAGGTGGACACATGGCTGCTGATGGCTCAGTCATTATTGATACCAGAATGGACACATCAGGTGTACAAAACGGCGTATCAGCAATCAGACGGTCTTTTAACGGACTTGACAGCGTAGTAAAAAAAATAGGCGTACTGATTGGCGGAGCATTCGCAATTGGGGAACTGGCCCAGTTTGGCAAAGAATGTCTGGAACTCGGATCTGATCTGTCAGAAGTGCAGAATGTGGTTGATGTTACATTTACAACCATGTCAGAAAAGGTAAACGAATTTGCAAAAAACGCTATAACATCTGCCGGGCTCTCCGAAACAATGGCAAAACAATACACTGGTACTTTTGGAGCTATGGCAAAAGCCTTCGGATTCTCAGAGGAGCAGGCGTATAATATGTCTACTCAGCTGACTCAGCTTACAGGCGATGTTGCATCTTTCTATAATCTCGATCAGGAAGAAGCATTCATAAAGTTGAAGAGCGTTTTTACGGGCGAAACGGAAACACTCAAGGACCTCGGCGTGGTAATGACCCAGTCGGCACTTGACCAGTATGCACTGGCTAATGGATACGGGAAAACCACATCCGCCATGACCGAGCAGGAGAAAGTGGCTCTTCGTCTGGCTTTTGTGCAGAAACAGTTATCTGCCGCATCTGGTGACTTCATTCGTACATCTGATTCATGGGCGAATCAGGTTCGAGTGATGCAGTTACAGCTGCAATCTCTCAAGGCAACAGTTGGACAGGGATTAATCAATCTCTTCACTCCTGTCCTGAAAGTTATCAATATCTTGCTCGGTAAGTTAGCAACACTGGCAAATGCATTTAAAAGCTTTACAGAACTTATCACTGGCAAAAAATCATCTGGCCAGACAGGCGCAAGTGGTGCAGGCCTTGTTGGAGCGGACCCGATGGCTGATACAGCAGATCAATACGGAGACGCTGCCGACAATGCCGAAAAGCTGGCAGATGCAACAAATGATACAGCGGACGCAACCAAGAAAGCTACTAAGGCGGCAAAAGGATATCTTAGTCCTCTCGACGAAATAAATAATTACTCAACGGATAAAAGTGCGGATTCATCGTCAAAAGTACCGGGTACAACCGGCGGACTTGCAGACCAGATGAAAGATGCTGTACAAAATGTTGATTATGGAAAGTTGGCAGAGGGTGAGACAGTTCTTGATAAAATGTCAAAACCGCTAAAAAAGATAATCGACAGATTTAAACAGTTGGCTAAGTTGATCGCAAAAGGATTCTGGGATGGATTAGGAGATTACGAGCCGATTTTTGACGGAATAAAGAAAGACCTTAATTCCATATGGAAATCTTTAAAAGATATCTTCACTGATCCAGAAGTTACCAAAGCAGCAAATAATTTTTTTGATTCATTTGCATATGCAATTGGACAAGTTTCCGGTTCATTTGCCAGAATCGGATTAACAATTGCGCAAAACATTATAGGCGGAATCGAGAAGTTTTTAAAGCAGAACACGCAAAGAATAAAAAACTATCTGATAGATATGTTTAATATCGGCTCTGAAATTGCACAAATAGGCGGAAACCTTGCAGTTGCTTTTGCCGATGTTTTCTCGGTTTTTGGTGGAGAAACCGCACAGCAGATTACTGCGGATTTAATCGGAATCTTTGCTGAAATCGGAATGGTTCTTACAGAAACGGCTGCAAAACTTGGCAGAGATATCCTTAACATGATTGCGCAGCCTTTTATCGACAACAAGGACATTTTAAAGTCCGCAATCGAGGGTAGCCTCGGAGTAATAGAAACTGTAACAAGTGGGGTCTTAACAGTTGTTCAAAACCTTAGTGACGCAATATCGAGGTTATACGATGAACACGTAAAGCCGTTCTTTGATTCTATAGCGAATGGATTATCAAGCATATTTGAGACTCTGATAACTGGATACAACACCTATGTTCTTCCAGTTTTGCAAGGACTGGCAGAACAGTTCAAAGGGCTATTAGAGGGACCATTAGGGGATGCGATTTTAAAGATAGAAACATTCCTCGGAAAACTCATTGATTCTCTGAAACTTCTGTGGGAGTCGGTATTAGTGCCTTTGATTAACTGGATAATCGCGAATTTGCTTCCGGTCGTGGCAGAAATAATTAACGTTGTAGGCACCGTAGCAATAAAAGTTATGAAATCATTAATTAAAATAATTGGTGATGTAGCAGATACACTGAGCGGAATCATTGATTTTCTTGTCGGCGTTTTCACAGGAGACTGGGAACTGGCTTGGCAGGGAATAAAAGAGATTGCGGATGGAGCATGGAGTTTTATCAAAGATGTTGTGTCAGGTGCGTGGGAGATAATTAAAACCGTAACAAAAGGTGCGTTGAGTATAATAAAGAGCATCATCAGTACTGCTTGGAATGCGATTAAAGCATTGACTTCAACAATCTGGAACGCAATCAAAAAGACACTTTCTGGCCTTTGGAGCTCTCTTAAATCCACAGCCAGCACAGTATTTAATGCAATTAAAACAAAAGTTGCGAGCGTATGGGATAGCGTAAAGAATAAAACATCCCAAGTATGGGAAAATGTAACTACATTTGTTTCTAATAAAGTAGAAGCGATAAAAAATGCTATCATCAATAAGTTTAATGCCGCCAGAGATGCAGTCAGATCTGCATTTGAAGGCATTGTGGATTTTATTAAAGCTCCGATTAATCAGGCAATCAGCATTGTTAATAATGCAGTTGGGATGATTAATAATGCAATTGGTGGAATTGAATCTGCATTTTCCTTTGGACCTTGGACTGTTCCAACACCGTTTGGCTCAAAGACTATCGGATTTCATGCAACATTTCCACGTATCGGAACTATCCCATATCTGGCCAGTGGTGCAGTTATTCCACCAAGGTCAGAATTCCTTGCGGTATTAGGTGACCAGAAGAAAGGCAATAACCTGGAAGCACCGGAAAGTCTGTTACGTCAGATCGTCCGGGAAGAATCAGGAAAAGGACAGGGAGACGGAAATACCTACAATGTTACAGTTAATGCATCTGGCAGAAAGCTATTAGACATTATTATTGATGAAGCAGAGCTTAGGAGACGCAGAAATGGCGGTCAAAATCCATTCTTGTTAGGAGGTGTGTAAATGTCGCAAGAACAGTTTAAGATTGATGGGGTCATTATAAAGGCCCCCGACACATACAAACCGGTGTTCGCAACTACATCAACAGAAAGCTCTAAGAGAAGTCAGGATCTTGTTATGCATAACACGCCAATAGGGACTATCGCCGGATATGACATGGAATGGAGAGAACTTAAATGGGGAGAGATTGCGAACATTCTGAATTTAATGATTAATAAAAGTCAGTTCACTTTTCATCACAAAGACCCTCGGACACCCGGCAAATGGATTGACAAAACATTCTATGCATCTAATTTCAACATGGCAGCGCAAACGCTCAAAGACAATGAGGAACGATGGACAGGATTAACTATTAATGTAAGGAGCGTTCGACCGGTATGATTAATGTTACAAATCAGTTAAAAACAGAATCTCTCTTAAATAGTAACTATTATGTTACGGCGAATGCGGTACTGCGTGATGAGACAACTTTAAGCCTGGAAAAAGAAGATTTTTACCTTGACGGAAACGGAATTGTGGATTCTTCTGATTCCGGGGACTTCCCGATAGGTGTAGCTATTGAAAAAACAGCAACATTGGCACTGGTTAATGATGATGATAGGTTCTCTGACTACAACTTTGCCGGGGCGCAGTTTACCCTATTTTTAAATTTGCAACTGTCTGATAGATTAGAAACCATTCGCCGTGGCACATTTATTGTGTCGAAAAAGCCCGCCACGTCCGATGAGATTAACCTTACTTTGTTGGACTATATGAGTAAGGCGGAGGCAGACTACAAAACGAATCTTGTCTTCCCATGCTCTGTAGGAGAGGTTTTAGAAGATGCCTGTCAGCAGACCGGGATTGTGTTAGGCGACGCAACATTTAAAAACGCAGACTATCAGGTACAGAAGAAGCCGGAAAACACCACTTTTAGAGCAGTAATCGGTATGGTTGCAGCTCTGGCAGGCGGCAACGCTCGCATTGATGAGAATGATAATTTGCGAATCATCACTTTTGGTGATGGTGCAGACACTATTACATTAGAAGCAGTTCTACGGTATGACATTAATGGAAACACTATCCTTGATGTTAGAAGTAACGAGATCGAGACAGTTCTTGAACGAAAAGGATTTAATCCAAATGCTATCAGGAACCTTACCTATGATGTTGACGACGTGGTTGTTACTGGGGTCAAGTATACAGACAATGAGACGGAATATAAGTACGGCACAGACGGATATGTCATTACGATTGATAACAAGCTTCTGAGTGGCAATGAACAGGCGGGCGTTGACTTGATTGGAAAAGAGCTTGTCGGTATGAGATTGAGACCATTCTCTTGCGACAGCGCAGCGATCGGATACGCCACATTTGGAGATAGAATTACATTTTCCGACATTAAAGGCAATATTTACTATTCATATCTGACAGATGTGGACTTTGCATTCTCTGGCAGTACAAGCTTCTCTTGTAATGCAAAGAGCATGGAAGACCTTAATGCCGATTACCCAGACAGTATGCAGGTCGAGGTTGACAATGTAAAGAAAGACACCGAGAAAAAGATTACTGCCTATGATGCAAAGCTAAAGCAGATGAACGAACTGGCAGCCAACACTCTCGGCTTCTACTATACAGAAGAAATCCAGTCAGATGGATCCACGATATCATACCGTCACGACAAACCTACACTTGCTGATTCTAAAGTAATCTACAAGACGGGTGCTGATGGATTCTTCTTGTCAGTAGACGGAGGGCAGACTTGGAAAGCTGGATTTGACAGCAACGGCGATGCAGTGCTGAACATTCTGTATGCTATCGGTATACAGTCGGATTGGATCAATACAAGAGGATTCACGGCAAAAGACAATGACGGGAACATTACATTCCGCATTGATGCAGAGACAGGGGCTGTCAATCTTAATGCCACAGAGCTTAGAATTAAAGGGAAAACGCCAGAGAACGTGGCAAATGCCGAGGTTGAGAAGTTTATTACAGAAGTGTATTCTCCACAGATTAAGGTTCTTCAGGAGCAGATTGACGGACAGATAGAAGCATTCTTTGGAGACTATGTTCCTGATGGTAATAACGAACCGGCATCCACTTGGACGGATGATACAACTAAAGAAAAGCACTTAGGTGACCTGTTTTATATCGTAAACAACGAAGAATATGGTGGACAGGCTTACAGATATGCAAAGATTAATGGTAAATACAAATGGGACTATGTAAAAGACACTGCGGTGGTCAAAGCTCTGGCTGATGCGGCGCAGGCACAAAGTACGGCAAATGCAAAGAAAAGAATATTTGGAACGGAACCAGTGCCCCCTTACGATATTGACGATTTATGGGTTCAGGGAAAGACCGGGGACATTCTCAAATGTCAAAAAGCAAAGGCGGAGGGTGCAAGCTATGACGCCGATGACTGGGTGAGAGCATCTAAATATACAGATGATTCTGCAATCACAAAATTTATCAAGGGTGTTTTTGCGGATACGATTGAAAGTCTCCAAGAGCAACTTGACGGTAAGATTCAGACCTGGAGTCAGGATACAGACCCGGCGCTTGAATGGACAGAAACAGAAGAGATTCCGTGGACAGATGTTGACGGTAATTCCATTCTGGACGTAGGCGGAAATGAGATTTTAATTGTCTGGGAAAAAGGTAAATACATCCACAAAGGAGACCTTTGGCAGAATACCGCCAATAACGCTAACACGCGCTGGCGGTGGGATGGCAGTGAATGGGTCGAGCAGAAAGCACCAGATTATCTGTTTGATAAGATTGACGGGAAAGCGGCAGTCTATTTTGAACAACCCAAGCCACCATACAACATGGGAGATTTCTGGGTTACATCAAAGGCAAATGGTGAAGCTTCTATCAAAACAGCAGTCAGAAGCCGAGCGGACGGTGCGTTTACTGACACTGACTGGATTGATTTCAAATATGCGGACAAAACCGACATTGATAATGCAGTCAAAGAGTATGACACGAGCCTTGGGCAGAATGAAGTTTTTAATAAGTTGACGAACGGCGGTGAAGACCAGGGGATTTATATACAGGATGGAAAGCTGTATATTAACGCAAATTACATCCTTGCAGGACTTTTAGCGGGTAAATTCATCAATGCAAAAGGGATTAAGGTTATTGATAAGGACAACCAAACGACCTTATACATTGATGATAACGGGAAAGTTCATATTCTTGCCACCGAATTTTCTTTGCAGGGCAAGAGCGTATCCGATATTGCCACGGATGCGGCTACGGAAGAAGCGAAGAAATATAAGACTCTAAATGTAACATTATCGAATGAGTATCAGGGTATTCCAACGGATGCGGAAGGCAATTACACGGCATTCCCTGAGTGTAAAACGACGGTGGCGGCGTTGTATGGCGATGAGAATGTTACAAACAGCGCAACTATAACGTTTACTGCCGGAAGCGGGGTTACGGGTTCAGGATCAGGAGCAACATATACAGTAACGGCACTCTCATCTGATACAGGAATTATTACCGTGTCAGTTTCTTATAATAACCTCTCTGTTGAGAAGCAGTTTACAATTGCAAAACAGAAACAGGGTATTCAGGGATTACAGGGTATTCAGGGAATAAATGGAAAAGACGGAATAAGTGGAAAAGACGGTCAGGACGGAAAGACATCTTATTTTCATATCAAATATAGTTCTGTTGCGAACCCGACTTCTTCCAGTCAGATGAGTGAAACGCCAAGTACCTATATTGGCACTTATGTGGACTATACAGAAGCGGATAGCGACGACCCTGGCAAATACACATGGAGTCGATTTGAAGGCAAGGACGGGGCGCAAGGAATCCCTGGAACAAATGGAGATAACGGGCAAACATCTTATCTCCATATTGCTTATGCGACCAGTTCTGACGGAAAAACAGGTTTCTCAGTGTCTGATAGCGCAGGCAAGACTTACATCGGGCAGTATACCGATTTTAAAGAGAATGATTCTACAAATCCAAGTAATTACAGCTGGACGAAGATAAAAGGCGATACTGGAAACGGCGTATCTGTAATTGCACAACATTACCTTGCTTCTTCAAGTTCATCAGGTGTGACAACATCCACATCAGGTTGGACGGAATCCGTGCAGACACCAACATCATCTAAAAGATATTTGTGGAATTATCAGACAACCACATACACGGACGGAACGAGTGTGAACACTACTCCACATGTTATCGGTGTATATGGAGAAAAAGGCGATGATGGCAAAGACGCGTCAGATATGACTCAGTTGGAAATCTTTAATAAATTAACCAACAACGGGGAAACACAGGGATTATATCTTTATGACAACAAGGTGTATCTGAATGCCTCGTATATTGACACCGGGTATCTGGCTGGATGGGAAGTTGGATATAGGAAGCTTTCAGCAAGTGGCACGTATGGAGAAGTAACGCTAGACGCTTCAGCTGGAGAGATCTATTCAGAGACGAATACGGGAATATATGTACCGGGGTACGGGACATTGTATGGAACGCGTATTAGAGGAATCAATCTTTATACAGGAACCGTACATGCAAGCTCGGCCTCGTTTAATAAAAGCGTTTCGGCAGACAGCGTTTCGGCAGACAGCGTTTCGGCATCAAAAAAAGTTACAGCAGGTACACATATAGAAGCCAGTGGCCATTTCTACAGTTTAAGTACGGGGACAGACCTTGCAGATGCTTCTATCAGAGGGAGTTTGAAAGTAAGAGGGACAAAATCAAGATCAGTTTCGACAGTAGACTATGATGAGCAGCTCTTTTACTGCTATGAAATGCCAACCCCATTCTTTGGAGATATCGGTGAGTCTGTAATATCGGATGACGGAACTTGTATGATTGACATAGATGATATCTTTCAGGAATCTGCAAATGTCGGTATTAAATATTATGTATTCTTGCAAAGAGAAGGAGAGGGCGACTGCTGGATAGCTGAGAAAGAGCAGAATTATTTTATTGTAAAAGGAACTCCGGGACTTAAATTTTCGTTCGAAATCAAAGCAAGACAAGTCGAATATGAACATATGCGATTTACTGACCCGGGAGATACGGCTTATACAGACGCAAGAGATATAGAAATCCCGGAACCAAATTATGAGTCAGAAGAAGCAGAGGTCTTGGAACCAGATTATGAATCAGAGCTTATTAACGACAGATTAAGCATTATCAATCAAATGGAGGCAATATCATGAAGAAGATTTTAACAAGTTTTATGAATCTTAGTACTGGAGAGGGAGGCCGCATTGCTTACACCTATTCTGAGGTAAACGAGGAAACAGGAGAAGTTGTCAGTCAGAACAATAAAGGCAATTTTCTCGTGATGAATGACGATGTACAGGCTCATCTTGATGCAGTTAAAAAATATATCAGGGAAAAATATTTAGCATAAGGAGGAAATAGCCATGCCAAAATGGACAGATTATACGATAAAAGCAAATCCTGTGGACAAAGATGAGGTGATGATTCTTGATACCGCAGGCAAGGCAAACAAACGTCTTGGTTTGTCGGTGTTGTCGGGTTTTATTGAAAATAAAATAATGGGTAGAAGATTTGATAATTTAAACACTACTGACAAAACTGTTTTGGGGGCTATCAATGAGGTTGACAGCAATGGAAAACAGTTAAAACAGAGAGTTGATAATATATCAAATTTACCTGACGGTTCAACCACGGCAGACGCTGAACTTGCTGATATTCGAGTTGGCGCGGATGGGGTTGCTTATTCTAGCGCAGGTGAAGCTGTACGTGAACAATTTAAAGGCAACGACAAAAAGATTGATTCGCTAAAGGAAGATTTATCCACCAAAATTACCAAATTCTACGCCAGTTCGCAAGGTGAAACCTATCTTGCCGATTCTGACAATGGCAAAATCATGGATATGATGGTGTATGGGAAGTCTGAGCAGAAACAGTATTCGGGGAAGAATTTGCTGAATGCTACGTTGCAGACTACTACAGTGAATGGCGTTACCTGTACCAATAATGGAGATGGGACTTATACTGTAAATGGTACAGCGACAGGCATTGCAGTTTTTGTTGTATATTATAATTTTGCAGATGTATATGGTAGTGCAAGCTCCCTTAAAATGGTTGGTTGTCCTAGTGGTGGTTCAGCACAAAAGTATTTTCTCCGATCATACAGAAAAGGTGGAAATCCAGAAATCTTAGATGAGTATGGTTCTGGAATATCAATTGGCAGTTTTAAAGAATCTGAAAGTAACATAGCAATTATAGTTAAAAGTGGCGCAACAGTAAATAATCTAATATTTAAGCCAATGCTTACAACAGATACAACAGCTACTTATGCAGATTTCGAACCCTACACTGGCGGCATCCCAAGCCCGAACCCTGACTATCCGCAGGAGATTAAGAGCGTAGTGAAACCGAGGGTCAAAGTGTGCGGGAAGAATTTGCTAAATACGACATTACAGACTACTACACAGAGCGGTGTTACTTTTACTGCAAATGGAGATGGGACTTATACTCTGAATGGAATTGCGAAGGCACTAATTGATGTATCATTATCTAAGAATTTTCATATTGAAAACGGCAAAATGTATAGAATAACAGGTTGGGTTAAAAATGTATCAGGATCTATTTATTTAGTTAACGGAAAAGATAGTGCGGGAGATACAGGAGATGGAGTGACATTCACTTACATTGATGCGACAAATGACTCAAAAGTTATCCACATTCAAATCCCTAAAGGTGCAATCATAAATAATGTCATCATAAAACCTATGATTTGTACAGATGCATCTGCCACCTACGATGATTTCGAACCCTACCACGAACAGACCGTCACTCCCCCATATGATTTATATGGCGTCAAAGTCCCAAGTGGTGGTAACGTCACAATCGACGGTCAGGAGTATGTGAGTGATTACTTCGATGTGGAACGTGGGAAGTTGGTTAGGATGGTTGATGATGTAGAAGCGAAAAACTATACATGGAATTTATATCCTAATGGAAATAATATGCCTAGACGCTTTGGGATGAATGATACAATCAGATTTAATATGCCAGCTGATATCAGAATAATGTCTTCTCATTTTAAACAAATAGCAGCGAATACCAGAACCGATTTATCAACTTGGTTCCAAACATATTATATTGCAATAACCGATATGAATGAGAAATGGAAAAATTCTGAAGCATTAATTCAATGGTTTTCAGAAAATAATGTGCATTTTTATCTGCCTTTAAAAACACCAACCGAAATCGACCTCACTCCCGAAGAAATTGCCGCATTCAAGGCACTTGCAACATACTACCCAACTACAAATATCAGCGTCAATAGCGAACAGCTTGACGGATATACAATATTCAATTATCCAATTTCAATGGAGAACGGTTGGAACTACGTGAAACAGCAGATAGGCGATACGAGAGATTATATCTATGATATGGATGTACGTACTCAGGATACTGATTTACAGGCGGCAGAAGCCTATGTCAACAGCGAATACGCAGTAGCATTAACAGAATTGGAGGTGTAATTATGTTATATAGAACATTATTAAAACTTAAAGAAAGAAACGGTCTGACAGACGATTTGAAAAATAAGATTGATATTTTCTTTGCGACGGGCAGAATTACAGAGGAACAGTATAATGAGCTGATGGATATTAATAATGAAGAAGAACCGAAAGCGGAAACTAATTAACTAAAGAGGGCTTTAGTTAACCAGAACCTTTTATGAAATTTACAAATACCTATCCAAATAAAAATAGTCTAATTGTGTCAGTATAAAATATATAGGAGATTTACGCATGACAAACGAACAGAAAACAGTTCTCAGGAAGATTATTTACGCAGTCGAAACCGGCGGACAGGTCTACGGACAACAGGATTATTCGGACTTCACAGAAGCCTATGAGAATAATTCAGATGAACACGCAATTACAATCGGGGCAGGGCAGTGGTACGGAACCGAAGCCAAGACACTTCTGGAACGAATTTACGATGCCAACCCGGAACAGTGGGAGAAAATAGACAAGGTCAGACTTCTGGAACAAGTCCAGACCGCAAACTGGGAATGCTTTAATATTTCCAGAGTATCACAGCTTGCTGATACTATAGTTACCCTTATTTCGTCCGATTTGGGTATTAAATGCCAAGATAGCCTTATGGATGAACAATTAGCCACCTACGCAGACGAAGCCCTTAAACAGGGCGTTACGGATACTAGAGCGCAAGCCATGTGCGTAAACTTTAGGCACCAAGGCGGACAAGGGGCAGTAACACGGATTCTGGCAAAGACTCAGAAACCATATACGCTCGACAACCTCTACGCAGCCTGCCAGACGGACATAGGGAATCAGGTGGGAGCATATAAAGACAGGCAGAGATTTGTTTATAATGCGCTGAAAACATATTTTCCAGAAAGTGAGGAGACAGACATGAAAGCAATTGATAAATTAATCCAGATCGCAAAGAACGAGGTTGGCTATCTCGAAAAGGCAAGCAATAGTCAGCTTGATAGCAAGACAGCAAATGCCGGAGAAAATAATTACACAAAATACTGGCGAGATATTAAACCGGATTACCAAGGACAGCCATGGTGCGCAGCGTTTGTTTCGTGGTGCATGATGAAAGTATTCGGCTTAGACACAGCAAAGAAGCTTTTAAAACACTGGCCATACGTTTACTGCCCGACAATGGCAGATTTGTTTACTTTGAACAGCAATCCAAAAGTTGGAGATATTGTTATTTTTTATCGAAATGGCACATTTACACACACTGGAATCGTAATAAAGGTATCAGGAGATCGGTTCTGGACAGTCGAAGGAAACACTTCTAGTGGCTCTGCAATTATCGCAAATGGCGGTGGTGTATGCCAGAAAAGTTACTACAACAGTAATCTTCCTGGAACAAAATTCTGCACTCCAAACTACAACTTAGTGAAGAATGCAACACCAGTTTCAGATTCAGATACGGCCAAAAAGCAGAGCACCAGAGCCTACATTGCGCAGATTAAAAAAGGCACAAAATGTTATACAAAATCAAACAAAAACAGCCCGTCAAAGCTGTTTCCGAAGTTAAAAAAAGGTGCAGTTGTAGAGGTAATGAAGTACACGGAAACCGACAGCTCAGGGCTGAAATGGTACTTCATCCGCATCCCGCATCCGACAGAAGGGTTTGTTTTTGAATTTGTTCCAAAAGGAACATTCACCAGAATTACAGAAATTTCTAAATGATTTTCCCGGGGAATTAACCCCGGGAGTTTTATCTTTAAACATATTTAGTATCATTTCGGAAGTTTTAGACTGTTATCGTTAGTCACACGTTAGTCACAAATAAAAATATTGTTTCCTAATATAATAGTGCTAAAAACACTGTATTTACAGGCATTTGCACAATTTTCTAAATTCTATTTGTTGGTCGCAATTGATAAAATTAGAATAATGAAAATGAAATGTGGGAAATCCTTGTAAAATCGCTGAAAACGTTGATTTTAATAGGGTTTCCGGCATTTCGATAACGATATTTCGGTTGTTTTAGAAAGATTAAAATAGGTTCCGTTAGTCACAGTTAGTCACAAATGGAACTTTTATCTTTTCTATTTCTGTTCGAAGTTCTTCCAGCGTCCTGTGACCGTACACTGCGTTCGTGACGTCTCCACCAAAGGAGTGGCCTAGCATTCGCTTTCGGTCATTCTCCCGGACACCGTATTTTTCGCATAAAGCAGAAAAGGTGTGTCGGCAGTCGTGCGGCGTGTGTTTCGGATTGCCGACTATTCCCAAACGTTCCAGTGTAGGATAGAACAATGCTTTTCTGTGGTGTTGCTGAGTATATACGCATAGTTTACCATCTTGTGTCAGTACTTTCTGTTCGACAAAACGGTATATAGCAGAATGTATCGGAACAATTCTGTTTTTACCGGCTTTTGTTTTGATTCCACCTTGAAAGTACTTCTCTTCTAGGTTGGTTGTAAGTTTTAGCACTTCGCCGATTCGCCAACCAGAGTAACACATGATAAGAATGAGCTGTACTTCTGGATCGTCGGTATTATTCCACAGTACCTGCATCTCCTGATCAGAAAATGGCGTTCCATGTTCGGTGTCATTATCAGCATTGACATGGACATATAACGCCTTGTTTTCCGTTACGATTTCTGAGTAGACTGCATATTTGTACATCTGCTTGAACAGAGTCAAAATAGCCATCTGGCTTTGCTTTTTCAATGTACAATCATCAATAACCTTTTGCATATCAGGAGCCTTTAAATCTTCAAATATACGATTATGCAGAACAGTGCAGTTTGTATAAGCTGTCCGGTATGCTTCCCTTGAGCTGTATGACAGTTTTGTCCCCTCTGGAAATTTCCACGCGCAAAACTGCTTATATACCTCTGAGAACGTCAATTTCTTTATTTCCGGGTGTTTGTCCTCTACGCCCTTGATTGTATTGTAGTCGGCAATCAAACGGCTTATAAGAGTATCTATGTCGGTTGTAGGGGACACCTCAAGAGTCCGTTCCATGCCGGGTTGATATGTGCCGGCTTTGTAAGCTGTTAGGACAGTGAAGCCCTTTATCCAGTCATCTACATAGCAGATTGCCGGCGGACGTTTTAGTTTACCAGTATCGTCTTGTGTAGCTGGTGGATGCACTGCGAAACAGTTTCTTCGGTTCTTGCCAAGGAATCGGATGGAGCCAAAGTTATTCGGCAGTTTTGGATATTTCTTTCTTTTCTTCGCCATTTTTATTCCTCTTTTCTTTATGTAGCTGTTTTAGGTATAAAAATAACAGCCGAACAAATTTTCTGTCTTGTTCGACTGCTCCGAAGATGATACAATATGTTTTGCCAGAATATAGCTTCTCTCCGGAGATGTATAAACGCCGTCTCGGTACGCCAATGCCGGGGCGGTTTTTTTATTTAATTATGTGATTTCCAATTTACTCTCATTACAATTCCCACAATCCAATAAATTCCACCAGAACAAGCACCCAATATTAAAATCCAAAACCAACTTAAATACCATGGCATTTTCCGTTTTATATACGGTGTACCTGAACTCGCCGCTGAGGATGCAGAGGAAGATGCAGAATTATTAATGATGATGTCTCTGTTATTGGAAGCTAATTGTTCTACTTGCTTTCCACACTTAGGACACACTACACAGTCGTCGTCAATAAGTTCTCCACAGTGCTTACAATATTTTTTCTTTTCATTCATGATAAACACCCTCCTGATATGTTTTCGCCACACTTCGCACTTTTTATGCGGATTATGTATTTTGTACCGCTGATTTTGCAATATTATGTAAAGTACGGTTATTCGTGGTATTTTTATTTTATCATTTTAAGAGCATATTGTAAAGATTTAGAACGAAATAGAGTGATTTAGATGAAAAAGAAATGTTTTAAGTGCTTTGTACTTCTCTTGCTGATCTATAAGGTATTTAGTCTTGTACACACCCCACAAAAGATAATTTCCAATAATAATCAGAAAGATATGCAGATAGTTCATTCGTATATGGTATATCAGGAGCATTCTGTCCAGAAGTATCCACATACAAACAACGGCGGTGGAAAAGTTTGTGATCTCGCATTTTTCCTCTGCAAAAGCATAATTTTCTTTGAGATTGTAAAGTTTGCCTACGAAATAACAAAAGTCCATGTGTATATTTGGCAGTTGCCAAGAGTCGGAATAGATGGTATAATAGCAAAAACGAACTAATGTTCGGTTCTATTTCCCACAGCCGGACATATACTGTAGTGTAGGTGGTAGTTGTGACAGGGAGGATTATTTATGGATTATAAGAAGGAAATTATTGAGATGATAGAGAATACTGAAAATGAGGGCAAGTTAAAATTTGTCTATACAATTCTTATCAAATATCTAAAATCAAAGAAGCAAGGGGATTAACCCTTGCTCTTTTTGTTTAGTGATGAAACTATTTGTTTTATTGCTTTCTTATCTTCTTTATCGAGTGCTTTGTATTCCTCGATAAAATCTAAGATGTCAGGTTCTGACATAAGATTTCCAATTATGATTGCATAATCGTCATCGCTTTTAGAACCCATGAGGTATGTCGGTGTTACTTCCAAAACGCCACATAGAAGCTCAATGGTGTCCATATCTGGTTTACACTTATCTTTTTCCCAGTCGCTAATTGAATTATGCTTTGCATTGATTTTTTCTGCAAGTTGCTTCTGAGTCAGCTTCTTTGCCGTTCTGGCTTGCTTGATTTTCTCGCCAAATGTCATTATCGGTTCCTCCTTTCATGATTAATAATAATATAGAAATTTCGAACTGTCAATAAAATAATTTCGATTTTCTCGAAATTTCTTCTTGACATTCGGATAGTTCGAAGTTATACTGTAATTGTTCGATGAGAACGAAATTCAAACAGAAAGGAGAAATGAGAATGTGCGTTGGTAAAAAAATTAAGTCATACCTTGAGAACAACGGCATAACACAGACATTTGTCGCCAATAAAACTGGCATTCCTGTTCAGAAACTCAATCTTTCTCTCAATGGAAATCGCAGATTAGATTTCGATGAATACGAATTAATTTGCGGGGCGTTATCTGTTGGGACTGACAAGTTTCTTGAACCAAAAATTCCAGAGCAGAAAGGAGAATAAATGGACGCATTACAATTTAATAAAGCCGTCAGTCAACACTGCAAAGAATCTGGTGGAGACTGTTGCAAATGTGACCTTCGGCTTTACTGTTATCTATCGCCAAGTGAGCGACCAGATGAGTTAGTGAGTCTGGTTATTGATTTTTTGCATAACCACATTGAAAACCATGATCATTATACCCATCACAGTGCGGCTTCATTTCCGTGTATTGATGATATGGACATGAGCACCGCAATAGGCGGCGGCTGTTATCAGAAGCCTCATACTCTTCATAAACAGTCACGTGTTTGTGAATCTTGTGACAATGATACAGTCGTGTAATTGTTTCAACCATATAATTCCCCCTTTCGTTATACTCGGCATGTCAGTGCCTGCAAATGCATTATAGGTAGAGAGGAAAGGAAATACAATAGGTTGACGGGAAGACAGAAAGTTTTTTCTAAAAAGAAAACAAGAAAGGAGCATGAAATGAGCGAAGTTGATACTTACATCAAAGAAAATGCAGAAGTTCATCAGTTCGCCGCAGAGGTTGCGAGAATCATATCAGGCATTCCGCAGATGCCGGAGTTCTCATCAGAGAGTATGACTGTAGCCGACGCGAGTCAACTGATTGGACTTCCTATTACAGCAATCCGAGCAGGGATTGTGTATGGATGGTTGCCGATTGGCGTGGCTGTGCAGAATAACAAGCCAGCAAAAAACCTTTCCGGTGGACGAATCACATACATCATAAGCCCTAGGAAAGTTTATGAAGTGACCGGCCATGTCTGGAAAGGCAAGGCTGCTCTTAATAAGTGAGTGCCCCGGAGGGAGCCGAAACCTCCACCCCGGAGCTTTGCACCCACTAAAGTACCTTAGTGGATACAGGTTAATTATAAGCCTCTATCTGCTAATTGTAAAGACAAATAAGAAAAAATTAGGAGAAATTAGCACGATATGAGTGAAATTAGAAACGAAAGCCAGCTTACATGGGCTGACATCGACGTAGCACTTGCGACTGAAATTGTCGAGGAAAGCAAGAAGAAATCAAGGAAATGGTTCACAGCATGGATTGTAACAACCGCCGCACTGGTGGCAAGCAACCTTGCGTGGATTCTGGGAGAAATGAAATAAAATGAAAGAATATATGCTAATTGCTGTTTGTATGCTTGCCGGGAAATATGTGGATATACCCATCTGGCTGAACATCTTTTTCGGTATCTCGGCAGCATGGGCAGTACGCCAGATGGAAGCAGACCGGTAAGAAATAAGGAGGATAAGAAGATGTTCGAGAAAGAGATTAATGAAATTTATGAACTCTGTAAAAGAGTTGTGAACGAAGTTCCGACAGCAAATGCCACGTTCAACTATTCAATTTTTGGCATGAGCGTATTTGGACTCAAAAGGAAGGAAGATATTTGTCTTCCCAAAGACAAATTTAAATGGGATTTGTACCAAAACGTATCTTTTAACCCATTTTATGAGAAAGAAAGTCGTGAAAGTCTCAGAATAATCAAAGCATTCTTGTTGGAACTTCTGATAGATGGGAAGTGTCCAAATGAGTAAACAGATAGCGATTATGAAACTTCTTCCCAGTCTGGAGATAGCAGGATGTATCAACGAGCTGCTCAGAGAGCTTCAGTCCAGAGGTGATTACATTCTGGATTATGAAAACTGTGATATGTCTCTGGATCATGTGGAATACCACAAAGCCGAAGATATTGATGGAGAGAAGTTCGGAGATGCTTCAGACAATCTGTATTGCTTTTTTAAGGCGGTGTGAACATGGACGAGAGGATTAATGAGGTCCTGAGACTGATTGATATACAGCTTGCCACAGTCCCGGATAACCCCATTGAAGAATCATATAAGGCAAGAACATTGGCGAGCTACGTACAGGCTCTAAATGGGCTTTTAACGGCTCAGAAATCATATAAGGAGGAAAGTATCAGTGAGTGAATTTGAAATCCGTATTCCGGCAAGAAAGAAGCAACTGGTAACTGGAAAAGACAACCAGGTTGTAAAGGTTTCATCAGACGCATACAACGCGCTGGTCGAAATCTATAACGAATCAACCTTATCAATGAAAGATATCGCAAGTTTGCTGATTATTGAGGGCAGTAAACATGTGGTTTATGACAAGGAGGAATAGAAGTGAATATATATGAGAAGTTGGGTATTATTCAGTCAAAACTGAAAGCCCCTAAAGGACAGTACAATTCCTTCGGGAAATACAAATACAGAAGCTGTGAAGATATTCTGGAAGCTGTAAAACCGCTTCTGGCAGAAACAAAGACTGTGTTAAGCGTCACAGATCGGATGGAAGTTGTTGGAGACAGAATATATGTCAGGGCAGAAGCTCATCTGAACGACTGTGAAGATACCGGTGAGATTACAACTGTTGCTTATGCAAGGGAAGAAGAGTCTAAGAAAGGCATGGATTCTTCACAGGTGACAGGTGCAGCTTCATCTTATGCCAGAAAATACGCTTTAAATGGACTGTTCTGTATTGATGATAATAAAGACAGTGATTCTACTAATACAGGCGAGAAAGAAAAAAAGTCCGGCAGGAAAGCGGAATCGGCAAAAGAAACTGAGATGATTAGTTCCGAGACTACTATGTCAATTAAAAACATTATTGATAAGTACCCGGAAGCTAAGCTTTTGGAACAGATCAAGACTCGATTTAAGGTAAGTGATATTAAGTCTCTTACCAAGGAAAAAGGTCAGAAATGCCTGAAGATGTTAATTGACTATGATAAACAGCATACAGAAAAGGAGTAACAGCATGAATAAAGTAATTCTTACAGGAAGATTTACACGTGATCCAGAAATCAAGTACACCAATGATGGAACATCTATTGCAAGGTTTTCTATCGCGGTAAACAGAAGATTTGCGAAAGAGGGTTCTGATCAGAAAGCAGATTTTTTGAATTGTATCGCTTTCGGAAAGTCGGCAGAATTTATCGAGAAATATTTTTCTAAAGGAATGAAAGCAGACTTATCTGGAAGAATCCAGACCGGCAGCTACACCAATCGTGATGGACAGAAGGTATACACAACAGATATTGTTGTGGAAGAAATTGAGTTTGGTGAAAGCAAAGGTGCTAACCAGAGCCAGCAGAAGTCGGAAGTACCGCATCCAGAAACAGACCCGGATGGTTTTATGAGCATTCCAGATGGAATTGACGAGGAGTTGCCGTTCGCATGATACAAATTGACAGTAGGGAACATCAGAAAGTTATTGATGGCATTAAAAAAACATTTGATGCAGCAGGAGAAAAATGGTTTGTGTCAAAGCTTTACGTCGGGGACTATATGAATTATGACAACCCTCGACTGGTTGTTGACAGAAAGCAAAATCTTTCTGAATTATGTGGCAATGTATGCCAACAGCATGAAAGATTCCGTGCTGAGATCATCCGGGCAAATGAAGCAGGAATAAAACTCGTGTTCCTGTGCGAGCATGGAAAAGGGATTGAAAAACTGGATGATGTTCTCTGGTGGGAGAACCCACGGGCAAAGAAAAGAGTTAAAAAGAATGGCATCTGGGTAGAGCAGGAACAGAAAGTTATGCATGGAGATGTCTTATATAAGATTCTTTGCACGATGCAGCGCAAGTACGGTGTTGAATTTCTGTTTTGTGACAAGAAAGACACTGGCAAAAGAATTTTGGAGATTCTGTTAAATGGATAAAGAAACAATTAAACAACAGAATAACATGAGGGACGTTCTGAGCAGATATGGAATGGTTCCGAACAGAGCAGGATTTGTTCAGTGTCCATTTCACACCGGAGATCGTACTGCATCCATGAAAATCTACAAAGACAGCTATTATTGCTTTGGCTGTGGTGCAACAGGTGACATATTCACATTCGTTCAGAACATGGATAATTGCGATTTTAAGACAGCTTTTACCATACTTGGGGGAACTTACCAGAAACCAAATTTCTCTTCCAGAATGGCAATATACCGCCACCAGAAACAGATGGAAATGCGGCAGAAGGAAGAACAGAAGAAAAAGGCCGAGTTGCAAGAATGCTTGTCTGATATAGATTTCTATCGGGCTATTCTTGACAGGGTGAAGCCATTGTCTGACGGATGGTGTGAAGTATGGAACAGGTTGCAACTTGCACTATATCATCATGGATTCATAACAGGACTGGAAGAAGGTGATTAGAAGTGGAAATGATAAGCAAGCTCACGAAGGATTCTATTCTGGACGAAGAAGTGTTTGACGAGATATTCAGCCAGGAAGACGAAATATACAAGGCACGTCTTACGCTGACTCTTCTGGACAGAGCCAAAGAGCTTGGCGTAAAGAAAAAATTTGAGGATTTGCTTAAAGCCTACACAAAAGTACAGAAACAGATGATCGAGAAAGAGAAGAGCAATAGGACGTTGTCTATGCTGGACCAGTGGACTAATTTCTCTGATTGTGAATATGACAGAATGAAATGCCTTAACTGGATAGCGGACGATGATGGAATTAGAATTTCAAACACAAATCCAGGATCGCCGGATATTATAGCCTGTTATCATCCTATTCTTCCAATAGAGCGGATGAAGAATCTGGAGACCGGAGAAGAACAGATAAAGCTAATCTATAAGAGGAATAACAAATGGTCCGAGGTTATTGTACCGAAAACCATGGTTGCATCATCTACTAAAATCGTTGGCTTGTCTGCACTTGGGATTTCAGTGACTTCTGAGAATGCGAAGTTTCTTGTACGGTATCTGTCAGACGTTGAGAATGCAAATGACGATTATATCAACATTCAGTATTCCTCCAGCAAAATCGGATGGATCAGGGATTATTTCTTACCTTATGACAAGGATATTGTATTCGATGGAGATATGAGGTTCCGGCAACTATATGAAAGTATCAGTGTAGGCGGCAGCAGAACAGAATGGTATGAGCATGTGAAGAAGGTTCGTGCTACTGGAAGGATAGAGCCAAAAATCATGCTGGCTGCAAGCTTCGCCAGTATTCTGATTAAGCTTGTCGGCGCACTTCCGTTCTTTGTAGACCTCTGGGGAGAAACTGAGGGTGGCAAGACTGTGACGCTTATGTTAGGAGCTTCCGTTTGGGCGAATCCAGGCGAATCACGATATATAGGAGACTTCAAGACAACAGATGTGGCTCTGGAAGCAAAGTCTGATATGCTTAACAATCTTCCGCTAATTCTGGATGATACCTCCAAGGTATCCGCTAAGATCAAAGATAACTTCGAGGGTATTGTGTACGATCTGTGTTCCGGCAAAGGAAAAAGTCGTTCTAACAAGGAGCTGGGTGTAAACCGGGAGAACCGCTGGCAGAACTGCATTCTGACCAATGGTGAGCGTCCGCTTGCCGGATACGTCAGCCAGGGTGGGGCAATTAACCGAATTATTGAGGTTGAGTGTTCTGAAAAGATATTTGACGATCCGCAGCTTACCGCAGATACCCTTAAAAAGAACTACGGATATGCAGGAATCGACTTTGTGAACGCAGTCAAGGAAATGTCTATTGATGATATAAAAGCCCTGCAAAAGCACTATCAGGGGCTTATACAGGACGATGACAAGATGCAGAAGCAGAGTATATCTATGAGTATCATTCTGGCAGCAGATAAAATCGCAACAGATCAGCTATTCCATGATGGTCAGTACATTGACATTGAGACAGCAAAGAGCCTCCTGACAGAGAAAGAAATAGTGTCTGAAAATGAACGTGCTTACTGGTTCGTGGTTGACAAGATCGCTATGAATGGAATTAAGTTCGATGATAACCCAGACATCAAAACGGAAAGATGGGGAATTATAGACAATGATCCGATAGAGAAAACGTCGACTGCGATAATCTATAGCGTAGCGTTTGATGACCTGTGCAAAATTGGAAAATTCTCCAGAAAGGCATTCTTGTCATGGGCTGTTAAGAAGGGACTTGTGGAAACTGACAGCAGGGGTTATCCGACCAAAGCGAAGAAGCTGGACGGAATTGTCACTAAATGCGTGTTCTTGAAAATTGTAGATGAAATTCCAAAAGGATTCGTGAATTGCAATGATGATTTTGAGATCGCGGACGATATTGTGTTTGATTGATAAACAATTCGTTCAAAAGGTAACCGGGTAACCTAGGTAACCTTTGATTCTATATATATATATATGAGTATTTATATGCACATATTGAGTATAAAGATTTCCCTATATGAGAAAGTCAGGGTTACTCGGTTACTCGGTTACCATGTAGTAAAATCAATGGTTTACACGAATTAGTACGGTTACATCTCGGTTACTGTGGGTTACTTATATTATACCTATTATATATAATATAAATAATTTTTAAAAATTAATAGAACGTATACAGTGTACAGTATATTGTATACAAAAAGGATGTGAGGAATTGAAAGTAGAAGCCAAGGATATTCCAATTATACAAAGGTTTATGACAGAATTCTGGAAAGTTATAAAGGAGTTCTATCAGGTGGAACTTACGGACGACTATTCTGAGCAGGTGTGTAATCGCTTAGACGAACTTGGAGAGTTGGCGGGCATATGTCCTGATCAGAATGATAAACAGTTCATTCTGGACTGCATATTAGCTTTAAATAATGCTTTAAGTTCTAAGCAGAGAGGATTGAGTAAGAATGTACAACACAAAGAATAGATACGAGCAGGGACAGGCTCTTAGGAAAGAAATCTATATGTATATCGTCAGTTATATCAAACTGGTTGGATATGCACCGTCGATTACGGAAATTTCTGAAAGGGTGGATGCCGGGAGAGCTACGGTCTGGAAACATATTAATCAGTTGATTGATGATGACCTGCTCAAGACGAACCACCCCAGTACCGACAGGGCATATACTCCGGTTGGGTACGGAATAAGAAAGATAAGTAAGGAGATAAAATGAAACTTTATGACATTGTTACAGCAGATGGTACATTCGTCGACAGTATGAGCAGAATAGAAATTTTAGAACGGTTCGGGATTTCTAAAGGCGTCTTTCAAATATATCTGGATAATGGCGACCTGTTAGAAGGGAAATATCAGATAAATGATTATGACTGTGACATAAAAGCAAGGAAATGTAAGGACAGGGAATTATTCTTACAGTTTGACATTCTGACTCAGAAAATAAGGAGGGCTGTTGGATGGCAAAACTAAAAAAGCGTGGAGGTTTAACACAATGAATAAAATGCGTGAATATGAACGGGGCAGGGAGGACGGGCTTGACCTTGCCAGACGAATTGTTCGGCAGGGCGGGATTGAAGCTCTTGAACAGGAATGCAAGTTCCGGGGTGTGACCGGGATACATACTTCTCTGGCAGTAAAAGACCTTGATAAAGCTTCAGAGAAAATAAAAGAGGTTATAGCGGATTCGTTCGTAATATTGTCGATTGCCGTTCTGCATGATGATTTTGGTTTTGGCGAGAAACGCTGTCAGAGATTCAGAAATGGACTTGACCGGGCTGCCGATTATATCAATGACGGTCTGGCAGAATGGATTGATTATGTAGACGCTATTAAAGAAGAGTTAGGGATTGTATTAAAGAATCCCGGAGAGTAGAAAATGAAAGATTTAATCATAGATTGTTTTGCCGGTGGCGGTGGAGCATCCGTAGGAATTGAGATGGCGCTCGGAAGACCAGTAGACATAGCAATCAACCACGACCCCGACGCTATCCTGATGCACAAGACGAATCATCCTGGAACACTGCATCTGACAGAGGATATTTTCAAAGTAGATTTGCAGAAATACGTCGGAAATCAGCACGTAGCGTTGATGTGGGCTTCACCGGACTGCACAAGTCATTCAAAAGCGAAAGGTGGTCAGCCGAGGAAACAAGGGCTTCGCATTCTTCCATGGGCTGTATATAAACACGCAAAAGCAATTCTCCCAGATGTAATCATTATGGAGAACGTGGAAGAAATACAACAATGGGGACCATTGGATGAGAAAGGACATCCGATCAAGGAAAGAGCCGGTGAAGATTATCGAAAATTCATTTCAGCAATGGAAAATATCGGTTATGAATTTGACAGCCGGGAACTGGTAGCTGCGGATTATGGAACACCGACTACAAGGAAACGTTGGTATGCAGTGTTTCGCAGAGACGGAAAGAAGATAATATGGCCAAATCCTACACATAATCGTTTCGGAATAGACGGCCTGAAACGATATGAACAGTGCGGAGACTACATTGATTGGTCAGACTTAGGTAAAAGCATCTTTGACCGTCCAAAACCATTGGCAGAAGCGACACAGAAACGCATTGCAAATGGAATCAAAAAATATATCGTTGATAATCCAGATCCTTACATTGTGAAAAATAAAGATGCATTAGCATTTATCATTCAGTACCACGGAGAAACCAGACAAGGCGATTCCAGAGGACAATTGCTGACTGAGCCAATTAAGACTATTGATACATCAAACAGATATGGTCTCGTGACAGCCTTTATCACGAAGTATTACAAGACTGGAATCGGTCAAGGATGTGATGAACCATTGCATACAATAACCACATCACCCGGTCACTTCGGTGTGATATCCGCTTTTCTGGTTAAATATTATGGGACAGGATGCGGACAGGTGCTTAATGAGCCACTCGGGACTATCACCACAAAAGATAGATTTGGTCTAGTAAATGTTCTGGTTGATATCCATGGAGAGAAATACATTATTTCAGATATCTTTCTCAGAATGCTAAAGCCGGAAGAATTAAAGGTGATGCAGGGATTTCCAAAAGATTACATCATTGATCGGGACTATAAATGGAGAAATTACCCGATTGCAAAACAGGTAGCAAGAATTGGAAACAGTGTTGTGCCAGTTATGGCAGAAGCACTTGTGAAAGCTAATTGCCCGTATCTGAAAGTCGGAGAGCGTAAAGCTGCGCCGATGATTTACATGCAGAATAACGGACAGGTAGCATTTGGATAGGAGAGAAATGAAGTTTAAATATAGAAAGGAATAACACTTATCCTCGTGAAACGAGGTTCCACCTAATCAGAATAGGCTGGGTAAAATTTGATAAATGCTAGACTGGAATGCCTTGGTTCTCCTATATAGCGCAGAATAGACTAACGGTCAGAGGTAATAAATCCCAAGGCTATAAAGCAGATTGTAAAATTGCCATACGGATATTTGTAGTATGGCGTGTGAAAGAATTAATTGAAAAATCCATAGATAGATTGAAGCTAGCAAGCGATATTTCATTGAAACATTATAGCAAACCACTTGTATGCGAGTATTCCGGCGGAAAGGATTCGGATGTACTTCTGGAACTATTCAGAATATCTAAAATCCCGTTCGAGGTTCATAATTCGCATACCACTGTTGATGCACCGCAAACAGTAAGGCATATCAAGAATACGTTTTCTGAATTGACGGACAAAGGCGTCAAATGCGAGATTGATTATCATGTACGGGAGAGAGGAAAACGTCTTACAATGTGGAATCTAATTCCCGGAAAACTAATGCCACCTACCAGAATCGTTCGGTATTGTTGTTCAGAACTGAAAGAAAGCGGGAATCCCAACAGAATGATTGCAACAGGCGTTAGATGGGCTGAAAGCAGTAAGAGAAGCAATAGGAGCCCGTTTGAAGTACTAGGACAGACAACAAGTAAAAGCATCGGTGTTTCTGATGAGAAAATGCTTATCACTGACAATGATAATACTAGAAGGTTGTTTGAGAATTGTCAGATGAAAGCAAAGACGGTAGTTAATCCAATTATTGATTGGACAGATCAGAATATCTGGCAATTCATTGGTGAGAAAGACGTTCAGGTATGCGAACTGTATCAATGCGGATATGATCGGTTAGGCTGTTTGGGCTGTCCACTTGCATCAAAGAAGCAGAGGGAAAAGGAAATGTATGATTTTCCAAAGTACAAGCAAGCCTACATACATTCTTTTGACAGAATGATTGAGGAACGCAAGCTGCGCGGAAAAGATACCAAGTGGAGTTGTGGCGAAGAAGTCTATCTATGGTGGATGCAAGACAACAATGTAGTTGGCCAGATGGAATTATCTGATTTTATTGAGTATTGAAATCATGGAGGGCTGCACGATAGCGTGTCAGTTACTTACATATGGAAAGTGAGGATAGAAATGAGTGACGTAATGGAACTTATTCAGAATGAAGACGGCACATTTAGCGCATATGATGATACCTATGACGTTGTAATACACTGTAAATCGGAAGATGAACAGAAGAAAGTTATTGAGCATTTAAAATCTATCAGCTGGATTCCGGTCAGTGAGAGATTGCCGGAGAAACATAAAGATGTAATTGCAACTGTTAAATATAGTGGTTTTTGTGGAATGTACGGAAAGTGGTTAAAGACAGCGTCCATTAATGACTATGGTGAATGGAACGGAGAATGTATAGGCGGTGAAGTTATTGCATGGATGTACTTGCCAAAACCATATAAGGAGGACTGAATAAATGTTAAAAATAATACGATGCGAAGGAGATGGGCAAGGTAGCTGCAAGGGATGCAACGATAAAGGCATCTGGAACAGACACTGGACGTGCTTCTTATACAAGATAGAGGGGCAGGAAGGCTGCTATTGCGACAAATGCACAAAAGAAATTATGAGGAAAGAGGAGAAAGACTGAACATGGAAATGTTAATTTTTGAGAAAGGCGGCAAGACCTACACCAGATTCAAGATCACGTTAAAAGAGTTTAAATTAAAGTTTCTGAGAAATCTGCTGACAAAATACGGTATTGACACATCAGGGCCGGTCAAGAAGAACAGCAGATACATTTACTTCGAAAAGGATGGAGACTGGATTAATGGGAAGATGTAAATTAGAATGCCCGGACGGTGAAACAGAATGCTACATCTGCTGTACGAAACAGGGTTCCTGCCAGTGCAGATGTGATGACACGGACAGTTATGAATACGCAGAGGAGTGTGAAAATTATATTAAGGAGGATGAGCCATGATTACATTCTTATTAGGATTCACCCTTGGAATCATAATTGGCGTGACCGGTCTTGTATGTATAGCGATCATGTACGACAAGCACCATCCAGACGAATAGAAAGGAGAACGGTATGCTGACAAGGAATAAAAAGCTGAAAGACTACGGTATTCCGGCAGAAGACATTGAAAAACTGAATACGATGCTGAAAGACTTCCCGGCAGAGTACGAATACCTGCTTACCAGTGCCGCCTTGTCAGCTTGCCCGAAAAACACGGTGATAGCGGATATGGTTATCGAGAATATCCTACACCGGAAAAGTTACAGAAAAATCAGCATAGAAAGATATATCCCGATGAACTCGAAAGACTTTTACGGCTACAGGCGCAAGACCGTCGCTGTACTGTATGAGAGAATGAGGCTGTTGGGAGTGTGGGAGGATGAGAGATGAGCAGACTGATTGATGCAGACGATTTAATTGAATATATTAAAATCTGGGAAATTGGAAATAGTATTAGTTCCGACCAAAAAGAGTTTATTGACTGTATTAATAGACAACCAACAGTTTTTGATGTAGATGAAGTTGTAAGACAAATCAAAGATATAAAAGATAAGGAATACACAGCTTGTTTAGGGCCAGAATGCGGATATTGCAGATATCTTAGTACTTGTTCATATGGAGGCAAAGTAGATAAACTTGCTTTAGAAAGGGCAATCGAAATCGTGAAAGGTGGTGGTGTTGAATGAATAAAGTATCAGGTGAAATTTTAGAAGAATTAAGAGATAGCATGGTAGGAAGAAGATATAGACATTTCAAAGGAAGAATCTATATCGTTACTGATCTTGCAGTGAATACAGAATCAGATGAAATCATGGTGATTTACAAGTGCTTTGCAGACCCACTTGTAACATGGTGCAGACCGTTAAGCATGTTTACGAGTGATGTGGATAGAATCAAATATCCAAATGTAAAGCAGAAGAAAAGATTCGAACCACTTTCTGAACAGAAGGTGTAGAACGTATGAGAGAAATTCTTTTCAAGGCAAAGCGGATTGATAACGGTGAATGGGTTGAGGGGTGTTTAGTAATAGATCATTCACGGTTAAACTTATTTGAATATCGAATGCAACCAGTTGAATCAGGTGTTTTATACGCACCACCTATTAATCCTGAAACCCTCTGCCAGTTCACAGGACTTTGTGACAAGAACGGGAAGAAAATTTGGGAAAATGATATTCTGATGGCACACTTGGACGAATCCTACCCAGAGGATGCGACATATGAAACTGTTGAATGGAACATTAATGGGTGGGGAACGCGTGAAAATGGTAGCATGGATAGAGAATATCTTGGTGAGTTTGATCTTGAACATTATGAAGTAGTTGGCAACATTTTTGACAATAAAGAATTATTACAGGAGGAACATAAATGAGCAGCGCAAGTACAATATTCGGAACAAAAGCGTATGTATGTGCAAGATATTTTCTTAGACCCGGAAAGTGCTTCAAATACATCGACCAGCACGGCGAGGACACCACAGAACACGTCTATGAGGTCATGGCATTATATCCGTACTGTGTCCTGCTAAGAGATACCAGAAACGGGGTCAGGACTTGCCCGGGATACAACACGTTGAGTCTAATGCTGAGAGGAGGTGAAGTGAATGAGTAAATCAGTATTAGTAATAGATACACCAGAGAATTGCTATGATTGCCCGTTCGGAATTTCATACTGCGGTGAACTTGAATATGAGGGTTTGTGTGAATTAGCTGAATGCTTAGGCTGTAATGAAATTCTGATGACAGAAGAACATTATGATTGTGAAAGCAAATCAAGGCCTGAATGGTGTCCATTGAAGCCATTGCCAAAGAAATTCGATAACGAGAAAGACCGGAAACTTGGAGATTTCGAGCCACTTTTCAAGATTGGTTGGAATGCCTGTTTGAGAGAGATTGCAGAAACAAGCGATGAAAACGAGCGATAAAAGCAAGCGATAAGAGGTGGAAGAGATGGAGAGATTAACAAAACGGGAAGATGATAGTATCACATATAACGAAAAACGAGAGTTTGAGTGTGGTGAATATTGCGATAGCTGCTCACAGGGTGCAGGAAATTGCGAAACAATAAAGAATATGATTAAAAAACTTGCTGACTACGAGGATTTAGAAGAACAGGGCTTGCTTGTGAAATTGCCGTGTAAGGTTGGAGACACGGTTTATAGAGTGAATGCCGGAGCCAAGCAACCGATTATTCCGATGACTGTTTCAGAAATTCATTTTCTCTGTTACAAAAATGAACGTGCTGTAAGGTTTGACGCAATAGGCAAAGAAGATATGGGAGAAAGTTGCTACCGTTTAGAAGATATTGGAAGAATAGTATTTCTCACACGTGAGGAAGCTGAGAAGAAGTTGGAGGAGATGAAGAATGACAAGGCCTGAGATTACGGCAGAATTATCAACCATGATTGAAAAGAAAATCAATCCGAACAACGATCCTCGTATCTACTGGGCAAAAGAGGTGACGTTTGATTATTCTACAAACCATGCAGTTAGAGTGGACTATATGAAATTTGTTCCAGTGAACAATAGTGTTTCCGGGATAGAAAAAGGTGATTGCTATTGCTATGAAATCAAGTCATCTATTGAAGATTTCAAATCTGGCCATGGATTGAATTTCATTGGAGATTACAATTATTTGGTTATGCCAGGGGAATTAGCTGCAACAGTATCTTTGAAAATCCCGTATCATGTAGGAATATATGTCCCAGAAGGAAACGAACTTATATGTGCCAAGAAAGCCAAACGAGCCAACAGAGCGAGGCCTGTATCTGAAATACTTCTGATGATGTTTCGGTCTGCAAACAGAGATTACAGGAAAACGGTAAAGAAACTGGAGGAGATGGAGAAATGAATAATAAACCTACACCAGACATAACGCCAAATCTTGCTATATCAGCATACCACGTACTACAGCAATATTGCACTGGACAGCCAGCAGATTGCAAAGGCTGCGGATTCTACGAACACTGTCCAGAATGTTTTCGAGGCATGCCATGTGACTGGAACTTAAATGAAGAAGGTGAAATAAATGAAACTGAGAAAGGCAACATTGAGTGATTACGGAGTACCACCGGACGATATACCGACATTACAAAGCCACTTGCGGAATCTTAACGAGAGCGACAAATACAATCTGTTACAGGTATCTATCAAATATGCACCCGGCATCGAATCGCAAATCTATGACAGCATTGTGAACAGCATCGGCTATCGGACAATGGAGAAGATCAGGACGGTTCCTGCAACGGAGAATGACTTTTACGGCTACAAACGCAAGGTCATGGCGGAATATTATCATCTGGCCAAACTGATCGGCAGGCTTTAAAAAAAACTTAAAAATTTATAAAAGTGGTAGAGAGCTAAAACTCCCCAGTGTGGTATTATATTTGTATATAACTGCTATACTGGGGACTTTTTTGAATTCAGAAAGGATATGATTGGATGTTGATAGGATGGCAAATGAGAAAAATTTAATACCGAATTCTGAACGAACTCCGAGCGAGCTCCGAGAAATAACAAAAAAAGGCGGTATTAAGTCGGGAGAAGTACGCCGTCAAAAAAAGACCCTTTCTGAATTAGCAAAAATGATAGCTGAAAATCCTGCCCCGGCTGCTGCAAAGAAGAAGCTCACAAAGATGGGAATATCTGATGAGGATGCAAACAACAATGCCTGCATTGTAGCTGCCGTATACGATAAAGCTATTAAAGGAAATATGCGGGCAGTAGACAAATGGGAGCAGTTAGTAGCTGTATCAAAATCAGACGAAAGCAAATATGAACTTCCTGCCAGAGTGCTCGGAAAGGCATTTGTGGATATTAACCGACAGATTAAGCCCAACATTGAATATGTATTCGAGGGCGGTCGAGGCGGTCTAAAATCCTCATTCGTAGCTTTTAAGATTGTTGAACTTATCAAAAATAATCCTCAGATGCACGCCTGCATTACAAGACAGGTGGCCGGTACTCTGAAAGATTCTGTATATGCCAGTATGAAGTGGGCTATCAATGAACTTGGATTGATGGAAGAATTTGAATGCAAGGTGTCACCACTTGAGATCAAGTATATTAAGACGGGACAGACAATATACTTCCGTGGTCTGGACGATGAAACTAAGCTAAAATCCATTAAGCCGGAGTTTGGCTACATTGGAATCCTCTGGAAAGAAGAAAAAGATCAAATGAAGGGAGATGCTCAGGAACGCTCTGTTAATCAGTCAGTGCTTCGTGGTGGTGATGAATCCTATGATTTTTCATCATACAATCCGCCAAAATCAAAATCAAATTGGGTAAACAGGATTAAACTGATACCTAACCCGAAAAGAGTTATTCATCATTCGAGTTATCTGGAAGCCCCGGCGGAGTGGCTCGGACAGAAGTTTATTGACGATGCAGCACATCTGAAAGAAATCAATCCAGAAGCCTATGAACATGAATACCTAGGTGTCCCGAACGGTGACGGCGGAAACGTATTTGAATATCTCGAAATCAGAGATATTACAGATGAAGAAATCAGCCGCATGGATCGTATTTTCGCTGGCGTAGATTATGGATGGTACCCGGACCAGTTCTGTTATCTCCGAACTTATTATGATTCTGCTAGAGAAAAAATATATCTGATTGACGAACTGTATGTAAATAAATGGAGCAACTCCAAGACCGCTGATTGGATTAAGAAAAAAGGCTATGATGATTACACAATGATATGTGATTCTGCGGAACCTAAATCTGTGAACGACTTCCGGGATGCCGGACTTCCTGCAAGAGGAGCAATCAAAGGACCGGGAAGTATCGAGTATGGTTTCAAATTCTTACAGACAAAGACTATAGTCATTGACCCGAAGCGAACACCGAACGCATATAAAGAAATCACAGAATATGAGTACGATCGGGACAAAGAGGGAAATGTAATAAGTGGTTATCCTGACGGAGATGATCATGCAATCTCGGCACTTAGATATGCTTATGAGCCGTTGTTTAACAGGAGAGGTTACAGTGCATAATGGGACTTATAACAACACTAAAAAGGTGGTTTAACATGATTTTCAAAAAACAAGCTGAAGAGGATTTCAATATCCAAGCGGCAGAATTTCCAGAAATGGAATCACTGATTAACCGGTGTGCGAACATCTACAGGGGCGCACCGGAATGGCTAGATGATAAGAATAATATCAAGACGATCAATTTCGCTAAATCTGTCTGCTCAGAGACAGCCCGGCTCGCAACGCTGGCGATTGGCATTCAGATAGATGGTTCTGCAAGGGCTACATGGCTACAGGAACAGATAGACAAAGTGTACTTCCAAATACGTCACTGGGTAGAATATGGCTGCGCCTACGGAACGGTATTCATTAAGCCAAACGGGGAGAGTCTTGACGTATTCACTCCGGCAGATGTGATGATTGTGGATTATGATAATCAGGAAATCAAAGGAATTATATTTAAGGATTCTTATACTGTCGGAAGAAAATACTATACAAGGCTCGAATATCATCGTTTTGTTGAAACCACCGTGGATGGTGTGACAACTTATCCGTACTACGTTTCAAATAGAGCTTATGTATCAAAATCTCCTCAGAGTATTGGAGATAAGATTGACCTTAAACAGACCAAATGGGCTGACCTCATGGCAGATACGCCGCCGATTCTCAAAGCAAACGGAGAGAAGCTGGACGGGCCTCTGTATGGAGTATTGCGGACGCCACAAGCGAACAATGTAGATATTAGCACACCACTTGGACTTCCGATATTTGCTGAAGCTATTGAAGAACTGAAAGACCTCGACATTGCATACAGCAGAAATGCCGGAGAGATTTTTGATTCGCAGAAGATTGTTCTGGCAGATGATAGACTGCTGATGCCAAGCGGCGCACCTGTAGCAGCTATGTCGCCACAGGGCATGGAGAGCAGACGGAACGAGATGAGGTTACCGCACTTTGTCAAGAATGTGTTCGGGCAGGTCGAGAAAGAGTTTTACCAAGAAATCAATCCACAGCTCAACACAGATACCCGCATAAGCGGCATAAATGCCCTTTTAAGTCAGTTGGGGTACAAGATTGGATTTTCCAACGGGTACTTTGTTTTTAATGAATCTAGCGGTATTCAGACGGCTACGGGAGTAGAAGCAGAACAGCAGAGGACGGTGCAATTCATAAAAGACGTTCGAGACAAACTGGAATCCTGTCTGGATGAAGTAATCTACGCGTTGAACGTTTACGCTGACCTGTACGGACTTGCATCAGTCGGAGCATACGAGGTCAATTATGATTTCGGAGATATTCTGTATGTGCGTGAAAACGACCGTGCAAGATGGTGGCAGTATGTGACCACCGGCAAGGTTCCGGCATGGCTGTATTTTGTAAAATTCGAGGGAATGACTGAAAATGATGCAAAAGCAATGGTTGAAGAAGCTCAGCCAGACGAACCAAAACTGTTTGGAGATGAATAGTTATGTTAAGCCCAGAATATTTACGCCGGATAACAGAGGGCAGCGAACAAATTGCAGAAGAACTGCATCAGTACATCATCTCTGAGATCGTATCGCGGATGATGGCAAGAATCGGCAGAGGTGAGGACTATATTCTGACCAATGCTGATGCGTGGAGAATTAGAACGTTACAGGAATCCGGCGAACTGTTAGAGGACATTCTGGCAGAACTATCCAAATACACCAAACGTGAACAGCAGGAACTTCTTGAGGCGTTTGAAGATGCCGGAATCACTGCAATGAACTATGATGACAAGGTATATAAGGCGGCAGGATTAAGCCCTGTGCCACTCGAACAGTCACCAACAATGATAAGACTCATGGAACGGAATATGCTTGCGACCATGGGCGAGTGGAAGAACTTCGCACGGACAACTGCAAATGCCGCTCAGAGGCTCTATATTGAGCAATGCGACCTTGCATATAATCATGTAATGACTGGGGCAGTTGGATATACACAAGCCATCAAAGAGGCAGTTAATAACGTTGTGAGTGATGGTGTGACAGTCACATATCCATCTGGCAGAAAAGACACGATTGAAACAGCAGTTGCACGTTCTGTTAGAACTGGTGTGGCGCAGGCTACGGGAGATATATCCCTAAAACGCATGGAAGAAATGGACTGGGATTTAATTCTGGTCAGTGCTCACATGGGAGCCAGAACGGGTGACGGCGGCGAGAATCCCGGAAATCACTCATGGTGGCAAGGAAAGATATACTCTCGTTCTGGAAAGAGTAAGAAATTTCCACCGTTCTCATTGACCGGATATGGAACAGTAAGCGGACTGTCAGGGGTCAACTGTCGGCATAGCTTTGGAGCCAGTGATGGAGAATTTAATCCTTATGCAGAACTATCAGCACAAGATAAAGCCAACAAAGGCAAACAGTACGAAAAGGAACAGAGACAACGTACTTATGAACGGAGAATCCGCAAAACGAAGCGTGAAGTCCTTGGACTGCAATCGGCGGTTAATAACTGCAAGGACGAACAGACAAAATTCGCACTCCAGCAAGACCTTGACCGGAAGTCTTATCTTTTGCAGAAACAAAATGCTGCATATAAAGATTACTGCAAGCAGAACGACCTGAGAGAACTGCAAGACCGCCTTATGATAGCAAAATGGAGCCGCCAGAACGCCGCAAAAGCCAGAGGAGCGGCAAAGAGATATAAAACAGCAAAGGGGATTGACTGATGGACAGATGGGAATATTACAATCCGAATCCTGTTAAGGATAAGAGAACAGGAGATTGCGTTGTCCGGGCAATATGTAAAGCAACCGGTTTTGACTGGGAAACGGTATTCGCCGGATTAATGATACAGGCGTGTGCTCTGTCAGATATGCCAAGTGCAAATTATGTCTGGGGAGCGTATCTCTATAAACATGGATACAGACGTAAGCTGATAGAACAGTCAGAACGATATATCTATACAGTCAATGACTTTTGCACAGACCATCCGACAGGTACGTATATCCTCTGCATAGATGGTCATGTGGTGACAGTACAGAACGGCAAATATTTTGATACATGGGATAGCGGTAATGAAATCCCGGTATATTACTGGGAAAAGGAGTAGCTAAATGAGCATATCAGAATTTGTACAGATTTTCTTGTCTATCTGTGGAGGAGTGTCTATTGTCGGAGGGGCGGCAGCTGTAATTTTTAAGTGGATTACCCCAGCATTCCGACTTAATAAGCGAGTAGAGACATTGGAAGAACACGACAAACGAGATTACGAGAGTCTTCAGAGGATTGCAGAGCGTGATTCGTTGATTCTGGAAGTGCTGTCGACCATGTTGGACAGTCAGATCAGTGGGAATAATGTAGAAGAATTAAAAAAAACAAAACAGAAGCTTACAAATTATCTTGCACAGAATCAGCGTTAGCATTAGTAAGGGGTATGCTCATGAAATTATATGTGTTCACAAAGAAAGATATAGACAGGTTCTTGGCAGAGTGCAATTTTACACCGGATGAGGAAAGACTGTTCCGACTGAGATGTAAGGAATATACGCTCGAATACTGCGCTGAACAGATGAATGTGAGTATATCCACGGCGAAGCGATTGAGCCGTAGGGTGAACAATAAAATAATTAAAGTGTGTTAAAAATATGGAGAGGATATTTCTACCCTCTCCTTTTCTTATTTCTCACAGTCTTCCAAGACAGCTCGCTCTAACAGCTGTCTCACATAATCCGGACATTTGCTTTTTCCGGATTCCCAGTTTTCGAGCGTTCTAATCGGTATGTTGTATCTCCTTGAGAATTCTGCTCGGGATATCTTTAAGTGTTCACGCATTTCCATGGTGGACATATTTTCTTTTTGATTCAGATCATCTTCCATAGATCCTTTTGTTTTGTAAGACATGAATCCTACCGCGGATGGGAAAATACGGGTGTAAGTGGTTTTATTTTCGTCAATCCATTTAATACTCACATATACTTTTGCACATAAATATGGCCATTCCGGACTTAATATAGTACCGTCCGCATATACACAAACATCACATTCTTCAGCGATAGAATTATC
>ENA-OXQJ01000111-OXQJ01000111.1-human-gut-metagenome-genome-assembly--contig:-NODE-111-length-22316-cov-9.42186_pt1 | contig 22316 bp, 15 predicted proteins | sample MGYA00249581_ERZ652561 | MGnify/ENA primary metagenome ERZ652561 (study PRJEB26925, sample SAMN05826697) | human gut metagenome | biome: ENVO:2100002; feature: ENVO:00000062; material: ENVO:00002003...
GTGTAGGGGTTGGGGTTAGCGGCATATCCGGCCAGCGCATTCAGGAAGTTGGCTCCGGCCGTCTGCACTTCCTTCACGATTACAACCTGGCGGCCGAACATCGACATGCGTTTGGCGGCATTCTCCACCTGTTTGGGCGAGTCGAGCTCGGGTGCATAGAGAATTGTCAGGTCGAAATCCCGGTCGGATTCCGGCACGAGCTCCTCGAACATCCGCGCGAGCGTGTCGATATAATATCCCTCCTCGCCGTGGAGCAGATATACCGGGGCGGGACGGTTGGCACGCAGATCGCGGCATATGGAAAGAAACGAAGGGCTTTCTGCCATAGGAATCAGTCGGTTCGGCATCGGCGCTATAGTGCCTCGGAGGCAGTGCGCCCTACGCCATATTGTTTCAGCGGATTTTAATTTGTAAATTTACAACGAAATTTCGTATCTGCCAACCGCTCGGAGCCGATTAACACCCTTCAACTTTTTCATCTCCGTTCGGGCTACGTTTCAATCCTCAATAATCCTGGCTGCCAATGGCCGCAGAATTCAACCCTCAGACCCTCCTGGAGGCCGCCCGACGTTTCGGGAGGCTCAATCTCCCGCCGGTGGAGCTATGCATCGCACGCGAGCCCGACGGTGTGGTTCGCGTCCACGACCGTCTGCGCGGCTATTCTGTAGCGCTTACGCCCGAGGAGTGGGTGCGTCAGCATTTCGTGGAGATGCTGATAGCAAAGCTCGGCTATCCTCCGGCCATGATGGCCAATGAAGTTGGTGTGGAGCTCAACGGCACTTCAAAGCGCTGCGATACAGTGGTCTACAGTCCCCGCGGACTCCGGCCGCTTGCGATAGTCGAATATAAGGCGCCCTCAATCCGTCTGACCCAGAAGGTTTTCGACCAGATCGTGCGCTACAACATGGTGCTCCGAGTGCCCTGGCTTATGGTATCCAACGGGTTGCGCCATTACTGCTGCCGCGTGGACTACGACGGCCGCCGCGTCGCCTTTCTTCCCGATATTCCTCCCTTCACCTCCCTGCAATCCTAAATATCCGTAGGGTGCATGTTGTCAGAGGGCTTACCGTAAGCAGAAATACTTTGATTTATATAAAAAGATGAAGGCGACGGCCCATACGGCCATCGCCTTCATTGTGAGTTGTTGATTATTAGGGGAATCAGAGATCGTAGACTACGGTTACAACGCTCTTGGCGGGGATGGTTACAACATCTTTCACGCGCACATTAGCGGGGGTGAGCTTGTTGTCGGCGTTGGTGGTGTAGGTTTTGATCGACATAATCTGGTCGCGGCCTTCAAACTCGTCTTGCAGATAGAAAGTGCCTTCGGTATTGTTGGTGTATACCGATACGAGGCGGGTATTGTCGGGCGAGAGGTAGCTCGAACCGAAGAACTGGGCGGATTCGTTGGCTACTTTGGCGTCGACGCGCACGTAGCCCGGACGGATGCAGAGCGAATAATTGCCGAGCACCCAGAGGTTGGTGGTGGGATTGTAAGTGCCGTCGCCGTCGGTATAGTCGGCTCCGTCGGGCACGAGTCCGATGAGGATGAAGCGGTTGCGGTGTGAAGCGTTAACGCCGTCCATCGATGTCCAGAAGCTCCAGGAGGTTACATTGGCCAGTGTGAGGTCGTTGTGGATCACGCGGCTCATGTGGATGGAAACGTCCATCTCCTCGAAATTGCTGTAGCCGGGGAATTCGTCGGTTGCATACTGGTCGTTGCCGAGCATCGACCATTCGGTCTGCCAGACGTCGGCACCATACTGTGCGGCTGCAGAAGCAACCTGGCTGCGCACGCTGCGCATGTCGTTCCAGTTGTAATCGGTCCAGTAGCTGTGGGCGCACACGAGGTTGTTCTTCAAGTGGGCGAGGTCGCCGATGTAGTTGGCGCCACCGGCTGTGAAATAGTTGCTGAGGATGTTGTCGCTTGAGTAGAGTTCGGTCCAATTGGCAGCTTCTCCGGGAAGAATATTCACATCAATCCCTTTGTTGGTGAGGGCCTTGTCGAGTTCGCGCACAAGCTGCACCTGCTGGGCTACGCTCCAGCCGGAGCCTTCCTGCGAGGCGTTGCCGTCGCTGCCGGCGCCCCAGTCGTACTGAGGCTCGTTGAAGGGCGAGATATGGGTCACGTTGAAGCCTTCAGCCTTGAAGTGGGCGGCAACTTCGGCCATGTAGTCGGCAAACGCGGCATAGTTGGCGGGGCGAAGATTGGCATTTTTAGCGCCACGGGCCGAGAAAGCCTTGCGGTTGTAGGTATACTGCACAAGGGGAGAGTTGGAGAAGAGCACGAAGCTTTCCACTCCCATTTCGCGGGCTTTCTGCATGAAGAACTGCTGACCTTCGCATTTGCTCCAGTCGTAGTCGGTGGTGCCGGTGCGGAAGCTCTCGGCGCGGCGGGTTGCCGTAATCTTGGAGTCGGAACCCTGCTCGTAGGAGCCGGCGCCGAGGTTTACGCGCCACATTGATAGGCCGATACCGCGGGTGGTGGCTCCGGAGGCCGACTGGTCGAAGAGCAGGGTGGCGATTTCGTCGCGGCAGCTCGTCCAGTTCTTGCCTACGAATGCGGGAGCCCAGCAGTCGCTTGCGCCGAAACCGGCGATGGTCTGATATGTGGTGTTGCGGTCGATTGTTACCTCGGCCTTAACGGCGCCTTCGGGAATCTCGGTACCCCCATCGGGTTTCCCGGGGTCCACGGTGCCGCCTTTTGGCGGTATGTAGTTGGCGAATGTGGGATCATCCTTTTCGCAGCTTGCGAGGGTGAGCGCGGCCAGGCCAATCAGAAGATATTTTGAGATATTCATTTCGAATTAAAATGAGATTCGGGTAGTGGTTTTAGACGAAATTTAAATTCGGGTGGGGCAGAACCCCGGGCCGGTAGGGGATTACCAGCCGGGGTTCTGCTGGATGGATCCGTGGGAACGTTCGATTTCCACCAGCGGGATGGGCCAGAGGCGGTCGCGGTCGTCGCGGTAGTTGATACCCTTGCTGGAAGTTTCGCGCTGGTTTTCCCATTCGTCGGGGTCGGCGGTCTCTTTGTTGGTATTCCAGAGCACGAAGCGGCCCTGGGGCCCCATTATGTTGGCGATGGCATAGTTGCCGTTGTCTTCCTTCCAGCGGCGGATGTCGAAGAGGCGGTGGAACTCGCCGGCCAGCTCAAGCTGACGCTCCTGGCGGATGATGTCGCGGAGTTCGGTGCCGGTCTTGCCGTTGACGCCCGAGAGGAATACGCGGGTGCGCACGAGGCTTACAAGCTGGGCTGCCAGACCGTCCTGTCCCTGCTCGTTGAGGGCCTCGGCGTAGAGCAGAAGCACGTCGGAGTAGCGGAGGATGGGCCAGTTGATCGGGCTGTGTACCTGGTCGTATTTGTCGCCGCGCTGAGCGAGCGGGCAATAGTATTTGCGGAAGATGCGCGGCGATTTCTGGGCCGAGGGGTCGATGAAGTATGAGCCGTCCTCGTTCAGGTCGCCTTGCTTTTCTACGAGTTTTTTGAAGTCGTCCGGTGTCTCGCCGGCAATCTCAGTGTCGCCCTTGCGGATGATGGTCCAGCGCAGGCGCTCGGTATCGCCGGCCTGCAGGAAGAGGTTCTCGAGATAGGCCGAGGGGATGCCCCATGCCCATCCGTCCTGGTCGTTGACGCCTCGGGGACCGGCAACAGTGGAGAGCGGGCAGCCTACGTTGTAGGCGGCGTCGTAGGTGTGCTGGGCCTCGAATACGGATTCAATGCCGTTTTTGTTGGCAGGATTGAAGTTGTCGCCGAACGAGGGGTTGAGGTCGTATTCGCCTTCGCGCACGAGCAGCCCGAGTGTGTCGGAAGCCTGTTTCCATTTACCCTGGAATACGAGGGCCTTGCCATGGAGGCCGAGGGCTGCGCCACGGGTGGCGTGACCTATTTCAGCGGCTCCGAGAGCGCTCTTCTGAGGCAGGTTCCGGATAGCATAGCGGAAATCTTCGGCGATGTAGTCGTAAATCTCCTTTACCGTAGAGCGGCCTTTGCCTTCGGCTTCTTCAGCCGCGTAGAGACGGTCGAGAAGTACGACACCGCCATAGAGCTTTACAAGCTCGAAGTAGAAGTAGCCGCGGAGGAAGCGGGCCTCGGCTATGAGCTGACGGCGCACTTTCTCATCGATGATTATGTCTGCGTTTGTGATACGGTCGACTGCCACGTTGCAGTTGAGTATGGCTTTGTAGCGATACTGGTAGAAGTTGCTCGACGGGCCGTTCTCCTGGCCGTTGGGCATGTATTCCACGAGCTCGCGGTAGCCCGATTCCTGGGTGGTATTGCCCTGCCAGGCGTTGTCGGTGGCCATTTCCATCTGGAGCCAGGGGTTGTAGACCTGCCACCAGTCGTCGCAGGTTATGAAGTAGTAGCAGCCGTTCACGAAGTTGCGGCATTCCTCTTCGGTGGTGAAATATATGTCGAGTTCCTGCTGACCGCGTGCGGGCTCGTCGAGGAAGTCGTTGCACGAACTCATCAGCATAGCAGCACCGATGGTTGCCAGTATTGATAGTTTTTTCATTGGTCTTAATTCGATTTTCCGGATTAGAAGTTGAAGTTAACACCGAAGAGGAACGTGCGCGGGTTGGGGTATGCGATGTTGTCGATACCGGTGTTGAGCACGTCGCCGTCGAGCGAGGGTCGCTCGGGGTCCATTCCGGAGTAGGAAGTGATGGTGAAAAGATTCTGTGCGGAAACGCTCAGGCGGAGAGTGGTGCCTCCAACGAGCTTTTTGGGGAAGGTATATCCGATCTGGAGGAGCTTGCAGCGGAAGAAGCTGCCGTCTTCTACAAACCAGTCGCTCTTGCGCGAGTAGTTGAGGTTGGAGTCGTTGGAACTCAGGCGGGGATATTCGTTGGAGGTGCCTTCGCCGTGCCAGCATTTGTCGAATGTTCCGGCGAATACGTTTTCGCCGGCCACACCGCTGTAGCGGCTGCGGGTGCAGTTGTAGATGTCGTTGCCGAATGTTCCGTAGAAGTTGGCGGTGAGGTCCCAGTTCTTCCATCCGAGCGACAGGTTGAGACCCATCATCACGTCGGGGTAGGGGTTGCCGATGTAGTCGCGGTCGCCGTCGTCGATCGAGCCGTTGCCGTTGAGGTCGAGGAAACGGATGTCGCCGGGCTGTGCGTTGGGCTGGATGAGGTTGCCGTGTTCGTCGGAGTGGGCGTATACCTCGCTCCAGTTCTGGAACAGGCCGTCGGTCTTGTAGCCGAAGAAGCGGCCGATCAGTTCGCCGTCCTCCGAGCGGGTGTAATCGCCGGAGATGGGGCCGTCGCCGGTGAGCTTGACGGCCTTGTTGCGAACGCCGGAGAGGTTTACACCTACTTCATAGCGCCAGTCGCCCACGCGGTCGCGCCAGCTGATGCCGAGTTCCCAGCCGGTGGCTTCCATTTCGCCGATATTCATCGTAACGGCCGAGAGCCATGCGGGATAACCCATCCACATGTAGTTCTGCTTGGAGTAGAGCATGTCGTGGGATTTCTTCTTATAGAAGTCGGCGGTGAGGCTCAGTCGGGAGTTGAGGAGCATGGCGTCGATGCCGACGTTGTAGTCTTCCACGGTTTCCCACTTGAGGTTGGGGTTGCCGATGGAGCCGATGGTGGTGCCGGGAACGCGGACGCCGCCGAGCACGATGTTGTTTGAGCCGACGAGGCTCTGGTATGCGGAGTTGGCAATAGCCTGGTTACCGACCTTACCCCAGCCGGCGCGGATCTTCAGGTTGTCGAGCCAGGAGATGTCCTTCATGAATTCTTCCTCGCTGATGCGCCATGCACCGGAAACGGCGGGGAAAGTGGCGTATTTGTTGCCTTCGCTGAAGCGGCTGGAACCGTCGACGCGGACGCTGGCTGTGATGTAGTAACGCTGGTTGAAGTTGTACATCACGCGGCCGAGGTAGCTGACCAGAGAGTTGTAGCTGGTGTCGCCGTATCCATATTGCTCGCCGGTACCGGCGTTGACCTCGCGGAGGGTCTCCTCGTCGGAGGGGATGTTCTCGCGGCGGGCCTCCACGTTCCAGTAGCCGAAGCGCTCGGCGGTGAAGCCTGCCATGACGTTGATGTTGTGCTTCTCGGCGATGGTGGTCATGTAGTTGATTGTGTTGGTCCAGTTCCAGTCGACGTTTTCATACATGCGGCGTGAAACGGAGCTGACGGTAGCCTGTTCGAGGGCGTCGAGGCTGAATACGGGGGAGTAGGAGTCCTTGCGGGTAACCACGCCGTTGAGGCCGAACTGAGTGCGGATTGTCAGCCCCTTTATGGGCACAATCTGGAGGTAGGGGTTGAGGAGCACGCCGTAGTTGCGCGATTTGCCTGCGGGGCGGGCGAGCGATGCTGCGGGGTTCCATACCTGGTTGTTGTAGCTGCGCTGGTAGTCGTTGTAGTGGTTGTCGGTGAAGTTGCCGGGGTTCTTGAACACCGGGGTAGTGGGATCCATGCCCATTGCGGAGCCGAAGAGATTGGGGGTGTCTTCCCACGATTCGGTGCGCGGAGCAATCTGCAGGCCTGCCTGAACGTATTTCGAGAACTTGTACTCGGTGTTGAGGTTGATGGTGAGTTTGTCCCAGTAGCCTACGTCGTACTGCGAGTTGTTGCGGAAATAGCCTACGGAAGCTGCGAAGGTGTATTTGTCGTTACCGCCGCTGATGCCGAGCTGATAGTTCTGCACGAGGGCTGTCTTGTTGATCACGGTGTTCCACCAGTCGGTATCTACGTTCTGGCCTTCGGGGGTGTTCCAGGGGGCTTCTCGGCCGTCGTTGGTGTAGCGGGCGAAGAATACCTTCTTGTATTCGTCGGCACCGGCCATGTCGGGTTTCTTGAGGGTCTCGAAGCCGATGTTGGCCGAGAAGTTCACGTTGATTTTGCCTGCGGCGCCCTTCTTTGTGGTGATGAGGATAACGCCGTTGGAGCCGCGGGTACCGTAGATGGCGGCGGCGGAAGCGTCCTTGAGGACCTCCATCGACTCGATGTCGTTGGGGTTGAGGAAGTTGATTTCATTGCCGACGGGCATGCCGTCGACTACGTATAGCGGGCTGGAACCGTTGACGGTTGTCACGCCGCGGATAATGACCTTGGGCTGCACGCCGGGGCCGCCGCCTGAGGCAATCTGAACGCCGTTGACCTTGCCCTGGAGGGCGTCCATGGCGTTGCCGGTGGTCATTTCGGTGATGTCCTCGCCTTTGACGGTGGAGATGGAACTGGTGAGGTCGGAGCGCTTAACCTGGCCGTAACCGACCACGACCACTTCGTCGAGGACGTTGGAATTTTCCTTGAGGACAACGTTTACGACGGGGCCTGTAACTTTCACTTCCTGTGTCTCCATTCCGACGTAGGATACCACGAGCGTCTGGCCCGTTTCAGCCTGAATGGAGTAATTGCCGTCGATATCGGTGCTGGCGCCTTTGGCGGTGCCTTTCACCAGAACGGTTGCCCCGATAAGGGGCTCATTGTCGGCAGCTGAGGTGACGACGCCGGTCACGGTGGTCTGTGCCCAGGCGCTCACGCATGCAAACAGCGCTGCAAACAGCAAAAATATATTTTTCATTTGTAGGTATTCTCTGTAAGGTGATATTGCGAATTAGTTGGCTGGAACGAGGCGGCAGTCCTCGGTGTGCATGTCGACTTCGAAGATGTAGTTGCCAGTGCGGCGCACGTTGGGTTTGAACCATGTATCCTGCACGAAGTTGTTCTTGTAGCCAGACTGGTTGTTCCATTTATCCTTGGTGAATCCGGGCACCATGCCATACTTCTGGTTGAAGAAGGCGTCGTTGCCTTTGAACTGGGGATTGTCGTCGAACCAGCGGCCGAGATATTTGCACTTCTGGATGTTGGTCTCGTTGTCGGCGCGCCATTCGGTGTAGCCCCACCATCCGTTGTCGTGGAAGTTGCCTACGATGAAGCTGAACTGGCCGGCCTCGAGTTTGAACGGCTCGGTGCGCCAGAGGTGAGGATTGTTTTTGTCGCGCTGCAGCGGAGCCACCATGTCGTTAATCCAGGTCTCCACGCCGATGGTCCATGTGCGCCAGTCGGCGTTGCCGATGTCGTCGCCCCAGGCCTGCCACATATTGAGGTGGTTGGCGCCGGGAGTCATGGTCTCCACAGGGTCGTGGGCGTCGGCGAGCGAGTAGGTCTCGTAGCTGTATTCGCGTGTGAGGGTATTGAAGGTGAAGTGGTAGTATACGCCGGCCTGATCGAGGACGAATTTGTCGACGGAGTCGATGTCGTCGCCGAGGGTATTGGGGTCGTCCTTAGCCGGGGCGAAGCATATGGGGGTAAAGTCGGTGTTCTGCGGGAGGAAGCAGATCTTCGTGCCGGCGGTGGCATTGTAGTACCGGGCCTCGTAGGTGTAGGCGTCGATGTGGTCGATGAGCACGGGCACGCCGAATACGTCGTTGTTGAGGTCGCGTGCGTCCTCAACGTCGGCCAGATACATCTGCTCGAAGTCGGGGAGCTCCTGGACGTTGAACTGGGTGTGGTGGGTAATCACGTGGCCCATAGCGTCGGCGGCGAAGATGGCGAGGGTATAGGCGGCCTCTTCGTCGGGAATCGGGAATGCATTGTCGTAATTGTAGGAATTGGTGAGCTCGTCGGCACCGAGGTCGATAGTCTCGATGGCCTGGTTGGCTGCATAGTGATTCTTCCATGCCTCTAACTGGCCGCTGACCATGGCTGCGATTTCCTCGTCGGTCATGTCGGTGGTATCGATTACGGGCTCCGTTTCTTCGCCATCTCCGGTCGATTCACCGTAGCGTTCGGCCTCGCCCTCCATGAGTATCATGTGGATTTCAGAAAGAGCCTTGTTGTCGTCGATGCCGAATTTCACTTTCAGCAGCGTCGGGTCCTTGATGAGTACGGTAAGTTCTTCGCCGGGCACCACGCTGAATACAGGCGCGGCGAAATCGGCATCCATGGTCACGAGAATGTTCTTCGAGACGGTGCGTCCGCCCACGTCGGTGACGGTAACGGTGATTGTGTGGCTCGGCTGCGTGATTTCCTCGCGGATGGAGTGGCTGTAGTCGAGCGAATAAGTGGTCTGCGGCTCGCCATAGATGGAAATCAGGTCGATGGTTTTGTTGAGATGGAGAGTGGGGCATACAAGGTCGATGGTAGCGATGCCGTCGGCATCGGCCAGCTCACCTTTCACATTGATTTTGTAGCCCTTGTCGGTGCGGATGTGATCGGTCTTGAGCTCCATCTTCGGAGCTGCGCCGTCGACTTCCGGCCAAGAAACTTCGTCGTCGGAGCAACCGGCGAACGCAAGCAGCGCAATGCCGAGGCAAAGTTTGCTGAAGGCAAGATTCCTGTTCATGAAGATAGGTTTGGTATTGTTAAGGTAAAAGAAATAAATGTTTCCGAACGATGTCGCGGTCTGCGGGTTAATATGGAGCTAATGCGTCAGCGTATGGTAAGCCTTTGGAATGCACTGATTAAGGTTCAGAGCGTTCCTCCGGTTGCCGAAATGATATAAAGCAACCTGACGCGGTTCCCTGCGGGAATGCGCCGTGGCAGATTGTCAGTTCAATATATTGCAGGTAGGCATTAGATTCAGTTTTCCGGTGGCAAATTTATGAAACGACAATAAAAAATGCAACATCTTTTGTTTTGTTAACGTTTATTAACCCGGTGTTCTCTCGTTAACTGCCGATACTGCGTCTGTATATGGGAGGGCACGGCAGTCGGGAGATTTCATGCTGCCCATGAAAGGGGCGGATGATGCCGCTATTGCGGGGTCGGCGGAATTTTGCTAAATTTGAAACGTTGAACCGACGGCGGACTTATCCCATACGTTCCGCCACCCCCCTTATGGCAGAACTGCAGCGACAATATATAGCCATCGACCTGAAGAGTTTCTATGCTTCGGTGGAATGCGTGGAGCGCGGGCTCAATCCGCTCGACGCATGCCTCGTGGTGGCTGATCCGACGCGCACGGACAAGACCATCTGTCTGGCGGTGTCGCCGGCGCTTAAGGCAATGGGCATCGGGGGCCGTCCGAGGCTTTTCGAGGTTGAGCAGCGGCTTCGCGAGGTAAACCGCAGCCGCGGGCGCGCGGGCCGGTCGTTTTATGGCTCCGAACTTGCCCGGAGGCCCGATCTGGCGGTAAGTTATATAATGGCGCCTCCGCGTATGGCGCTCTATCTGGATTTCAGCACGCGTATCTACAGCATATATCTGCGGTATATAGCTCCGGAGGATATACATGTGTATTCAATCGACGAGGTTTTTATCGACGCCACGTCGTATCTGCGCACCTACCGTATGTCGGCCCACGACCTGGCGATGCACATGATGCGCGAAGTGCTCCGCGATACGGGTATAACCGCCACGGCCGGGATAGGCACCAACATGTATCTCTGCAAGATCGCCATGGACATCAAGGCAAAGAAAATGGAGCCGGACGCCGATGGGGTACGCATAGCTTCGCTCGACGAGCGGAGCTACCGCCGCGAGCTGTGGGACCACGAGCCGCTGACGGATTTCTGGCGTGTAGGGCGCGGCATAGCCCGGAAACTCGAGCAATACGGAATCCGCACGATGGGGCAGATCGCCCGCTGTTCGATCGATCACGAGCCGTTGCTGTTCTCGCTCTTCGGTGTCAACGCCGAGCTGCTGATCGACCATGCGTGGGGCTGGGAACCGGTGACGATGCCGATGGTGAAGTCGTACAGGCCGGAAAGCCATTCGATAAACAGCGGCCAGGTGCTTTCACGACCATATAAGGCTGCCGAGGCCCGCAACGTGACTCTGGAGATGATCGATGCTGTGGCGCTGGAACTGGTGGAGAAACGTCTTGTCACCGACCAGATTGTGCTTCAGGTAGGGTATGATACCGAATCGCTGAAGAATCCGGCGATTTCCGCGGCCTATACCGGGCGGGTCGTTACCGACCACTACGGCCGTGCGGTGCCTTTCCATGCCCACGGAACGACGAATGTCGACCCTCCTACATCGTCGGGGCGCATTCTTACCGCCCGCGTCGCCGAGCTCTTCGACCGTATAGTGGACCGAAATCTGCTCGTGCGCCGCATAACTGTCTGCGCGAATCATCTGGTGGGGGAGGACGTGTATGAGCGCGGGCGCGCCGAGCGCCCCGTGCAGCTCGATCTTTTCACCGACTACGAGGAGCTGCGCCGTCGGGCGCAGGCTGAGCGCGAAAGCCGCGAGCGCGAGCGGCGCCGTCAGCAGGCGGTGTTGCGGATAAAAAAGGTATTCGGTAAAAACGCCATTCTGAGCGGACGGAATTTCACGGATGGCGCCACCCAGCGTGAGCGCAACGGCCAGATCGGTGGCCACAAGGCATAGATATGACATGGATGAAGAGCTGATCAACAGGGAATACAAAGGTGTCACCACGCGCAAGCCCATGCCGGTCGAGGCCCGGGCGGGCCAGTTCGCGCCTTTCGCAGCGCTGTCGGGCCACGACGAGGCGATAGGGGAGACCGCCCGGCTTACCGCCGGCCGTATGGAACTTTCCGACGACGAAATGCAGCGGATGTCGGAACGGCTCAACGCTCTTCTTGCCATGCCGCGCGAGCCGGAGGTGACCGTAACCTACTTCCGGCGCGACGAGCGGAAATTCGGGGGCGCCTACGTAAGCCATATCTCGCGGCTGAAGGGTGTCGACGAGGCCTACGGGCGCCTTGAACTTTCCGACGGCCTGCGCATCGACCTGCGCGATATCGTAGCGCTCGGTTCGCCCGAACTTCCGGAATGTTAGCTGCGGTATGGCGTACCGACCGGTGATGATTCCGCTGAGACACTAAATTGAGGCGGAAAAATCCGGGAGAGCGACATATTATTTTAGTAGCGGGAGCGGATAATCGGGAAATTTGGCTAAATTTGCGAATACGCACGGCGCACGGCGCTGTCAAAATAGTGTAGAATTCATTGCATGCATAGTATGAATACCAATCTTAAAACACTGGCTGTGGCGGTGGTGGCTCTTGCGAGCGCGTCGCAGGCATGGGGAGAGATAGATCTTGCCTACTATTCGTCGCTCAACGGGCTTTCCGGCGAGAAACTGAAAAACGCGATTCATACACTCGTTACCACCGATGTGAAGGTATACAGTTACGGTTCCGGAAAGGATAAGACGTGGTGGTTTTACGAAACTGACCGCGACGAGAGCAACAACTCCGTAATCGACCGCTATTCCACCGGCGTGCGCTACTACGGTAGCCGCGGTGATGCGGTGAGCGGGATGAACATCGAACATTCCTTTCCAAAATCATGGTGGGGCGGCTCTTCAAATAACGCCTACAAAGATTTGTATAATCTTATGCCGAGCGAATCGAAAATCAACAGTTCAAAGTTGAACTACGCGATGGGTCTGGTGGTTTCCGGTTCCGGTGGCAACGGCTACACGAAGGTAGGCACCGGTCCCGACGGCTTCAAGGTGTGGGAACCTGCCGACGAGTGGAAGGGTGCGTTTGCCCGCGGATATATGTATATGGCCACGGCCTATCAGGATTTCACCTGGAGCGGCGAAGGCCTCAAAAGTCTTACCACCGGCGATTACCCCACGTTGCAACCATGGGCGTCGGAACTTTATATGGAGTGGGCGCGGCAGTATAAGGTCGACGAAATCAAGGTGACCCGCAACGAGCGCGTCGGCGCACTTCAGAACAATCGCAATCCCTATGTCGACTTCCCCAATCGTCGATCTCACTCCCTACTGCGGCAAGACGGTTAAACTTGCCTTCCGCTACACCTCGGATACTGACGTGGCAGCAACATGGGAGATCAAGACGTTGAAACTTACTGCGATAGGTAAAACGGGAGGCGTGGAGACCGTTCCGGTCCACCTCCAGCCCGACGAAAAAGACAGCACGCTGCCGGTGGAATACTATTCCATCGACGGGCGCCGCATAAATCCCGAGGGCTACCACGGGATCGCCATCCGACGCCAGGGATCGAAGGCTACGAAAATCCTTCTTTAGCCTTTATTAAGAGGTTGTCTAAAAATTTTTTCAAATGGATTGTCTGCTGATTTTTCGGCTCTTTTTGGCGAATTTTTAGCTTTTCATCGGTCACGATGCCCGCATCGCTCCCTCTTCAAACCTCAAAATTCCCTCAAAAACAGCTCCAAAAATCTTTTGGAAAAAAATTTTAGACAACCTCTAAGAAATAACGGGAGGCGGAACGGATAATGTTAGGCAAATTTTTCTTATCTTTGTCAATCCGCAACCTTGGGCGCCCGATTGGAGGGCAGTCTACATGCATCGAAAACAATAAATTTATATTATCAGCTCATGAACAGCAAGAAGCTAACAATCGTGGCCGCAGCAGGCGCTCTGCTGCTTACGGGTTGCAGCAAGAAGCTCAACCAGTTTCAGGCCGACTATTTTTCCGTTAATCCCAATCCGCTCGAAGTGGTGGGCGATCGCGTTCCCGCTACGGTGACGGCCCGCGTTCCGGCAAAGTTCTTCGTAAAGAACGCGCAGGTGACCGTAACCCCCTATCTGTGTTTCGACGGTCAGGAAGTGGCCTCGCAGGCTTATTCCTTCCAGGGGGAGAAGGTGCGCGGCAATGCCCCTGTAATCAGCTACGATAACGGTGGCACGGTTACCATCCCGGTGATGTATGCCTATCAGCCGGAGATGATGCGCAGCGAGCTTGAACTTGCGTTCGATGTACGCCAGGGCAACAAGCAGTATGTGCTTCCGCGCGTCAAGGTTGCCGACGGTGTGGTCGCCACGGCCGCTCTCGCCGATGCTTCGACCGTAACTCCCGCGCTGGCTCCCGACAAATTCCAGCGCATAATCAACGAAAAGTATAACGCCGATATCCACTTCCTCATCAATCAGGCCAACATCCGCGACGGCCAGCTTAAGTCCGACCAGATGCTCGCTCTCAATCAGCAGATCAAGGACGCCAGCGGCGACGCCAAAAAGGAAATCGAGGAGATAAACATCGCTTCGTATGCATCGCCCGAAGGGTCGCTCGACATCAACACCCGTCTGGCCGAGAACCGCGAGAAGAATACTAAGGCTTACCTTAAGAATCAGCTCAAGAAGGATAACATCACTGAGTTCGGCGAACTGACCGCAAATTTCACGCCCGAGGACTGGGAGGGTTTCCAGAACCTCGTGTCGAAGAGCGATATCCAGGACAAGGAGCTTATTCTCAGCGTTCTCTCGATGTATAAGGACCCCGAGCAGCGCGAGAAGGAGATTCGCAATCTCTCCAGCATCTTCGACCAGCTCGCCGATCAGATTCTGCCGCAACTGCGTAGGAGCCGCATTACGGCTTCGATCAATGTGATAGGCAAGAGCGACCAGGAGATTCTCAGCCTTCTTTCCACCAACCCCAAGGAGCTGAGTGTCGACGAACTGCTGTATGCCGCCACGCTGACCGACAGCAACGCCGAGAAACAGAAGATCTACAACACGGCCGCCGAGCTTTATCCCAACGACTACCGCACGTACAACGACCTTGGCCTCACACAGTATGTGGGTGGCGACTACGATGCCGCCAAAGCCAACTTCGCCCGCGCAAGCCGTCTGGCCCCCAACGCAGTAGAGCCTCAGATGAACCTCGGCCTCGTATCGCTCCTCAACAAGGACTACCGTCAGGCCAGCCAGAAGTTCGGCGCTGCCGCCGGTCTCGAAGAGCTTAACGACGCAATGGGCACCTACTACCTGATGACCGGCGACGCAACCGCTGCGGTGAAGGCATTCGGCAATGCGAAGACCAACAACGCCGCTCTGGCCCAGCTGCTCGCAAAGGATTACAGCAAAGCCAAGTCGACGCTTGCCGGCATTACCGCCCCCAACGCCATGACCTATTACCTCACTGCTATTCTGGGCGCGCGCACCAACAACGACACGATGGTAAACAATAACCTACGTCAGGCCGTTAAGCTTGACCGCTCGCTGGCTGCCAAGGCCGCCAAGGACATCGAGTTCCAGAACTTCAACATTTCGGCAATCCTCTGATTTTTCGGGGAAGCCGCCTCCGACTCTCATACCGCGCTATGGTTTGTTTCATCGCGGCCGCATTGCCATTGCGGCCGCGAAGGAGCAAACCATAGTGGCGTAACAGCTGACATAATTATCTTATCACGACCGGGCAATCAAAAATCAAGTTATGGCTCAACCCTCTTCCCGCCGTCCCGGCCCGCGCCGAAGCCGAAGCCGCCGGCCGTCGGCTCCGCGCCGCACGGCTTCCGGACGCCGTAATCCTGAACATACCACCAGGCGTCTCGCCTACGTAATGGCGGTGGTCGTTATCGGTGTAATCGCATGGCTCGTCGCCTCGGCAAAGCAGACTGACGGCGCGGAGCGTGTAGACCTTCCAGGGGGCTCACTGCTTGCCGTGGCTGCCTCCAAGGACCTTCCGCAGGAGATAATCGATTATTCCGGGATGACCGTATCGTTCAATCCCGAGACCCACGAGCCTAACTGGGTGGCCTGGGAGCTGCTCGGGTCGGAGACCACGGGCCTGCATGCGCGTGAGTCGCAATTCTCCGTCGACGACAATGTAAAGGGTTGCGCAACGCCGGCCGACTATCGTCGCAGCGGCTACGACCGCGGCCATATGGCACCGGCCGGCGATATGAAATGGAGCCGCCAGAGCATGCGCGAGTCTTTTCTGATGACAAACATATGTCCGCAGGCGGGGGAACTGAATCGCGGTGCATGGCAGAAACTTGAGGAGAAATGTCGGCAAAGGGCCGAGGTCGACAGCGCGGTTATCATCGTGTGCGGACCGGTTTTCCGGAAGGGGGAGGCGGTGGAGCGCATCGGCGAGACCGGTGTGGCAGTGCCGCGGCAGTTCTTTAAAGTCGTCCTTTCGCCGTATGCCGACCCGCCGGTGGCGATAGGATTCCTGATGCCCAACGGTCCCGTTGTAGGAGGAATGCAGCGCTGCGCCGTTCCGGTCGATTCAGTGGAGGCCGTCACCGGCTACGATTTTTTCGCCGCGTTGCCCGACGATGTGGAGGCCGCTGTGGAATCGCAATGCAATTTCGCGCGTTGGAGCCGTTCGCCCAAACCAAGAAAATAACTGAGCCGATTGGGGAATGTATGGATAATTGTAAAGGGATAAACATTTTGTGTAAAGGAATATAGCATGACAATCTGCGCAATTTCCACACCTCCGGGCATCGGAGGCATCGCCGTAATCCGCATCAGTGGCCCTGAAGCAATCGCTACTGCTGATCGCGTATGGCGCGGTAAAAGCCTCGGCGAGGCGGCTTCGCATACGGCTCATCTTGGCGTGATTGCAGACCCGTCCACCGGCAATGAGCTTGATCAGGCAGTTGCGACGTTATTCCGCGGACCACGCAGTTTCACGGGAGAGGATGTTGTTGAATTTTCAGTTCATGGATCTCGATGGATTCAGTCGGAACTTATTAATCTTTTGATTCGCAACGGCTGTCGGCTGGCCGATGCCGGCGAATTCACACGTCGGGCGTTTACCAACGGGCGCATAGACCTTGCCGAGGCTGAGGCGGTGGCCGACGTAATCGCGGCAGAATCTGAGGCGGCCAACCGCGTGGCGCAGCAGCAGTTGCGCGGATCGTTCTCCCGATGCCTCGGCCATTTGCGCGACGGGCTCGTAGATCTTGCCTCACTTATCGAACTTGAACTGGATTTTGCTGAGGAACATGTGGAGTTTGCTGATCGCAGCCGCCTGCTTGCCCTCGCACGTGAAACACTTGCCACTGTATATAGTCTATCCGCGTCGTTCGCCACCGGTCAGGCTATCAAAAACGGCATACCGGTGGCTATAGTAGGAGCTCCAAACGCCGGTAAGTCATCCCTGCTCAATATGCTGCTCCACGACGACCGGGCAATCGTGAGCGATATCCCCGGCACCACCCGCGACACCATCGAGGACACGATCGTCGTCGACGGCCTTCCTTTTCGCTTCATCGACACGGCCGGACTGCGACAAACCTCCGATGCCATCGAAAACCTCGGTATTGAGCGCACCTGGACCGCAGTGAGCCGTGCCCGCATTGTGCTGTGGGTTGTCGATTCCTCGTTGGAAAAACCGGAATGTGAGGAAGGGGAGAGGGCGGCGCCCACGGGTGGCTGTTCTTCCGATGCAGAAGAATTCGCCCGTGAACTTTCCAAAAGGCTACACGTCGATAGCGTCGTAGTAGCGGTACTCAACAAGATCGACCTTGTCCACCCAGGTGAGGTGCAGAAACTACTCGATTGCTATCTGCGTCTTCCGGGGGTGATTTCGGCCATCGCGATATCTGCCTCCACCGGAACAGGACACGACGCGCTCCGCGCCCTCCTGCGCGCCAACGCCTTCGGACATCAAAGCCTCTCCGATGCCGCAGCTAATGAGAGGTCTTCCGCCAATACATCTCGTGGGAATCACCGTAATAATCTTCCTTCGGAAATTGCCTCAGGCGATGCAGTCATCGTAACGAACGCACGCCATTATCAAGCCCTCCTGCACGCCTCCGACTCACTCCGCCGCGTAATCGACGGCCTCCAGACCACCCTCCCCGCCGACCTCATCGCCCAGGACGTCCGCGAGACCATCCACCACCTCTCCACCATCACCGGCGACATCACCACTCCCGACATCCTCTCAACCATCTTCTCCCGCTTCTGCGTCGGTAAATAATATAATACATTGATTATAAATAAGTTACGCAATGTAATCGAGTATAACTCTATCAGAAAACGAGTTACGGCATTTGCTTTTTCTTTCTTTTAATTACTGTTTTTTCTCATATTTGCTTATACTTACCCATATTTTGTCCGCCGTCTGTCCCTTGAAAGTCAGGCTGGGGACAAATTCCTGTCCCTCTGTGAAATATGAACATTCATACCTGCAAAATCGGGCAAAAACATAGGAAATGAGCATTTCACAAATATTGATTGAATTTATAATTGTGGATATTTGATGTTATAACATTAACATACAACAACATAGGAATAAAACAAACTATACTATATCTTATATTACCACCAATGATACCTCATTAGAAATGTATGAAAATTTTTCATTGCAACTCTAACATACATTTGTTTTATCATCTGATTAATCACCGAAATACAAATTATCGGCACTTATTAAAAATAATGCCGATAATTTGCCCAAATGTAATTTTAGCTATTGACTTAATCAATTTCAACTATCCAATATGTTTCCGAGGAAAAAGAAAATATTCGTATTATACTATTTTCCATCTTCTTGTATCCTTATTCCATTATTAAGTCTGCAATCTCATCTGCGATTTCTTCCACGGTGTATGTCGCTGTATTTCGTGCCACCTTGTCTGCCAATGATGGAGAAAAATCTAGCACTTCTTTTTTGGTTATTCCATGCCATATTGGAAGAAGAATTTGCTCCCCCGTATTTGCTTTTGTTATGATTCCATCTAACTCATAGTTTGTCCAACCTTTCTTTATGAAATCTTTAGATAAAACTACGATACCGAATTTGCTTTTAGCAAGTCCTCTATCAATCTTACGTCTAAGACTATCACCTATCTTAAGTTCAAACTCATCATACCAAACTTTTAGACCCTTTCCCAAAAGAGCATTTGCTAACGGCCTAACAACTTCATCCTTGTCTTCAGAAGCATGTGATATGAATACATCATACTCAAGCTGAGTATCTTCAGAATCTCCTATTGGCAAAGGTTCCTTTCTTACAAGTGAAGGCACTGAAGACAAGGCAGGTTCTCTATATTCTGGTAGTGGAGATGGGAGCTTTCTAATGGATGACCTAACACTTCCTCTTAATCCGGCTATATCAATGGTAACATACCAATGCCCGCTTCTTGGGATAGTAAGTACTATGGGAGATCTTTTAGCTAATCCTCCATAATAATTATGTCTTCGTCCATTTTTATAATTACTATAATTGCTACTATCCATAAGTCGAACATTTGCTGCACTACCTTGTAGTGTTACTTGAATTTGTTCACCTCGGCTACATTGATGAAGGTCGTAAACTGTGTACTTCATAATCTTTACTCTTTTGTGGTGTTAGTAATCTCATAACAATAAACATAGATAGTATATTCTGTTCCGCCTCCAGTCTCTCCCTTCATTCCTTTACTCAAGAAATGTTCTTCAACAGTCTGAGCTGTAGCTTTATCAACAGCAGTACGATATATCCACCATGAATGATTCTTATCAACATTGTGTTCACCAAACAATCTACGATCTACATCGTTTGTAATTCCAATATAAAAATCAGAATAATACTTTTTCTTACTGCAAGCCAGGTGGCTTTCTACGTCTAAAATAATTTCTCTAGTAGTCTTTCTCATAACTATCACTTTTTGATTAAAATTAAATTATACCACAAAAATACTGGCAAAGATTGCAGCCTAACTTCATTCTTTCAGAAAAGTAGTGAATAACCATGATTATTTTGTGTTTTCAAATATTTTAACCGCTCTTTTGTGCAGTTTTTGCCTTAAATATATTGGTTCTATTATTTCGCATTCATCCAAATATGCTAACAAGATTGTCTCAAATTCATAATTAGGAGTAAGGTTGTACTCAAAAATTATACTATCATCATTATTCTATAGTATTTTTTGAGAACCATGAAGTGGTTTACTCTCAATATATGCTGCTGCAGGATAAAATGCCTTGATATAAATTTTTTCGCTTTTAGCCCCTATGTTAATAGAAACACCTACTACTTGATTGAAATATTCATCAAGGTCAATACCTCGATATTCTTGGTATATTATGTCTTGGGCGCATTCAATGAAATCAATTCTATCTAATGGTACAGTTACCACAGGGAGTTTATCAGATATACACGGCTCATAACCTATAAGAAACCACCTATTATTATACTGCCTTAATTGATAAGGATGTATTTCTCTAATATTGCTTGGCTTTCTATATTTGTGATATGTAATATGCAATACAGTCTTGTTTACAATATATTCAAATAATAGTGAGAAATACTTCATCCCCTTCAAGTACGGGTTCTGAGCGAAGGAAACTATTCCTTTAGGGGTTTCTGTCAGTTGAAAAGTATCCTCAAACCTTACCAACACCTCTTCCATCCAGGAACAATCTGGTAATCCTTTAAAGCGTGATAGCATCTTCACAGTGTCAGATAATTGGTTCATCTCTTCCTGGCTCATTGGTAAGTTCATAATAGAATAATCAGGCGTATTATAATAATAGTATGCGCGATGACCATCCATGCCTTTGATAATCGGTGCAGAATATCCTTCGCTATCCATCATGTATGCAATATCTTTACGAATAGTCCTTTCTGACACACTTGTACCATAATAAGAGAACGTGTCTTCATTTACAATTCGTACCAAGTCTGCCATAAAGTATTTTTTTGATCTATCACGAAAACATCGATCTAATACCTTATGGCGCTCAAAAGAATTCTTAACTATAGGCATATTATCATTGTATTGCTATACTTTCATCTTCTTTATCAATCTGTTGCATCATCATATCATAATGCGCCTCTTGCCCCATCATGACAAATATTTGATGAAAAATATCTTTGTTTCTACTGAGTTGATCATCTGACATTTCAACATAAAGATCTTCTGGCATGGAATGAGAACCATCGTTCACCCAACTTAGTAACGAACGGCAAATCTTCTTGTCTTCAGTATTGGTAAACTTTTCCAATATGACATCTGGACTTATACCACCAAATACTTGAAAATAGTTTTCTATGATTCTACGCATTATATTTTGCGTTACAATGCATGAGTTCAGGGTACTACTCTTCAATTCTGTCCACATTAGTTCATAAGAACTTTTAATAGGGCTGCTCTTTCCGTATGCTTGAATAGAAGAAACATTATCTCTTTTTCGTAATATCCAGTGATTAATGCAATCACGCCATTTGCAATGTTTGTCAATGAAAGCAATCTCTTTATGGAAATAAACATTATGAGTAAGAAGTATCACTTGCTTTACACTTCCCCTATCTTCGTGAATATCTGTAAAAACGTCCCTTAAGAGAGTGTTCACTACAAAAAGTATATTGCTGTCGAGACTAGAAACAGGATCATCTATTACTAACACACGATTTGTCGTAACACCATCTGGATTGTGACTACCTTTTACAAGCTGCATATAATATAGAAATGTAATAAAAGTCTTCTCGCCCTCACTCAAGGTAGATATTGCAGGTTCTCCATTCTCTCTAACTATCTGATAATGGTTCTTATTTTCTGGCACTTCTCTAATCAGAAAGTTGGTAAAACCATAACCATTCAATAATCTATTAATTTCATTGACTGTCGGAGTAACACTCGTAACAGAATTTTCAAGTATTGTCAATTCCTGTTGCACAGTTTTGTAATCTTGTCTATCATCATCTCTTTTGGTTTGTAGATTATTAATGGCTTTATTAATACCGTTTAATCTCTTATTGTGAACCTCAATTGCTGCCGAATAAGAATGTGCAAAATAGTTCCAAATATGCTTTACAAGTTGATTACGCTCATTAGTAAAGTTGTCGACCAAACGGTTATTTTCAGTTATGGCAGTATTAGCGTTTTGTATTAGTTCATTAATAGTATCTACAAGGTCAGTGATACTTATCAATGAAACTTTTCGACTTGGTTCTTTCTTTTTGGAAATCATCAACTCGTAATTACTAGAAATAGCCATCTTCAAAGCCTCAAATGTTGATTCAAGAGAAGATATGTCAAAGAAAGATTTATCTTTCCCTCTTTGAGTACGTATAATTTCATCTATCTCCGTCATTAAGGCAGATGATGACTTTGAATACTCGTTTATTAGAGAGTCTAGTTGCTGAATGTCATGTTTATAGACATCATCAAAGAATGAGTTAATCTTTTCTTTGAACTCTGGAGTTATAGTATGCTGTTGACCGAAAGGGCATACATCACTTCCTTCTTCGATATAACTTACTCCCTGATTAACCCAGTCTGTACTATCAAGACGCATTATTAAGCCTGCAATGTCAACATCTTGCTTGCCCACTATTGTTTTTTGCCATATTTCGTTCAACTCAATAGCGAGACAATTCTCGGGTAAGATTTTATTTATAATCTCCTGACGAATTGGCAAAGTTCCAAACATTAAAGCAGCCTGCTTCTTAAGTTCCTCTAAAGAAAGAGAGGAATCATATTTGGTCTCATAAGCTTGTGTTAGTTTTGATAGGAAATTGTCTTTTGTGCCTGCACCAATTGCTGACTTCGAAAAATACGATTCATAATTCTTGAGAAGATCACTCCAAGCAGCTTCTCGAAAAGTATTTGCTTCTAATTTTAGAGCCTCTTCTTGTTTAGAGATTTCATTACCATAGCCAATCCCTAACTTTTTTATATAATGCTCCCCCAAAAACGGACCGGTTTGGAGCGCAAGATAGTAACCAAAAAA
>ENA-OXQJ01000113-OXQJ01000113.1-human-gut-metagenome-genome-assembly--contig:-NODE-113-length-20949-cov-10.9337_pt1 | contig 20949 bp, 8 predicted proteins | sample MGYA00249581_ERZ652561 | MGnify/ENA primary metagenome ERZ652561 (study PRJEB26925, sample SAMN05826697) | human gut metagenome | biome: ENVO:2100002; feature: ENVO:00000062; material: ENVO:00002003...
CAGGGCCTCATCGACAACCCCGATACCCTCCGCTTCCCTCCCTCCTCCCCACCCGTACCCGAAAAAGGCGACAGTAAATCGCGGGGGAAGCATTGAGGCGGAAATCAATAATTTTCGCTAAATTTGCAGGCGGCAACGCCAGAACCCATTCCGTCACCCGGCCAAGCCGCTTATCATTATCTAATTATAAAACAATTTTGAACAGTTACTTATCAACTGAGATTTATGGCAATCCGGATTTCCGACCGCATTCAGGCCATGGCCGCTTCGGCCACACTGGCCATGTCGCAGAAGAGCAGCGAACTGCGCGCCGCAGGGGTCGACGTGATCAACCTCTCGGTGGGTGAGCCCGACTTCGACACTCCCGAGCACATAAAGGAGGCCGCCAAAGAGGCCATCGACAAGAATATAACGCGCTATCCGCCCGTGGCCGGCTACGGCGACCTGCGCGAAGCCATCGCCGAAAAGCTGCGCAAGGAGAACGGGCTGGACTTCACTCCGGCACAGGTGGTGGTTTCGGCCGGGGCCAAGCATTCGCTCAACAACGCTATCCTTGCCATAATCAATCCGGGCGACGAGGTTGTGATTCCCGTGCCGGCATGGGTGAGCTACATCGAGCTGGTGAAGCTCGCCGGAGGTGTCAACGTGCTCGTTCCGGCAGGAATCGAGCAGGATTTCAAGGTGACGCCCGCGCAACTCGAGGCGGCCATAACGGAGCGCACGCGCATGGTGCTTCTCTGCTCCCCCTCCAACCCCACGGGAAGCGTATACTCCCGCGAAGAGCTTCAGGGACTTGTCGAAGTGCTGGCACGTCATCCCCAGGTGGCCGTGCTCTCCGACGAGATCTATGAGCATATCGACTATTCGGGTGCGTTCACTTCGCTGGCATCGTTCCCGGAGATTGCCGACCGCGTGGTTGTGGTCAACGGCGTGTCGAAAGCCTACGCCATGACCGGCTGGCGAATCGGCTTCATGGCCGGCCCGGAAAGCGTTGCCAAGGCAGTGACGAAGTTGCAGGGACAGACCACCTCGGGCATCTCGACCATCGCCCAGCGTGCGGCCTACGCCGCCTACAGCGGTCCGCAGGAATGCGTGGAACAAATGCGCCGGGCCTTCGAGCGCCGTCGCGACCTCGTGGTGGAGCTGGCAGCCGGTATTCCGGGTCTGAAGGCCAACGTGCCTCAGGGCGCCTTCTATCTCTTCCCCGACGTGAGCGCCTTCCTCGGCAAAAACACTCCCGACGGCAAAGCCGTGAGCACTGACACCGACCTCTCGATGTATCTGCTCGAACACGCCCACGTGGCCACCGTGCCCGGCTCGGCCTTCTGCCTGCCCGGCTACATCCGCCTGAGCTATGCGGCAGCCGACGACGCCCTTCGCGAGGCGTTTGCCCGCATCGGCCGCGCGCTGGCCGAGCTATACTGATTCCCGAAAGATTAAGAATATACGTAAAATACCAAACAAGATTACACTCCAATGGACTTCATAAAAGAACTTACCTGGCGCGGCATGATCCACCAGATGATGCCCGGCACCGACGAACAGCTCAAGAAGGGGATGACCGCCGCATATCTCGGCATCGACCCCACGGCCGACTCGCTGCATATCGGCCACCTCGTAGGGGTGATGATGCTCAAACACCTGCAGCGCGCCGGCCACAAGCCCATCGCGCTGGTGGGAGGCGCCACCGGCATGATCGGCGACCCCTCGATGAAGAGCCAGGAGCGCAAGCTCCTCGACGTGGCTACACTGCGCCACAACCAGGAGGCCATCAAGCGTCAGCTGGCCCGCTTTCTCGACTTCGACAGCGACGCCCCCAACGCCGCCATCCTCGTAAACAACTACGACTGGATGAAGGACTACACATTCCTCGACTTTATCCGCGACGTAGGCAAGAATCTGACCGTCAACTACATGATGGCCAAGGACTCCGTGAAGAAACGTCTTTCGGGCGAATCGGGCGAGGGGATGTCGTTCACCGAATTCTCCTACCAGCTTCTGCAGGGCTACGACTTCCTCCACCTCTACGAAAAGGAGGGATGCCGCCTTCAGCTGGGCGGCTCCGACCAGTGGGGCAACATCACCACCGGCACAGAACTGATCCGCCGCATGCTCGGCAAGGACGACGCCTACGCCATTACCTGCCCGCTCATCACCAAGGCCGACGGCTCGAAATTCGGCAAGACCGAGGGCGGCAACGTATGGCTCGACGCCAACCGCACGTCGCCCTATAAGTTCTACCAGTTCTGGCTGAACGTATCCGACGCCGACGCCGAGAAATACATCAAGATATTCACCGTGCTCTCCGAGGAGGAGATAAACACACTCGTGGCCGAGCAGGCCGAGAACCCCGGCGCACGCCCCCTGCAGAAGAAACTTGCCGAAGAGATCACACGCATGGTCCACGGCGAGGAGGAGCTGCAGAACGCCATCGAGGCCTCCCAGATACTCTTCAGCGCCAAAGCCGCCGAGACCCTCCATAAAATCGACGAGGCCACGCTGCTGGCCGTGTTCGAGGGAGTGCCGACCTTCGAGGTAAGCGCCGACATCTTCAACGGCGAGACCAAACTCATCGATCTGCTCACCGACCACGCCGCCGTTTTCCCCTCGAAGGGCGAGATGCGCAAGCTCACCCAGCAGGGCGGTCTGCAGATCAACAAGGAGAAGGCCACCGACCCATACGCAACTGTCGACGCCCCGATGCTGCTCAACGGCAAGTATCTGCTGGTGCAGCGCGGGAAGAAGAACTACTATCTCATTATCGCAAAATAAGATTATCGGGCTTTAAGGGGGCTTTAGGAAATTTAAGGTGTTCAGGGGTTGTTAAGGACCTTTGAGACTTTAGAGCGATAAAGATTGGCCCTGCTTGAGCCGGAGAAGTCTGAGGCTTGCCAGATTCGGCGGAAATGCCTAATTTTGCAGAGTCAACCCATAGATGGCGCCGTGGCGCCATCCCTCCGAGTGGCCGAATGGTGGAATGGTAGACACGAGGGACTTAAAATCCCTTGGCCATTACGGCTGTGTGGGTTCGAGTCCCACTTCGGCTACACCGATCCACCCCGCCGGGCACAGCGCCCCGGTGGGGTGGAATCAAAAAAACGACGGAGAGCGAAGCGATGGCTAAGAAAGTGGTGGAGACACCCCTGATGAAACAGTATTTCGAGATGAAGCAGCAACACCCCGACGCGGTGCTGCTGTTTCGCGTGGGCGACTTCTACGAGACGTTCTGCGACGACGCCATCACGGCCTCGGAGATTTTGGGCATCACGCTGACGCGGCGCGCCAACGGCGCGGCGGCTTCGATCGAGCTGGCAGGTTTTCCCCACCACGCGCTCGACACGTATCTGCCGAAACTGGTGCGCGCAGGCAAGCGCGTGGCCATCTGCGAGCAGCTCGAGGATCCGAAGACCACGAAGACACTCGTGAAACGCGGCATCACCGAGCTGGTGACACCCGGAGTGGCGCTGACCGACAATGTGCTCGACCACAAGGAGAACAACTTCGTGGCAGCCATACACTTCGCGCGCAACGCCTCGGCACGCGGCACCGCCGGCGTGGCCTTCCTCGACATCTCCACCGGTGAATTCCTTGCCGCCGAGGGGCCGATGGAATATATCGACAAACTGCTTGGCAATTTCGCTCCGAAGGAGGTGCTGGTGGAGCGCGGCAACAAGGGGAGGCTGGAGGAATTCTTCACCGGTCGCTATCTGGCCTCGGAGCTCGACGACTGGATATTTACCGACCAGAGTGCCAACGAGCGGTTGCTCAAGCAGTTCGAGACTTCGTCGCTCAAAGGATTCGGCATCGGGCGCATGCCTCTCGCCGTGGTTGCTGCCGGTGCAATCCTCCACTATCTCGACATAACCAAACACACGCGCACGAGCCATATCGTGGCATTGCGCCGCATCGAGGAGGACGCGTTCGTGCGCCTCGACAAATTCACCGTGCGCAATCTGGAATTGCTTCACTCGCTCGGCGAGGAGGGTCGTTCACTGCTCGACGTGATCGACCGCACCGTCAGCCCCATGGGGGCGCGCATGCTGCGCCGCTGGGTTTCGTTTCCGCTCAAGGATCCCGCGAAAATCAACGCGCGCCTCGACGCCATAGAATACTTTTTCAGGAACCCCGATGTGCGCGACGCCATAGTGGAGAACCTCGGGAGCATCGGCGACCTGGAAAGGCTGATTTCCAAAGTGGCCACGCTGCGCATCACACCGCGCGAGGTGGTGCAGATGCGCCACGCTCTGGGCGCCATCGAGCCGGTGAAGCTGATGCTCGAACAGGCCGACTGCCCCACCCTGCGCACCCTCGGCGAGCAGCTTAATCCATGCGCGGCCATCCGCAGCCGCATCGAGAAGGAAATCGTGGACGACGCCCCCAACCAGCTTAACCGCGGCAACGTGGTACGCCAGGGGGTTAACGCCGAACTCGACGAGCTGCGCGAGATGGCCTACCAGGGGAAGGACTACCTGATGCGCGTTCAGCGCCGCGAGAGCGAGGCTACGGGCATCACAAGCCTGAAAATCGGCTACAACAACGTGTACGGCTACTACATAGAGGTGACCAACACGCACCGCGACAAGGTGCCATCCGACTGGATACGCAAGCAGACGCTCGTAAACGCCGAGCGCTACATCACCCAGGAGCTCAAGGAATACGAGGAAAAGATACTCAACGCACAGGAACGCATCGAAATACTCGAGACGGCCATCTACAACGCGCTTGTGGCTTCGCTCTCGGACTACGTGACGGCCATCCAGGCCGATTCCCACCTGGTTGCCACCCTCGACTGCCTGCAGGGCCTGACGCGTGTGGCGCTTGAGAACCGCTACAACCGCCCGGTGGTCGACGACTCGCTGGTAATCGACATCCGCGAGGGGCGTCACCCGGTAATCGAGAAAGAACTTCCAATCGGCACTCCCTATATCACCAACTCCGTGGTCCTCGATCCGGAGGCCACGCAGGTAATGATGATTACCGGCCCCAACATGAGCGGTAAGTCCGCGCTGCTGCGCTCCACGGCGCTCAACGTGCTGCTGGCGCAGATCGGCAGTTTCGTGGCAGCTGAGAGCGCTCATATCGGCGTGGTCGACAAGATTTTCACCCGTGTGGGCGCTTCCGACAACATCTCGCTTGGAGAATCAACCTTCATGGTGGAGATGAACGAGGCCGCCTCGATTCTTAACAACATGAGCGCCCGCTCGCTGATACTCTTCGACGAACTCGGCCGCGGCACATCGACCTACGACGGCATCTCGATAGCCTGGGCGATCGTGGAATACATCAACCGCTCGCCCCTGCGCCCCAAGACGCTGTTTGCCACCCACTACCACGAGCTCAACGAGATGGAGGCGACTTATCCCGGCGTGGTGAACTACAACGTGTCGGTGAAGGAAATCGACGGAAAGGTGGTATTCCTGCGCAAGTTGCAGCGCGGCGGCAGCGAGCACAGCTTCGGTATCCACGTTGCCAAGCTGGCCGGTATGCCGCGCGACATAGTGAAGCGCGCCGCCTCGGTGCTCCGGCAGCTTGAGAGGGCCAACCGCCACTCCGTGGCTGAAAAAGCCGGGATGGCCGAAACCGGGAGCGAGGCAGCCACGAAAGGGCCGAAACCGGCCCGCGCCAATACGGCCGCCATCGACTCGGCCCCCATGCAGATGACCTTCTTCCAGCTCGACGACCCTGTGCTGACGCAGATCCGCGACGAAATCCTCAATCTCGACATCGACAACCTCTCGCCGCTGCAGGCGCTCAACAAGCTTAGCGATATACGCTCGATTCTTACAGGTAAATAGCGTTTATAAGACTTATAAAAGTACTAACAGGAAACAACAAAGCCGCCCCGATGGGGCGGCTTGCTATTTTGTGTATGTGCCGGAATCAGAATTCGGCGGATTTGGGGGTGCGTGGGAAGGGGATGACGTCGCGGATATTGGTCATGCCCGTAACGAAGAGCACCAGGCGCTCGAACCCGAGGCCGAAGCCCGAATGGGGTACGGAGCCGAAGCGGCGGGTGTCGAGATACCATTTCATATCCTTCATGGGGATGTGCAGTTCCTCGATTCGCTGCAGGAGCTTGTCGAAGCTCTCCTCGCGCTCCGAACCGCCGATAATCTCGCCGATGGCGGGGAAAAGCACGTCCATGGCGCGTACGGTCTTGCCATCGGGGTTCTGCTTCATGTAGAAGGCCTTGATTTCCTTGGGGTAGCCGGTGAGGATTACCGGACGCTTGAAATGCTGCTCCACGAGGTAGCGCTCGTGCTCGCTCTGAAGGTCGACGCCCCAGCTTACGGGGAATTCGAACTTCCGGCCGCTGGCCAGAAGTATGTCGATGGCTTCGGTGTAGCTCAGACGCACGAACTCCTCGCCTACCACGGCCTGGAGTCGCGAGATCAGCTCTTTGTCGTAGTGCTCGTTAAGGAACTCGAGGTCGTCGCGGCAGTGGTCGAGGGCGTAGTTGATGCAGTATTTCAGGAAATCCTCGGCGAGGTCCATGTTTTCGTCGATGTCGATGAATGCGACCTCAGGCTCGATCATCCAGAACTCGGCCAGATGGCGCGGAGTATTGGAGTTTTCGGCGCGGAACGTCGGGCCGAAGGTGTAGATTGCACCGAGGGCGGTGGCGCCCAGCTCGCCTTCGAGCTGACCGGATACGGTGAGCGATGTAGGCTTGCCGAAGAAGTCGGCGGAGTAGTCTACGGCACCCTCTTCGGTGCGCGGCAGGTTGTTAAGGTCGAGGGTGGTGACCTGAAACATAGCGCCGGCTCCCTCGCAGTCGCTTGCGGTGATCAGAGGGGTGTTCAGGTAGAAGAAACCGCGCTCCTGGAAGTAGCGGTGGATGGCGTAGGCCAGAGTGGAGCGCACGCGGAGCACGGCCGAGAACGTGTTGGTGCGCGGGCGCAGGTGGGCGATTTCGCGCAGGAACTCAAGCGAGTGGCCTTTCTTCTGCAGCGGGTATGTCTCGGGGTCGGCACCGCCGTAGAGTTCGAGCTCCTTCACCTGGATTTCAACGCTCTGGCCCTTGCCCTGGCTCTCCACAAGGATACCCGTGGCTGCGAGGGCCGAACCGGTGGTGAGCGGCTTCAGCTGCTCGTCGGTGAAGGTGTTCATGTCGAACACCAGCTGGATGTTGCGGATCGTGGAGCCGTCGTTGAGGGCTACGAACTGCACATATTTGTTGCCGCGATGGGTACGGACCCATCCCTTGACGCAGACCTCCTTGCCCAGAAGCGAAGGAGCGTCGGCGAAAAGGTCGGCTATCTTGATACGTTTCATATATTTTTAACGGAATAAGATTCTTTATTCGAAGGAGCCCATCTTCAGGAAGTTGACCTCTTCCTGAGTGAGGTAGCGCCAGCGGCCGCGCGGCAGGTTTTTCTTGGTGAGACCTGCGAAGTAAACGCGGTCGAGCTTGGTTACGTGGTAGCCCAGGCTCTCGAATATACGGCGCACAATGCGGTTGCGGCCCGAGTGGATTTCGATGCCGGCCTGATTGCGGTCGGTCTCGGTGGCATAGCTGATTGCGTCGGCGTGGATGGGGCCGTCCTCAAGCTCGATGCCGTCGGCGATGCGCTGCATGTCGTCCTCAGCGATGTCCTTGTCGGTCCATACGTGGTAGATTTTCTTCTTCACGTATTTGGGGTGGGTGAGCTTCGAGGCGAGGTCGCCGTCGTTGGTGAGCAGGAGCACTCCGGTGGTGTTGCGGTCGAGGCGTCCTACGGGATAGATACGCTCGTTGCATGCGCCCTTTACGAGGTCGAGCACGGTAGTGCGGCCGTTGGGGTCGTCGCTGGTGGTAACGCAGTCCTTCGGCTTGTTGAGCAGGATGTAGCATTTGCTCTCCAGAGCCACAACCTTCTCATCGTATTCCACGGTGTCGGAGTGGCAGATCTTGGTGCCGAGTTCGGTAACGACCTCGCCGTTAACCTTCACCAGACCCTGCTGGATGAATTCATCGGCTTCGCGGCGCGAGCAGATGCCGGCGTTGGCCATGAACTTGTTCAGGCGGATCTTTTCGTCGGGATCGGGGAGCGGCAGCTCGTATTCAATGCGCTTGGGACGCGGGGTGAAACTCTTGCCTTGACGTACAGGACCCTTCTGAAAGCGGTTGCCCGGGCCGTTGGGACGGCGGTTCTGATTGTTGTAGCCGCCCTGATTATTGTAGGGACGCTGCTGGTAGCCGCCCTGGTTGTTGTAGCCGCCCTGCTGACGGTTGTTGTTGTAGGGACGCTGCTGATAGCCGCCCTGATTATTGTAGCCGCCCTGCTGACGGTTGTTGTAGGGACGCTGCTGGTAGCCCTGATTATTGTAGCCGCCCTGCTGACGGTTGTTGTAGGGACGCTGCTGGTAGCCCTGATTGTTGCGGGGCTGATAGCCGCCCTGCTGGGGCTGGGTTGCGCTGTCGGCCGAGGTACCTTCTGCGGCGGGAGTCGTGGAGGGGGTTCCTTCTGTGGTCGGAACGGCCGGCTGCTGGCGGGGCTGGAAGCCCTGATGATTGTAGGGGCGCTGCTGATAGTTGCGCTGATAGCCCCCCTGGTTGTTGTAGCCGCCCTGCTGACGGTATCCGCCCTGCTGGCGCGGGCCGAAGTTGTTGCGGGGCTGATAGCCCTGGTTGTTGCGGGGCTGGTAACCGCCCTGATGCTGGCGCGGCTGATAGCCGTTGTTATTCTCGCCGGCGGTAGCGTTGTAGTTCGACTCGTAATGACTGCCTTCCTGAGCGGGGTTGGCATTGTCGGCGCCCGGAGTTATCTGCCCGATGCGCGGACGTTTCGGTTTTTTAGCGTCGTTAGCTTCCATTATGGTTTAGAAAAAATAAGTTACTGAAGTTTACGCCAGGATTTTAGCGAAAGTGTGTAGGTTTGCCTCGCGGCATAAGTCTGTTCGAAATTCTCAGCCTAAAACAACAGATTTATTGATGTATTAAGTAACTGTTCAAAATTATTTATATTTTCCTGACCTAATTATTTCAACATCTCCGCGGTAAAACTTTCGAATCTTTTCCTCTCTTCATCAGTCGTGTAGACATCTACACTCCTTCTTCATCGAGAAAAATCTCCTGAAAATTTTCCTCCCGGAAATATTAAAATAATTTTGACCAGATACGTAAAATATAATTATATTTATCAGTTGAAAAGTTGATAACGTGATGGCATTCAGACAATTGACTCAGCCTCCGGCTGTGGCTGCCCGAATGTAAGTCCCACAGGTTTCAGTAATTACAACGCAAAAGTACAGATTTTCGTTGGATTATCCAAATTAAAAAAGCGATGCGCCGGGGATGGTCCGGCGCATCGCGAAGATGGGATTCTAAAGGATTTTCTATTGTTACTCAGCGCTTGATTACGATGGCGGTTACGCTGTGGGCCGGAGATTCGAGGCGCAGCAGGTAGGTGCCGGGGGTGAGTGCTTCGACGTCGAGGGCGACGGGTTGGCCTTCGGTGATGTCAGCCTTACGGCTGAGAACACGGGCACCGGCGATGTCGTAGAGGGCAATCGAGGCGTCGGCGGCCGAGAAGTCGCAACGGATGTTGACGGTGCTGTGGGCCGGGTTGGGATATACGCTGAGGCTGCTCTCTACGGTGACGGCGTCGATGCCGAGGGTCTTGCTGACTTCAACGGGGAGGATGTTGGTGGCCGTGGCTTCCGAGGGGTCGGTGGCTGTTACGGTGACGTCGCACTTGCCTTCGGCCACGCCGTAGACTATCATGTCCTTACCCGATACGAAGAGCTGGGCAATGCGGTCGTCGCCGCCGGAGACGGCATATGTGAGGACATCGCCGTCGGGGTCGGTGAAGAGCGCGGAGAGGTCGACGGGGGTGGTCGATGCGCCGAGGAGCACCATGAGCGGAGTCGGCTCTACGGCCTGGGGAGCGCGGTTGGAGTGCTCGACGACGTAGCTTACGGTGTGGGCCGTGGAGGAGCCATGGCTGTCGGCGGCGGTGAAGGTCATCCAGTAGCTGCCGGCGTCACCATAGTCGGGACGCAGCTCGATGCCGAGCTCAACGGTGGATGCACCGGTTACGGCCACATTGGCGCCGTCGATGGTGGCGGAGCCGGCGTCGGGCGTAGCGGAGACGATGGTGGCGTGCTGGCCGTTGTCGTCGAGGGCTACGGTGAAGTCGTCGCCTTCGGCCTCGCTGACGGTGAGTGTGACGGCGGTAACAGCGCCTTCGGCGGCATATACCACAGCCGACTCGGAGGCGATTTTCGGAGCGCCGTTCTTATCGAGAATCACGGGGATGTTGACCACGGGCTGGCCGGGGTCGTTGCTCTTGAGCACGAGCATGGCCTTGTTGCCCTTCTCCATGGGAGCGGCGTCTGTATCGTAGGTGAGGCCTACGGAGGCTGTTTCGCCTGCTTCCACTTTACCGGAGGCGGTGGTTCCCTCGGCGAAATTGAGCCAGAACTTGCCGGCCTGGGTCTCCACACAGCTGATGAGGAAACCGAGGTTGCCGTACTGGCCGTTCCAATAGGAGCCGAAGTCGTACCAGCCTGCGGAATCGTAGTAGTTCATATAGCGGCCTTCGACGAGGTCGCCTTCCTTGACGGCGGCGAAGAGTGGCGTCTGTACACCCTTGGGGCAGTTCAATACCACGCAGAAGTCGGAGCCTTCGGGGATGAAGAGCGGGCGGTCGAGCGGAATCAGAACCATCTCGCCGGCGGAGCCGCCACCCTGAATCACATACGAACCGTGGCCGAGAACGGTCTGACCTACGGGCGAGGTTCCCGATACGATGTCGACCTGGACATTGTAGTCGCCGGAGCCTTTGGTATAGTTGAGGGCGGTGTAGATATGACTGATGTTGATACCGCCTTCGGGCGAGACGAACTGCACGGAGGCCTTGAAGTCGTCGAACGTGTTAAAGGATCCGACGTTGTAGTACGTACCTATGGTAGGATAGTAAAGAGCCTTATTGTAGGGGAACTTGCTCTTGTCGGGAGCGTCGTAGATATTGTCGGTGGCTTCGGTGGAGAAGGGACGGATAGCCGCGCGGAGCTGCTCGGCGGGAGCCACGGCCGGAGCCTTGGCCACTGCAGTCAGCATGGGGGCGATGCCGCCACCACCCTCTTCGATTTCCTCACCCTTGCCGGTGGGATCGATATAGAGCGTGTAGTCGAGGCCGTATTCGCCGTAGTTGGAGAGGCCGAGGGTCTCGGTGCCGACGGAGCCGGGCACGGCGCCTTCGATATGCACCTCCTCGCGGTCGAGCACTGCGACGGGAGCGGGCGTGATGGTAATCTTCACATTGACGGTCTTCTCGGTGAGGTCGTCGAGACCGGATACGGTGAAGGTGACGGGAATCTCATACTCGCCCGGGGTATAGGCCGCATTGGTGACGGGCACGGCAAACTGCACGGGCTCGCGGCCCACGGTGACGGGAGCCATAAAGCCGGGCATATACTGCTGCCAGGCCTTGTTGCCAGTGGGTTCGCCTGTGATCCCGTCGAGCTCGTCGGCGTAATACCAGAGGTCGAAGAGGTTGATCTCGTTGCCGAACCACTCGTCGATTATCGTGGGCGACGTGTAGCTGACGGCATCGATCGAGAAGGGTGCGGTACCCTTGTTCTCAACGGTAAGATATGCAGCGTAGGGAACGCCTATCGGAGCCAACGGATGGTTCATGTCGGTGTAGCCTACGGTCTGGGTAATCTCCACGTCGGCGGGGAATACGGCCTCGGGCGTACCGGTGACGGTAAGGCTGACGGGGATAGATACGCGCTCCTTGGAGGGGACGTTGGTGAGTATGTCGAGCGAGCCGGTGTATTCGCCGGCAAGCTGGGTGGCGGCGAGGGTAACGTCGAGTGTCTTTTTGGCGCCGGGAGCAAGTGTCATCTCACTGACAGGGCTGAACTCAACCGCATTTCCGAAAGCCACAAGGCGCTCGCCGAGACGTACACCTTCCTGACCGCCGGGGGCCGATACGCCGGCCGTTCCGAAGATGCCCATCAGCTGGGCGTTCTCGTCGTTGGCGGCATACTGGAACTTGAACGTTCCGTCGGGGCGCATGATGAGCTGGTAGTTAACGTCTTTGTTCATCGAGTTGCCGTAGCCGATGAAGGAGATTACCACCTCGCTGTCGGACACGGTGTGGAACACGCCGTCGGCCGAGTCGACAGCCATTGTATGCATGCCCCAGTAGGGAGCGATCAGGTTGCTGTAGATGGAGCCTGCGGGGAATTCGGCCGGTGGCTGCGGAATGTCGTGCTGGTCGGCCATACGGGTGAACGATACGAAACCGGTGATGTATACGTAGGCCTTCGTATATTCCTTGCCGTAGAAGGTGAAGGGGAAAGGAAGCTCGAGTTCGTAGTAGTCGTTGTTGGTAAAGTAGTCGTAGCCGTGGTGAACTACGCCGTCGGCCTTGGTGTTGTCGATCCAGCTGAATTCAACGGTCGGGTCGTCGATTTTACTACGGTAGGAGTAGGTGGTTTTCGCCTCGGAATCGACGGCAGCCGGGAAGCTGACCATAGTGGATGGGAGAACGCTGTAGGCAAGAGGTTCGTCGCCGGTGTTGGAGATTTCGAGCGGGAGGGCCTTCGAGGTGCCGCTCTCGAGAGTCTCGGTGATGGCGTCGTAGCTCAGGGCGATGTCGGGGCATCCGATTACAGTGGCGCTGACGGCTACGGTCTGGTCGCCGCCGTCGGTGGTGATGGTCAGCGAGCCGGCGTAGGTGCCTTCAACGGCGGTATTGAGAGATATCATGATGTCGCGACTGAGACCGGGCTCGATGTCGAAGGGAGCTTCGGTCTGCAGGGTGAAGGCGGCATCGCCGGTGAGGGCGATGGCGGAGACGTGCATCGTGTTATGTCCGGCGTTCTTTACCGTCACGGCCTTGGTGGCGGCGGCGGTGCGGAACACTTCGCCGAAGGCACACTCCGACGATTCGACGGAGCTGACCGGCAGAAGCGATGCGCCGGTGATGTTGGCGTCGAAGCGCACGAACGATGTGGGCGAAAGCGGGTCGTTGCTGGAGATTACCAGATTGTTGACCGTCGGACCTGCGTTCATTCCGTCGGTGGCCTGGACGGTGGCGGTGAGCGTAACGCTCTCGCCGGGCACGATAAGGCCGGTGGCCGGCTCGACGCTCTGCACGAAGTAGGGCTTGGGAGCGGCGAAGCGGAATGCGGTGCCGGAGGCAATCTGCGGATAGAGCGGGCTTTCCTGATCGTAGGCGATGTTGGCCGACGTGAGCACAAGCGGATCGGCGCATTCAGGATCGTTGAGGGCCAGGAAGGTAGTGACGCCGCTCTGGAAGAGCTCCATGGGACTGAAGTCATCGTAGTAGATTTCGATGTCGCCGGTGGCCGAGAGGGCGATATGGAAGGAAATCGGCATATAGTCGGTGCCGTAGACGATACCGAGAGTATTGACGAACTTGACGACGAACTTGCCGTCCTGACGGGCGTATTCCACGCGCGAGTCGGGACCCATGGGCATCTGGAAGCCCCAGGCCGAAATCAGACCGGTGCCGGGAAGCCCGTAGCTGCTCTCGTCGAGCGGCGAGCGGAAGGTGCTTTCGTTTTGGCCGAAGCAGATGCCGCCGTAGCTGGTGATGTATACCTTATCGTAGCTCTTGCCGTAGTAGGGGAAGTCGAAGCCGAGCGATATGGGCTTGGAGAGGTAGACGTCGTCGGTGAACTGGCCGGAGATGTCGGTGGCAGCGTTGAGGGCGGGGTTGCCGTCGTACTCGGCGGTGCCGTCGAGGGTGGAGGTCCAGGTGTAGCCGAAGCGGTGGGCCGAGCCGGTGGCACCGTCGATGGTGGCGTCGCTGAAGCGCGGGAGCACGTATTCGAGAGGATATTTGCCGGTGTTGCTGATGTTGAACTCGAAGGTGGCGGGGTCGGCTCCCACTTCAAGGTCGCCGACATTGACCACGGCGGGATCGACGGCGATTTTGGCGGGGTCGGTGGCAACACCCTGAACCATGAGGCGGTATTGTAGCCCGTCGCGGTCGGTGAAGGTGATCACGCCGGTATGACTGCCGGAAGTCTGCGGGCAATAGGTCACCTCAAACTCCTTGTAGGCGCGTGCGGGGAAGCCGCCCGACACCATGTCGGGGCCTGCGAAGTGTTCGCTGCTCGAGGAGATTTTGTCGCTGTAGATGCCGGGGGTGCCCCATACGGAGCTGGAGAAGGTGCCGTAGCCCTTGTTGTAGATGCGTACGGTAGCTTTCTTGGTCTGCCCTACGAGCAGGTCGCCGAAGTTTACGACTTTCGGCCCGACGATTTCGGGCTTGCTGCCGGAGGCGGTGATGCTTACGGGAACCACGAGCGTGTTTTTGGCGCTTTCGTTTGTGGTGAAGCGGATGTTGGCGCTGTAGGTGCCGTTGATGAGGCGGTTGGAGCCGGTGGATACGGATACGGTCTGCGTCTCGCCGTGAGCCACCTGGCCTTCGGAGGGTGTCAGCTCAAGGAGCTGGCTCCAGTCGGGATTCTTGCTGATGGCCTTCACGGCCCACGCCTTGGGAGCGTCGGCATAAGAGCTGCCCTTGAGCACTTCGCTCAGGCGCGACCATGTCTGGCCGTTGTCGGTCGACATGAAGCTGCAGTTTTCATTGTAGCCGTCGACGGCTTCGCCCAGGCCGAGGGGATAGAGTTCGGTGGAGGCGGGGAAATGGAATACCACCCAGAAGGACTCGCCGGGGGCGAAGAAAAGCTGCTCGCCCAGGGCGATATCGTAGTCGTAGATCCAGAACTGGTAGTCGACCGTTGATTCGAGTGTGGCCGAGGAGATGGATGTGCCGCGGTAGATCTGTATTACGGGATTCTGGCCGTGGGCACCCTGAAGATTGACGTGGGTAAGGTTGAAGCCCTGGGGATAATCCGTGGCCGAGACGGTGAACATCTGCGCAAGCGAGTTGGGGAGCGAGGGGTCGCTCTCGCCGATATAGGCGCGGAGAATGTCGTAGTTGGTCATCGTTTGCGGATATGTGTCGGGGTCGTAGTCCTCGACGTCGAAATATGTCTTGGGGGCGGCGAAGGGGATGAAGCCCATACGGCCGGCGTAGGCCTTGACCTTGCCGGGATTGGGACGCTGCACTCCGAAGAGCGATGCGGGCACGGTGCGGGTGAATGCACTCCATTTCAGCAGGCCTTCGTCGTCGTTGCCGATGGTGAAGCTGCCGGCGGTGACGCCTGCAGTGGCGTCGGTTGTAACGGCTACGGTCATGCCGCCGTCGGGGAGCGTCATGAGCGGGCCGGCGTTGGTGCTTGCCGAAACCACGGGCGAGAGGTCGGAGGCGTTGCCCCAGCGGTCTACGGCGCGGAGGGCTATCCAGTATTGCGTCATCGGCGTGAGGCCGGTGAGGTCATAACTGAACTCGGCGCCGGAGTCGATGAATTTCGTATCGACAATCACGCTGGGAATCTTCGAGAGGTCGGAGGTGGCGTCGAAGGCTTCGGTGCTGTAGTAGAGCAGGTGGTGGTTGACGTTGTTGTCGCTCGCGGCGGGAATTGTCCACTTCACGTTGATTTCCTCCTGTGAGGGGGCGAGCGTTATGGCCGCTACGGCCTCGGGGGCTGTGCCGTCGCTCATGCGGAGGGCCTTGGCGGCATCGACGTAGCCCGAGCCGAAGAGCCCCTTGGCCGACGGGTTGAGCGAGTAGAAGTCGTTGACAGAGGTTACAATCTGCTGGCGGAGGGTCTCGTTGAGCAGGTCGGGCTTGCCGTTTTTGGACAGGATGAGGGCGGCGATGCCCGACACGTGGGGAGTGGCCATCGAGGTGCCCTCGTTGAAGCCGTATTCATTGCCCGGCAGGGTGGAAAGCACGCCCAGGGCCGAATTGTAGTCCATCAGGCCGCCGGGAGCGACCACATCTACCCACTCGCCGTAGTTGGAGTAGGAGGCGGGGGTACCCATGGAGGTCATGGCGGCCACGCTGAGACATTTCTCGTAGCAGGCGGGCCACCAGTCGCCGGTGGCGCCGAAGTTGCCGGTGGCGAAGATGCAGAGGCCGCCGGTCATCACTTCCGTGCGCGGAGCCTCGGTGAAATAGTCGATGGCGGCGAGCACGGAGGGCTCGCAGTAGCCGGCCTCGCCCCAGCCCCAGGAGCACTGGGCGATGGAAGCGCCGCGGTCGGCGGCATAGACGATTGCCTTGGCGAAGTCGCCTTCGCCGGCACCGGCGCGCGAGTCGAACACCTGGGCGGAGAAGATGCGGCAGCCCGACCCGGGGGTGCCGTCGCCGCCGGCCACGCCGGCCACGCCGACGCCGTTGTTGGTAACGGCGGCTACCGTGCCGGCCACGTGGGTGCCGTGGTCGTGAGGATATACCTCACCCGAGTTCGTGACGAAATTATAGCCGTAGATATCGTCGATGAAGCCGTTGCCGTCGTCGTCGACGCCGGGGAGGCCGTTGGCCTCAGCTTCGTTGACGAGCATGTTGGCGGCGAGGTCCTCGTGGGTGTAGTCGACGCCGCCGTCGATGATTGCGACAACCACCTCGGGGCGTCCGGTAGTCTCCTTCCAGGCGTTGAAGAGGTTGATGTCGGCACCGGCACGGGTGTCGGCTATGGAGCCGTCGTTGTGGTAGTGCCACTGAAGGGGCAGGCGCGGGTCGTTGAAAGGCATTGCGGAGGCGGTCATGGCCGAAGCCATCTGCTTGCCGATCTTCACGAAATTATTGCCACCCTCCATACGCTGCATGGGCACGATTTTATGAGCCTTCACAACGCCGGGGGTACGCTCCATCAGGGCCACGGCCTCCTCGGGAGCGATAGATTCGTCGAACTTGATGTCATACCAGCGGTCGAGGCCCCATTTGGCATGGCGCTCGGCCGTAGCCGGGGTCGACACGAACACGGGCTCCATGGAGACCGCATTAAGTTTCTGAGCCGTAGCCGAGAGCGACTGAAGGCCGGTGGAGAGCTTCGCTCCCTTCCGGGCCACTCTGGCCTGCCTGCCTACCTTTGCGGCGGCCTCCGGCTGGAGTTCCACCCTGACTACCCCTCGACGCGCAAGAGGCGCTTCGGCATGCATCGGCAGAGCGACGCCGACGCCTGCGATGAGCAGCAGTGCCAGCTTTCTGATGTAATACTTTAGCATAAATTAAGAATAAATATTATTTTGTGATAACTAATTGATTCTATAATCGAATAAATGATTCAGGTTGCACCGTCCAAATACCGTACAATTTGCAAATATATGTATAAAATCGGGGAATCTCAATTTTTTTAGGGTGAAAAATGATATTTTTACTCCATTTTCAGCATTTTTTCCGGTCGGGCGATACCGTGCCGATGTAATCGAAACTCCGGGCCGTGATGCGGCCATGGTCGGACCAACCGGATAAAAACTGTATATCGGAGGCCTGCTGTTGGCGGTTAGGGAGTTTTTTCGTAACTTCGCCACGCCTTTGCGGCTCAGATAGCAGTCGCCGCAGGGGTTCCTTTATGCTAAGCGCGTGGCAATAAGGCAAATGTGACTCGTGAGAATCGCTTCCCCCCAGTTTCCCTACAGCGCCCGCGCCCGGACGTGGAAAAATTTGATTGCTTGCAACCACTTAAAAAAATGCTAAAATTTCCGATGAACTATCTGTTTACATCCGAATCCGTTTCGGAGGGCCATCCCGACAAGGTGGCCGACCAGATTTCCGACGCCGTGCTCGACCAGATGCTCGCCTACGACCCAGACTCGAAGGTGGCGTGCGAGACACTCGTGACCACCGGCCAGGTGGTGATTGCCGGCGAGGTGAAATCGAAGGCGCAGGTCGACCTTGCCGACACGGCCCGACGCGTAATCAACTCTATCGGCTACAACCACTCGGCACTGAAATTCGACGGCGAATCGTGTGGCGTACTCTCGGCCGTGCACGAGCAGAGCCCCGACATTAACCGCGGCGTGGAGCGTTCCGACGCCGAGGAACAGGGCGCCGGCGACCAGGGAATGATGTTCGGCTACGCCTGCAACGAGACCCCGGTCTATATCCCCCTCACCGTAAGCCTCAGCCACCATCTCCTGAAGGAACTCTCGAAAATCCGCCGCGAGGAGTCGGCCATGACCTATATCACTCCCGAAGGAAAGCGCAAGAGCTACCTGCGCCCCGACTCCAAGAGCCAGGTGACGGTAGAATACGACGACCACAACCATCCCGTGCGCGTCGACACCATCGTGATCTCCACCCAGCACGATGATTTCATCCCAGCCACCGACGGCAAATCGCAGGCCGAGGCCGACGAGGAAATGCTCGCCGTAATCCGCCACGATGTGGAGACCGAGCTGCTCCCGCGCGCCCTGGCCAAACTCCCCGAGGATATCCGCGCCCTCTTCGGAAAGGACATCAAACTGCACGTAAACCCCACGGGTAAATTCGTAATCGGAGGTCCCCACGGCGATACCGGCCTTACCGGCCGCAAGATAATCGTCGACACCTACGGCGGCCGCGGCGCCCACGGCGGCGGCGCATTCTCGGGCAAGGACCCCTCGAAGGTCGACCGGTCGGCAGCCTATGCCGCCCGCCATATAGCCAAAAACCTCGTGGCCGCCGGCGTAGCCGACGAAGCTCTGGTGCAGGTGGCCTACGCAATCGGCGTAGCTCGCCCGGTGAGCCTTTACGTCAACACCCGCGGCACGGCCAAAGTCGACATGACCGACGGAGAAATCTCGCGTATCGTAAGCGAAATCTTCGACATGCGTCCCAACGCCATCGAGCGGCGCCTCAAACTCCGCCAGCCAATCTACCTGGAGACCGCCACCTACGGCCACATCGGCCGCACACCGCGCAAGGTGACCAAGACCTTCCACTCGCGCTTCCAGGGCGACCGCACCCTCGAGGTGGAGCTCTTCACCTGGGAAAAGCTCGACTACGTGGAAACCGTTCGCGAAGCCTTCGGCCTGAAATAAAACAGCCGCTCTGATAATTAAAGCTTCTGGCGGTGTGTGGAGATTCAATATTTCCCCGCACCGCCAATTTTTTATCGGTATATGTATCTCCGAGGTCTTCCGATTACGGCAATCGGCGCCAATAGAACGTGAGCCATAAAAATAGCGGTGTGTTGATTTAAACTTTTCAACACACCGCTTCTTATAAAACCAAAAGGGGTATCAACAAAAAATCAGAGGTCTTCCTCGAGGGTAAAGTCGTCGTCTTCGTCGAAATCGAGGTCTACGTCGTCGACATCGTTGTCGGCGGGATCGGCAGGGGCTTTTTCAGGGGCTTCATCGGCGGTTTTGGCCGACTTCGATTTTGCCTTGGGTTTAGGTTTGCTCTTGTCGGCATCGGCAGCGGCAAGGGCCTCCATGATTTTTGCCTCAAGCTCTTCGGCGAGCTCGGGATTGTCGTACATCAGCTGCTTGGCGGCTTCGCGGCCCTGAGCGAGTTTCTGACCGTTGTAGCTGAACCACGATCCACTCTTCTGGATTACGTCGGTATCCACGCCGAGGTCGATAATTTCGCCGGCCTTGGAGATGCCTTCGCCGAACATTATGTCGAACTCGCAGCGCTTGAAGGGGGGCGCAACCTTGTTTTTCACAACTTTGACTTTGGTGAGGCGTCCGAGAGTGTTGTCGCCGTCCTTGATGGCTGTGCTCGGGCGTATATCGATACGAACCGATGCGTAGAACTTCAGGGCATTGCCGCCGGTGGTGGTTTCGGAGGGGCCGAACATCACGCCTATTTTCTCGCGCAACTGGTTGATGAAGATGCACACGGTATTGGTGCGCGAGATAGTGCCTGTAAGCTTGCGCAGAGCCTGCGACATGAGGCGGGCTTGCAGACCGACGTTGCGGTCGCCCATATCGCCCTCGATTTCGCTCTTGGGGGTAAGGGCTGCCACGGAGTCGATTACGAGAATGTCGATTGCTGCCGACCGGATAAGCTGCTCGGCAATCTCAAGGGCCTGCTCGCCGTTGTCGGGCTGCGATATCAGAAGGTTTGTAACGTCGACACCGAGTTTTTCGGCGTAGAAACGGTCGAAGGCATGTTCGGCGTCGATAAGGGCGGCTATTCCGCCTTTTTTCTGAGCCTCGGCGATGGCATGGAGGGCGAGAGTAGTCTTACCCGACGATTCGGGGCCGAAAATCTCGATTACACGCCCTTTTGGGAAACCTCCTACACCAAGGGCGTAGTTCAGACCGATGGAGCCGGTGGAAATCACGTCGACTTTCTCCACAGCCTCGTCGCCAAGCTTCATGATGGCGCCGCGGCCATAGTTTTTTTCAATGTTGCCGAGAGCCTGCTTCAGAGCCTCCGCTTTCGCTTCGCGGGTATCGTTTTTGGAGAGGGTCTTGGCTACAACTTTTTTTGCCATATCTGTATCTTGTTTTTATTGTTATTGCGGTGGTATTGCCTGCTGCGCTACAAAGTTAACACCCGACCGGTGAAAACCCGATGCACACCTGTGTTAATCATTGCTAAACGACAAAATTTCATAGCGTTTATCCGGAGAGAGAGAATGCAACCGGAGAGATGTACCCCTTCAGTCTATAGCCGAAAGGAATCGTGCGACGCGGCACAAATAATTCATGCGTCGCTCTACAAAGATACTAATAAAATCCGCGGAATCAGCGGTGAGAAATTTTTTTGAAAAAAATTTGAGGCGCGATGAACCATTTACCGCCCGGTATGTTTTAAAGATACATAGCAAAATTACTTTTTCCATTGCAAGAAATGTGATAATGATTGGTTTATTATTTAGCGAGAAGTTACCGTGACGGCAATTTCTCGTTTTTTTATGCCCGTCCGGGCTGATTTCCGCCTACGAAATAAAGCAAAAGATAATGGCCGCAGCTTTCTGAAACGATGCTGCGGCCATTAGATCTAAATTAAGTGGATCCGTCGGCTGACGGGATCTACGGGAGCGCTGTCACTTACTCTAAAGACCAAGGATCGGCATATGAACCTCAAGGGCATCAAGGGCATCAAGGCGGCTTGGCGCTGGCGCTGGCGCAGGAGGGCCGGGGCGGGATGGGCAAAAAGAGGAGCCCCGGCGGGTCGGTTGACTCGTCGGGGC
>ENA-OXQJ01000122-OXQJ01000122.1-human-gut-metagenome-genome-assembly--contig:-NODE-122-length-19804-cov-8.31212_pt1 | contig 19804 bp, 24 predicted proteins | sample MGYA00249581_ERZ652561 | MGnify/ENA primary metagenome ERZ652561 (study PRJEB26925, sample SAMN05826697) | human gut metagenome | biome: ENVO:2100002; feature: ENVO:00000062; material: ENVO:00002003...
CCGCCAGAACTGTAGGGGTGATGCAGTACGGGCGGCTCATTTTCTATCTAAACGGATGTATCCGGAAGTTCCGGCAGTTGATCGGTGAGTTCTTCATATCCGAGAATATCTCCGGCACATGGCATCGATTGCCCTGTTCCCTGCTGTGGTTTCCGGAAGTACAGCCGATACCGATGTCCCTCTAGGAGTTTGATATTCTTTTCCAGTGAGAAGGCGTATTCCTTTCCGTTATCACTGGCAAACCAATATTGCTGGTTTTTCCCGAAGAGTGTCTGTTCCCGTTTCGTGCAGCTTACGTCCAGTGACAGATAAGCATGTGTATGGATCAGGTGGTAGAAACTGAGTGCACGCAAGATGCTGCAGATTCCGATGAGGAGGCTCATGAGGATAAAGAGCCGGTCATGGGTGGCGATCCCGAAGATGCACCCAAAAAGTACACAGAAAAAGCCGATTGCACTGATGGCAACCAGCTTTGTGAAAAATGGTTTTGGCATAAGGTTCCTTCCTTTAACATGTATGAAATGTGATTTGTTTATTCAGGTACAAATTAGCAATAGCCTGCAGCACTGGATACTGGGTATGGTGAATCTGGACATCATCCACAAGTGTTTGGTAAGTTGTCTCCGGTTCTGTGTATAACTCATCCATAATATCCGATTCGTTGTGGATTACTTTTTCCTGCTCCATACTTGTGACAAGCTCAGCGGTCGTGAGGGATACCTTATCAGCCAGCTTCAGAATGGTATCTTCCATCGGTGAAGAGGGTTTCTTCTTTAAATATCTGCCAAACTCTTTTGCACCAATAGTTCCTTCCAGATAAAGCTGAACGCAGCCAAAGAGCCGGATGGGAAAGGTATCCTTCAAGGGAATAATGGTCAGACTGCCGAGAAGGCGATATAAGGCATCCACCCCTGTCAGTCCAATTCCGCTTACAACCAGACCGCGTAAGGAAAGTCGGTTCAGATAGTGTTGGAAGGATAAGCCTTTCGGACCTTCTTTCTGTATCTGGCGCAGGGTATAGGCATCCTGGAGTTCATGGAGCGTCAGAATCTGGAAGGCAAGACAGCTCCAGAGCAGCAGCTCGTCATCCGATAGTCCATATTCTTGTCCATCGTTGATTACAAGAGGAATGGATTTTCCGCCTGTCGTTTTTTGAAATTTTAAGGTTCCGACAGAAGTATAAAGTGTCAGCATAAAAGTTCCCTCCTTCAAGGTTAAGTCAGAAGTGCATAGAGTGCATCATCCTGCTGTAATAGTTTCCGTGCTTTGCTCTGCCATGCCCGTACACGATTGGCTGGTACTTGGTAGTGTTTTGCCAAGTCAAAGCTGGTATATCCCTGCTGTTGCAGATAGAGGGCTACAATTCCCTTCTGAATAGTTGAGGACTGTCCGGTGCCAAGCTGGGTTAAATGCTCAAGAAGCAAGGTCTGGTTTGTGTCCTTTTCCGGGTGAGTTGTTTGTGTATCCTCGTAGGAAAACAAATCACGATAATGGAGATGTTCATCTTCAGATGATGCTTCGTCCAGAGAACAGAGCATGGAGCGGTCACGGGCAATTTTCCGCCAGTAGTCAAAGATATGCCATAATTCATGGTGACGAGTTCAGTTGCCTTGAATAACAGATGAACAGGGACACGATCAACTGGATTCGGATAAAACGAAAACAGGAGGTCGCTATGGAGAAATTGAAAAAGCATATCCATGATGACAGTAACGGCCTGGACTATGTTCTGGTTGGAGACTACTATATTCCAGACTTACAGCTGCCGGAGGAAAGCCGCCTCATTGGACGATGGGGACGGATGCACAGTGAATATCTGCAAGAGTATTGTCCTGATCGGTACAATGAATTGCTTCTGTCTGGAAAGCTGTGGACATATCTTGCCGATCTGAATGAGCAGGCACAGAACCGGCTGGATTATATCATTGTCCAGATGAAAGAAGCCGAAGGAATAATGGAGGAACTGAAAGCTTGTGATCAGATGGCGTGGGTTAGGGCAATGAACAGCATTCGCAACAGGGCAGAGGAAATTATTCGTTCTGAAATGATTTACTGCTGAAGTGTCAGTCTTCCGGTTCAGCCAGTTTTACGATAACATTACTCTGCCGGAGAAGCCAGCCTGAAAATTCCTTTGGGCTGGCTGTTTTCTTTTTCACAGCCTGTTTCCGCTGCAAGGCTTCTTCTTTGAAGGATTCAAAAGCAGCCAACATTTCTTCCAGACGGTCAGCAGGAAAGCCAGAAGTTTTCTTTGCCTTATTGATTTTGTTTCGCCAGTTCTGGCACTCGTTTTTGTAGAGCAGATCATAATTGTTTTCTCTGGCTCGTTCATCAAACTCACGCTTGTTCTGGAGAGATTGCTTTTTACGACACTTATCACTGCACAGCTCATATCGTTGGCTTTTGGCAAGAAATACTTTCCCACAGATTTTGCATTTCCGGAAATATAGCCCCCAATCGTTCAGGCGGTTCAGATAATAGATCATCAGCGGATACAGGGACGAATAGGCAGCAACACACTCCATTTTCCGTTTGCTGTCTGGATACCAGAGGTCAAGCCGGGTATCTTCCTGCGGCACAGAACCATGAATATGCGTGGAAATATTCAGTCGTTTTGGCTTCCCTGTATCCTCGTCAAAGTCAAGGGGCGGATTCCCCATAAATAGGGCTGTGAAGCCGTTCATTTTCCCAATAAAATGTTCACAGGCAGATTCCCGATCTCGTGGTTCTCTTGCCTTCAAATATTCATTCCAGACACGAAGTGCCACATACATTCTCACCGGATCACCGGTGAGATATTTTTTTGCCAGAAAATCACCGGACACCTGTTCCAGTTCGGGCTGTTTCCAACGATTGGAGTGCAGGGCTTCTCTCAGAGGTATTAAACCAAGGCGATTCCATTCGCCGTCCGAATCATGCTCAAAGGTTGAAAGCATAGTTCCCAAAGGGCGTGTAACATCACAAAGCACCTCTGTATCGTCATATCCCTGTAAACGAAACCGGATTTGCAGTTCTTCTCCAATTAAAATACGTTCTTTCATTTTTTGCCTGTCCAACGTCAGCACCAGCAGAATACGGTCATAAAGCGGTTCGTGCCGCACAAATTCAAAGCTCATGCAATCCCCTCCTATCTATTTATGGTAATTTTATAATTCAGTTATATTAGTTACACTCATAGTACTGTGAAACTATTGTTTTGTCAAGTTTGCGGCGATATTATGGCGTCAGATGGCAATTCTATTCCATCGTGTACCTTGACAACTGAATGACCGTCTGAACTGAGATAAACCGCCATGACCTCTCCTGAAACGGAGGGCGAGCGCATCGGGAAATCGGTGACTCATGTATGTCGAGCAGGGCAGCATGAAGGAAACGGAACAGGTAGAACGGTAAATATGCGGAAAATGAAATATCAAAAATTTAAATAAAGGAGGAACACCTATATGAAAGAAAAAATGAAGTGGAATGATTACGACTCGCTGCCCCTGATTTTGGATGTTACGGATATTCAGCATATCATGGGAATTTCCAGAGCCAGTGCTTATGAGCTGGTACACACACCGGGGTTTCCGGTGGTGCGCAGTGGCAGGCTGATTAAAATCAGCAAGAAAGCCTTTTTTAATTGGCTGGACAGCGGCGGCAATTCCCATGAGAACGAAAAAGAGAAAACAGCATAACTGTGAAATGGAATATGAGGAGGATTTTTATGATGAAGCTGTCTAAGTATGAGAAAGAAACCATCATCAACTGGAATGAGGGCGAGACGATTGCCAGTATCTATACTTTCAATGCCAGCTTGAAACGCAGACTGGAGGATTTCAGCCGGAAGTACCCTCTGCTGTGCCGCTTGGAACGCAGTACGCCGGAAGGTAGCGTGACCTATGTACTGGACAAGTCACGACTTTCGATTCGGCTGGTGCCGCCGTACAGCGAAGAACGACTGGCAGCTGCAAGGGAGTACGCAAAAGATCATGGCTTTCAGGTCATACAGACAGAAGAAAAAATCGCTTAAAATGAGGGCGATTTACGAAAAAATATCGGGTCTGCACCCGCTGTTTTGATCGGCAATTTCCGCAGGCGTATTCTGTATCCACTTCTCGCCTATGGGCGTAAATGTACGGATACGGAGCCGGTGAAACTGGCAAAAACCGCTTCTGCGGTGAAGGCCAGCTTCGCCGGTGCGGGAGTACAGAGGGCAGCCAGCCCTTTGTGCCGGGGTGCAGGGGTGGCAGCGCACTGCTGGGGTCAAGGGGCAACGCCCATTGGCAGGTTAAGGGCGGCAGCCATTATCGGGTCAAGGGTGAAACGCCTTGCCCAGGGAGAGTTGATGCTTGCGTCAATTCGTACTGGGTATTACCTGACGCAGAAACTCACAGGTTTGGCGGCTTCGCCGCCCTTCCCAGCCCGGAACATCTTTGCAGGAAGGAGGAAAAATGTTTGAAATTAACAAGGCACAATGGGCGATCTGGCAAGCATGGCACTTACAATCCCCGGCACAATGACCGTCGGTTCGATGTGGAAAATAGCGAACATATTGATTCTGAGCGTGCCAGAAAAAATATGTACTGGGACTGTTACCGGGGCTTTACCACCCACGACTTTCGGGAAAACCCGGAGCAGCCGGATTTCAGCTTTGAGGAAATTGAGAGGATGTATTACTATGAGCATTATTCCGACCATGTGGATGCCCAGAATGCCCGGAACGAGAAAACCCGGCACACCGAGCGCAACCGCACTGTAGATGATCTTTTGAAAAATAACAAGACCTGCCCAGAGGAAAGTATCTACCAGATCGGCACCATGGAAGAATCCATTCCACCGGGTACTCTGGCACTCATTGTCAGCGAATTTTACGAGGAGTTTGAACGGCGATTTGGTTCCCATATCCACATTCTGGACTGGGCGCTGCATCTGGATGAGGGCACACCCCACATCCATGAGCGCCATGTGTTTGACTGTAAAAACCGGTATGGGGAGCTGTGTCCCCAGCAGGAAAAGGCGCTGGAGGAACTGGGGGTTGAATTGCCTGATCCGAGTAAGCCCAAGGGCAAACACAATAATCGTAAACAGACTTTTGATGCAGTATGCCGCACGATTCTTTTTGACATCAGCCGTAAGCATGGGGTGCATCTGGAGCAGGAGCCATCCTATGGTGGGCGGGCGTATCTGGAAAAGCAGGATTATATCCTGATGAAGCAAAAAGAAAAACTTGTCCAGCAGGAACGGAAGCTGGAGGAACTGACTCTGAAAATTGAGGATGTGGACAGTCTGATTGATGAGGTGTCCAGCGTTGCTTATGACAAGGCAGTGGAATTGGTAACAGAGGAGGTAAAAACCATGACTCATCAGGAAGATATTGATATGATCGAGGACACCAAAGTATGGCTGCAATCCCCAGAGCGAAAAGCACCTAAAAAGGAACGAGATTATGCGATGGCAAGACTGGATGGAGTGATTGGAAAAATTAGAAAAGCCATGCAGTTCACATTGGAAAAGGTGAAGTCTACACTGCTTCGTCCAGATAAAAAAAAGGCTGTTACAGAAGAAATTAAAAAACAAGCAAAGCCTTCCATTGTGGAAGCGCTGCGTCGAGGAATGGAAGAGCAACGGAAAAAAGACAGTGAAAAGCATACACAGGAGAAACAGAAAAAACAGAATATGGAACTTTGACAGGCATCTGATTTTAAAGAAATTGGGTGCCTTTTATTTTGGATTGGATGTGCGAAAATTGAATGTATTTGAAGCAGTCAAGCAGTCTGTCACAACAAGGCAGGCTGCTTTGGTTTATGGAATTTCAGTAGGACGCAACGGGATGGTTTGTTGCCCGTTTCACGATGACAGGCATCCCAGCATGAAGGTGGACAGACGGTTCCATTGTTTTGCCTGTCAGGCAGATGGAGATGTGATTGATTTCACTTCCCGTCTTTTTGGACTAAGCAGTAAAGAAGCTGCCTTAAAGCTGGCAGAGGACTTCTCAATCAGCTTTGACCGCAAAGGCCACGATCCGCCACAAAAGAGAGTGATCAAAAGAAAAATCAGCGAGGAAATGCGATACCGGCAGGCAGAGCAGAAATGCTTTCGGGTGCTGTGCGACTACCTGCGTTTGCTGGAACGATGGAAAGAAGAATATGCGCCCAAGCAACCGGAGGATAACTGGAATCCTTTGTTTGTTGAGGCCCTGCACAGGCAGTCATATATCGAATATCTGTTGGATCTTCTTCTGTCTGACAGTATAGAAGATCGAGCTTTTGTAGTTGCTGAGTATGGAAAAGAGGTGAGGAAAATTGAACAGCGAATATCAGAATTTACCGCCAGCCACCCAGCAGGCTGTGATGAGCGTAGCCGAAGCCATAGCGTCGGAACAGAGCGTTGATGAGGTGCGGGAAAGCCTTTCTGTCACGGAAAAGGGCCAGCCCGCCAACACCATCGACAACTGCCGGATTGTGTTCTGCTGCGATCCACTCCTGCGGGATGCTATCCGGCTCAATCTCCTGACAGACCGGGTAGACATTGTGCAGGACTTGGGCTGGCGCAGGAATACCAGCGCCTTGACGGATACCGATGTGAAGTATCTGCTTCTCTATTTTGAGCAGAATTACGGCCTGACCAGCGAGAAGAAAATGACGACGGCTCTGTCTATCGTGGCGAATGAGAACTGCTACCATCCCATACAGGATATGCTGAACAGCCTTGTCTGGGACGGTACACCACGCATCCGATCCTGTCTGCACCATTTTCTTGGTGCTGATGAAAGTGACTATGTGGAAGAAATGCTGAAACATTTCCTGCTGGGTGCCATACGCCGGGTATTCCGTCCCGGTTCCAAATATGAGGAAATGCTTTGTTTGGTGGGCGGTCAGGGCGCCGGAAAATCCACCTTCTTCCGACTGCTGGCGATCCGGGACGAATGGTTCTCTGATGACTTGAAGAAGTTAGATGACGACCGGGTATTCCAAAAGCTACAAGGTCACTGGATCATTGAGATGTCAGAGATGCTTGCCACCAGCAGCGCAAAGAGCATTGAAGAAATCCGTTCCTTTATTAGCCGACAGAAGGAAACCTACCGGACACCTTATGAATCTCAGCCTAAAGACCGGCTTCGGCAGTGTGTGTTCGGTGGCTCCTCGAATACGATGGACTTTCTGCCGCTGGATCGAGCCGGGAACCGGCGCTTTCTCCCAATCATGATTTACCCGGAGAATGCAGAGGTTCACATTTTGGAGGATGAGGACGCTTCCAGAGCTTATCTTTTGCAGGTGTGGGCAGAAGCCATGAGTATTTACCGCAGCGGAAATTATTCCATGAAATTTAGCAAAACTATTCAGCACCAACTGGTGGAGGTGCAGAAGGACTTCATGCCGGAGGACACCGAAGCCGGACAGATACAGGGGTTTCTGGAACGCTACACCGGAAACATGGTCTGCTCAAAACAGCTGTTTAAGGAGGCACTGGGACACACCTTTGATGAGCCGAAGCGGTGGCAGCTCCACAATATCAATGAGATCATGAACACGGTCGTGACCGGTTGGAAGCCTTTTTCTAACCCACGGATGTTTGCTGGTTATGGCAGACAAAAGGGCTGGGAACGGGACGCTCCCGGCAACGAACTGCCCGGCAACGAAGGTGGATTTGTAGAACTGAGCGAAGAAGAATGCCGCCAGCTGGAACTTCCGAAGGAGTGGATCGCCTGACAATGACGGTCTGTTGCCGGGATGATTGCCACTTGGTTGCCTGGGTTCGTTGCTGGTAAATCTATGGTTTTGATATAGAAAAAGTCCGTGAATAAAGGGTTTTTATGATCTATCTATGTTTCCGGCAACGAAAGCAACGAGATTTTATAAGAAAAAATGAAAAGTAAAAATCACAAGCCAGATGATTGTTTACAGGTTTTTTGAGGTCTATTACCGGACTTCGTTGCCAGTATCCTTTGTCTGGCATTTTCTATGGAGGTAGCCTATGGAGAAAAGCAAAAATAAAAAAGTTCAGTTTATCGTAGTTCGTGAGTTTTCCGGGGACAAAACCATGCGGGAAGCCTTTGAACAGGTAATCGAGCGCCAGACCTGTGAACAGTTTGAAAAATGGCTGGAAAATCATGAAATAGAACAGAAAGCGGCTTAAAGACTATTTGAGTTTGTAACAGGGACATGGTATAATATGATTATCGTGTCCCTGTTCATAGAAGGAGTTTACTATGAGCAGGAAAAAACAAGAAAACCAGAAAATCACAGCTCTCTATTGCCGCATTTCTTTGGATGATGGTGGTGATAACGAGAGCATGAGCATCAGCAATCAAAAAATCATGCTTCGGGACTTTGCAGAGAAAAATGGAATGTTTCAGCATGAGTATTATGTGGATGACGGCTATACGGGACGCAACTTCAACCGTCCCTCATTCCAGCGCATGATCGCTGACATTGAGGCGGGGAAAATCGGCTGCGTCATCACGAAAGACCTATCGAGGCTCGGTAGGAATTATATCGAAGCTGGCAGCTATATCGAAATCTTTTTCCCAAAACACAATGTACGCTATATTGCCATTACAGACGGAGTGGACAGCCTGACTCGTCAGGAAATGGACATTACGCCGTTTAAGAATATCCTGAACGATATGTACAGCCGGGATATTTCCAAAAAGGTGCTGGCAGGGCGGATGACCCGTTCCCGGCAGGGAAAGTTTTGTGGTGGGCAGCCGCCCCTCGGTTTGATGCGTGACCCGGAGGATAAGGGACATTTGATCCGTGACCCTGAGACAGCACCGGTAATCCGAAAAATCTATGATATGGCGCTGGATGGCTGGGGATGTATGCGGATTGCAAAGCAGCTCATGGATGATAAAGTCCCGATCACCAGAGTAAAAAGCAACACAGAATGTGATGTAAATTACTATTCATGGGGAAGTGCAAGAATCAGCCATATCCTGCGGAATCCCTTTTATAAGGGCGCACATCTGGTCTGCCGGACACATCAGAAAGGGATTCGCTCCAACACCTATGACATTATCCCTCGTGAGGACTGGGAAGTTATCGAGGATTGCCATGAAGCAATCATCTCCCCGGAAGAATGGGAGCAGGTGCAGGAAATCATTGACCGCAGACCAACCATTATGAAGGGCAACTCCTGCCCCTTTTATAACCTGTTCCACGGTATCATTTATTGTGCGACTTGCGGAAAGTCCATGCAGGTGCGGTATGAAAAGGTTGGCAGAACCGGAAAGAACCGTTTTACCGGCGAACAGCGGGAACCGATTGATAAGGCGTATTATATCTGCCAGACCTATAACCGACTGGGCAAGAACGCCTGTACCAGCCACAAGATCGAAGCCAGAGATTTATACAACCTTGTGCTGAGAGATATTCAGGAACTGGCAAAGACTGCGCTCAAAGATGCCGATGCTTTTTATCAGCGGCTGAGTAGCCGGATGGAGCGCCGCTATCTTCTGGATGCCTCCCAGACACAGAAGGAATGTCAACGACTGGAAAGCAGGAATCGTGAAATTGATGAGATGTTCCTGAGCCTATATACCGATAAGGCAAAAGGAATCCTGACTGAGCAGCGTTTTATGAAGCTGACAGCAACACTGGAACAAGAGCAGGAAGCCAACCAGAAGCGCCTGCAAGACCTACTGTTGATGATGCGCCACTCTGACGAACAGGAAAATGAAGTTCGCACCTTCATCAAAGAAATCCGGTGCTATGCAGCCATTGAAGAACTGGATGAAGCGGTGCTGAACCGGCTCATCAGCAAAATTTTGGTGGGCGAAGTCAAGAAGATTGACGGACAGAAGGTGCAGGAAGTCCGAATTGTTTATAACTTTGTCGGAGAAATTTCGGAAATGACAGCATAATTAGAAAGCCCCTATCTCTCTATCAATGAGAGATAGGGGTTTATCAAGTTTTACATAAAATTATATTACCGGTAAGCATACGATGAGCAGATGTTTTTTATTGCCTTTCGAGTATAGATACGTTAAAATATACTTATTAAGCATGATGAATTTGGGAGGTATTTTTCGTGGAAATTAGAGTCCTTCGATATTTTCTGACTGTAGTAAGGGAAGAAAGTATCACAAAAGCCTCAGAAGTTTTACATATCACGCAGCCGACACTTTCACGTCAGCTTGCACAGATGGAGGAAGATATTGGTGTAAAGCTGTTTGATAGAGGGACACGGAAAATCAAATTGACAAATGAAGGAATACTTCTTCGCCGTCGTGCGGAAGAGATTTTGCAGCTTGTAGATAAGACAGAAAAAGAATTAGTGGAGCAAGAGGAACAGGTGGAAGGTAAAATTTCCATTGGGTGTGGAGAAATTGCTGCTGTACAACTTCTTCCTAAAATAATTGAGTCCTTTCGTCAGAAATATCCCCGTGTTACTTTTGATATTTTTACAGCCACAGCAGATTTGGTAAAGGAACAGATGGATAAGGGGTTACTGGATATTGGTTTGCTTCTTGAGCCGGTTGATATGGAAAAATATGAATTTATTCGTTTGAATATAAGGGAAAAATGGGTGGTTCTGATGAAATCGGATGATCCACTCTCCAAGAAAGAAACGGTAAGCGCAAAAGATTTGTCTGTACTGCCTTTGATTCTTCCAAGGCGTATGAATGTGCAGAGTGAGTTGGCAAGTTGGTTTGGCAACTACTATGAGAAACTGGATATTGTTTTTACCAGCAATTTAAGTACAAACAGCGCAATTATGGTGAATGGAGGCTTGGCATATTCATTGGTGATTGAAGGGGCTGTACCCTTCTGGGATCAATCAAAGATTACATTCAGACCGCTTGATCCGCCACTTACAGCAACAAGTGTATTAGCATGGAAACGTGGTCAGCCGTTTAGCTTAGCAACCACAAAATTCATCAAACACATTCAATGCTTTTTAGGCATTGATAAGACATAAAAACTAAGTATTTGATATAATTCAATTAGAAAATTATAATATAGGTGTAGAGATAAAGCAAACAGCTTTAATTTCTGCACCTATATTTTTTATTGAGGAGGGAGTGCCATTTCATGAAACCGGATTATGATTCCCTTATAAACGCCGGATTAAGCAAAGAAGAAATCGCAAAAATTTCAGGATGTGAAGATCAAGAAATGCAGATCAGGATGTTGCGAAAATATCGGTACAAATTGCTTGATGAGGTACATGAAAAGCAGCAGTCACTTGATGCAATCGATTATATGATCTGTAAAATACAAAAATAACAATAAGAGGAAGTGACAAATTAAATGGGGGTAATTATGAAAAAATTTCCATCTATTCTATTCGTTTTTTCTCTGCTTTTTATGCTGACTGCTTGCAGCAGTAGCGCAGATCCATCGCAGGAGAGCAGTGGACAAACCACAAGTCCATCTTCTCAGCAAGATAGCGTTTCAGTGTCTAATGCAGTTTTAGAATCTGAAAGCACAGAAAGCGAACAATCGGCCAATAACACTTTAATCGTCTATTTTTCACGCTGGGGCAATACAGAATATCCCTCTGATGTGGATGCCATAACTTCGGCAAGTATTGTAGTGGATAATAATTCCCGTTATGGTACAACAGAGTATGTCGCTAATATGATAGCGGAGAATGTGGGTGGAGATCTGCACCGGATTGAAACAGTTACTCCTTATACGGCAGATTTTGATGAATTGCGGGATGTAAACCATGATGAAATGAGTCGTAATTATTTGCCGGAGCTTAAAGAAAGCAATCTGGATATTTCCGCTTACGATACGGTATTTATTGGCTATCCCGTATGGGCAACAGATGTTCCGCAGGCAGTGCTATCTTTTTTGAAGGAGTATGATTTAAGTGGGAAAACAGTTATCCCATTTTGTACCCATGATGGCTATGGTGCAGGTAACAGTTATCAGACTATTGCAGAAGCAAGCCATGCAGCAGTTTTGTTAGAGGGTATTGCGATTGAAGCAAAAGATGTTCCAAACGCACAGGATACCGTCTCATCATGGCTTGCAGATATAGGAATATCTAAATCTAAAGTACAAACAGGGACTCCTATCAAGATTACGGTTGGTGAAGTTAGTTTAGATGGAATTCTATACGATACAGAACTGGCAGAGGAAATCAAAACATATTTTCCGTTGACAATTTCCATGGTGGGTTACGGTGGCAGAGAATACTATGGAGGGGTTGAGTTCTATCCAGAACATTTGGAAGGCGGTCAGAAGAATTTTGAGAATGGTGATATTACCTATTGCGAGGCACACCATAATATGGCCATTTTCTATGCACAGACAGATAACCCGGTACTTTCTGTGGATGTCATTCCGATTGGCAGAGTGACTTCGGACTTATCTGTTTTTGAAAACCTTGACAGCCGGGAGGAAGTCATCTTCTCGCTGGCAGAATAAAAATGATGGAGGTATTTATAATGAAAAAAGCAATCGCTATCTTACTTTCTTTGACTATGATTTTGGGACTTGCAGCTTGCGGAAATTCTGCAAGCCAGACAGAGCAACCATCTACAGAAGATACTTCCGTGGAAAGTAAAGCTGATACCAATTCTGTGGAAAGCAGGACAGCAGAATTTGAGCCCGAAAGTGAAGCTACGCAGCCCGATGATACGGAAGAAACAGAACCTGCGCCCGAGACGGATACTGAGTCGGAAGGAACAAAGGTACTGGTAGTATATTTTTCCGCCACCAATACAACGGAAGGTGTGGCAGAACATATTGCAAATGGTCTGAACGCAGACATTTACGAAATCGTTCCTGAAGATCCTTATACAGATGCAGACCTTAACTACAATGACAACAACAGCCGTACTACGATTGAAATGAACGATCCCAATGCCCGTCCCGCAATTTCCGGTTCTGTTGAGAACATGGAGCAGTATGACATCATATTCGTTGGCTATCCCATCTGGTGGGGAGAGGCACCGAGAATCGTCAGCACTTTCATGGAAAGCTATGACTTTTCCGGCAAGACCATTGTTCCTTTCTGCACTTCCGGTGGCAGCGGCATTGGTTCCAGTGCGTCTAATCTGGAGCGTCTCACCATCGGAGCCACTTGGCTTGATGGACGGCGGCTAAATGGCAGCGATTCTCAGGATACCGTTATGGAATGGGTAAACAGCCTTGATCTGAACCTGGCAGAATAACCCGATAAAGAAGATTTCAAGGAGATGATTACATGAAAAAAATAATCGCACTGATACTTTCTGTTGTACTGGTGTTTTCTCTGGCAGCCTGCTCTAATACACAGCAGAACGATGCTTCTGATCCTGTGTCCAGCGAAGCACCCTCTCTGGTGATAGAATCCACTCCCGCAGAAGGCACAGAAACGAAAGGTAGCAATATTCTGATTGCTTATTTTACCTACGGCGAAAATGCGGAGCTTCCCGATGACGTGGACGCTTCTGCATCAGCCAGTATTCAAATCTTTAACGGTGAAGTCACAGGCAATACCGGTGTGATGGCCCGTATGATTGCAGAAGCTTCCGGCGGAGAATTGTTTTCTATCCGAACAGTAGAACCTTATCCCAATAACTACAATGATACTGTTGATGTTGGACAGACTGAAAAGAACAATGGCATTCATCCGGAATTGGCTACGCATATCGAAAATCTGGATCAGTACGATACGATTTTTGTTGGCTTTCCAAACTGGTGGTATGGTATGCCTATGGTAATGTATAGCTTTTTTGACGAGTATGACTTCAGTGGGAAAACAGTGATCCCCTTCTGCACTTCCGGTGGCAGTGCATTCTCGAATGCGATTGATGAAATTAAAAATATGGAGCCGGATGCAACCATTCTTGACGGACTTCATATTGGCAGTTCCAGTGTAACCGATGCGGAAAGCAGAGTGAGCGAATGGGTGCAGGGACTCGGTTTATCTAAATGATACGAAAGGACAAATGACTCATGAAACTAAAAATAAAGATGGGAATTGATTTACTGATGACAGCGCTGTTACTTTGTCTGATGGCTTATCAAGTCACCGGACAGAAGCTTCATGAGTGGTTTGGAACAGGGATGCTTGTACTGTTTTTGCTACATAACATTCTGAACGTCCAGTGGTATGGTAGCCTGTTCAAAGGGAAATATACCCTGTTGCGGACAATGCAGATGCTCATCAATATCAGCGTTCTTATTTCTATGCTGTGTTTGGGGTTCAGTGGAATTGTGTTGTCCCGTCACATTTTTGCGGGATTACCCATTCAAGGACCGATGGCAACAGCGAGAACCATGCACCTGGCGGCATCTTATTGGGGATTTGTGCTGATGAGTATTCATTTAGGATTTCATTGGAGCATGGTTCTTGGACTGTTCCGTAGACTTTGGAGCAGAAAGAAAACCCCTGCTACATTTGTATGGCTGATGCGTTTTATAGCAATTTTTATTGCGGGGTACGGAGCGTACTGTTTCCATAAGGAAAATATTGTCTCCTATATGTTCCTTAAACAGGAGTTTGTGTTTTTTGATTTTGAACAGAGTGCAGTTTCTGTATTTGCAGGGTATATCACCATGATGGGACTATGGGTCTTTATCGGCTTTTACACAGTGAAAGGACTCAGAAAGATAACCTCATAGAGCAGAAGAAAAGAATAAATTGTAAAATCTTAGTGGAGGAAAAGGCATGGATCAGCAAACGGTTCTGTTTTCAAATAAGAGTTTGAAGGCTATGATTATTCCCCTGTTTTTAGAGCAGCTGCTGATAATGCTTGTAGGGATGGCGGACACACTGGTGGTCAGCTACGCAGGAGAAGCGGCAGTATCCGGTGTTTCACTGGTAAATCAGTTCAATACTATTTTTATTTATCTGTTTACAGCATTGGCATCTGGAGGGGCGGTTGTGATCAGCCAGTATATTGGTAGAAAGAAAAATGATGACGCTGGAGAATCCGCCAGTCAGCTTCTTTCATTTTCTGCGATTTTTTCCATACTGATCGCAATGATAGTTCTGATTGGAAATGAAGGGATGCTTCGTCTGATGTTCGGTAAAGTGGAAGATTCTGTGATGCACTCTTGTATTACATACCTTAGGATTTCTGCATATTCCTATCCGGCATTGGCGGTTTACAATGCTGGCGCTGCCCTTTTTCGCAGTATTGGAAAAACCAGTTTGACCATGTATTTGTCGGTAATTTCCAATATCATCAATGTTGTTGGAAATCTCATTGGTGTATTTGTTTTGCGTGCAGGTGTTGCGGGTGTTGCATACCCTTCACTGATCGCTCGGACATTTTCAGCCGTGATGATTACAGCACTTTGTTTTCAGAGAAAAAATGAAGTGTTCTATCGCTGCAAGTGGATTTTTCGGTGGAATGTGGATTTCATGAAACAAATTCTAAAAATCGCAATTCCAAACGGAATGGAAAATGGCGTTTTCCAGTTAGTAAAAGTGGCATTAAGCAGTATTGTTGCACTTTTTGGAACATACCAGATTGCTGCAAATGGCGTTGCACAAAGTATCTGGTCGTTAGCTGCACTGGCGGGAGTTGCTATGGGTCCCGTATTTATAACAGTCATTGGACAGTGTATGGGAAATGGGGATACAGATGCTGCGGATCATTATTTTAAGAGATTGATAAGAATCACATTGCTGATTTCATCGGCATGGAATCTTTTGATTTTTCTTCTGACCCCATTCTTTATGAAATTTTATGCTTTGCAGCCGGAGACCAAACGGCTTGTGATCTGGCTGGTTTTAATCCATAACGTGTTTAATGCAGCAGCATATCCCTTTTCCGGTGCGCTTAGTAATGGGCTGCGTGCAGCGGGTGATGTAAAATTCACCATGTATGTTTCGGTTATATCTACAATAGCAGTGCGCCTGCTTTTATCATGGCTCTTGGGAATTGTTTTGAAAATGGGCGTGATCGGGATTGCTATTGCAATGGTTTGCGACTGGAGCATTCGGGCGGTCATTTTCTTCTGGAGGCAGAAGTCCGGAAAATGGAAAACATTTCAGGTGATATAGATTCATTTATAATAAGTTCAATAACATAATTTACGGAGGAAATTACTATGAGTAAGAAAATTTTGGTAGCCTATTTTTCAGCAAGCGGCGTGACTGCAAAGGCAGCGTGGAAACTTTCGGAAGCGGCAGGCGCAGACCTGTATGAGATTAAACCAAAGGTGCCGTACAGCAATGCCGATCTGGACTGGACAAATAAAAAAAGCCGAAGCAGCGTGGAGATGAACGATCCGACATTCCGTCCTGCAATTGCCGGGAAACTGGAAGGTATGGATCAGTATGATCTGGTGTTTGTCGGATTCCCTATCTGGTGGTATGTTGCACCAACGATTATTAACACCTTTTTGGAGAGTTATGATTTCTCAGGTAAAACCATCGTTCCTTTTGCTACTTCTGGCGGCAGCGGCATGGGAAACACAAATGAAAAACTTGCACCGAGCTGTCCTGGCGCTATCCTGATGAAAGGAAAAATGCTGAATGGCTCGCTACCTCAGGAAGAATTGAAAGCATGGGTAAAAAGTCTGTGAGTTGGATGTGGGCATTGAAACAAACGCTGCCCGTTCCATGTGGATCAGGTTGCAAGGATGCAAGAGATTTTAGACTATTTTAATTCTTGAAGGGAGAATCAATCATGACAGAAAAAGATTTTAAACAGATCTTCCCATTGGGTGAGAAAAATGATGCGTATGCACAATATTTTGTTGGACAGAGTTACCTGTCCATGCTGACAACGGAAAGAGTTGGAATTGCAAATGTAACTTTTGAGCCAGGATGCCGGAATAACTGGCATATTCATCACAAAGGCGGACAGATTTTGCTCTGTACTGCCGGACGTGGATATTATCAGGAGTGGGGAAAAACGGCTCAGGAGATGAAACCCGGTGATATTATTAATATCCCGCCGGAAGTGAAGCATTGGCATGGAGCTGCTCCTGATAGCTGGTTTTCTCATTTGGCGGTGGAGGTCCCGGCAGAAGGAAGTTCTAATGAATGGTTGGAACCGGTGAAGGAAGAAGAATACAGTAAGCTAAAATAAGGAGACAGATTATGAAAAAGGTAACAGCGGGCAGAGATGCCCTGGGTGATTTTGCACCAAAATTTGCGAAACTGAATGATGACGTGCTGTTTGGAGAAGTGTGGTCACGAGAAGATAAGCTGCCTGCAAGAGACAGAAGCATTGTCACAGTAACAGCACTTATGGCAAGCGGTGTTCTGGACAGTTCTCTTGCCTTTCATATAGGAGAGGCAAAAAAGAACGGTGTTACAAAAGAAGAAATAGCAGAAATTTTGACACACGCTGCCTTTTATGCTGGCTGGCCGAAAGCATGGGCAGCATTCCGCATGGCGAAGGAAATCTATCAGGACTAAGGAGGAAAAACATTATGTTAGGAAATTTTTCGTATTCAAATCCGACAAAACTTTACTTTGGAGAAGAGTCTCTTTGTTCTTTGAACGAGGAGCTTCCCAAATATGGAAAAACCGTTCAGTTAATTTATGGCGGTGGTTCTATCAAGAAAAATGGTATTTACAATCAGGTTATGAGATTACTGAAAGATAACGGAAAAGTAGTCGTTGAGGATGGAGGAGTGATGCCAAATCCTACCGTGGAGAAACTGCGGGAGGGTGTTCAGATTGCCAGAGAGAATCATGTGGACTTTCTGCTGGCTGTAGGCGGCGGCTCTTGCTGCGACTATGCAAAAGCGGTTTCCGTGTCTGTTCACTGTGACGAAGATCCGTGGGAGAAATATTATATCCGCTTTGAGGAGCCGGATTGTGAGATTGTCCCTGTTGGCTGTGTATTGACTATGGTGGGAACCGGAAGCGAAATGAATGGAGGTGCGGTCATCACCAATCACGATCAAAAGCTGAAAATTGGTCATGTGTTTGGAGATGCTGTGATGCCGAAGTTTGCAATCCTGAATCCGAAATTCACTTTCACATTGCCGAAACAGCAGATGGTGGCCGGCATTTATGATATTTTCAACCATATCTGCGAGCAGTATTTCTCTGGGGAGGACGACAATACCAGCGATTATATCAGCGAGGCACTGATGAAATCGGTAATTCACAGTTCGAGAATTGCCATTCAGAATCCAGAGGACTATGAGGCAAGGTCGAATATCATGTGGGCTGCAACCTGGGCACTGAATACGCTTGTTTCCAGAGGAAAAAGTACCGACTGGATGGTTCATATGCTTGGTCAGGCAGTAGGAGCATATACGGATGCAACTCACGGAATGACGCTTTCTGCGGTGTCTCTTCCTTACTATCGGTATATTATGCCTTATGGTCTTAGCAAGTTTTGCCGTTTTGCTGTGAATGTGTGGGAGGTCGATCCTGCCGGAAAATCTGATGAACAGATTGCCATAGAGGGACTTTCCTGTATGGAAGTTTGGATGAAAGAACTGGGACTTACAATGAATCTCCATGAGTTGGGAGTGTCAGAAGAAATGCTGAAAGGTATCGCAAGCGGAACACTGATTATGAAGGGCGGATATAAGGTGTTGAATCATGATGAAGTGTTGGAGATTTTGAAGAACAGTCTGTAAGTATTTAAGTAGGAGCTTTTATAACGATAATATAATAGAGAAAGACAAGTGCTGTGAAAGAAATTTTTCTTTGATGGTGCTTGTCTTTTTTTAATTCATCACTTGACATTGTGGCAAAGACTTGATACAAGGGTATCATTAAAATCTGCACTAGCGGCAGAAGGCTTCACTGGTGGCACTAGAGGTGCTACCGAATTAAATCAGTGGATTGCATCAGAGAAGCAGGAACTTGCGACAGTCATGGAGCGATATGGTGTGGAATGGCTGCAAAAGGGTACACATGAGAAACATTTGTCGTTGCTTGAATTTGAAAAGAAAGAGCGGGCAAGGGAAGTAGCTGAATTGGATAGCCAGAAGCAGGAAATAATTTCTGTGGTTGCACAGCTTGGGGAAGAGGTTTCTGTGAAGAAACAGGAATTACAGAATGTTACTATAGAAAAGGAACTGGCTGAGGAAGCTACACAGAAGGCAAATGAAGAGAGAACTATAGCACAACAGGAGAAGGAAGTACTGCTTGCAGGTAATCAGAATTTGAGGATGGAGAATACAAGGCTTGAAAGTCGCAAGGACAGACTTCGCATGGAAAATCATGATTTGAAGCAGAAGCAGTTACAGTTGCAGACAGATAATGAAGAACTGGAACAACGGCATGAAGATTTACAATACAAGAATAGTGAATTACAGAATGTGAATGACCAGCTATTTGCTGACAATCATATTCTAGAGCAAAGGAATGATGCGTTGCAATCGGATAATCAGGCATTAAGACAGAAATACAATGATTTGCAACAGAATAATGTGCTACTTGAAAGGCAACAGAATGAGCTTAAGCACAATATAGAGCAGATGGTGCAGTCGGAGCAGTTATTACAGCGTGATGTAAGAAAGTATGATGAAGCACCGGAGTGGCAATTGCCGGAACCAGGAGCATTTGCAAGTGCTAAGTCATTTCGGGATAAGGTGGTTATACCATTTGTGAATAAGCTGAAGTCGTTGATAAAGAATCTGACAATCCAGTGTGTAAGGCTGAAAGAGGAAGTATTACAGCTAAGGAAGGAAAAGAAGAGATTGTCAGATGATGTGGAGTTTTACAAGGGCAAGATTAAGGATATGAGTGATAGGACAGAGCTGTTGCAGGAAAAGGCTGATGATCTGGAGCGTGTGAAGAGATATGCCGGTGCAGAGCAGATTGATACGATTATTCGTAAGGTGAAGGAACAGGAGCGTACAGAACAGCAGATAAGGCAGTATGACAGGTCTTATGGGACAAGATAATGGGAAGGATGGATTGATGATATGAAAGATAATCGAATGGATAATATCGT
>ENA-OXQJ01000127-OXQJ01000127.1-human-gut-metagenome-genome-assembly--contig:-NODE-127-length-18831-cov-6.3946_pt1 | contig 18831 bp, 31 predicted proteins | sample MGYA00249581_ERZ652561 | MGnify/ENA primary metagenome ERZ652561 (study PRJEB26925, sample SAMN05826697) | human gut metagenome | biome: ENVO:2100002; feature: ENVO:00000062; material: ENVO:00002003...
GCTGTCCATCAGCAATACGGATTCCCCTCTGCCAACGATCCATGATTTCGCACCGCTCTCCCCCGACACCCAGTTAATCCCATTAGATGAGGGAGCAGGATAGGATGCTTGCGATTGCATAATCGGTAAAGCCTGTTGCTGATAGCCGGTCTGATAATTCATGTAAGGGTTCTGCGGATACGGCATTGTTCTTTTCCTCCAGTCTATTCAGTTCGTCCATGATATCTCTATCATCCGTGGATAAATAGAGATTGCTATAACCTTTTTTCATACTTTGATTTTAAGACACAAAAAAAGAGCCTACCATTTCGGTAAACTCTCTAAAAAGTGTCACATCATGCGCCATACATAAGAAATCTATCTCCAAAAATAGCATCGTTTAATGCTTTTTCAAGTTCATCTTTATAGACAAATGGACTTAATGGGCTTTCGATCCGCTCTCGGAGAATCGGCATTGATGAACTTGCAGAAGCATTCTGCACTGCATCCGCACACGCTTTCGGTGGCAACTCTGCCAATGCATACATTTCCATTCTCTTATGGTCGCATGAATTTACTTGCGGACAAGCCTCACATTTTTTTGATAATTTACTCAAACTATATCCCATTATTAACTCTCCATATCTTTTCTTTTATTCGCTTATTTAGCCTATTGGCAGTACTGAGAGACACATTCATGCGCTCCGCACATTCTTCCAGTGGTACATCCACGCACCGCATGTCAAACAGTGTGCGCTCATCCTCTGTAAAATTACATTCTGCCAGTAGATACCTGATCTCCGGCATTGTAAATTCACAGATTTTCACTTTTTATCCCCCACTACTTGGAATCAGCAAGATATTTAATCATATTGTCCTTGGTCGTCTTTAAATTTTCTACGTTATTTCCGGTCAACTGCGCATCAATCATTGCTATCATTCCCTGACATAGAAGAGACTGCGCATTCTTGATAGCTTCTATGGATTCATAATCATTATCAGCTTTCTTTTCCAACTCTTCAACACGCTTTCCCAACTTTACCGCTGGATTGATAGCTTTCCACACAATAGCAACCGCGCCGCCCACAATCGAGACACCGCCACAAATTGAAAGAAATGTGTTCAAAAACTCCATAATGATTATTCTCCTTTTGTAATTTTATTTCTGCCAGTAATATAGTGGTACTTCCCGCCCGGAATCCCACGAATCATAGTACACACCGTCAATCACGCAGACAACATGGCCTTGCAATGCAAGGACATAAATACCGTCCGTGTGCTCTTCGGCAAATTCCGCTACCGTACAGTCACAATCACAGATTTTACGGTGATATCCCTTGTCTGCAAGCAGTTTACCCCATACACGGTTGGCAGAGGGCATATCTTTCAGCCAGTAGGCATACGCTACCAGTTCCGAAAAGCACTTGTCCCAGTCCATGCCAAAGGCCTTGCACAGTGCCCGGACCACGCAGTCACCGACCGTGGCTCCGTTCGGATTCGGATTATAATATGTGTACATTATATCACCCCTATTCCCAGTCTGTCAGAATAATATGGCAGACCGTATTTTTTGCAATGTTCCTGGTACTTCTCAACAGCTTTTTTAATCTTTTCTGTCAAGAGTGCAATCTTTGCATCCGTATCCTCATTCCGTGGGATCTGCTGCAGTGCCTTCCGCTCGCCTTTCATTCTGCGGATGCTCCGCTCCATTGCCCGCTGTTCCTGCTCATGCCGATACCGCTCTTCATTCTCTTTCGGGTCAATCGGCTCATCATGATTGATATTGATTCCCGGAAGCCACATTTGAAACGTATGGCGGCAGTTTATACCGATGATTCCCTCAATTTGACCGTATCCGCAAGTCTCCACAAAGTCAGGGTAGTTATATTTCTTTTCTACCATTATTTTCTGTTTCAACTCCTGCAAATAACCGAATTCTTTGTCTTGTAAAGGCACAGATGCCATATTTTTAATGAGCACATCCTTTGTCCAGTCAAGAGAGTATATCTTGCCTTGCCACCATGAATGGTTTGTGTAGTCATCATGTTTGGTAACTCTCGCTCCCAAATGCTGACTGACTTTTACATACTGGATTCCCATTTCTGAGCAGCGGGTAAGAATGATCTCGCTGTTTGCCTGGTTGATTCCAGTGCGGACCGCCCTTGCAATAGCAACATCAATCTTATCTGTGTGCCCGGTGGGATATTCTACTGTCGTGATTCCTTGTTTAGCAAGCTTTTCCACAACCTCATTGACAGCTTGCTGTACCGGCACTCCCGCCTGTGCTTTCATAAAAGCATCGTCACAAGCTTGTATATATTCATTCTGCACAGATATCGCAGTGGTCTTGGTCAGATTTCTGACAGTGCCGTTTGTGCGCTTGTATGCGTTTTCCAGTTTCATGATTTCCATCCGGGTCATGTTCAGATCCTTGGCAGACCTTGGGATATTCTCAAAAGTATATTCCGGCATCTCCCGGTTGATATTGTACTCATGGATCATCAGTTTGGAAAACTCATAGTTGTATGCTGCTATGGTGTTAGCAGATTCCAAAAATGCCTTATGGATCTCTGAAGATATGTCCGGCAATGCATCCTCTATGGTCTTGCGGATCTCGTCAAATGTGTATCCGCTCTGCACAATCTGATGCAATTTATGTATGGTAGACGGCATCAATATGTCTTTGCCGGAGTAAAAGGCTTCTACGATCTTTTTTACAACCTCTTTCAGCAACTGGTTGTTCAGACGATTGACCGCCAGTTCTACCCCTTGGATCACCTCATTCAAATATTCAGGAGTTATCAATTATTTAAGTCACTCCCCTCTAATACCCGTCTGACTACTTCCACCCAGTCATCACCGTATCTCTCAATAGCTTCCACATCCCACAAGGAGATTGCTTCCGGGTTTGTATATTTCAGCGGTTCTCCGCTCGGAATCTTACTTACACCCCTGCGGCTCCACCATTGTCCCTCTTTATCCGGCAATATACCGTAAAAACCGCCAACCCGCCACACCGGATCAATGTATTTCTCACCCATGTACATATAATGCGCATACGGAAGAGTATGGTCATACACATGGACTTCACCTGATCCGGCAGACACTTCATTCAGAGCGTTGGTTCTACGGATCAACTCCCCGTCTCTCCGCGGTATATGCCGTTTCATATCGTCCCATACCTGGTTGTCCAGCGCAAGCTGTGCCCGGTCAAGAGCCGCTCCCAATGGCTGGAAGTTAATATCTATCCGAATACCCTTTTCTGTCCGGTGGATAGAGTACTTATGAAATTCTGATGCATAGTAATTCTTGTCATGTGCCACTCTATCACCCCTTTAGGATTTTTTTAGAAAGGAGGCTATAACCGCTTATTCTCTCACTTCTCGGTCAGCGCAAATGCAGAAGATGATAAGTTATTTGTGTTCTATCATGCCAAAATGGTAAAAGAGCAATCAAGTTACTCTGGAAACAGCGTTTCTTCCTTGGGTTGGGCTTCTTCCACCATAGCTCTGGCTTCTTCTTCGCTCATACCCTCAAATTTTTCAAAAAACATCCATGCCGGGACCTTACCCGCTTGAACATACTGCCACCACCGCAGGCGGTCTTCTTCTCGATTATATGTAATGTCTCCGAAGTCATATGTTACTTCATACGTTCCAGCCGGAGCCAGTCCGTAAAGCGTAGCCATAACATCCAATGCATAGATGGTATCATCCAAACAGTCCTCTAATTTGTCCCGGACATCCTTGATAAACTGGATTGTTCTGCGGTCATCTGATTCGACCTGCGTTGCGGTAACCATGCCAGTTTTTTGATTGAATACAAAATATCCATTGCTGAAGCCAATTTTATATCCGATCTGTGACAGAATAGCATTGATTCCATCCAGTCGGGTCTGTGTCTGCAGTGTGGGATTGATCTCCTGGTAGAAATCATCTGAGCCATTGCCCTCTACAATCTTGACATAATTCGGCATCCCCATCTTTTCTTTCATCCTGCCTGCGGCAATTGTGGGATCAAGTCTAAATAACTCTGAAGACTGGAATGGGAACAGCTTGTCAGAATCCATCAACACTGTGCGCTTGCTGTCCATGATCTCCTTGCTGTTTCGGCTATAAGCAATATCAAGGTCTTTCAGTTCCTCGATAGCTTCCGCGAAGATAGGCATGGACAGCGGACTACTGATGTCGATATTATTTGCTTGAGGAGTGCGCAGAACACCGTACAAAGACTGTTCTATACCACCTATCACAGCACTTTCAAGCAATCCATTCCACGGTGTCTCGGAGATATCAACCTTTTTGTATGTATCGTCCTTGCTCTTTCCCTCATAACACACATTGTCAATCAGATAAGAGCCATCATCGGCAAATCTGTGATATTCCAGTCGGGTGTACCACAGATCCTTTTTAACTTTTTCGGAAAAATAGAAGATAACACCAGTTATTTTATCATTTACGCATTCCGTCACCAAGAATCTGTCCGGTGTGAATAGGTCAATTCCTGTGCCGTTCGGCTTAAAGATCACTGTGCCGTACGCGCAGCCATATTCTACCCAGTGCCTGATATTGAAATACACATTCTCAATTTGCTGTTGCAACCAATCCGCCCTGGCAGAGCCATCAACCGTGATTCCAATTGCGAGAGTGGCCAGTCGCGCAACCTCGGAGCAGATAGACTTCGCAAAGTTGATAGTCTTAACATGGTCTTTCTCATTCAACCATTCCGGCTTACCCTGATAGATCTTCACACACTGCTTGATAAATTTGTCCATCGTGTCCGTGTTGATAGCATCCACCAGGAATTCATCTTCCGCTTTTCTCTTTAACAGCATATTTACCCATCCTTTTATAGTCTGAATCAGTCCCATTATGCGCTCGTACCTCGCTTGTTAAACATTGATTCCGTTGCATACCTATCCGCATCAATACAATGATTGTCTTTATCCGGATAACCGCTTATTATGTTTCCATCTTTGTCTCTTTCATATTCATACTCTGTATATTCCTTGTATGTGACTGGTGTCCTTTTGAGGTCAATAACGTGTGTATATCCTTGTAATGCTTTCATTCCATAATCAACAGATCCCGGACCTTTTTTTGCGCCAACAGCTGGTAATCCTGCATCCTTAAAATCATTTATGGACTTGGGTTCCGCACTATCACAAGTTATTCTATAATCATTATATCCATGACTTATGATCCATTCTGCATTGTCAGAATTTTTAGTCTTATTCACACAATGTTCTGCTATGTGATAGATTTTTTTTCGATTTACATCAACATACAATCTCTTAAATGCAAATATGTCCGGATACCATCCCCAATCAACTCCTTGAACTATTCGATCAAAATGAGAAATTTCTTCTTCCGTTATCTCCCTGATCTCCAAATATTCAAACACGTTGCCACCGTTACCGTTTGCAATTCCAAGGTACTCATGTTCGTATGCATCCGGGTTTACCTCTTTCAGATGCTCCGCTTCGTCAATAAACGGTTGTCCCAACCATTCCGGTGGCACATCTAAGTAGGTGGAGTGGTGAACGATCATATTGTCCTTGGGTTCTAATACATATTTATTCGCCCAGTTATTCGCAGTCTTGGGAGGGTTGAATGACTTAAATATCCACGCTTTGTCGCCGCCACGGATGGCAGACTGGGTAATATTACGGATTTCTTCGGGTCCTGCGAACTGATCAAGTTCCTCAAACCACAGAATGCCAATGTAACCAAACTCTGGGGAGATAGATTTTATCTTTTCCGGTTCGTCAGCACCACGAAAGTAGATTTTCTGTCCAGTGGCTCGATGCGTGATTTCCAATGGTGATTTGCGGAAATCAAACTCTTCTTCCAAACCTTGCTTATTTATAGCCCATTTGATCTTACTGTAGACAGAATCCTTTAGTGTGTTTCCAACCTTACGGCATACGACAGCATGGACATTATGGTTGTTTCTCATCAACTCAATGATGATCTGCGCAATGACAGAGGATTTTGTTCCACCTCGACCACCCTTGAATACATATTCCTGGTGCTTCTCATTTCGGATGTCACGGATCACCGCATGGAAGTTGTCTGGGATCATGTCAAGGTCTAAATGGTAATGCTGATTAAGCTTTGCAATGCGCTCTGCTTCTGCCTTGGCTTCTTTATCTTCCTGCTCCTTGATAAGAGCAGAAATAGCATTAAATGCCTTGCTGTCACCTTTCATGGCTGACTGCATCTGCCCCGCCATCATGGCACTGGCAATGGTAACATCATCGTCATCAGACAATCCAAATTGCTTTTTTATCGTATCCTTTGTCTTGCCTTGAAGCTGTGCATTGACCATCATCGTTGCAAGAGCAGACATGGTCTTTTTCTGTCTTTTTGCTTGTCCAGAAGCAATTCCTCCCTTTCTTCCATTCTCCGCGGCTTTTTCTCGGCTTTGTTCGCTTGTAAATGGAGTTAGGTTCTGCTCTCGTGTCAATAATTACTCACCACCTTTATATTTATCATACTCCTTTAATTCGTTTTGCATTCTTTTTAATGATTTGCCATAATCAGCTTTCAGATGCTTACTGTTTGTCTTTTTTATTGCTTCTTTTAACCTGTTCATTTCTGCAATGTGTTTTTCTCTCATTCTATCCATTGATAAGTATCGCCTTTTCTCCAGTAAACTGCTCCCAACGATTGATTATTACATCGACAAACTTTGGGTCAAATTCCATGCAATATGCGTTTCTTCCGTCTTGCTCGCAAGCCATCAGTGTTGTTCCTGAACCGCTAAACAAGTCAAGTACGTTCTCGGATTCTTTTGTATTGCATTTTATTTCATAGTCAAACATTTTTATTGGTTTCATTGTAGGATGCTCTGCTGATTTTAATGGTTTGTCAAATTCTAAAATTGTTGTTTGTTTTCTGTTTTTAAACCAATAATGCTTCCCGTCTTTCCATCCATATAGGCATGGCTCGTGATCTTCATCCTCATATTCTGCAGTTTCTCCGACCGGAAGTGCTTTTTCTCCATACAAACATGGCTCGTGTTTCCACTGAAAGTCTTGTCTTCCAAGAACAAGTGCATTTTTTACCCATATAAGGCACTGTCTAACTTTAAAACCTGCATCCCTACATGCACCTCTGAAATTATATCCTTCACTGTCTGCGTGCCAAATATGGAATGCAGCTCCAGGTTTCATCACGGTCCATGCACACACAAATGCGTCCGTCAAAAACTTCCTAAAAGCTGTATCTTCCATGTTATCATTTTTTATCTTTCCTGCATTTCCCTCATAATTTACATTGTACGGTGGATCCGTTAATAGTAAGTCTATTTGTGCCCCCCCTACTAATTGTTTGACATTTTCAATATTTGTACTGTCTCCACACATCAACCTATGTCTGCCAAGTTGATAAATGTCTCCTAATTTGCTTTTTGGTTCTTCAGGTACAGACATTTCAAAGTCATCATCCTCAACAACTTTATTCTCTGCTGCAGTAAGGTCGAAACCAAAATCTGCCATATCAATGTCGATAATATCGTCAAGTTCCCCTTGTAGTAAATCTATATCCCACTCGGAATCCTCGCCCACTTTGTTATCAGCCAGCCGGTATGCTTTTATCTGCTCATCCGTCAAATCATCAGCCACCACACACGGAACAGATGCAAGGTGTAGCTTCTTTGCTGCCTTGTACCGGGTATGCCCGCAAACGATGACATTGTCCTTGTCTATTACCACCGGCACACGGAATCCAAACTGGTCAATGCTCTGCGCAACTTTATCCACGGATTTATCGTTCTTCCGTGGGTTCTTCTCATATGGAATTAACTCTTTAATATTCTTTTCGATAATCTGCATAAGCTACTCCATAAACAATCTATTATACATCAATTATATAACATACGTTATTACTTTTCAACAACAACCGTTATTTTTTCACTTGACAGCACATATTTAAAATAATAGTCGGAAGTCGCGCTGAAAACCTTTTGACATCATCCGACAAAAAGACCTATGATTTTATTGCAACAGATAACCGACCACCAAAGGAGAACAATATGGAAAAACAGAAATTACTGGAGTATGCGCAGTATGGATGCGCTCAGAAAATGAATGACTATCGGATTCTAGCAGAAAAGGCAGGATCCGCAATAAAAGCCGACACAGCTTACACGCTCTATCAGCAAGCGCAGGAGGACTGCCAGGAGATCAACAGAATGATTGCAGAAAAATAGAGAGAGCGTTATGCTCTCCCTATTCATTCGTATGTCTTATACTCTTTTCCATCAACAATGATTACTTTCATTTTATCCCACAATTTATTAATATCTTTCGTTTCCATTTCGATGTGTCTGCAGTCAAAGCAAAATCCTGCCTTTCCGAGACTATCATTTACATATTTTCTTTCGCGTACTCTTTTTGCACATTCGGTTCTGTAATCATAATCAATTTCATCGTTCAATTTGTCATATGGTATATATACTATTATGGTTTTTGTATCACCATTATAGCTTCCAAGTTTGGTTTTGCAATCAGGGCATTCCTTCTTATATTGGATGTAAGACATTTCAACCGCTTTGCAACCAATAGAGTTTTCTATATCTTTTTGCTTTAAGTAACATTCATGGCAAAGACCATATTTTTCAAAATATTCTATTTTTTTCTCTCTTTCTTCGCTTTTTCCAAAAAGTTCCTTCGTTTGAACGTGTCCGCAACTAAATTTTACATTATATTTCATGTCAATTCTCCTTTACTATGACTTATTTTCTGTTCCTTATGATGTTATAATACACTTATGTTCCCATAGTTTCAATTGCCACATTATATAAATATGTTCCCATATTTTTGTGTATTTTATATGTTCCCATAGCAATAGAAATGTGCTATTATACTCATTGAAAGGAGTTGATGACATGGCAGTATCACAAAAACAACTTGGATATGCGAAAAAATATCTGTCAACACTGGATGAAATCAGGATTCGTATTCCGAAAGGAAAGAAAGATGAGTACAGATCCGCTGCGGAAGCATCAGGGAAGAGCCTAAATCAATTTATCATTGATTGCATTGAAGCAAATTTACAAACGAAAGGTTAAAAGGTGGAAATTATGAAAGAATTAGCAAAAATGTATTTATGTTACATGGAGGATGGAAGCAATTGCATTTATTGCAATCCTTACACAGGCAGAGCAGAGCCAGACGAAATAAACGTTGTTATTTACGATTCGGAAACCGTGCGTATTGTTAATTTACAAGACGGAACGAAGGGCATAGAGTTTGGCAGAGTTATTTATACAGACCATGAGTTAATATCCGATTCTGAAGGTAAGAAAGTATTTGTAAAATTATACAATAGTGGGGATGAAATGGGAAGACCTACTGGAAAAATGGTTGGAATTGCAGAAATGGTGTTATAAAAAGCAATAGAGAGGTATAAAGAATGAAATATGGGTATGTCCGGGACAGTCTCAATCAAAAAGAATATATTGAAAAACAAACTAAAATTTTAAAGCAAAAAGGTGCTGATAAAATAATAATCGAAAAATCAAATTTGCATGTTTTCAAAAAATATCGTCCAAAATTGAAACGACTTTTGAAAAAAGTGCGGCCAGGTGATTCGATTTATGTTGTATCAGCAAATAGAATAACAAGATCTGAGCAAGAATTTTCCAAAATTTTCAGTGAATTGAAAAACAAAAAAGTAGATTTATACATTTGCTCGTAATCAAAAAAAGAGAGTTTTTACACTCTCTTTTTTTATGCTACTATATTGTACTTATGCTGCATTCATTTACTTTATACAAAAATCTTTTTTTATTCGTTTACACAATTGATTTGCATACGATTTCGGATCTACCAAAGATTCTACAATTACTTTGCTGACATAATATTTTGCGCCATAGTTCGTGCTAACATTTTTGATATAGATCACATAAATACCGCTATCATTGTCAAAAGAACAAGTGCATTGCATTTTCATAAATGTATTCCTGTTTACATCCATGCAAAGATTATTGACTTCGTCTTTTATAATTTCCCATGCATCCATTGCTTTTATCAATATCTTTCCTTCTCTAAATTTCAGTTTAGTTAATTTTCTCAAAATAGAAAACAACAGGCTTCTTGTTCGGAATTACCAGTCCGAACCTTACTGCATTTTTGTATGTAACGTTGTCACGCATCAGAGTGTCCGGCATGGCTTCTACCATCTTTCTGAATCCCTCAAGTGTGGATCTGCTCTTATAATGATTGCAGCTTCGACAAGATGGGAGCATATTATCCACCGTGTCTGTTCCTTGCTCATTCCATCCATTCAGCGGTATCACATGATCAACCTGCATATCTTTGTATTCCAAATTGCTTCCGCAATAAGCACAATGACCGTTGCACTTCTGGTATACTGTCATTCTAATGCTTTTTGGAATTGCTTTTCTCTTATTCACCATCATATCTACCTCATTTTCAGTTTAATTGCTATTATGACATTTCTTTTTCATACTTCACCACCTTGCTGTAAAATGTCTTAGAACACATACCACAAGCATTCGCTGCTTCATCTATCGCAATGTGTCCTGCTCTCCAATCCTCACGCATCTGATTAAAATTCTCAGGTAATGGTATTAATGGTCTTCCAAATTTCACACCTCTAGCTTTTGCCGCTGCAATCCCTTCTGCCTGTCTCTGCCGGATATTGGTGCGCTCATTTTCTGCCACAAATGAAAGCACCTGCAATACAATGTCGCTTAGAAATGTTCCCATAAGGTCTTTTCCTCTCCTTGTGTCAAGCAATGGCATATCAAGTACTACAATATCAGCTTCACGAAACCGTGTGATTCTGCGCCACTCCTGAATAATCTCGTCGTAGTTTCTTCCCATCCTGTCAATGCTTTTTATGTACAATACATCGCCTTTTTTCAACTTGCGATACAGCATTTTATATTTTGGTCGGTTAAAATCCTTTCCCGACTGTTTATCTATATAGATGTTGCTGTCCTCTATGCCCTGCTTGTGTAGTGCATCAAGTTGTCTAGCTTCATTCTGCTCTTTGGAAGAAACTCTGATATAGCCATATTCCATTTTCAACCTCCACTAAATCCTAAGTTACATAGGCTTCACAGCAACACCGTTTACCTCTGCGGTTCCCTGCAGATCAATTACCAAACACTGCCTTCCATCAATTACCTTTGTTTCCACAAGATCTGTACGCTCAGGTTTTACCTTTACGGTCACATCCGGCGTATTTACCTCAAAGCTACGACTGCTGTAAATATTGTCCAGCATCAGCTCCGTGTCCGGACCTACGGTATCGTCGTAGCACTGGTCAAATGCATCCATGCTGCCATCGTCTAAACCGCTTTTGGCAAAGATGGTTTTAACTTTGTTTTTATCCAGTACCACCGGCTCCGGATCTTCCTTGTGTTCCTGCACAACCTCTGTCAGCTCATAGTGGATATTCTTAACCGCTTCCACGGAGCAGTTATCTCCCATCACCTCTTCTACCAGTGCCTGGAATGCTTCTTTCTGACAGTCCGCAGGCAGGGGCAACGGGCATCCCAACACCTTATCAATAAATTCATCTTTCAGTTCCGCGGCATCCTTGGAATAGTATAGAGTACTATGAATGTCTGCGCTGCGATCATTAAAGGCCGGGAACAGGAATGCAGTATCCGGCATGCCTACCACCCAGTCACGGAGACGGTTCTGAAAGGTATTCTCTTTTGCGTTATAACTCAGACCGGTCTTGGACAGATCTACAGGGCAGATGCAAGCCAATATGTACTCGTACACCTCATCGGATGCATCATCCAGTTCAGCACCATCCTTGGTGCGGCCCGGAATATCATAGGCATCGTGGATCAGCAAAATGAGATAGTTTCCCACATATTCATAAGATTCAATGATGCGGTCGTAGAACTGCTCCAGCAGTGCATCGTCTCTTAATTTGCTGTCCCGCAAGCGCCGCAGGAACTCCTGTGTTCCGCCCTCGCTCTCACTCTCCAACGGAAATTCCAAATTCAGAAGGTTCTTGCCGATGGTGCCGGACAGACTCTTACGCAGAATCTCGAAATACTTGAACATTTCCTCCTCCGGCAGTGACAGAAATGCCTGCTTCAATTCGGTTTTCTTATTCTTCTCCCCATCTACGTAACATCCGCAGATCCGGGTGATAGAACAATTCCTTTCTGTAAATAATTTCTTAATCTCACTGATTTCCTGTTTAATCATAGATAATATCCTCACTTTCTTTAATCCGAACTACCGAGGAAAATTCGGTAGTTCAATTTTTCCAACTGGTAACTTGCTTTTGAGTTCCCAAGCAACAACTCAAATATCAATTTCACTTTTTAGTTCCTGATTTCACTTTCTACGCAAACCGAAGTTGCCCGGTCTGCTCTGCTTCTATTCTCATGTTCGGTGTACGCTCTGCCACGCATAATTCCGGCAGGTTTGCCCTCACCAGTGCCGCTGGAATCGGTGGACATACCGCATTGCCACATCTACGCACCTGTTCACTTCTCGGATATGTCTTGCCGGTGTAGTCGTGGTCGATTATGTAATCATCTGGGAAGCCTTGGCATCCGTACAACTCTCTTGGTTCCAGCATCCGAAGACCAATATCCACGATCTGATAATCCGTTCCGTTGATAGTCACCAGCCCGAAACGATCCTGCGCTGTCACAGTATCCAGCGGTGCCTTGATATCCTGTCCAGTTCCTTGTCCATAATATTTAATTAAAAAGGCTCTCACTTCTCCGAAGTGACCACCGCCGGCATTTGCTGTCACCGTCCCTAGCGGTTCTCTTACATCCTGTCCTATTCCAGTTTTGTAAAACTTGCTCAGGAAAGATGTAAACAGACCGTATCGGTTGGATCCGTCTACTGTCATAATTGGCTCTTTAATCGTTTGCCCTCGAACTTCTCCTTGCGCTGTTTCAGAATGATACTGAATCAATGTAGGGCTAATCAAACACTGCTGATTTCCTGTTGTGATCGTATGTATCGGATCTTTGCAATTTCCACCCGGATGATTTGTCGTATTCGTTCCCATGTATGGCGCAAGTTTAGGTTCAATAAGACAATGTTCATTTTTACTCACAATCGTAGTCAGCGGATCCCTTACATCCTTACTCCGGTCTTTTGTAAATCCAGTCTGCCCGATTTGTACCATATACGGCTCTACAATCCCATATCCGTGTTTTCCGGTTATAGTCGGCATTGGCTCTCTAATGTCGTTCGGTCTACGCTCACCACCGTGATTGCACTGAATGATAAAAGGCTCTGGATTTTCCAACACAAATTTTTTTAATCCTCTGGCAATGCGCTCCATTGTCTTGGGAGCCAGTGGACGTACCGCCCGGATCCCGTACTTCTCCTTAATCTCTTCGGATGTATCAAAGATGCTCGGACAGGGAAGAGAAAAATCAAGCTGTGTGTATGCTCCAACATACGGTTTGAGAAGTCCTGCTTTTACCTCTTCGCTGTCTGCTGGTGCGTGTGTCGGCTCCGGCCACACAATCGGCTTACCATCGCATCTGGCAATCAGAAAAAATCTCTTTCTCATGGTCGGTGCCCCGTAATCGGCTGCCACCAGTTCCCGGAACTGTACCTCATAGCCTAAATCTGTAAGCTGCTGCATAAACTTATCGAATGTATTCCCTTGTTTTGCCTTAATCGGATGATGCCGTCTATTAAGCGGTCCCCAGGTCTTAAACTCTTCCACGTTTTCCAACATGATCACCCTTGGTCGTACCAGTCCCGCCCACCTGCAGGCTACCCACGCAAGACCACGGATAAACTTGTCCTTCGGTTTGCCGCCCTTGGCTTTGCTAAAGTGTTTGCAGTCCGGGCTAAACCAGGCAAGACCTACCGGATGCCCATTGCAGGCTTCGACCGGATTTACCTGCCACACATCCTCACAATAATGCTTTGTGTTTGGGTGATTAGCCTTGTGCATCCGGATAGCTTCCGGATCATGGTTAATGGCAATATCCACACTGTATCCGGTTGCCATTTCTATTCCAGTGGATGCGCCCCCGCCGCCGGCAAAGTTGTCAACGATCAGTTCTCCGTTAATCATGGCATCACCTCCGGGAAGTCTGATATGTCCATCTGCCCTTCCAGATCATTTGCATTTCGTTCACATTCCTCGCATACAGAGATTTCTTCTGCATCCATGTCTCTCTCATTGCAAACATCAATTACAAATGCTGGAATTTCCATATCTGTCATTACAAGGACTTCTTTAGGCTCATATACTTTTCTATTTTGCGTATTTGCTACTATCAGGCTGATTTCCACGTCATCCGAAAATCCATTCAAATATTCCTTTAATTTGCTATTCTTCATTCTCTCAGGAACCGGGTACCCTTTATGCGCGCTGGTTCGGCTCCTTTCTTGATTTTTTGTTGCTAAAGTGATACTATATTTCCGTATTAATAAGCCATATGCTACATTACTTACATTATTTTTATCCTGTTGCTCTGTCATGTGGTCGCACAGCCTAAAAGGTAACCTAAGTTTTAGATTCATCTTTTCTGGAGGTACACTTATGACAATATTATCTGAATTACAAAAAGTTTCGGCGGGTGCTGGCGAGCGTGGGTTTGGCACACAACCACTGATTCAGGGGCATGGGTGTAAGTAATATTTTGGACGCCGAGGGGTTCAAATCCCCTCAAACCCGCTACCTTATAAAATCTTCCAGGCTCATCTGTCCTTTACAGTTTCCACCAATCGTCGTCGGGTCCCATCCAACCCCAATATACTCCAGTACTTTTGCCCATCCATAATCATTTCCATTCGCATCCTTACACATATGGAACATCAGATAATCCCACTCTTTTGGATTGCTCTCATAGAGCAAATCAAATCTATGTGGCCGTTTCTCCATGTGTATTCCGAAACCACACATGCTGCATCCGGTTCTCTGCGCTTTGGTGGTATACAGAGTTCCGTCCGGTTTCTTCTCAATGGTCCCGTATATCTCAGGAATCAACGACTCCGGCATCACAAAATTCTCTGTGATTCTTCCATCTCGCAACAGCTGATCATGGAATTCATCTTTCCAACCATTCCGCCACTGCTCGTCCATTTCCAGGGCAAGTGTCAATATATCCTGCCGGTGGAAGATTGCAAATGGAGCTGATCTGATGGTAGATGCTCCGAAGTAGTTGCAGCCATTCATCCGCAGGCTCTTGGCACGTCTGCCGCCCTCAGATGCCATCAGTCCCAGATATGGCACGCTGTTATGTTCCTTGCCCCAGTCATCACAGTTCTTTTCCTTCAGGTAATAACAGCACTTGGAAGATACCAGGAAATCCGGCTTCTGAAAATCGCAGCCTTCATTATCGTTCTCATAACCACCAAACAGCTTTAACCATCTGTGGTTAAGCTTCATCCGGGAATTTTTCTGCCACCCACCGTATTCTCCGGTTTCCCCGGTAATAATGGCATGGCGCACAGTTTTATTCTTCTCGGAAGGGTTCTGTAGCAATTCTATCTTTGCTGCCACCTCTTTGGAGATCACCGGGAACCCGAACTCCTGTATTACCTTAGGTTTACTCCAATAGGTTCCGTCCTCGCGTTTCAACGGTGGTACATTGATAATTCCGATTGCCCTGTGCACCTTCTGAATACTCTTGTCTTCCAGATATGATGCGGATACTCCTGGAACATCAATGTTGCATACCTTTTTCAGGAATATGTATAGGATAATGCTATCCAGTCCGCCTACTGATACATGACAATTAAGTCCTCTGTTATAGCACTCCCGACGGAACTCTTCCGCACGAATCTGTGCATATTTTCTTTTAAAACTATAATCCTGCTTTTCTTTCTGCATGAATGAAGCAATCTTTGCATAAGCTCCAATCCGCTCCATTCTTTCTTTTACTGATTCCATTTTCTTCTCGGAGTAAAGAGCTCTTTCACGCTGGCCAGCAAACCTCTTACTCCTTTCTAATCTATTCTACCTTGTTATCCATCTGTTCCTTGTACATCCTGCCCGCCATCTGCACCAGGTAATGCTGTAAGGCTTCATCCACGCTGATTCGGTGCTTTACACAGTATCTGTCAACATACCGCTTAAAGTCCGCATTCTGCTCGTACAGGGCGGTGTAATCAATGGGTTCCATCTGCATCACACTCCTTTCGGTTTTTCGCACCGCTCAAACGATATCACCCAAACGTAAGGATTAGCATCCCAACCGTAGCGGTCAATGTCGGATTTCTTGATGGTGCTGTTCCAGATTTTAATAAAATGATCTCTGGCTGTATGTATGCGATCATATTCATTCTCCGGGCTGTGGATAAACCCTCTGTTATCTATTGCTCCTTCTGCTTTTGCTCCATCTTCAGTGACATCCTGCAACCGCTCTACCCTCACGTCCATAACCCGGAGCCAGATACGTGCGGCTTGTTTTGGCATGTTGGTGGACGGGTGCCATGTGCAAAGGAAATCATTATCATCTGCTTTGTAATAATATCTTTCTTTTGCATTCATCAAATATCCCTTACACCATGTTTCCCGGACATACAGGAGGTCACCCGGACAGATAGGACAGGTTCTCTCCGCTGTACTTAACTGTTCCATCTGCTCCTTATCAGCAAAGTTATGTACTGCATAAGTCCGCCTGTCAGCATTGTAAAAATCCATATCCGGTACGGTATACTCATTTGCATCTTTGCATATACGCCGGGTGCAGGTCTTCCGTCCGTCCAGAATTGCCCGAACCATTTCTGTATTGAATAAAATCGGTTTAATTGCCATATACTCCACCTCTCTTTATCTTCCTGCCGCAGTAAGGGCAATACTTATAGCCGTTTTCTTCTGGCGTACCTTCAAATATAAGATGGCGGTTCACGCACTCTGTCACATAAAGGTTTTGTTCTACATCTTCAAGTTTCCACTCACATTCAGATTTCTGCTCTTGCTCACAACTTTTCACGATTTCGATTGCTTTACTAATAAGGCATACCGTGCAGTCCGATGCTCTACACTCTTCTCCAAAACAATCTATGTTCACTGGTGATGTCATTATTTTTTCAACTTCTTCCAACTGCTCCACAACCTTGTCCGGGTCGTAGGCGGTAGGCTGGGCATCTATAACAGAAGCAACGCGTAAAAAGTCTAAGCAATCCATATCTTCGTTCTTTGAAATTGCTTTTTCTAAATCCGCTTTTAATTTATCCGCATCAATCAGTCTTCCCATCGTTCGCCCTCCTGTTCCATTTCTCAATCATGTTTTGCACACCTCCGCTAATAATTTTCACATTCATAAATATTTCTTTCTGTCAGTCTCTCCATCCTTGCTCCTTTCCCATTCCTTCATGGCTTCTCATTCTATTTTTCCATTTGTCGATCTTGTACTTGATGTTATCTTTCACAATGTTTACCAAGATAATCATTCCAAAGATTATCCATACAAGCACCAGTAATGCGATCAATATTACTCCAACCATATCTGATAAAGTCACGATAAACTTCATTTTGCATCCACTCCTTTCTCACGCTCTCAAAAACTGCTTCGGTATCTGCACTCCGTTTCGGTCATAAAAAGTAAAATCTCTGTACGGGTAATGCCGGTTGTTCCCCACCAGTCGGAAGAATGTCGGTCGGCTTTCTGAGACTTCCAACAGCCCATCCCCAATATTCGGGTAGCTGTCCTTGTCATTCTTCACGGCATATATCTTCATGTTTCTTCTCCTTTGGATAGATATTTCCGTATTTCTTGATGTACTCCATGTGATATGACGGTCTAACAACAGCATTGTTCGGCTTTTCCGCCATAGCTTGATAATCACCTGGTAGCCAATAACTACGGTTACTTGGCGGCAACGGTCTTTTCATTTGCATCACACTCTTTCAGATTTCTGTTAATATACAGATATACTGACTGGAAACTCCTGCCCATCTTCCCGGAGATCTCCCGGTAAGAAAAACCTCTCTGCCAGAGCATCCGAATACGTGCTTTTTCATACTCTGTCCAAAACTCATACGTTTTTCTTTTTCCACCGTCTGTTCGCTCTGATTTTAATTTATCTGCAAACCACTTTTGATTCTGGAAAAAATACTTATCACAGTCTGCTGCATTCCACAGGTCCTGATTGTTTTTCATAAAATCAAACAGAATTTTTTCGGAAGTATGTCTCACACCACCATATTTCCGAGTAGCCAATCCCCGGCGGACCCATGTCTTATTGACAGAATCTTTACTAATACCACACAATATGCTTATGTCTGTCATTGTCAGGCGATCAAGGCTGTCTTTCATTCCTGGAAGATCCAGTGCGATCCGTTTGCTTTTTACGCTGGCTACTGTTCTGTCAAGAGATTGAGCGATCGTTTCCTGCGGCAGTCCCTTTTCACACATCCTTTCAAGTCTGCTGATTTCTTCCATCGTCCATGACCGGTGTTTGCTGTACTTCCTGACTGTTCCCATTCTTCCTCTCTTTCTCCTTTGCTATTTTATAATCTTGCACCGCTCCTATAATTCCACGGTATAAATGCCAAATTGGATCATCCACTTGCCGAAACTCCTGCGACTTTGATTCCATTTCTTCAACAAATCTTTCCCACAGGAAATCATCTAATGGAATAAATGCATATCTCCGGGTAATATCCCATACTGCAGTGAACACTTTTGAAGCTTTTTCTTTCTCCTGATTGTACATAAAAACCTCTTTTCTATATATAATTTATATATAGTGACCATAATATATATATCTGTGACCATTGTATGTGACCGAAGAAATCCAGTGTTTATGCGGGTGTGACCGTGTGACCATACTTTTTTGTAATTCCATAGAACAAAATAAAAAATTTTAAATTTTCATATTTTTTTATTCGCTTTATATATAGTCATTTTTTTGCG
>ENA-OXQJ01000155-OXQJ01000155.1-human-gut-metagenome-genome-assembly--contig:-NODE-155-length-15736-cov-4.97966_pt1 | contig 15736 bp, 10 predicted proteins | sample MGYA00249581_ERZ652561 | MGnify/ENA primary metagenome ERZ652561 (study PRJEB26925, sample SAMN05826697) | human gut metagenome | biome: ENVO:2100002; feature: ENVO:00000062; material: ENVO:00002003...
GTCCGCGCCAGCGAGAAACTGGTGCAGGCATCGGGCATTACAGTCGTTCCGGTAGATCTTTCTGAAATCTTGTCTGCCGCCCGTAAGATTGAAGATGCTGATGAAACGTTACAAGCAAAACTGAAAGAAATCAGACAATATGCTGCTGTTCCCGAACAATACAATGATAAACTGATTTTGCAGGCTAAATTTGGTGTGGCTGTAGAACAATGGATGGAAGCCAATGAAATTGATGCTGTAGCTATCCAGTGTTGGGACTCTTTGGAGCAAAACTATGGTTGTGCAGCTTGTGTGACTATGAGTATGTTGAGTGAAAAATTAATCCCTGCTGCTTGTGAAGTGGATATTGCCGGTGCAGTGTCTATGTATGCGTTGACATTGGCTTCCGGTCGCCCGTCGGCATTGCTTGACTGGAACAATAACTTTGCCGAGGATCGTAACAAGTGTGTGTGTACACATTGTGGTAACTTCCCTAAATCATTTGTAATGAGTGATTTGAAGTTAGGAACATTAGGAGTGTTGGGCAGAACATTAGGTAAGGTACATACTTTCGGTGCCGTTTACGGTAAAGTAAAACAGGGTGATTTCACCTTCTTCCGCATCTCGACAGATGATACGAAGGGTTGTATCAAGTCTTATTTGGGCAAAGGTGACCTGACCGATGACCCATACGGAATGGATGGTTGTATAGCAGTAACCAAGGTGGATAATCTGCAGCCGCTTATGAAATATATTTGTAAGAATGGATTCGAACATCATGTGGCTATGTGCCGTGGCAATGTGAAAGATATTTTGGCGGAAGCTATTGAAACTTATCTGAACTGGAATATCTATATTCACGAATAATATCGATGAAATATGATATTGGTAGATAATTACTTTTTGGCAATCCTCTGCTGTGTTATTTGCTGTGCCTGCTGGGGCTCTTGGGCAAATACGCAGAAGATGGTTGCCGCCAAGCAATGGAGCTTTGAACTGTTTTATTGGGATTTGACCGTCGGTCTGTTCCTTACAGCTTTATTGGGGGCGGTGACTTTAGGAAGTATGGGAAGTGAAGGCCGTACCTTTTTTCAGGATTTGGCAGTCATGGACTGGTCTAGCATTCAATATGCATTCTTGGGCGGTGTTGTATGGAATTTCGGCAATATATTTCTTACAGCAGCCATTGCTGTAGCCGGAATGTCAGTAGGTTTTCCTATCGGTGGAGGCTTGGCCTGGATTGGAGGTATTGTATTCAATTATTTATTAATCTCTTTGGCCGGTCAGACCTATCAGGGAAATCAGCTTTTACTATGGAGTGGTGTGTTAGTCATCATTGTAGCTATACTGATCTGCGGAAAAGCGTACGGAAAGTTATCGTCCGGCAAGGCTTCCACTCCGAAGAAGGGAATTCTGCTGGCCATTATGGCAGGCATTGCTATCATGTTCTTTTACGGATTGGTAGTGAAATCTCTTGACCCGCAGTATGTGGCGGGAGGAACCGGAACGCTGACTCCTTATACAGGTGTGTTCTTCTTTGCGGTAGGTATTCTGGCCAGCACACCTATATTCAATACCTTTGCCATGAAGCATCCGGTAGAAGGCAAGGCGGTGACCATGAAAGATTACTTTGCCGGCGATGCCAAGACCCATCTCACAGGTATGCTGGGAGGCTTTATCTGGATGGACGGCATGGTGATTAGTTTTATGGGAGCAGGTGCTGCCAATCCGGCTATCTCTTATGCCCTTAGCAACGCAGCGCCTGTGGTGGCTATGATCTGGGGAGTTTTTGTCTGGAAGGAATTTAAGGAAGCTCCGAAGGGGACCAATAAACTGATTGCGGCTATGTTCTCCTTGTTTATTATCGGATTAATAAGCATTACTTTGTCAAATTAAAAATTAGATGAAGAGAAATTATAAAATAGGGCTTGTAATGAAGTCGTTACAAGCCGATTTTTTCAAAGTGATGAAAGAAGGGGCCATTCAGTATGCGACCCCTCTTCCGTTTTTGGATTTGGTTTGTGTGGGAACGGCTACACAGACAGAGGTAGAGGAACAGGTTGACTTGATGTATTCCTTGATTCATCAGCAAGTCGATGCTATCGTATTGGTTCCTATAGATTCAAAAGCCTTAGTTCAGCCTGTAGTAGAGGCTGTCAGGAAAGGAGTTCCGGTAATCAATATTGATATCCGGTTGGATACTCAGCTATTGGAGCAGGCAGGAGTAGAAGTGGCTTTTGTGGGACCGGATAATTTTGCAGCTGCGTATGAAGTGGGTAAATTATTGGATAAGAAGTTGCGGAATGAAGATAAAGTTGCTATTATTGAAGGATTGACGGCAGCCGATAATGCGCAGCAGCGTAAAAGAGGTTTTATCAAGGCGATAGAAGAAAAAGGGTTAAGATTGGTGGCATCCGAACCGGCCGACTGGGAAACGGAGAAAGCCGCCGAAGTTTTTCAGGCTATGTGGATGCGGTATCCTGATTTGAAAGCTGTATATTGCAGCAATGATGCGATGGCGTTGGGGGTTCTTCAGCAGATGCAAGAAAAAAATTGCTATCTGCCTGTAGTGGGCTTTGATAATGATGCGGTGATGAAAGAATTTCTTTCTACGGGAAAACTGGTTGCAACAGCTGATATTTTCAGCTCACAGATGGCTGTCCGGGGCATTGAGTTCGCTTTGGATGTATTGGAGGGAAAAATAGAGAATAGAGGGGTTCATTCTACAGCTTACGAAATTATTAAACAATGAGTTCGTAGGGAAACGGCCCATACTGAGATATGCACTTAAGGCACCGGCTGTTTAACTTCTTAATATTGCCGGCAATGAGCAATATTAAGAAGTATTCTTTTTACGAATGAAATATTTAGTGTAATTTTGTGGCTCAAAATAAATTAAATAGAATCATTATGGCAGCAAAACCAGGTATACCTAAAGGAACGAGAGATTTTTCGCCGGTGGAAATGGCGAAACGTAACTATATATTCAATACGATCCGTGATGTGTTTCATCTTTTCGGCTATCAGCAGATTGAAACTCCTTCTATGGAGAATTTGTCTACCTTGATGGGAAAATACGGTGACGAAGGGGATAAGTTATTGTTTAAGATACAGAACTCAGGTGATTATTTCAACGGCATTACCGATGAGGAATTGCTGAGCCGCAATGCGGTAAAGCTGGCGAGCAAGTTCTGTGAAAAAGGATTGCGCTACGATCTCACCGTACCTTCTGCCCGCTATGTGGTGATGCATCGTGATGAAATAAGTTTTCCTTTCAAACGTTATCAAATCCAACCGGTTTGGCGTGCGGATCGTCCCCAAAAAGGGCGTTACCGTGAGTTTTACCAATGTGACGCCGATGTGGTAGGCAGCAATTCTTTATTGAATGAAGTGGAGCTGGTACAGATGATAGACCGTGTATTTGGTAAATTCGGAGTACGTGTTTCAATTAAAATCAATAACCGTAAGATATTGACCGGTATTGCCGAGATTATCGGGGAGGCTGATAAAATTGTAGATATCACCGTAGCCATTGACAAACTGGATAAAATCGGATTGGAAAATGTAAATGCGGAATTGGCTTCTAAAGGGATTCCTCAAGAGGCTATTGATAAATTGCAGCCGATTATTTTATTGAGTGGAAGCAATGAAGAGAAATTGGAAACTTTGAAGACTGTCCTTGCTACCAGTGAAGCGGGATTGAAGGGAGTGGAAGAAAGTGAATTCATATTAAAAACCGTGTCTGCACTGGGTGTGAAGAGTGAAGTGGAATTGGATTTGACTTTGGCTCGCGGCTTGAATTATTATACAGGAGCAATTTTTGAAGTGAAAGCCTTGGATGTGCAGATTGGCAGCATCAGTGGTGGTGGCCGTTATGATAATCTGACCGGTGTCTTTGGTATGGATGGTATGTCTGGTGTAGGTATCTCTTTCGGAGCCGACCGTATTTTTGATGTGTTGAATCAGTTGGATTTGTATCCGAAAGAAGCGGTGAACGGAACCGAGCTGTTGTTTGTAAACTTCGGCGATAAAGAGGCTGCTTATTGTCTGCCTATCCTGGCAAAAGTCCGTGAAGCAGGGGTGCGCGCTGAAATTTATCCGGATGCTTCTAAAATGAAGAAGCAGATGGGATATGCCAATGACAAGCAGATTCCTTTTGTCGCTATTGTTGGTGAAAATGAAATGAACGAAGGGAAACTGACTTTGAAGAATATGACTACAGGCGAGCAGTCACTGGTTACACCGGATGAGTTGCTGGCGGTGGTGAAAGCTTGATGTTTACTAATTATCTGCAATCATATCATAAAAGCATCATTGATGGATGATTGCATCACATGGGAATGCCCGATAACGTTTGCTTTATACGTTATTTGTTTTGAAATATAAATGCTGGATTACCTATGTGGATAATCAGATTGTTTTTTCTTCCGTCACTACATCTTACTGATTCTAAAAGAGATGTAGTGACGGAAATTTTTGTATCCCCCCGAAATGGTTTGTTCTCTTTTTTCCGCGTAGAGGCGACAAAGCGGAATGCCTGTTCTTGTCGTTGTTGGTTGTATTTCTTGTTTTAAGGATGAAAACTGATGGAGCTGACTTGAAATATGATTTTCTTTTGCGAGAGTCTGATATTATTCACTATATTTGTGGAATGCTAGCCTTATAAATTTAATCAGATGATAGAGGAAAATCAGTTGATATCCCATTTGTATCAAAATAGGGATAATGGTCAATGGATGATACAAACCAATGATGAACATCAAAAGGGGGTTGCTGATATGGCGGCATCCTTCGCCGGGCAGTTCGGACTTCCTTCTTGGGGGCGTGCGCTCGGCCTACTTCATGACAAAGGAAAGGAACGGGCGGCATTCCAGCAATACATACGCAAGATGAATGGTTTGCCTACGAGTGACAAGAAGCGCTATGATGATCATACCCATGCTTTTGTGGGTGGAATATTGGCAAAAGAACTTATGGGAAAGGATGTTTCCCATCTTCTTGTAAACCAAATTATTTCTCATCACACAGGGTTACATGATTTCGGGGATGTGGAAAACATATTGAAAGAGAGGCTATTGTCCAAAGAAATAAACGAGGGTGACATTAGCATAAACAAACCTTTATTATTCCAAGAATTTATTGATTCACCTTTTTCTAAATCAAAGGTTGAATGGAAACACTTTCATCACCTTTCCCGTATGCTTTTTTCCTGTCTTGTAGATGCCGACCGGCTCGATACAGAACGGTTTATGGATGTAGAGTCATGGCGGAAGCGGGGAAATTCGGCTACGCTTGCCGATTTGCTTCCACAGCTGGAGGCATATATGCAAAAACTGCAATCGAATGCAGCCGATACGAAAGTGAACCGCATCCGCCAGCAAGTGAAAGAACAATGCAGTAGAACTTCTTCAAGCGAAAAAGGATTTTATAGTCTTACAGTTCCGACGGGAGGCGGTAAAACACTTTCTTCTTTGTTATGGGCCATGAAGCATGCTGTAAGCCATTCAATGAATCGTATCATCATCGCCATCCCATATACCAGTATCATTGTGCAAACGGCAGGGCTTTTGAAGGAAATCTTTGGTGAAGAAAATGTATTGGAGCATCATAGTAATTTCGACCCCGATGATATTAAGGACGAGGAAAATAGGGAAAAAGCAAAATTGGCTACAGAGAATTGGGACTATCCCATTATTGTCACTACCAATGTACAGCTTTTTGAATCTATGTTTAGCAATAAAACATCTGATTGCCGCAAACTGCACAACATGGCAAATTCAATTCTTGTTTTGGATGAGGTTCAGATGTTGCCAACCGGCTTCTTGCGGCCGATAGTCGATGCGCTGAAAGCGTATCAGGAAATGTTCGGGGTTTCGGTATTGTTTACCACGGCAAGCCAGCCGGTACTGAGTGGTCTGATAGAAGGAACAAATCCTAAAGCTGATTTTAAGGGAATAGAACATATCAAGGAAATTATTCCGGAAGAATTTGCTTTGCATGACCAGCTTCGCCGTGTGAAGTTGTCAATCGATGATACAGGAAAAACATACGATGAGATAGCTGCAAAGGTGTCTGAATATAATAAGGTGTTGTGCATAGTGAACACTCGTAAAGATGCCAAAGAGCTGTATGACCGTTTGCCCAATGACGGAGTGAAATTGCATTTGTCTAGAATGATGTGCCCTGCCCACTTACACGAAACTATTGGTAAAATAAAAACTTTATTGAAGGATGAGTCGCAGCCGATTGTCAGGGTCATTGCAACCCAGCTTGTGGAGGCCGGTGTGGATATAGACTTTCCGGTTGTGTTCCGTCAAGAAGCAGGACTCGATTCTGTATTGCAAGCAGCGGGACGGTGCAATCGGGAAGGACGAAGTGCCATGGGACATACATTTGTGTTCAGTCTGGCGGCAGAGAAGCGAAAGCTCTTCGGTTCAATGGCTGACTCCAACAATGCTCGGTTGAATTTGCCGGAAGATAGTGATTGGTTTGCTCCTTCTACCATGAAAGCCTATTTTTGTCAATTGTATAGCAGAAAACAAACATTTGATGAAAAGGATATAAAGCACTGGCTCTACAAACCTACTGAGTTATGTTTTGAAACTGCATCAAAAGAATTTCACCTGATTGATGATACGAGTATAAATGTTATCATAAATTGGGAAAACAGCATGGAACTTATAGAGCAGTTGAAAGAATCGGGGTGTACCTACTCGTTGGTGAAGCAATTGGCGAAATTTACTGTAGGCATCCGTTCCTATGATTTTAAGCAACTGAAAGGCTATGGGCTTGTCGAAGAAATATTGGAAGGAATATATGTATTGGCAGACAGGTCTCAGTATAATAAAGCCACAGGTCTCAGCCTTGATAACCATTGGCTGGAGGAAGTATTAATGATATAAAGAAACGGATATGACAAAGAAAGAAACATTGAAATTGTTTGAAGAACGTAAAGTCCGCACCGTGTGGGATGATGAAAAGGAAAAATGGTATTTTTCGATAGTTGATGTGGTGTCAGTTTTAACAGACAGTGTTGATGCAACTGCTTATTGGCGTAAGTTAAAGCAAAGACTTAAAGAAGAGGGAAATGAAACCGTGACAAATTGTCACGGTTTGAAAATGAAAGCCACAGACGGTAAGATGCGACTTACAGATGTGGCTGATACAGAACAACTACTACGTATCATTCAGTCTATCCCATCTCCCAAGGCAGAACCGTTCAAGCAATGGATGGCACATGTAGCATCCGAACGTCTTGATCAGATGCAAGACCCTGAGTTGAGTATTGAGCAAGCTATGATGGACTACAAGCGACTTGGTTACTCTGACAACTGGATAAACCAACGCTTGAAGAGCATTGAAATCCGTAAAGATCTTACAGATCAATGGAAACTACATAATGTAGAGGAAGGTGTTCAATATGCTACTCTTACAGACATTATCTATCAGCAATGGACCGGAAAGTCGGCAAAGGAGTACAAACAGTTCAAGGGCTTGAAGAAAGAAAATCTCCGGGACAATATGACCAATGAAGAATTGGTTCTTAATATGCTGGCCGAACTCTCTACGACAAGTATTACTAAAGCTAAAAATCCTCAGACATTGGGTGAAAATATGCAGTGTGCGGCTGACGGTGGTGATGTGGCTCGTGTGGCACGCGAACAGTTGGAGCAAAAAACCGGTCGTGAAGTGGTAACTCCCTTGTCGGCAAAAAGGTTTTTTGAAGGTCAGAAGCCGGAAGATTTATTGGAAAACAAGGAAAACGATGAATGATATGGAATATACAGATAAAGAATATTGTCTGGAGGTGTGGGGCGATTGGGCTTGTTTCACTCGTCCGGAATTGAAAGTAGAGCGTGTGAGTTACGATGTCATAACGCCATCGGCGGCACGCGCCATCTTTGAAGCGATACTGTTTAAACGCTATGCCATGCGTTGGCAGGTAACAAAGATTGAGGTACTCAGACCTATTAAATGGGCTACCATTAGACGGAATGAGGTGGGGGCAGTTGCCAGTAAATCACCTATCATTATTGAAGATAAACGTCAGCAGAAGAACACGTTGCTTCTGTTGGATGTGCGTTACCGAATTTATGCTAAGTTAGTATTTATTCCGGTAAAAGACCGTCCGAAAGAGGCTTTTGCCAAGCATCAGCCAAGTGCCGACGAGAATCCTATGAAGTATTATCAGATGTTCGAACGCAGGGCATCACAAGGGCAATGTTTTACGCAGCCCTATCTCGGATGTCGTGAGTTTTCTGCAAACTGGAAGTATATTGAAAGTACTGATAATCTTGATTATCCCTTAGCCGAAGACAGGGATTTCGGCATTATGCTTTATGATATGGACTTTGAGGAAAATCCACAAAAACCGAATGCTATGTTTTATAGAGCCCAAATGAAAAAGGGAGTGATTGTTGTACCGGATAAAGATAGTGAGGAGGTGTTGAGATGATACTGAAAGCATTATATGATTACTATCATCGAAGTGGAGATGATGTGGCCCCTTTTGGTTTAGAATACAAAGAGATTGGATTTATTATTGTTATTGATAGATGTGGAAAATTTCTGCGCTTTGAAGACAGGCGCATAGATAAGAAGTCGGCACAGCGGTTTCTTGTTAAGAAAAGTGTTAGCCGGTCAAGTGCCCCTGTTGCAAACTATTTGTATGACAATTGTAAATATGTATTTGGTTATTCCGATAAGGGGGATATGGAAAAGATACGTAAGTACTTTGAAGTATTTAAGGCGAAAGTAAAAGATATATATGATGCTTTTCCGGATAATGAGGACATAAAAGCTGTTTATGCATTTTATCAGCAAGACCATTCTTTTATAGTTGGGGCTATGCAGAAAGATTCTTTATGGGATGATATAGCCAAAAATCTTAATAAGAAATATTCTACCTTTTCTTTCCTTATAGAAGGGGATACGAAAATAGTGGCTTCGAAAAGGGAATTGATAAATTTGTTTGACGAGAATCATGGCGTGGCAGGAAATCTTTGTTTGATAACAGGGAGATATTCAAAAGTTGTAGAGATTACAACTGCTACAAAGATACTTGGAAGCCAAGAAACAGCTAAACTAGTTGCATTTCAAGTTAATTCCGGGTATGATTCGTATGGGAAATCTAAAGGATACAATGCTCCAATATCAGAAGAAGCTGAATTTGCATATACAACCGCATTGAATCATTTGCTGCGTTCGGATTCTCACAATAAGTTTATGGTGGTCGCACGTACTTATCTTTTCTGGGCTTCCTCCAATAGCGAGGCTTCAAAAGAGTCCGAAAATAGTCTATTTTCTTTGTTGGGGCGGATTGAAGAAGAAAATGACGACTCAAACAGGCGCATAAAGTTAGTATATGATACTTTCCAGTCTATCTATAACGGAAAATTATCGGCAAACGATGATGACAAATTCTTCATTTTGGGTTTGGCTCCTAATTCGGCAAGAATTGCGGTAGTATATTGGAATGAGATGCCTTTGCGTGAATTTGCAGGTTTGATAAGTAAACATTTTACGGATATGGAGATGGTTGACACTCGCAAAGATAAGAAGCCGTACGTGGGAATGCATTCCATTCTTGGAAATGTTACTCTTGGAGGAAAGTCAAGTGATGCGACTCCCAACCTTCCTGATGCTGTGGTGAGAAGCATATTTCAAGGGTTGCCGTATCCGGCTTCTCTCTTTCAAGCATGTATTCGTCGCATACGTGCAGAACAATCCGTCAATATAGTGCGTGCTGCTATCATCAAGGCATATCTCAACAGACTAAACGAAAATAACAACCATAAAAAATTAGATATTATGTTAGACAAAGAAAATCAAAATCAAGGGTATCTTTGTGGAAGGCTGTTTGCCGTGTTGGAAAACCTACAATATGCAGCAAATAAACAAGATTCCATTCGTTCAAGTTACATGAACGCGGCTTCATCTACGCCATCTACAGTATTTTCAACAGTTCTCAAATTATCAAACAGTCATTATGCTAAATTGGCTAAAGAGAAGAAAGGCCTTGCTAATTTCTTTGATAATCAAAAGAAAGAGATAATAGTTTTAATTCAAAATTTTCCTAATACATTGAGTTTGGAAGATCAAGGACGATTCTTCCTCGGCTATTATCATCAGAAAGCTCACAGAGAGAATCAAGAAACTGAAGAATAATTTTTAAAAATATACAATTATGTCAGAATTAAAGAATAGAATTGATTTCGTTTACATTTTTGATGTACAAGATGGTAATCCAAATGGTGACCCGGATGCAGGTAATCTTCCTCGGATAGATGCTGAAACTGGTATAGGCCTTGTTACAGATGTTTGTTTGAAACGCAAGGTACGTAATTATGTACAAATAGCCCAAGCAGGAAAAGCAGGTAACGATATTCTTGTCAAATCCAAAGAAATTTCTGGAGAAGAGGTCTTTATTAATGAAGAAATCCGCAAAATGTACAAAGAAGATTTAGGAATAGAACTAAAAATCAAAGAAAAAGCTCCTGCCGATAAGAGTTCAGCTGGTAAAATTGCTATGTGCAGACGCTTCTTTGACGTTAGGACTTTTGGAGCAGTACTCTCAACCGGACCTAACGCAGGACAAGTGAGGGGGCCGATTCAAATGACTTTTGCCCGTTCGCAAGATATGATTGTTTCAGCAGAGCATGCATTAACCGTATGTGTAGCTCGTGATGAAGAAAAGACCTATGAATCACAAGTGGGAATACAGGGACGTAAAGCGACCATTCCTTATGGCCTCTATGTCTGTCACGGCTTCATCTCCGCTAACTTGGCACAACAGACAGGATTTTCTGAAGAAGACCTTGAACTATTTTGGGAAGCTTTAAAGAACATGTTCGATGTGGATCGTTCGGCGGCACGTGGATTGATGAGTGCTCAAAAACTGATAGTCTTCAAGCATGACTCCATATTGGGTAATGCTCCCGCCAACAAGTTGTTTGAATTGGTAAAAGTGGAGAAAGTCTGCGATGGAGCACCACGCTCATTCATCGACTATTCAGTTACTATAGATAAGGAGAATGCTCCATCAAATGTAACTATTGAGGAACTGATATAATTCCATCGTATGTACAATGAAGACGATATGCTCATGTTGTCGGGGATTCAGCACTTTAGGTTCTGTCCCCGGCAATGGGCTTTGATACACATTGAGCAGCAATGGGATGATAATCGTCTCACCATCGAAGGACAGATTCTGCACAAGCATGTAGATGATCCGTTTTATAGACAAAAGTGTGGTGACCAGATAACATTGCGTGCGGTGAATATCGCTTCGCGTGAACTTGGACTCTATGGAATCTCTGATGCCATAGAGTTACTTCCTTCCTCATCTTTTGAAAATACGATTTTGCATCCCAACTATCCGGGGCGATGGCAACCGGTTGCTGTGGAGTATAAGCATGGCAAACCGAAAAGAAACGAGGTGGATGAAGTGCAGTTGGCAGCACAAATCATGTGCATAGAAGAAATGTATGCTATCCATATACCATACGGCTCTTTCTTTTATGGGGAGCTTCGCCATCGGGTTAATGTGGATATAACGGAGGAGCTGCGAAATATAGTCAGACAATGTGCCCGGGATATGCACGATATATTTAGTAAAGCGGTTATCCCGAAGGCTGAATATGGGAAACATTGTGACAAGTGCTCGCTGAAAGATATCTGCATGCCGGAAATGGTAAATAATTGTACTTCGGTAGATAATTACCTTACTAAAAATCTGTATCTATGAGAAAACTATTGAATACTTTGTATGTGACGACACCGGAAGCGTATCTTAGTAAGGATGGGCTGAATGTCGTTATATCTGTTCAGCAGGAGGAGGTGTTTCGTATTCCTGTCATAAATATAGAGGGCATCGTTACGTTCGGATATATGGGCGCAAGTCCCGGTGTGATGAAATTGTGTAGTGACAATGGTATATCACTCACATTTCTTTCTCCACAAGGCAGATTTATCAGCAGGGTTCAAGGTGCTACGAAAGGGAATGTTCTGTTACGCAAAAAGCAGTACCAATTGTCGGACGATGCATCTTGGTCGTTGCATGTGGTTAGGTTGATGATTGGTGGTAAGATTCAAAACTATCGCAATATATTGAGGAGATATATTCGTGATTATGGTGAGAATGAAGACATTAATAGGGCGGTGCAAGTATTGGAACGTGCCAAGCGTGATGCTTTGAAGGCTCAAGATAAGACGGAATTAATTGGTTATGAGGGAATGGCTTCGAATGCCTATTTTGAGGTATTGCCAATCTTGATACTTAATCAGAAGACTGATTTCCCATTTCATGGTCGCAATCGTCGTCCTCCCAAGGATGCGGTGAATGCCATGTTGTCTTTTGCATATACGTTGATAGCCAATGATGTTGCGGCCGCTCTCGAAACTGTTGGCCTTGATCCATACGTCGGGTTTCTCCATACACTCCGTCCGGGGCGCACATCGTTGGCCTTAGATATGATGGAAGAGTTACGTGCTTACCTTGGCGACCGTTTTATTTTGTCGTTGATTAATAAAAGACAGATTTCAGTAAAAGACTTCTTGTTCCAAGGTGATAATGGGGTTGTTATGACAGATAAAGGGAAAAAGACTTTTATTACTGCATGGCAGGCAAGGAAAAGGGAAGTGATAATTCATCCTTATCTTAATGAAAAAGTTGAAATAGGGCTTCTGCCTTATGTGCAGGCTATGTTAATGGCAAGATATATCAGGCAGGATATTGACGATTATCCGGTATTTCTTATAAAATGATTTTTAATTATGTACATTCTTGTGACTTACGATGTGGATACTACAAGCAAAGAGGGGGCTCGCCGTTTACGATGTGTGGCCAAGGCTTGTCTGGATTATGGACAGAGGGTGCAGAACTCAGTCTTTGAGTGTGTAGTGACGGAAGCGCAATATTCTCTTCTAAAAGGGAGAGTTAGGGATATTATTGATATGTCTCTTGATAGTGTTCGTTTTTATATTCTTAGTAAAAATGAGAATAAGAGGGTGGAAGTAATAGGTGTTGAAACGGCGTATAAACTTGAGGAGGCTCTTATAATATAATGCGAATGTGGTGTGTTACAAAAAAAGTAGTATCTTCGCATGTGTTAATAATCAGTAGATTAAATTATTTGTAGGGTATTTCTTTGTTATGAAGTTGAATAATAATGATGATTCGCATAACAGTGGATTAAATTTGCTGATTTATAATATGTTATTAGATATAGAGTCACACCCTGCGTGGGTGTGTGGATTGAAACAGATGATGTCCTTTTATAATGGCGCAGTATTAGCCGTCACACCCTGCGTGGGTGTGTGGATTGAAACAATAACAAGCTAAACCGTTTAAAAATACAAGTTGTCACACCCTGCGTGGGTGTGTGGATTGAAACTGGACAAGGAGAAAGACAAACCTGACTCCAAGGTCACACCCTGCGTGGGTGTGTGGATTGAAACGAATAGAGAATCACATAGCTGATCGTGAAGCAAGTCACACCCTGCGTGGGTGTGTGGATTGAAACCAACATGGCGAGAACATCATGCTCTACATCTATCAAGTCACACCCTGCGTGGGTGTGTGGATTGAAACTCACTGAAGATGGCCCGAAAGTAAGAACAGTACAAGTCACACCCTGCGTGGGTGTGTGGATTGAAACCTACAGTCTCGAAATTGCCGGAAAACGTACAAAGTCACACCCTGCGTGGGTGTGTGGATTGAAACTATATTCGTTCCTCAAGTTGATGCTTCTAATTGGTCACACCCTGCGTGGGTGTGTGGATTGAAACATAAGTATTGACATCCTTCTGTTTCTCCTTAGCAGTCACACCCTGCGTGGGTGTGTGGATTGAAACATAATTATTTACGTTTATCAATCACTTGACGACGGTCACACCCTGCGTGGGTGTGTGGATTGAAACTGGACATACTATTACTTATGATTGTGGCGCTGAGTCACACCCTGCGTGGGTGTGTGGATTGAAACTATGGCCCAAGCTCGTGCATCAATGATTAATGCTGTCACACCCTGCGTGGGTGTGTGGATTGAAACTATCCAAGTTCTGAACAGCATATACTTGGAAATTGTCACACCCTGCGTGGGTGTGTGGATTGAAACGCTTAATTAACAAGTGGATGTATACAGAGGTGTAGTCACACCCTGCGTGGGTGTGTGGATTGAAACATTAATATTGATTACATTAGACCAGCCGCCAATGTCACACCCTGCGTGGGTGTGTGGATTGAAACAGTTGCACGGATTGAAAGGGCGGAAAGGTCAGCGTCACACCCTGCGTGGGTGTGTGGATTGAAACAGAAAGGGAATAAGGTTATCACGACCGTATTGTGTCACACCCTGCGTGGGTGTGTGGATTGAAACCTTAGACTGGTCCAATAATGCAGAACGTCTACCAGTGTCACACCCTGCGTGGGTGTGTGGATTGAAACTTTCCAGCGCTGCAAATATTCAGTTGCACGGATGTCACACCCTGCGTGGGTGTGTGGATTGAAACTTCGCCCCTCTCTTGAGATACACAGATGCTACCGTCACACCCTGCGTGGGTGTGTGGATTGAAACTCCACAGGATAGGGAACCCCTACCTCTTTCTCCTGTCACACCCTGCGTGGGTGTGTGGATTGAAACATGTACAAAGGGATAGTAGAAAATAGAAGTTATGTCACACCCTGCGTGGGTGTGTGGATTGAAACACAATATTATTGTATTAGAGTAAAAGGAGATAGTGTCACACCCTGCGTGGGTGTGTGGATTGAAACTTTATAATAGGTTTCATGAATGTTCGGCATTTTGGGTCACACCCTGCGTGGGTGTGTGGATTGAAACATATTCTGAACACATTGCAAATGTACAAAAAGGTCACACCCTGCGTGGGTGTGTGGATTGAAACAATGACGAGGTGAATACGTGTATAGACAACCATAGTCACACCCTGCGTGGGTGTATATGGATTGAAGCATTGTTCACTCGTTGGTCAAGTTTATGGAAGAATTGTAAGCATTCGGCCTCTTGTGTATTTCTCTTCAAGCTGTTATAAAATCAAAAGCCAAACGAAGTACGTTAGGCTTTTGACTTTGTTATGACTGGAAAAAACACGCACAATCCCGGATGCTTATCTTTTGTCTGTCTTCTTTTGTGGTTTCACCTAGGTGACAATACATTGGCATCTAAGTGGAGAGGCGTAGTCACCCAAGTGATACGCTTGCTTCACCTTGGTGAAACTATAAATTCAACTAAGCGTTCCAGAGTAAATATATTATATTTTTTACTATACTATTCCTTGTTGTTTATTTGTTATATTGTTGATTATTAATGTGTTATTGTCTGTTTGTGTCGATTGTTTTTTTCTTATCTTTATAAAATATATTAAAACATAAACTAACATGGAAATTGGTATAATTGACCTTTGTAAACAAATAGAAGATCCTAGTATGAACCGCAAGAGAGTCCATAAAATGGAAACTAGTATCTATATATCCATTGCTGCTGTAATCTGTGGGGCCCAATCCTGGAATGAAATTGAGGAATTTGGCAATTCGAAAATGACTTTTTTCAAGAGTCGCATACCCAGTCTGGAGTTCATCCCCAGTCATGATACTTTTAACAGATTCTTCAGATGATAAAGCCCGATTATTTTGAGTTGATCTTCCGTAATTGGGTAAAACGAGTCTGTCTGGAGGTGAAAGGTGTTGTAGCTATAGATGGCAAGCTCATGCGTGGTCCAAGCCAATGTGATGGAGAAC
>ENA-OXQJ01000158-OXQJ01000158.1-human-gut-metagenome-genome-assembly--contig:-NODE-158-length-15416-cov-5.38422_pt1 | contig 15416 bp, 10 predicted proteins | sample MGYA00249581_ERZ652561 | MGnify/ENA primary metagenome ERZ652561 (study PRJEB26925, sample SAMN05826697) | human gut metagenome | biome: ENVO:2100002; feature: ENVO:00000062; material: ENVO:00002003...
AATAAGTAACCATATTCACAAGGAACGTTGCAATTACCTGTGATGCAAATACGTCTGCCAGCTGAAGATGACCGAACTTGAATGCCTCACAGTTCCAGAACAGTATAAGGATAAGGAATCCGTACACTCCTATGAGTACATACCGTCCGCTCGCATAGTAATCGGTAAAATACCTTGTACTATACTGATATTTCCACATAACATAGTAAGCTGTCATAAGAATAAGCACCTCAATAGCCATTTCTATTTTTTCCATTGTGTGCTTAATATCATCGAATCTTTCCTGTTGTCTGCGTCTCTTATACTTCTCCATGCCGCCAATATTCTCCTTTACATATCTTATTTCAGTATATAATCAGCGTTTTCTTTTGTCAACTAATTAAAAAGTTTTTTGAGATGCCTATGCATATGAAGACAGACTCAGCTTTGTTTTAATATCTATTTACAGAAAAACCCACCTTCCTTTTGTTGCATGTTTGTTGCTACACTGGATTTCTAATATGAATTGATTACCTATTTATTTTATATGCTACCTTACCATGTGACCATCGCCCTGCATATAGACAAAATTTCCTTCCTTATCGTATGTGTTAGTGTTCACCATCAGGCTGCAGTCGGAGTTGGCGTATCCGTAGCCACCTGCGATTCCCGAGAAACCAAGTCCGGCATCGAACTCATGTCCGGAAAACTCGAACCAGCCATTTCTTTCAAGAACACCGTAAGGATTTACATAGTAGAGCTTCGTGCCTGTCTTGTCGTAGGTGAGAGTATCCACATACATATATCCGAACACATTGAAAAAGCACATGTCATCCACGTCTGCCCCTGCGATGCTCTTCGAGATATGTGAAAAGTCGCTGAACACTTCATGTCCATCCTTATCAAAGTATATTATATGTACTCCATCCGTATGATAGGTAAGTCTGTCCTTCATAGGTGTTCCATCAACCTGAAGGTAATATGTGTAAGTTCCGTCACAGAAGAAAGAATTATACACCATGCTTCCATCGTCAAGATAGTATTGTGTTCCATCCCATGTGCCGCCATCGTTGTTGAGATTGTAATAATCCGACATATCAACCACATAGCTGCCAAGGAGGTCATCATTGGTCTGATCTGGTTCTAGTATCTTGACATTAAAACCTCCATAGTATACATGCAGGAACAGCTTCTGACTTGCAAATATTCCAAAAGTAGCGGACTTGTCAACTCCAAGAAAGCTCTCGTCGCCTACTTCCTCTATAGTATCCCACAGAACAGTTCCTTTGAAGGAAGTACAGTTCTTGTATGCGTCATATAATATCTTCGTCACACTCTGCGGTACATCAGCTCGCTCAAGTGCACTGCAGTCCATGAATATCTTCCCAGGGATAACTGTCATTCCCTCAGGTAACTTGACATTCTTGAGATTTTTGCATCCCATGAACATGCCATCGCCTATGCTCTCCGGGTTTCCCTCGAACTTAACCTTCTCAAGACCTGTATTAGAAAAAGCCTCACCTTCAACTGTCTTGATTCCGGCAGGTATGGTCAGCTTCTTAAGACTCTGGATTCCTGAAAACGCTCTATAACCTATCGTCATCCCCTCTGTCAGGTTCACCTTTTCAAGGGAGCTGCAGTTTTCAAATACATAGTCAGTGATATAGTCACCTTTACCGAAGCTTACGCTCTTTAGTGCCGTACACCCTCTGAATGCACCATGTCCTAACACGACATTCTCACCGAGAATAGTAACCTTATCCAGTCTGGTACAATATCTGAAAGCATTGTGACCAACATAGATTGTGTCCGGAATAACCAGCGTCTTTATATCCTTTCCCTGCAAGGCACGTTCATATATCGCATCAATCTTCTGTCCATTAACCTCCGATGGAATGACCAGATTATCCACATGTCCGCTCATGCCGACGATGCAGTTCATGCCATTCACATATTCAACCTTGAAACTTACATCCTGCTGTTGCTCATCCGCACTGACCTCCTGCGTGAATAATATGCCCTTTCCTGTGGACGCTCCTGTGAGCACCAGTATTCCCGTCATAGCTACACCTGCTAATCCTTTTACAATGTTTCTACACTTCATTTTTTCCTCCTTGGTACCATTCGATGCAATGATTCCCAGAACTTCATCATATCCCCGCAGTGACTTATTATCATTTCCTTATTTATTCAGCTTCCTGTACACCTTCCCACAGAGCGAGCTTTCAAAGGCTTCACATTTCTGTCGTAGTTTCTCCGCCTCATCACGGCTTCTGGCAAGCTCCAGCTCATACGCAGCACAGTACTCTCTAAGGTTCTTCACCTCGTCACGGCTCTTAGCCAGCTCAATCTCATAAGCATCACAGTATTCCTTGAGCACCTCCGACTTTCTCTCGGCTTCCATAAGGCTGTCAATGGATATATCCGCGCCATTATTGATAACGATAGTCTTCTTACCAATTGTCTTTGCAAGCTCTCCAATAATATGCCTTCCGTCACGCACATAAGCGCCGAACGCATCATCCATCTTCTCGAACAATTCTGCCTCCTGCTCAGAGATTCCATATTTTCTGCAGAATTTTACCAATGTATTCTTGTACTCATCAACCAGACCTGTAATATCTATGCTCAGATACTTAAGCGCCCTGTATATCACATAGCCCACCGGAATATTGAAATCGAACACCCACTCATAATCTATAGCGGTCAGCATACTCTCATCCGTGATAAACAGATTATCAAAATTGAGGTCTATGTCAGTCACACTCTGGCATCGAAGGTTCTCGTCAGCTATACAGTCAAAATCCACATCGGAGAACACCTTTCTGAACTCATCGGATATCTGTGCACGAGGTTTTGCGGCAAGCTGTCTGACAGTCCTGATGTACTTCCTGATAACAGCATCCGCTTCCTGCTCTTTTCCGGATCTGAAGAGTGAACACAGCTTATCTCCGAGATTCCCTCCGTTGACATATTCAAAGTACATCCGGTCGCCTTCATGACTGCAACGATTATACGCTATCGTGTACACGTCACTGCTATCACCTGCATCAGGCGTCATCACACCTTCTTCAGTGTCATCAGCATCCTGCAACATTGCATATTTATCCGCTAAAGACCTTATATGAGCCGCCGCTTCCGGTGACTCCGGCTTCTTATACACCCTTCTCATGCCATCTTCATGCTTCATCTGTATTCCGGTGCTTATCATGAAGTATGTGGCACGGTCATCAGAATATTTCACATACTCCGTTCTGTCCAACGTATCCTGCTGCCTTCCCATGACAAATAGGAACGAATTGGAAAAAGTACCGAAGGTGTGCTCCTTAACGCACTCCTCAAGTGCCTTTGCCTCATTGAACAGCACATATCTGCTCTGGTCAAAATTGATTGCCGGTATTCTTAAGAGTTCACCCGATTCAGGAAGATGCCAGTCGGAGTATATCGCCATCGGGAGCTTATAATCAGGATACGGATAATAACAGACAGCATCAGAAAGACCTGCCTTTTTCGCATATTCAGCCATTCTCTCCTTAGAAAAAGTCCTGGCTATATTGGTTCTTGGATAGCCCTCGATTCCCTCGAACATCATGCCGACATGATCCTCGCGACACCCAGCAAAATACTTCATTCCATATTTATTCTCGATAGCTATGACGAGCTTGCCATTTTCCTTGAGATGGCCTGCCACTATGCTCATGAACTCCTCATAGGCATCGGAGGCACTCTCAATGTAGCTCGCAGCATACTCATACACACCTATGAGAGTTATATAGTCATATTTCCTCTCAAGCTGCTTCTCTACAGTCTGGAAGTTGCCGACCATTATCTCGATATTGTCCTTTTCCTTATTCCTGTAGGCATTTATGGTGCTTCTTTTCTTAGACAATTCTATACAAGTCACGCTTCCGGCCATATCCGCAAGTGCACCGGTTATCGCACCACATCCTGAACCTATTTCAAGCACATCATCATTTTTTGTAATAGGAAGAAATGAAACAATATTTCCACGGATATTCGACAGATGATAAAGCACCGACCAGCTCTTTCTCTCATTTATGATGTGATTATAGTCGCATGGAGCAACATTCTTTACAATCTCAAGTATCTCATCCTCGCTCGCACCTTCATCGTAAAGGTCCCTGCCACTATAATAATCCAGATTAAGTCTTACCTTACCAATTACTTCCTGCATACTTCCTCCTTACCTCACGCTTACCTCAGACTCCATATCATAGAATCCCACCGTATCCTTGCCGGATATTACGGTGATTCCAAGCGCATCATACAGTCTGTGATACACCACAAACTCTCCGTTCCTGTAACCTGTACATCCGAATGATATAAGGTAATTACCACCCTGTAGGTTCATCTTCTGTTTAAAGTATATTTCCCTCACTGCCCCTTCAGAAGCATCGAAGCTCTCAACCTTTTCGAACAGCGTATTGGTTCCTGTTATCTCGATTCCTTTGATATCCTTAATTGTAAATGCCGCTATCGGTTCGTCGAGTGCCTGATTAAACCTCACTCTCATACCAACTGTGAATTCGGTTCCCTTTTCAATCGCAGCTGTTATGCTGCCCTTGTCATCAAATACGGCAAAATCGATTATCTCTCCCTCTTTATCACCATACTCTAAAAGCCGTGAATTCACCTCAAGTCTTGACCTCCACAGACTGAATTGCTTTCCGTCCGCACCGCTTATACCTTTAACACCCGCACCCTGTCCGGTTGTATTTTCGTCTGCATTCTTCCCGGTTTCCTCCGGCTTATACTGGTTTACAAGTACCTTCTTGTACATATCAACCATAGCCTTAGGCGTTCCCTCAGCCAGCTTCACACCCTTGTTTATAAGCACCACCCTGTCACAGTATTTGCTTATACTGCTAAGGTCATGACTTACAAACAGTATTGTCTTCCCCTGCTTCTTGAATTCCTCGAACTTATGGTAGCACTTTGACTGAAAGAACACATCCCCAACAGACAATGCCTCATCGACTATGAGTATCTCCGGGTCAATGTTTATCGCAACAGCAAATGCCAGCCTTATAAACATACCGCTTGAGTACGTCTTCACCGGCTGATGCACGAAATCTCCTATATCGGCAAAGTCCAATATATCCTGAAGCTTCGCATCTATCTCTTCCCTCGTGAAGCCAATCATCGTTCCATTAAGGTATACATTTTGTATTCCTGTGTACTCCATATTAAACCCTGCACCCAGCTCAAGAAGTGCCGATATTCTTCCATCGACCTTAACCGCTCCCGCTGTAGGGTTCAGTACACCTGTTATTATCTTGAGCATGGTCGACTTACCTGAGCCATTCGTTCCGATAATACCAACGCACTCGCCTGTCCCCACCTTGAAGCTGACATCCTTTAACGCATAATGTTCCCTGTACAGCTTTTTCTTCCTGCCGAAGCCAAGAGCATCCTTGAAACGATCCGAATTCTTATCATACAGCTTATACACCTTACTCACATTATTTACTTCTATCGCATAATCCTGTTCTATTCCCATACTGCTCCTCTACAACACATCCGCAAAATGTACTTTAAGTCTGCCAAACAGCTTTCTGCCAACCAGCATAAGCACAAGTGTCACTGCCCAGAAATATAATCCCATTCTCCATCTCGATATTATCGATACATTCAATATCAATGAATCTCTGTACCCGGAAACAAGATAGTACACCGGATTAAGATAGAAAAACCATACAAGACTGCCATGTATTCTGTCCATCGTCCACAGAATAGGTGTAATCCACACACCTATCTGAAGTATAATATTCACAATCTGGGTAAGATCCCTGAAAAATACTACCACCGAGCTTGTTATGTATGACAAGCTCAGAGAAAACATAAAGGTACAGAACGAATAATATATTATCTGGAGATAATGCACATTTAACGGTCTACCTGATACTGTAAACATGATTATGGTAAATATAATAAAGAATATGTGTGTGAATACCGCTGCCATAACCTTAACAACCGGAAGTATGTCTATGTTAAACACTACCTTCTTTACCAGATAACTGTATTCAAGCATTGACGTGGTTCCTCCGGTCAGACCATCGCTGAAAAAAAACCATGGCACAAGTCCGGACACAAGCCACAGAGCATACGGCACTCCCTCAACCTTATCAAACCCCATCGCAACAGTGAACACGAACCAGTATACAAGCACAGTTATGACAGGCTGTATAAACCCCCATGCCATACCTAAGAACGAACCTGAATATCTTGTCTTAAAGTCATTCTTTGCAAGATCCCATACCAGTCTTCTGTTCGCATACATCTCCTGTATAAGCATCCTATTTTTCTTGGAATTAAGTGTATTTCCCATATTCTATATCCTAATCTAAACATTTAATTATGTTTCTTATTCTTATTGCGCATAATCTCATTGATTTTCATGGCATCGCCATATACAATCTTTGAATCGTATGGTCTGTCCGGGAACGCGCCATAATCGAGCTTAATATCAAGCTTATGTTCCTTTATGAACATTTCCATTCTATCTGCGAGCGACATCGCCGTACCTGTGCAGACATTGATTATTCCTGTGACCTCATCCTGAGTCGAGGCAGCCGCTATCTGATCTGCCAGCTCATCCACTGTAATAAAATCATATTTATTTTTACCTGTAGTGAATGGGAAGGTCTTCTTCCCCGCATCAACAGCCTCAAGAAGCTTGGTAAATACTGAATGATTCTTCATATCATCACCCAATATATAGTATGCCCTGAGCCAGTATATGTTAACATTCTTATCCTTGGCATACAGAAGAAGTGCCTGGCGAAGCGCATTCTTCGCAATCCCATATAATGTAAGCGGATTGCATGGTGTATACTCATCAATCACACCCTCATGAAAACCTATCTCATGCATGGTTCCCATAACTGCAATTCTCTTGCAGCCTGCATCTATCATTGAACACAGAAACTTATAATGTGCCGATACATTTACCATATGCGCTGCGGAATTATGGACAAATCCGTCCTTCCACGCCATATGTATGCACGCATCGGGCTTACCAAGCTTATCATATATATTACTATCCCCGGAGAATATATCCACAGGGCAATACTCCGCTCCCTCCGGTATTCCCTTATTAAACAAATCAACAGCAACAACCTCATGACCTGCTTCCAACAGCTTCTCAACAACATGTCTGCCAATATATCCCGCCGCTCCGGTTACCACTACTTTCATGTGCATACTCCTTTCATCACTCCTAATTATCCTCATATCTATATGTCTCGTGAGGTCCAAGGAACCTTCTCTTGGTATTGATTATCGCCACAAACAGCTTCTTAGGCATCCATTTCCTCATCCAGTACTTTATCCTATTATCCCATCCGTGATAATTAATCTGCTTTCCATTTACCGAGCCGAGCATTCCCATAAGTGCACTGTTTCCGAACTTGGACGCATAATGCATAAGTGTGGTATACTCAATTTTTGCATACTCATCACACATAACAATAGCAGAATAATATCCTGCGTCCTGTGCAACATAAGCATAACATCTTTCAATCGCATGTGAGATTGTTCCATCTATCGGAAGTGGCTCCTCAGGAAAATCCTCATACTTCCAGTCATATTTAAACAACTTCCTGAGTGCATCTGTCCTGAACCAAAAACATGAACCATGTGGTGCCACCGGTACCTTCATCTCGTCAATCGGTGCTTTCACCCCAAGACGTGCTAATAAATCCTTGGTATTCTGAAAATTTACCTTCCATGATGTCATAAGGCCAAACACATAAGGTCCATGTATCGGCTTAGGCGGACATGCTACACCGAGATGTGGATTCTCATCAAACAGTCTTAACATATTATTGACATATTCCTTCGAGTTAAGGGCATTCTTATAGCAGTTATACGCAAAGCCCTCTCCTACTGTTCCCGGTTTTTCCTGTGTGACCTTCTTATCATGTATGAAGCAGATATAATCATACTCATCAACAAGCTGCCTGCCCGTCATGAGAAGTGCTGATACATCTCTTCCCTTATTCTCGACAATTCTAACTGTGACCTTGTTAGGCAGAACCGAGAGAAGCTTCTCTATCTCTGCTTTTTTCTCCTCGTTCTGTGTAGTTACATGTATATCCATCTGAGGCGGAATATTTCTCACATAGTTCATCATTTTCCCGGCAAGCTCATCCACATAATAGATATGCATCATAAGTGCCACTCTGCTTTTAGCAAAAAACTCTTCATCCAACGGCTTCTTAGCATAGTCGCTTGCGAGAGTATAGTTGAGCTGCATATTCCTTGCAAGGTCTGAATGGTCCATGCTTCTTAAGATATTCTGCCAGATAAGCTCAGTATCATAATCCGTATTCTCCTGTACATACTTGAATATCTCATATACAGGCTGACCTGCTGTGGTCTCGAGGAGCTGTCCATAGTCATGAAAAAAGCTTCTTCTCTTGAATATAGGGCATCTCTTCTCCTCTACAAGCTGTCTTGCGCAGTACAACCCCGGATAATCAGACATCCCCTCCATATCAGATACATCCACAGACACATCCCACTTATAACCAAGGTCTGCAAAATGCTTGGTAAAAAATGACTCATGATAGCATACCGAATCCCTGTAGTTGTTGACCGGTCTGAAATTATCCCAGTACTCCTGAAATTCCTTCTTACATATCATTCTCTTTCTATATACCATAAAATGTGACTGGATATGCTCCGGAAGATAACCATATGGGTTAAGTCCGAACGGATCATAATCGAACTTAGCATGTTTTGTAATGCCCCAGAAATCCAGATCTCTGTTCTTCATCTTTTCAAACGTCTCAGAAAATGGATAAAACGGTCCGAAAATTGTATGGTTAAGCATGATAAGCTCATCAAATGTCTCAAGCCTGTCCCATCCAAAATATTCAATACCCGCCTTATACGCATATACATCAAGCCCCTCGTTAGCTCTCTCTATTACCTTGCCGTACCTGGCAAATTTATTTCTTCCATCGTCCGTAAGCTTGCCGTTGCATACAACAACAAGCTCATCCACATTTTCCATAAGGTCATCGAGTAGATAGGGAATATAATCGTCCACTATCCCCTGCCCATCATAAAAGAAATAAATACAGGCTCTTTTAAACCCATCATCAATCCTTGCCATATAATCTCCATTCCGCATACACATATTTTATAGTATCTGCCATATAAACAGCATATATTTTTAATACGCATTCACAAAGCTGTAACACTGCTCATCAATCATGCGTCCATCCTTATCAAACACTCTGAACAGTGTCCAATAGTATCCATACTGTGGCTGCCATATTGTCCAGCCTGCATTTCCCTCATTTACCGTGAACTTGCCTGTATCATATATCCATGCGTCCTTTCCCTCAGCAAGAAGTGTACAGTCGAGAATTAACATCTCGTAGCTGTAGGACTGCTCCGGATTATCAGTTGTCTCCACACCTATGAGGAAGCCACCGCCCTCACCGGTGTAAGGCATCTGGCAGATTCCCTTGATGTGAGGATGGTGTTCAAATACGCTCTCTGTATACGTCACAGCCTCCGGGTCATTGACCGGACGTGCACATCCGAATACCTTCAGTTCTTTGAATACTTCCGGTGTCCATATAAGCCATTCATTATCCTTAACCCATCCTGTCTGATATACGATCTCATTGTTATCCGTGCCTCTTACCTCCCAGTAGTACTCAATACTGCCATTCGAAGCATTTCTCTCTGTTGTAAGACCAATAACCACACTCTCCGTATGCTCCATCATATACTGGCTTGCTTCCTTAATCTCCGTAACAATCTCAAGGTCGTACGTCTGAACATAGCTGTCATTTTTCGTATACACAACAGGTGTCTGTCCTGCTTCCACTTTGCTGAAAGACAAATACATTCCATTATACTTAGAGCAGATGTAATACTGTCCATCATCATTCTGCTTAATATACCACTTGGCATTATCGCCCGGTGTTGCGCCATCAAGCTTTTTCGCAACCACCTTTACTCCGCGTTCAAGGCTGTCATTCTCAAGCTTTAGAATCCTTCCATCCATGAAGTTTGTTATAGTGTAATAATTCTCATCTATCTGCTCAAGAGTCCACTGCATATTTCTGTCATATTCAAGTTCTGTCCATGAGATGTCATTCCCGGTTATCACAGAAGCCTGCTGTGTATCACCATTATCTGCGGTTACTGCTGCACCTGTCTGCAATGTGAATTTCCCATCGGCAGACTTGATATAGTATCTTCCATCACTCACAATATGCGCCACATTATCCGGGTCAGGCATATTATTATAAACCGGAATCTTAAAAACGAACTCACCATCAAGAGCACCTGTTTTTTCGTAGGTTCTCTTAACATTTCTTCCCTCGTTCGAAGGTGCAGCCAGATTCTGCATATACTGATGCCAGTATCTTCCATAATATGTTCCATCTACATCGAACTTTTGAAGATACAGCGTGTCCTGTCCCTTCAATATATAATTGTTGGATACCTTGGCACTTCCGCCTCTGAGCGCTGCTGTTCTGCTTGTCCAGCCCTCCGCCTTGGCTTCATTAAGACCATTAGTCACTATTTCCTCTCTGGTCTTACCTGATGCCTGTATATTAAAATAATTGTAATATCCCTCATATCCCGGGTATGTACCCGAAATCAGCTCAGAAGTTCCGCTCGCACCCTGCTCCTGGTATACACGGCACGCAAGATGAACCGGGCTTACTCCAAGCTCCTTTCCTATATCATAGAATGTCTGGGCATATGTGACACCTTCCGCATCCTCAATAAAACCTCTCATAAAGGAGTTCTGAAGGACCCTCTGTACAGTAACCACATTCTGACATGCCTCATTAAATGTCAGAAGCTCGAACTGGAATATGTAATCCTCTGTCAGCCAGTTCCTTGGATCAAGATAATATGAAACTGCATAGTATGTAGCACATGACCAGCCGTCTCCATAGCTGTCACCTACCATCGAACTGTCAAAGTATGACGGTAGAAGACTTCTGCTTGCAGGGTTAGTTTCATTATACATAACCGTATCCCATTCAAGCCCTGTATCATACAATTGGAATGTCCAGCTAGGGTGCGCTGTCTTTAACGCATACAATGCTGCCTGATAGCTTCTTGGAAACTGTGCCACGTCAGCCGGAATATCCTCAGCCTTAACCTCCTGCACTGCATTTCCTGCTGTCCCACCTGTGAATATTGCAGCAAAAACCGCACCCGCCATAAGGCACGCTGTTATCCTTCGTATGATTCCTTTAGTTTTTCTCATTGTCTGTTCCTCTTTCTATAAGCTCATAAAATCTGTCACTATTTATATATTGCTCAACTATGAAATGTACATCATCAATATCCCCAAGATATTTCTTCATAAATTCCAAATCACCAGCATCAGGTGTTTTATCCAAAATCGCCTCAAACAGCCAATACAGCAACGTATCCCTATCGTAGTCCAGGTTCTCATACTCCTGAGTGTTAATAACTGACATTGCCACATCCCCGAAGCTTTTTTCCCCTGTCTGATATAACGTCTTCAGCTCGTTAAGCTCTTCAGCTGTGCATCTTCGTTTTAAAATATAAAAATACAGCCTCCTTATATATCCGTCAATGCCACAGTTTAAATCATAATCCTGTTTTTCATATAAATCAAATATTTGTTTATCCACAACATTAAAAAATCCAAGCCTTGCCGCGTACTCGCGCACCCCATCCTTGTCAGGAAAAACAATATATTCAACTTCAAGGTTTTCAAGAGCTTCGTTCACTCTGTCCATATCTTCAGTCAAGTCTGCATTGGCAATGTTCAACGCCACATATTCATCGCTGTCCTTGTCGGGCTGTCCGTCATTGAACACGTCATTCCCTATCGCAGTAAGCATATATGGCATAAAGCTCCTGAGAGTATCATAGCCCTCCTGTCCGCATAATATAACCGGTCTGCTCTCAATCTCCGTAAAACTGCCCTTTAAAAAATCAGCAATATCTTCAATGTCATCCATTCCTGTATCATTCTGCTCTTTTACGTCATCATATATTCTCTCAGGCATGCTGCTCAGCACACATATCAGTACTACAGCAACAGCTCCTACAATCACTTTCATTACCACACTCTTCTGTCTTCCGATAATATGGCACACACAGTAGGCAATGCACGAAAAAACAGGAACCGCATAGAGAAGTTCATACAATATACTCTCCCCCATCAGATCCTTCCATATCCACAATGCTATATTATTGAATACGAAGATAATCGCAAAAGCTGCAACTATAAGATTCCTCCTCAATGTAGTTTCCTTTATCACACACACAATATATATCATTGATACTATAAAACATATCACAAGTAGGCTTTTTCCTTGATAAATATCCAATAGATTTTCAAGCAGCATCCGCATTGTCCTTCTCCACACCCCGCATCTTTTTATGTATAGCAATAATCATATCCGTAAGCAGCACTACGAGTATTGAAAAAACCACTGCAGCCAAGGAATAAACAGATATTGCCAAGGCAGCACCAGCCATAATAGGTATTATCCTGCTATCAAACTCCTTTTTATATGTGCCTCTGTTTCCTAAAGCCCAATAAAAGACAAATGGCATGAGTACATTCGCTGCAATTGCCTGTGCTGTTCCACCATTGGTAAACAGCATGGCAGCAGGTGTCTTTCCGACAGCAAATACCGCCATAATCCAAAGCACTGTCCCTGCATACGCAAAAGCATACCTCTCATCTCCCTTAAACAGCTGACGCCCTATGCGTATATGGATAAGTGCCGACAATATAATCCCCAGCCATGCCATGCCGTATCTTACAAGCTTGAACGCGCTCACACCGAGCAGGCTGCTCCATACAGCTATATTCATATTCCATACGCCAAACCCTCTTATATAATCCGGATGTGCCAGCAGCTTACCGGTATCGACATCATACATATACATCCTCCCAGTCATAACTGCCATTTCAATTGAACTTACAGTGTGTGCATAATCCGTGTTATATGCCTTCTTAACACCTGCTAACAGCATAACTAAAATCAGTGTCACCATAAAAAATACTGTTGCAGCAGCAGAAGCACCCTTGATTTCCTTTACAATATTTCTCACAACACCCATGAATTTTGAGCGGAAGAAAATCATATATACAACGGCAACCACAATTGCCAATATAATCTGCTCTACAAGCAGCGCACCCAGCTTCGCTTTCATAAGAAGCATAGGGATATAGAATATCTCCTGAATAACAAGCCATACAAAAAATCCCATTATGATTGTTATCCCTCCACTTCTCTTAATGCCAAGAACTCTGTTGGCTATTGTACCTGACATCGTAAACACCAGCAAATATATTACCAGCATACATACTATCTTTAAAAAATCAACCATCCTGCCCCCTGTATAACATTGCATATTATTGCTTTTTCGTTGTCAAAAAAATATATATAAAATCCAGTATTATTCCTCTTCTGTCAATTTTCCGTGCCAGCTTCCTGTTATATATCAGACATTCCTTGGCAAAGCTCCCAACCTTAAATTTTCCTGTAATAACCTCACTGCGATAGCCGGCAAACTCCTCCATTGCGTCAAAATAATCCTTATAGGCAGCACTTAACTCCAATGTCTGTCTGATATATCTTATTCTGTCACACAATTCATAGCAATAATCCGGCCATGTCGCAACCGTTCTCCTGATATAATTGAGCTTGGAATCCGCAGCGGCAAGTCCCAGCGTATTATCTCCATGTATTCTGTAATTCAATAAAATCCTGTTATACCAGTATAGTCCATCGTCTGCCGCCGCAATAAGCGCCATGGACCAATCATGTGGAATGTTACTATGCACACTGTCTAAATACTTCTTAGCTGCCACTTTTGAGACTGCCATAGTACATCCCGGAAAATAATTTTTCTCAAGTATCCTGTCAAAGCCAATCTTAACCAGCTCGTTAGTCCCTGCTGTCATACCATAAGGAACATAAGCCCTGTCAATCACATTCTCCTTGGCATTGATAAATCTGAGACTTGATGCAACAAGCTGTACCCGGGAATTATTTTCGAAGCATTCACACATTTTCTCAACCTTATCGCGCTCCCATACATCATCCTGGTCACATGTAAAAAGTATATCACCACGGCTGACACTGAGTGCGTATCTGAAGTTCTCTATATATCCTTTGTTTGCTTCATTTATGATAATTTTATATTCAACCCGCGAACCATGCATGCACATATCAGACATGTACTCGTCCGCAATTCTGACAGTGTCATCAGCGGAGCGGTCATCGCATATAATTATCTCATCAGGAAGCCTTGTCTGTGACATTATGGATTCTAACTGACGTCTTATATATTTTCCGCCGTTATACACTGCCATAACAACTGATACTTTCATATCAATCTCCATTCCTGTCAAATAATTACTGGTCAAAATAATGCACCTTGGACACAAGATGATATCCCATGTAGGCAGGTAAAAAAAGCTTCAGCCGCTCCAGCAAAACACTGTAGCGGATAATATTATACGCATACGAGCGCAGCTTCCTGTCCATTCCGTTAAGTGCCCCTGAGCTGAGGTATCCCGGAAAATATGTATTCATAATCCGGCTGACAGACCTATAGCCTCTGAATTTCTCCTTGCAGCTGTAGCCTTTCATCGTGTGAAACAGATACAGATAGTAAAGCTTCATTGCAAGCAGCTTTAATTCTTTTCTGTCCTGTTCGGAATTAATGCTGTCACATATCTCTCCAAGATATGACATCATCTCCTCGAATCTGGACAGCGTTTCATCCCTGTCGTGTTCCGATATATTTCTTCCGCTTGAATCTGAATGTACATACCAGTAATACAGTGGTCTGTGTATCCATGAAACTTTGTCGGAAAATCTGTTAAATTCCGTTATAAAATTCACATCATCCGGCTCCAGCTGTATTTTTATATCATTTTCGATAATAATACTTCTTCTGTAAATACAGCCATGATTGATATTCCACAGCCATCTTGAGGGTTCCGGTGGAAGATCCTGAATCTGAAGCTGTTTCCCTGTGTCATCTATATCGACAACCTCGCACACTGCCCTGTCTGTTCCCTCAGTTTTCACAGCTTGTGCAAGCGCTTCGAGACATCCGTCTGCCATCCAGTCATCCGCATCGCACAGCATAATGAACTCTCCGGCACATTCTCTTATAAGTCTTGTCTTAGATTCGAATATACCCATGTTCTCACTATTCTGTATAAGCCTTATACTCATGTCGGGATGTTCCTTTATAATCCTTCTGATTATATCCACTGAATCGTCAGAAGAGGCGTCATCTAAATAGACAATCTCAAAATCCTTAAAATCCTGCCTTAATATAGCCTCAAAAGCTCTGTCAAGATATTTACCATAGTTATATGAGGCTATTGGTATACTTAAAAAGGGATTGTGGAATTTATCATATCC
>ENA-OXQJ01000163-OXQJ01000163.1-human-gut-metagenome-genome-assembly--contig:-NODE-163-length-15167-cov-5.13764_pt1 | contig 15167 bp, 10 predicted proteins | sample MGYA00249581_ERZ652561 | MGnify/ENA primary metagenome ERZ652561 (study PRJEB26925, sample SAMN05826697) | human gut metagenome | biome: ENVO:2100002; feature: ENVO:00000062; material: ENVO:00002003...
CAATAAAATGGGTAGTTTTTGACACTACCTAAATCTTTTAGGAGGGTTTAAAATGAAAAAGAAATTAGTAACAGTATTACTCGCTTCTTCAATGGTAGCAACAATGCTTGCCGGATGTGGATCAGGAAGCGGAGACGGAACAGAGAAAGGCTCATCTGCAAAGGGCGGCGATGGCTCAGTTTACATGTTAAACTTCAAGCCGGAGACAGATCAGGCATGGCAGGATCTTGCAGAGAAGTACACAGATGAGACAGGCGTACAGGTTACAGTAGTAACAGCAGCTGATGGACAGTACAAGACAACACTTAAGTCTGAGCTTGCTAAGAAGGAAGCTCCAACAATCTTCAATATCGGAAGCACATCAGACTGCGCAGAGTATGACAAATACATATATGACTTAAAGGACAGCGAGATTTACAAGCACCTTACAGATAAGTCACTTGCACTTGAGTACAATGGCAAGATTGCATCAGTAGCTAACTGCTATGAGTGCTACGGAATCATCTACAACAAGGCAATTCTTGAGAAAAACTGCAGCAACTACTCTGGAGCAGTTATCAAGTCAGTAGATGATATCAAGGATCTTGATACATTAGAGAAGGTTGCAACTGATATCAACGAGCATGTAGATGACATCAACAAAGCTTGTGACTTACATCTTACAGAGGCATTTGCTTCAGCAGGACTTGACAGCGGATCTAACTGGAGATTCACAGGACATCTCGCAGGTCTCGCACTCTACTATGAGTTCAAGGATGCAGGATGTGATCTCACAGCAGGACAGAAGGAAGTTACAGGTAAGTACATGGACAACTTCAAGAGAGTTTGGGATATGTACACAAATACATCAGCAGCAGACAAGGCTACACTTGATTCAGGAAGCTTAAATGCTGAGTCAGAGCTTGGTATGGAAGAGGCTGTATTCTACCAGAATGGTGACTGGGAGTACGCTAACTTCGCAGATGACAACGAGAACGGATACACAGTTAAGCAGTCTGACCTTTCAATGATGCCTATCTACTTTGGTGTAGATGACGAGAACGAGGGACTTGCAGTTGGTACAGAGAACCACTGGACAGTAAACGCTAAGGCAGATCAGAAGGATATTGATGCAACACTTGAATTCCTCAACTGGGTAATCACAAGTGATGACGGACGTGATGCAATCGTTAATAAAATGGGTCTTTCAGCTCCATTCGATACATTCACAGGCGACTATGAGTCAAAGAACGCTTTTGCTAATGTAGCATCAGAGCTTGCAAAGGAAGGCAAGACATCAGTAGCATGGTCATTCAACGCAACACCTTCAGTAGATGACTGGAGAGCTGATTTCCTTGCTCCACTCACAGAGTACACAGAGCGTAATGGTTCATGGGATGACGTTGCAAAGGCATTCTCAGAGAAATGGGCTTATTACTGGGATCTTCAGAACGAGCAGTAAAATTCTCTAAAAGTTAGTAAAAAGTAGTAAAAGTGGGGTGAGTGGCAGTCACTCACCCCATATTTTTTTAAGAAAGGTATATTTGTTATGGAAAAGTCGATTAGAAAAAAATTTTGGATCTTCGCTTTACCGACAATGGCAGCATTTACAATAGGATTTATTGTACCGTTCGTATATGGTATCTTCCTTTCATTTTGTAAATTCTCCACTGTTACAGACTGGAAATGGGTGGGATTTAAAAATTACACAAGGATTTTTGTTGTAAACGGCAGTGTGGATACAACCTTTATTCATTCAATCTGGTACACAGCACTATTTACAGTAGTTTCGGTACTGATTATCAATATCGTATCATTTGCAATAGCAATGGCGCTTACAAAAGGAATCAGAGGAACAAATCTTTTCCGTACAGTATTCTTCCTTCCAAACCTGATCGGTGGAATCGTACTTTCATATGTATGGCTGATGATTTTTAACTCTATCCTGCAGAACTATTCAAAGACAATCGTAAGCTCAGAGTGGTCAGCATTCTGGGGACTTATCGCAGTAGTATGCTGGCAGCAGATTGGATATATGATGATTATCTACATCGCAGGTATTCAGAATATACCGGGTGAGCTTATTGAGGCAGCAAAGATTGATGGAGCCAACAGATGGCAGCTCTTAAAGAGCGTTATTCTTCCAATGCTTATGCCGACAATCACAATCTGTACATTCCTGACATTGACAAACGGCTTCAAGCTGTTCGACCAGAACTTAGCTCTTACAGGCGGTAATCCGGGAAAGATGTCAGAGCTGCTTGCCTTAAATATCTACAACACCATGTATGGAACAACAGGATGGCAGGGCGTAGGTCAGGCAAAGGCTGTTATATTCTTTATAATTGTTGCAATTATCGCACTTGCACAGAATAAGATTACTACAAGCAAGGAGGTACAGGACTAATGGCAAAACAGAAAAAAGCGCAGGAAGTCAGTGCCGTAAGACAGGCCAAGCACGGTTGGATAATCACATTATTATTCACTGTTTTATCAGTACTTTGGATTTCACCAATCTTTATGGTGTTACTCAATTCATTTAAGAGAAAAGCCTACATATTCAAGCATCCGTTTGGAATCAGCACAGTATCTATCACTGAGGGCTTTGAAGCCTTCAAGGATGGTATGTCAAGGCTTTTCTGTAGCACATTAAACTACAAGAATGGTCTCAGAATGACACATTTCTGGGACTGCTTTGGAAATTCACTTTTCATCACAGTCGGCTCAGTAGTACTTATTGTACTCTGCTGCTCAATGTGTGCATGGTACATAGTTCGTGTAAAGACTAAGGGCACAAAGCTTATGTATACACTTTGCCTTTTCTCTATGATTGTACCATTCCAGATGGTAATGTTTACATTATCAAAATTTGCAAATATGCTTCATTTATCAAATCCACTCGGTATCATCATTGTATACCTTGGCTTTGGAGCAGGACTTGCTGTGTTTATGTTTACAGGATTTGTAAAGAGTATCTCATTAGAGATCGAAGAGGCAGCTATGATTGATGGCTGTACACCATTACAGATGTATTTCAGGGTCGTATTTCCAATACTTCGTCCTACAGCGGTAACAGTAGCGATACTTGAGGCAATGTGGGTATGGAATGATTACCTTCTTCCATCACTGGTTTTAAACATCAACCAGTACAAAACCATACCAATTGCTATTCAGTACTTAAAGCAGAGCCACGGTATGATTGACTGGGGTGCAATGATGGCCATGCTCGTGCTTGCGATTCTGCCAATTGTTATCTTCTATATTGTATGTCAGAAGTACATTATAGAGGGTGTGCTCGCAGGAGCTGTAAAGGGTTAATATAGCTTACAAGAGGATATAGTTTATGTTATTTAAGCCCCACACTTGTTAAGAAAACATGTGGGGCTTAAGCTAAATTAGCAGGTTTTGTAGTTGTGGATATATGATATAACGAGTGAAATAAATTATATCACATGGATATAATGTAAAAGGACGTATCGCTGTCCGGACGGGGAAAACAATGACAATTGTAGATATAGCAAAAGAATCGGGATACTCAGTAACAACTGTATCCCGAGTTTTAAATAACAGGCAGGATGTTTCTCCTGCAGCAAAAGAAACCATAATGAAAATAGTTGAGGCACACAACTTTGTGCCAAATACCAATGCAAAGAGGCTCAAGCAGACCATTTCCAGAAATATTTATCTGTTGGTAAAGGGTACCTCTAATATGCTGTTTGCAAACGTAGTCGAGGAAATCCAGTCGATAATAGACAGAACAGACTACTCTTTGAGCATCACATATCTGGATGAGGACAGTAATCTAAGCAGTGTGACAGACCGCATATGCAGGGAGCGAAAGCCACTTGGCATCATATTCCTCGGAGGCAGCAGGGAAGATTTCTCTGAGGATACATCGTCATTTAAGGTGCCGTGTGTTATCGTGACCACATCGGCAGAAAACTGGAGCATGGAGGAGCTGTCATCTGTTTCCATTGATGATGAGAAGGCAGGGGAAACAATCGTCGACTATCTCATTGAGCATGGACATACAAAGATAGCAGAGATTGGAGCCAATCTGGAGCTTTCACAGACAGCTCGTCTGCGACATAACGGATATCTCAACAGCTTAAAAAAGCATGGAATCACACCTGATGAGCGTTACTATGAGAGAGCGCGATTCTCATATGACAGCGCATATCGTGCGATGAAAAAGCTTTTGGAAAAGGATATAGAAATCACCGCAGTCTATGCGATTTCCGATGTCATGGCAATCGGTGCCTTAAGGGCAATACTTGACAAGGGACTCAGGGTGCCGGAAGATATATCTATCACAGGCTTTGATGGTTCGACACTTGCAGAGTACTACAATCCAAAGATTGTATCTATCAGACAGCCGCACAAGGATATGGCGGCACGCAGCGTAGAGCTTCTTTTTAACATGATAGATTTGCATAAAGGCTCATGTCATGAGATAATACCATTTGAGCTGACAGAGGGCGAGAGTGTTGCTAGAATTGATTAAAGACTATATAATATCAGCTTGTTACATTCCGGACATACAATAAACGAGGAGGAATCGCGCATGGAAGTGAATAATAAGATGAAGCACACCATAAAGGTCGCATGGGCCAAAGGGTTTTCACAGTTTTTAGCACTAGCAGGAGCAATCCTGCTAGTGTTTGTGCTATTTAAATTCGATGCAATAATGGCACAGATAGTGAGAATAATAAACATACTTATGCCAATCATCATGGGGATTGTGCTGGCGTATCTCATAAATCCGATGGTAGAGTTTTATGACAGAAAGCTAAGCAATTCGCTTGGCAAAGCCATAGAAAAGAAGTGTGGAAAGAGACCTTCTATGAGAGGGTTGTCAATACTTATAAGTCTGGCCATAATAATAGCCATTATTGTAGTGCTCATAATGATGGTGGTGCCACAGCTTGTAAGCAATATCACAAATGCGGTCAGTCTTTTACCGGATCAGATACAGGACCTTGTGAAAAAAATCACGGAGCTTGCCAAAAACAATGACAGGGCAAAGGAAATAATCACTGAGCTATACAATAACGGCATAAGCTATTTTACTGAATGGGTAAGGGACAATATGCTCGGACAGGTTACCTTTGTGATAAACGGTATTATGGGAATCTTTGGCACAGCGGTAAACTGTCTTGTTGCATTCATCGTTGCCATCTATGTCCTTCTTAGCAAGGATACCTTCAAACGCCAGACTAAAAAGCTCGTGAGCGCATTTCTGCCGGAGCGCCATATACAGGTGCTTTCAAGCATCTTAAAGGAGAGCGACAAGATATTCGGTGGTTTTATCAGTGGTAAAATCATTGATTCACTCATAATCGGAGCTATCTGTTTCGTGTGCTGCCTGATACTGCGAATGCCGTATGTAGCACTCATCAGCGTGATAGTCGGAGTGACCAATGTCATACCGTTCTTTGGACCGTACATTGGAGCCATACCAAGCACCATACTCATCATGCTCGACAGCCCGTCAAAGGGTGTGATATTTTTGCTGTTTATCATTATCTTACAGCAGGTGGACGGCAATATTATCGGACCAAAGATACTCGGTGAGTCCACAGGACTCTCACCTTTCTGGGTGGTATTTGCAATCTTCCTTGGAAATGGATTATTTGGAGTAATGGGGCTGTTCATCGGAGTACCGACATGGGGTGTCGTGTACTACCTGATAAAGAGATATGTGAATTATCGTGTGAGGAAGAAAGAATAAACGTACTGTTAAAAAATAAGTTATAAATTTTGAAAATAGTACTTGAATACTGGAAAATATGTGTATATAATGTGTGAACGAGGCTTTGAAAAAGAGCTTGTTCACACATTTTTTTAATAGATTTTTTGCAGGGGTGAACCTGCTGGGAAAAGTTATTATGAATTGAATTTTTGGGGAGGGTATTTACACATGAAGACAGACATGACTAAAGGCAATCCAATGAAAATTATACTGCTGTTCTCGATTCCTGTTCTGATGGGAAATCTGTTTCAGCAGTTCTATAATATGGTGGACACGATTATCGTGGGGCAGTATCTGGGCTCAAAGGCGCTTGCGGCGGTTGGTTCGACAGGCTGTATTATGTTTCTGGTGCTTGGCTTTGCAAATGGAATAGCACAGGGCTTTGGAGTTATGGCAAGCCATGCGTTTGGTGCGAAAAAAGAGAAGCTTTTGAAGCATTATGTGGCTTTAGCTATCATTCTTACTGTGATTGTTTCAGTGGTGCTCACGATTCCGACAGTGCTTGCGTCGAGGCAGCTTCTTATCTGGCTCAATACACCTGATGATATACTTGTCATGGCTGATGCGTACATAAAGGTCATTTTTGCGGGAATTTTCTGCACCATGTCCTACAATGTGGCTTCCGGTCTTTTGCGAAGCATCGGAGACAGCAAGACTCCGCTGTATTTTTTGATTTTTTCATCTGTATTGAATATTGTGCTGGATATATTCTTTATCGTGGTGGTGAAGGCAGGCACAGCAGGAGCAGCTTATGCGACAGTTATCTCGCAGGGAATTGCTGCAGTTTTGTCATTTATCGTGATGTTTAAGAAGTATGATTTGCTGCGCACCAGCCGTGAGGATTATTACATGGATTGGAACGGAATCTGGCGAATGCTCTCAATCGGTCTGCAGATGGCACTCAACTATTCAATCACTGCTATCGGAACGATGATTTTCCAGGCTGCGGTCAATGTCTTCGGTTCGCAGGTGGTAGCTGCGTATACCGCCGCATCCAAGGTCAGCAATATCGCGACACAGACCATGCCTACACTTGGAACAGCCGCTGCGACTTACTGCGGACAAAATCTTGGAGCAGGAAGATACGACAGGATATTTAAGGGTATGAAGTCATGCTTTTTCATATGTATAGGCTGCGCAGTTTTAGCGGCAGCAATTAACTGCTTTGTCGGACCGTACATGATAGGCTGGTTTATCACATCGCCTACGGCAACTGACATTGACTGTGCTATGAAATATCTGAAAATCGCGAGTGTCTTCATGCTTCCGCTTGCATGGATTTTTGCATACAGAAACGGTCTGCAGGGACTTAACAAGGGACTTGTGCCTATGCTTAGCGGTGGGATGGAGCTTGTGTCGAGATGGATTGCAATACTTGCTCTGTCAAAGCCATTTGGTTACGTCGGTGTGTGCTTTGCAGATCCGGCAGCCTGGCTTACAACAGGAATACTGCTTATTGTGACCTACTATGTGTGGGAGATGCGCATGAGGAAGAAGATACAGATAAAATAGATTTCACACAAATTGGTTTATTCGTGGTACAATTAAGCCACGGATAAATCAATTTCATTTACAGAGATAAAGAGGCGGATTGCATGAATTATTATGAGCTTTCAAACACTGTCACCCCTGATACCATTGGATACAAAAATGGCTTATGGCAGAAAAGATATGTGCAGATTTACAGAGTATTGACTGTTGTATGGAGTGTTTTGACATTATGCTTGTTGTTTGGAATGTTCCATAGGGATGACTATAGTTCAGGAATGATTAAATCATGTTTATTGCTCTTTTTTGCAGGTATTATTTTTCTGGTGTTGATGCTGATCGCTGTTGTTAATATATCAGCGAAAAGGACAGAGAATTGGAGCCTTCAGGACAGGCATGATTACAATTTGGCTATGTACAGAACCAGATACAGGAATAATAGGCAGCTTCAGTCAGTTGTGTTGATAGTGATGGCTAAGCAGCAGCTTCTTATGTCAAACTATGATCTGGCCGCACAGGCTCTTGCAATGGTTGATATCAATTGTGTGAAGCTGCCATATTTAAGAGATTATTATTTTTGCAATGCTGCAGTTTTGTTCCTATGTGATAAGCCGGGCTGGCAGGAGTGGCTGGATAAGTGCTATGCTGTGCCGGCGAATCAAAAGCAGATGACGGACATGCAGATTGGTGCATTGTTTTTATCAGAAAATGCAAAAATGGATTTGTGTCAGGCAATTTACGCAGACACCAGGATAAAGCATAAGTGGCCGACAGCAATTGTAATTACTGCGATATTGGTGTTGTATGCAGGAATTTTCTATGGAGTAGGAGGCTTACTGTCTCGAGGATATCACTATAGATGCTGGTTCGAGCTGTCGTCTGTTTTGATAACATACGCAGGCTGTATGGTCTTGTCGCTTTACTGGATAATCAGGTGGATATTATTCAGTGACAGCGTATCTAAAAAGTCAGAAGGCGTAAGGCTATTCAGAAAAGTAATACTCATAGTCATGTGGCTGTGTTTGATGGCTGCCATGGTTATTAATCTGATAATTTCATTCATCGGCATGGATACGGAGAAAAAGGTATATGCGAATGGTCTTATCTGCATGAGTACTTCGGATGGATATAATACTGATGAATATTATAACATCAAGGTTGGACCTTTCCTGAGACGAAATTTGACATTTAAGGAAACAATAAAGTTTGGACTTATAAACGATGATGACAGCACCGGAGACAGTGGAAATGATGCTGGTGATAGTGGTGCAAATGACAGTGAAAACAGCACTGATAATAATTCACAGTCATACAATGACGCTTCTGAAAATACAGAAAATGAGAATGCAGGAAATGAGAACGCTGACGAAAGTCTGGATACAGAAAGCATGGCCGTATATGATTACATGTCAGCTGCAGGGATGCTCTCAGCCGGGGATGCCGGTACTATTCGCAATGGTTACACTGCCAAAGGCACATTTTATGCTGTTTTCGAAACCGGCGAGGCTGATGGAAATACGTATGAGAATAGGTTAGTTTATGACAGAGTTTCTGAAAATGGACAGTGTGATTTGTTTGTTTATGAGCAGTTGGTTAGTGGCTCAGATACAAGGCTACTGGGATTTTATGCTGTAAATAAAACCACAAATGAGGTTTTCTCAGCAGATAGAAACTCATGGGGTGGTGTGAGCAGCAGGGAATATCAGGACGCAACAGGAGAAAATTAGGCTGGTACATGTCGCATAAACGATGTACTAGCTGGTTGTCTCCCTGCGAATCAGCACAGGCGCGATCTTTTTATGCGTTGGCGCCAAATCGGGCTCAGGATTGCTTTGCTTGCGGTTATCCATCTGCCTGACGAGAAAATCCATGGCGGTTCTTGCGATTACATCTATCTGCTGGCCGATGGTGGTGATTGGAATTATGGCTTCGTTGGCAATTGGTGAATTGTCGAAGCCGACTATCTCATAGCTGTCCGGCAGGCAGCCGTATTTTTGTATGACAAGGTTCAAAAACATGTTGGCATATGTGTCGTTTGCCAGGAATACCCCTTTCTTTTTATCAGGATATTTCTCATCTATATTGTTAAAAATCACCTTCATCTGAGAAAATAAATCGTTGTACGAATCACCGGATACGTTCAGGCTGAGCTCATAGGGAATATTGTGCTCGGTACAGGTGTCCTCAAACGCACGGATTCTGTCGTATGCCGGGACATACTTTGGCACATCTACATTGATATGGATGAGGATATCACATTTGTCACGTATTAAAAGAGATGTGGCCTGAAGCGCACCCATATAGTTGTCGGAGGTGACACTGCTTATATGCATGGATTCTCGCTCGATTGCGACAATTGGAATGTGGTATGAAGCAAGCTTTTCAGATGAGAGAGTGTGACTTAGCACGATAAGACCCTCTATCTGATAAGCTAAAAGTTCATCAATGTAGTTTTCTTCCTCAGCCGCCCCCTTGTCACTCATAAAGATGAGAAACTTATAGTGATAGTCAGTGTAGGTGGCTAAAAGCTGTGTGAGCATCTCAGAGTAGTAGTGCAGGTAAAGGTTTGGCACTATTATGCCGACAAACTCGCTCTTACCGTTTGCGAGAACCTTTGCGAGCTTATTTTTCTTATAGCCGAGCTCATCAAGCGCACGGGAAATCTTTTCCTGATTCTCTAGTGTCAGAGAGTCTGGATGATTGAAATATCTTGAAATCGTTGTTTTTGAAAAGTGTGTATATTCCGCAATATCTGCAAATGTAACCTGTTTTTTTCCCATGGGATGTCTCCTTATAAAAATTACTTATATTACAAATGTTTATAAACAGTATACAGCGCAATTTCCAAAATATCAATAAAAAAGTAACCGGTTACTTTTTTTGAGAAAAGTATTGACACAGCACAAATGATATTGTATTATCAAATTATAAAGTAACCGGTTACTTTGCCGGTTACACAAGAGCGTAAATTAAGTAAAAAAGACAAAATGTGAAAGAGAGTGGAGGTCACAGCAAATGAAAGAAAAAAAGCAGTCATTGAAAAGCAAAGTGACATATGTGAAGAAAAACTGGATGTTGTACATATTTTTCCTTATGCCGGCACTTTTACTGACAATTATATTCAAGTATGTTCCGATGGGCGGACTGCTCATAGCATTCAAGGATTACAATGTCATAAAGGGTGTGCTGGGGAGTCCATGGGTCGGGCTTGAATATTTCAAGAGATTTTTATCATCACCTGATTTTATGAACTACCTTATGAATACGTTAAAGGTAAGTATTTACGGATTGTTATGGGGATTTCCGGTACCGATCATACTTGCACTGCTTCTGAATCGTATTCGCAAAGAGGGCATCAAGAAAAAGATACAGCTTCTGATTTACGCACCAAATTTTATCTCAGTTATTGTACTTTGTGGTATGGCTCGTATGTTTTTATCACCAATCGGACCTATGAACAAGCTGCTCGGTATCAGCACAAACTGGATGACAATGCCGGCTGCATTCAGGACAATCTACATAGCGAGCGGCATCTGGCAGGGAGCAGGCTGGGCTTCAATCATGTATACAGCGGCATTATCCAATGCGAGCAAGGAGCTTGAGGAGGCAGCGAGAATGGATGGCGCAAACATCTTCCAGCAGATGTGGTATGTTGAGCTTCCGGCTATTAAGAATATTATAGTGATACAGTTCATCCTGCAGGCAGGAAATATTATGAGTATCGGTTTCGAGAAAGCCTATGCGTTACAGACAGATATGAACTTACCGGCATCGGAAATTCTTTCTACATATGTATACAGAATCGGACTTTTGAATGGAGACTATGGTTATTCAACAGCGGTTGGTCTTTTCAACTCGGTAATCAATGTAATATTGCTGATTATAGTCAATGCGGTTGTAAAGAAGCTAAACGATGGTGAAGGAATCTAGGAGGAAAGTGCAATGGAAAAAGATATGACGATAAAAATCAAATATTCACGGACTGATAAAATTGTTCTTGGAATTGGATATACACTTCTTGGGTTGTTTGTGCTTGCAATAATTGTTCCGTTAGTATATGTAGTGCTGGCATCTTTCATGGATCCGACAGTACTTAACAACCAGGGACTGAGCTTCAACATAAAGGACTGGACTATTGATGCATACAGACGAGTTCTGGAAAATGACATGATATGGCGCGGATTTTTTAATTCGTTTTTACTCAATAGCGTTTGCGGCAATCTCAGTATTTGTCACAATCCTGGCAGCATATCCTATGTCTAAAAAGGAATTTGTCGGAAGAAAATTTTTCAATGTGATTTTTATTATCACAATGTTTTTTGGAGGAGGAATGATTCCTACATTCATCCTTATAAATCAGCTCCATATGGTAAACACCGTATGGGCAATCCTTATTCCGGGCGCTTTCAATGTGTGGAATATGATTTTGGCGAGAACCTATTATCAGTCAGTGCCAAATGAGCTTCGTGAGGCATCAGCCATCGACGGAGCAAATGAAATACAGCATTTCTTTAAGATTATGCTTCCGGTTTGTAAGCCGATTATTGCGGTGCTTATGCTTTGGTCATTTGTAGGAATGTGGAACAGCTACTTTGATGCAATGATTTACCTGAATGACGCAAATCTCCAGCCATTACAGCTTGTACTGCGTTCAATTCTCGTGCAGAATACACCTCAGCCGGGCATGATTGCAGATATCCAGAGTACAGCTGAGATGGCAAAGGTTGCAGAGCAGCTCAAGTACGCTACAATTGTTGTATCAAGTTTACCACTTTTGATTATGTATCCATTTTTCCAGAAATATTTTGATAAAGGAATCATGGTTGGATCTGTTAAGGGCTAACAGAAAGGATGAGTATGGATATGAAAAAAAGAAGCTTCAAAAAATTAATTACACTTTCGCTTACACTTGCAATGCTGACAGGTGTGGCAGGCTGTGGAAAGCAGCAGAGCTTAAATGCCGAGACAAATCCGGACACACCGGTATCAGATGTGCAGTTTCCTCTGAAGGAGAAGGCTGAGCTGTCATTTATCACAAGTGCACCGGCCACATCCACACAGGATCCTAATGAGAGGACTATCTTCAAGAGAATGGAGAAGCAGACCAACGTGCATATCGACTGGACATGCTTCGTTTCAGACCAGTTCTCTGACAAGAAGAATCTGGCATTGGCGCAGTTTGGTAATCTGCCGGATGGACTGTTTAATGCAGGTATGAGTGATTACGACCTGCTCAGATATGCAAAGCAGGGTATTATCATTCCGGTTGAGAATCTGATTGACAAATATATGCCTAATCTTCAGGCAGTTTTTGAGAAATATCCTGAATATAGGACAATGTGTACCGCACCGGACGGACATATCTATTCATTTCCTTGGATAGAGCAGCTTGGTGCAGGAAAAGAGGCAATTCAGGCAATCGGAGATATACCTTATATCAACAAGAAATGGCTTGACTATCTGGGACTTGAGGTGCCGACTACTACAGACGAGCTCGAGCAGGTGCTTATCGCATTCAGAGATCATGCAGACGAGCTTGAGAAAGAGTTTGACATTGAGGGCGGTGTCATTCCTATGTCATTTATTATAAACAACGGTGACCAGGATCCAGCCATCCTCATGAACGGCTTTGGTGAGGGTTATGGTGATACAGGTGACCACTTTGCAGTAACAGATGAGGGAAAAGTCATCTATACTCCTACACAGGAGGGCTACAAGGAGGGTATCGAGTGGCTTCACAAGCTTGTCACAGAGGATTTGATTGACCCTGAGGCATTTACACAGGAGTGGTCAACATATGTAGCAAAGGGTAAAAACCACAGATACGGGCTCTGCTTTACATGGGACATTGCAAACATTGACAATAACACAGATTACGTCATGCTTCCTGCTCTCACAGGACCTGACGGAGTCAGAAATATCACCAGACAGAATAACAGTGAGACGAGTGGTTTCGACAGAGGACGATGCGTACTGACATCAAGCTGCAGGGATACGGCTTTGGCAGCCGCGTGGATTGATCAGATGTATGCTCCAATCCAGTCTCCACAGAATAACTGGGGAACATACGGTGAGAAAGATTCGTTCAATATATTTGAGATGAGTACAAACGCTGACGGCGGACAGATGTTAAAGCATATGGATCTGGGCGATCAGTCACCGGTTGAGGTGCGTGAGGCGCAGTCTGTAAACGGACCGCTTGCTGTTTTAAATGAGTACTATGATGTTTATGTGACAGAGCCTGCAGATGCCAAGTGGCGTCTCGACAACATGCATGAGGCTTATCTGAAGGACATGAACAGTAAGTATGTCTATCCAAACGTGTTCATGAGCATAGATGACACCAACAAGGTGTCACAGTACGACACAGACATCAAGAAATATGCTGAGCAGAAAAAGGCCGACTGGATATTAAACGGCGGCATTGATAAGGAATGGGATTCATACCTTAAGAAACTTGATAAATATGGTTTACAGGATTATCTGAAGATAAAGCAGAAATATTTTGACAGCTATCAGAAATCCATTGAGAGTACGTCAGAGGGCAAATAGGTTACTGTTCATAATTCTGTATTACCGGCAAAGCAAACAGAATTGGAGGATTTGAATGAGCGAATTATTGGAAAAAGCAAGAAGCTACGAGGCAAAAAAAATAGCTGCTACAGATAAAGAGAGTAAACCTTTGTTTCATATCAGTGCACCGGCAGGTTGGATTAATGATCCGAATGGATTTTCTGTCTATAACGGAAAAATTCATCTGTTTTATCAGTACTATCCATATCTGCGTGAGTGGGGACCTATGCATTGGGGGCATAGTACGACAAGCGATATGATTAAATGGGAGCAGCTTCCGTGTGTTCTGGCACCTGACGAGGAATATGATAAAAAAGGATGTTTCTCAGGAAGTGCTATTGAGGCAGATGGTAAGCATGTGCTTGTATACACAGGTGTCACAAGGATTAAACTTCCTGACGGCAGTGAGCAGGAGAGACAGAACCAGTGCATCGCATTTGGAGACGGACTTAATTATGTGAAGCATGAGAATAATCCTGTTGTGACAGGCGATATGCTTCCTGAAAACTGCAGCAGAATCGATTTCCGCGACCCGAAAATATGGAAAGAGGATAACACATATTATCTTATAGTTGGAAGCAAGGACTTAAACAATGTGGGACAGGTAGTGCTCTGCTCTTCAAAAAACCTGACCGATTGGCAGTTTGAGACAATCCTTGCGGCAAACAGCACAGGCAAAATAGGTACCATGTGGGAGTGCCCGGACTTCTTTGGGCTGGAGGATAAGCATGTGCTCATCTGTTCACCGCAGAGTATGAAGGCAGACAAATATGAGTTTCATAACGGACACAACTCTGTATATTTTCTGGGAGATTATGATAAAGAAAATCATGTATTTATCAAGGAAGAGCCGCACACACTTGACTATGGCATGGACTTTTATGCACCGCAGACTACACTGCTTCCGGACGGACGCCGCGTGATGATTGCCTGGATGAAGTCGTGGGATGCATGTGTCGTTCCTGATTCGCAGGATTGGCAGGGCATGATGACACTGCCTCGTGAGCTTGAAATAAAGGACGGCCGTATCTGGCAGAAGCCGGTTAAGGAAATAGAAAATTATCGTGCAAACAAGTGTCATTATACAGATAAAAAAATAGACTGCTACACGACCTTTGATGGCATAAAGGGCCGCACTCTCGACATGACAGTGGAGCTTTCAGGCGAGGAGTACAATAATTTCACTGTTGAAATGGCATGCGATGATGAGTATGGTACAGTGTTTACCTACAACAGAGTCGCAGGCGTGCTCGAGATTGATCGTACCTGCTGTGGCGTCACAAAGGATGTCGTCTGTGTCAGAAAAATTAAAATCGCAGATACAGACAGAAAGCTAAAGCTTCGTTTCATCATGGACAGACAGTCTATAGAGCTC
>ENA-OXQJ01000164-OXQJ01000164.1-human-gut-metagenome-genome-assembly--contig:-NODE-164-length-15139-cov-12.7949_pt1 | contig 15139 bp, 13 predicted proteins | sample MGYA00249581_ERZ652561 | MGnify/ENA primary metagenome ERZ652561 (study PRJEB26925, sample SAMN05826697) | human gut metagenome | biome: ENVO:2100002; feature: ENVO:00000062; material: ENVO:00002003...
ATATTAGGATCATCTAATGTTAAATTCTCATTAAACTTCTCACTATTACTTTCTTTATATTTATCTTCGACATGACAATCTCCCACCCATTCACCATGAACAATAATTGGCTGTGATATATTACGAACAAAAGCATAAACAGCCCTCCGTTTCACAGCATCAAGGTCTTCTGAACTATAACGTTTTACTGTAATTGGAACGATACTATATTCTAATAAGCGTTTAATATTATCTGTAACAGGCATTAGACTATATATCTCTGTTATATGTAAAGCTTGTAATAAATGATTTAACATTTCATGCTTTAGGTAATGGGGATCAAAAAGAGTGACATTCATTGTACTTCATTATTTTTTTGCAAAAATAAGGCATTTATTATATTAAAAGAAGTGTAGCGTATCTTTATTTAACTAAATCACCACCAAAAGTTATCTCACAGTTATATCCCGGTGATGTTTTCCACCATCAAAACACCAATTTCCTTTGCCAGCGAACAATTAAAAACGAGTACGTATGGCAAACGAACAAATCACATTTGATAAGCTGCCGCAGGCGGTAGGTTATCTCACAGAACAGATGGAACAAATCCGGCAAATGGTAGCAGCACTGCAACCACAAACTTCTTCAGACAAGCATCGTCTTGTTGAAATTGACGAAGCCTGTAAAATCACACGAAAGGCAAAGCCTACCATTTACACGCTTGCGCGCAAAGGACTGATTCCGGCTTACAAACGAGGTAAGAAACTCTATTTCTATGAAGATGAGCTGCTGCAATGGATTGAGTCCGGACGCAAGCAAATGCGGGCCATGTCACTTCAGGAACAGGCAGCGGAGATAGTACATGGGGCGAAACGCAAACCAAAGGGAGGTTATAACTTTTGATCTGTGCGGCTATGGAAACCTCCAAATTAACAGCAGAAGGTATTATCGGCGAGGCTGTGCGTATCGGAGCCAAGATGTCCGGTGGTGAGTTCCCGATAGAGGTCTTTCCTATCAGGATTCAGCGTATCATCAGCAGTTTGCACGATTGTCAGGGCTATCCCGTGGATTATGTTGCTGCGGCTATCCTTGCGGCCATTGCCGTGGGGATTGGCAACTCCGATTTGGTGCAGGTGAAGCGCAACTGGCTGGAAAGTCCCATTCTGTACATGGCACTGATTGGACGCCCCGGAGCGAATAAGAGTCATCCGCTGAGTTTCGCTTTCCAGCCGTTCATTGAATACGACTATTGTCAGAATCAGGAGTATCAGAAGCTGTATGCCGAGTATGAACGCACTATGTCCATGAGCAAAAGGGAACGCATGGAAGCCGGTTTGGATGAGTTTCCGCAAGCTCCCGTGCGCAGACGCTTTCTTGTTTCGGATATCACTCCCGAAGGATTGAGCCTGATACATGCCCAGAATCCCAGAGGACTCTGCCTTTGGTCGGACGAGCTGTCGGCCTGGTTCAAGAATTTCAACCGCTACAATAACGGTTCGGAAGAACAGTTCTGGCTTTCGGTGTTCAATGCCAAGCCTACGATTTCCGACCGCAAGAGTACGCAAAGTTCCATTTTCATCAGACGTCCTTATATCTCCGTTATCGGTACCATCCAAAAGAAGATTCTGGGCGAACTGGTCAAGGGCGAGCGTTCGAGTAACGGTTTCATAGACCGTATTCTTTTCGTGATGCCTGAATCTGTCTTGAAAAGCAGATGGAACGACCGGGAAACTCCAGAAGAACTGGAAATCCAGTGGCAACAGATTATCGACAAGCTGATCGCACAGGATTGTCCGCATGACGAGAATAATGAGTTGCAGCCTCAATGCCTGCCATTCGATGAGAATGCCAAGCAACGGCTTTACGGTTGGCAGCATGAAAATGCCCGTCAATGTGATATGGAAACCAATGATGCTTTGGTCGGTATTTACTGCAAACTGGAAATCTACATTATCCGGTTTTGTCTGATTATCCAGCTTGCCCGATGGACTTGCGGAGAGTGCGATAAGACTACGATTGACCTTGAAAGCGTGAACCGTGCCATCCTGCTGACTGAGTATTTTCGGACAACAGCCGTAAAAGTACAGACTGCCGTCAGCCAAGAACAGTTGAGCGAATTGCACCGCAACATCTACCTGAACCTGCCTCAGAGGTTTACAACGGCAGAAGGTATCGGCATTGCTGAAAGCTACGGGATGAAGGAGCATGCTTTCAAGATGTTTCTAAAACGCCACATCGGAACATTATTCAGAAAAGAGAATCATGGAGAATACAGTAAATAAACCTGTTACTATGCACATTTTCGCAACCGAGGGGTTTGTGAAGTTGCGAAAATGTGCATAGTAACATCCAAACAGAAAGAAAAATGAACTACAGATTCACATTAGAACCATACAAAGGTGTCAGCACCCGGCACACATGCCCGAACTGCCACCGCAAAAGTTGTTTCGCCAAATACATTGATACGGAGAAGCAAATCAGCTTTCCTGATTATGTAGGGCGATGCAACCATGAACAGAAGTGCAGCTACAACTATACGCCCAAAATGTACTTTGACGAAAATCCGATTGCCAAGGAGCGATTGAGCGAAGAGTTTGTGCCGGTGTCAAAGCCTCGCATCAATGTGCCTCCTGCACCATCCTTCATTGAGCCGGAAATCATGAGGCAGTCCTTGAAGCTGTATCACACGAACAAGCTGTTTCAGTTCCTGAGTTTCCATTTCGGACAGGAGGCTACCGAAGAGCAGATGTTGCGCTACCATGTAGGAACCTCGAAGCATTGGCCGGGAGCTACGGTCTTCTGGCAGGTGGATATTTCCGGACGGGTACGCACCGGAAAAGTGATGCTCTACAATCCTGAAAACGGAAGACGGATTAAAGAGCCACACAACTACATCACGAGGGTACATTCCCTTTTGAAGAAAGAGAATTTCAACCTCCGGCAATGCCTATTTGGTGAGCACCTTTTGTCCTCTGACCAGCAGCGTCCGGTTGCCCTTGTGGAGAGTGAGAAAAGCGCTCTGATATCCAGCTTCTATCTGCCGCAATACCTCTGGATTGCTTCGGGCGGAAAGAATGGAGCGTTCAATAGGGATGCCATGAGCGTATTGAGAAACCGACGTGTCCTGCTCTTCCCCGATCTGGGTGCGACCGACTATTGGAACAGTAAAATGGAGATGATCCGAAACCTGGGAATAGAGGTTTCTCTCTTCGATTTTATGGAAAGAAATGCGACAAAAGAAGAACGGGATGCAGGTTATGACATCGCCGATTTTCTGCTGAGAGAAGAAACTAAGGAGGCTATTTTCAATCGTCTTATCACGTTGAATCCGGCCTTAAAAACGCTGGTCGAAACTTTCGATTTACAGCTTGTCAATGTGGAGAAAGCACCGCTTTCAGCAACGGTTCAACGTACCCGGAAAGGACTTTTCAAACGATGACTGTCAGATGTCTGATTCACTTCTTTTTCACTGGAGCAAGTTTATGCCGGTGTATTACATTTCCCGGCCACTTGCTCACCTCAAAAGAGGGTGAGACGGCTCCCGATGGTCACAATTATTAATCTTAAAAGCGAATATTATGGACAAGAAAAATACAGTTACAATCCGTCTTACAGACGAACAGTTCGGCTGGCTCAGAGCACTCAGCCGACGCAGCAAACGCAGTCAAAGCGAAGTAGTGCGTTCACTCATCGAACACGGTACGGTGCGCGAACGGATTACGAGAGAAAATCTTGATATCATCCGAAAACTGATTGGCGAAAGCACGAACCTGAACCAGCTTGCCAGACGAGCCAATGCTTACGGTTTTTATCGTGTGGCTGATGAGTGCCAGACCGCCGTTCAACAGATTTCACAACTCATAAAACAGCTCAAGGATGATCGGTAAAATTGTCAAGGGCACATCGTTTTCCGGGTGCGTAAACTATGTGCTGAAAGAAGATAAATCGCGCCTGCTGAAAGCGGTTGGTGTCTACGGCTCGCCTGAAGAAATAGCGGAACAATTCGAGTTGCAGACTTTACTGAACGACAAGGTCAAGAACAAGGTCGGACATATATCATTGAGCTTCTCCGCAGAGGACGGTGACCGCATCCGTGACGATGATGGGCTGATGCTGAAGATCGCCCACGACTATATGAAACTGATGGGAATCGAGAACACACAGTTCATCATCGCTCGGCATACCGACCGTGATCATCCGCATTGTCATATCGTTTACAACCGGGTGGCTAATGACGGCCGCACCATCAGCGACAAGAACGACCGTTACCGGAACGAAAAGGTCTGCAAGATGCTGACAGCCCGTTACCGTTTGCATTTTGCCGAAGGAAAAGAGCATGTCAATTTCATACGGTTACGTCATCATGACAAGGTAAAGTATTTTATCTATCATGCCTTAAAACGAGAGGTTCCGAATGCCCGAAGCTGGAGTGAGCTGCGACTGGCCTTACGGAAGTACGGAATTGATACGCAATGGAAGCTAAGTCGCACGATCGGAGAGATGCAAGGTGTCAAGTTCACATGTGACCAACTGACCTTTAGCGGTTCCAAGATTGACCGCCAATTCAGTTTTCTGAACATCGACCAAGAGCTGAGATATAACGCTCTTTCCGCTACCATGAACCAGCGTCAGGTACAGGCAGCAACCATACGCGAGGAACCTCGGCATGAATACCAGCAGGAGAATCATTCCGGCATCAGTGTGGGATTGTTCACACCCTCTCCTACGGATTATGATACGGAGGAAGCGATACAGGCCAACCGGCTTAAAAAGAAGAAAAAGAAACCGAAACGCAAGCGAGGCTTCAGTCTATAATCAATTTTTTATTAACCATCAAAATTCAAATTATTATGAACTATTCCGATTTTATTTACGATTTCAATCTCTATTTGTGTGAGAGATTCGGTTACAGAAACTGCTGTTCCGTCATGCACAACGCCAACGGTATATGTGTTTCCGTCCATGTAGGCGAAATGGATTTATATATCCGTTTCTGGGAATACAGTTGTGGTGTCGGCAGTATCCCCGACTGGAGCATTATCATAGTGCGAAGCAACTTCAAACGAAACCAGCAGGAAAACCTGAAAGACCTTGCCAGATTCTTCAAGGAATACGCCCCGCGCTATGGTTACAAATACCTCTGCACCGAGGATGATGACTACAAGTATTATCAGACCCTTGGCCTGAAACTTATTCACCGAGGATTTTTCAGACAATATAATTATGGGTTGCCGTTGAAAGAGTTGGAGGTGTAATATGGTTTTTTTATTAAGGAGAGGATTTTCTTCTCCTTTTTATCTTTTTACCGCATTATATTTTATATCTTTGTAAAATAACAAAAGATTAAACGATGGATAAACCCATGAACCGAATAAAAGAGGTGCTTGAAGAAAAAGGCATCAAACAGACCTGGTTGGCAGAAAAACTTGGTAAAAGTTTTTGTATTGTAAATTCTTATGTTTGCAACAGACGGCAGCCAAGTTTAGACGTGTTATTTGAGATAGCTAGAATCCTTCAAGTAGATCCAAAAGAATTAATAGATAGTAATAAGTAAACCATGTTTTACAGACTGATAAAGAAGAAGTGTGACGAATGGATGGAATCACCAGATTGCACCATCCGTGAATTGATACAATATATTTATACGCAAAACAAGATGCGCGATGCCCAGATTGAGGCAATTAAAATATATTTGTTCCTAAAAATCGCTTGTTGTAACAGACCTTTGTGGCAATTATTCACGGAAGGAAGTTTCAATAGCTTAGATTTAACAGCTATGGAACTAACAGTAGAAGCCCGGGAAATACTTACCACAAACAAAGCAGCTGCTGCGTTATTGGAATATTCGTTATTAACGGACAAAAATGGAAAACAGTTAGCACCAGAGCTAGAAAAAGTCATCAAATCGCAGAGTGAACACATAAATTATGAAGATGTCTTTAAGAAGATATTTTATGGTGTAAACTATACAGATTATCTTTTCAGCCTTCCTATGGGAGCTGGGAAAACTTATCTGATGGCAGCCTTTATCTATTTGGATTTATATTTTGCGCAGAACGAACCAGGTAATCCAGCATTTGCCCATAACTTCATGGTATTGGCTCCTTCTGGTTTGAAGTCGTCTATCATTCCTAGTTTAAAAAATATTCAGGAATTCGATCCAACATGGATAATTCCTGAACCTACGGCTTCTAATCTAAGAAGAATCATTAAGTTTGAGATTCTAGACGAACAGAAGTCTGCCAAGAAAAGTAATCTGGTAAGAAATCCGAATGCCCAAAAGATAAATAACCATCAACCTTTGGAGGATTTGATGGGACTGGTTGCTATAACCAATGCTGAGAAGGTAATTCTCGACCGTGTAGATAAAGATGAAGATACTAAGATATTCGACAAAGAAGAATTGGTGAAAATTCGCATAGCCAATGAATTACGTGATATTATTGGAAAAATCCCCCATCTGGCTGTATTCATAGATGAAGTACATCATGCTGCGGATGGAGAAATTAAGCTGCGCCAAGTAGTAGAAGAGTGGACTAAAAAACATTCTTTTTGTGGCATATTGGGCTTTTCAGGTACTCCTTATCTTGAAAAAGTCGAAAGCGTCAAATTGACAGATTCTTTTTTGATAAAGAATACCGACCTTTCCAATGTAGTTTATTACTACCCTTTAATAAAAGGTATTGGTAATTTCCTTAAAGTACCCGAAGTAAAATATGCCGATAACGACACGGAAACCATCGTAAAAAACGGAGTCAAGGAGTTTCTAGATAAATATCGTAATACGGTTTATGCTAACGGAACTTGTGCTAAGTTAGCTATTTATTGCGGGAAAATAGAAACATTGGAGGAATTGATTTATCCACTTGTTACTAGTATCGTTTCAGAATATGGTCTTAACCCAACAGAGGTGATTCTGAAATACCATGGTGGAAACAAAGCCTATCCGCAACCGGAAGGCTCTGAAACGGAGTTTGACTCACTTGATACTGATTTTTCAAAAATTCGTATTGTGCTGTTGGTTCAAATAGGTAAGGAAGGCTGGGATTGCAAAAGCCTGACGGGGGTCATTTTGCCACAAAAGGGAGTGTGTCCTACCAACATGGTGTTGCAAACCAGTTGCCGTTGTTTGCGCCAAGTCGTAAAGAATGCCGATGAAACAGCTTTGATTTGGCTGAACAAATTCAATGCCGACACGCTGAACAAACAGCTGAAACAGCAACAGAACATTTCTTTACAGGAATTCAACAAAGGCAAGCATCAGAAAACTATCCAGGTAGAACGTTTCTCCAGAATGGACAGGCTGAAAGTCCCGCCTATTGATTTCTATCAGTTGAAAGTATCCTATCAGACTCTGGTTACAGAGGAACATCCCCATACCGCCCAAAAGCTGGCTGATGAAAGGATCTTCACCGAGGCGGATGTTGCTTTGATTCACAAGCAGGACTTGGCTGGAAAAAACTTGGGGCACTATCTGGCCGAAACCGAAGCGGGCGAATATATATCTTTCCATCAATGGTTATACCTGATTGTGAGAGAGAGTTTTCGCACACTGGCATTGGGATGCCTGAAAGAGCACGAACCCATTCTTAAAAAGATTTTTGAGCGTATCACCTTTAAAGATGAAATGGGCAATACGCGATACGATAACCAGTACGACCACGAGAACATCCGCTCGCTTATCCGCAAGGCTTTTGTCCCCAAACGTGATTTCTTGGTCAAGGAGGAGGTTGTTCCTTGTGAAGCCAGTCTGCTACAGATAGAGAAGCTTGTTTCTCCTATTTCCGTGCAAGATGACAAACCATTTTTCCCGTCTCAAGATATTGTCAAAACGATTGTTGATTGGGATACCAATGCACAGAACAAGGTTTTGTCGCCCGAAGAATTGGCATTGATAGAGAAGATGAAAAAGATGGGATATCCCGTACCTGAGCCAACTGACCCACATCCAGAGCGCAAACAGACCTATCATTATCTGCCTTATCGTTTCGATAGCGGATTGGAGCGTGAATTTTTCAAAGACTCTATTTTACCTATTTTGGGAGAATATAAATCTCAGTTGGAAATCTATTTCAACGGTGACGACACACTCACCGACTTTAAAATAGACTGTTATAAGCAATCGGGCAGAGAGTGGAGGTATATCGGTAAATATGTGCCCGACTTTTTGCTATTGAAGCGCAATGATGATGGTTCCATTCATCGAATCATCATTATTGAGACGAAGGGGGAAGGATTTGCGGCCAAGTTTGCCGACCGCCGGCAGTTTATGGAAACAGAGTTTATCAGTAAGAACAACGAGTGTTTCGGCTATGAACGTTTCCGCTTCCTGTATCTTGAGGATACCCTTACTAAAGAAGAAAGAGAGAAAAAGACAATAAAGGCAATCAAGGATTTTTTCAACATTTAAAACAACGATATATATGGCAATCAAATACATACCCTATTTCCCCAATACATTGGAAGGTCAAGCCGTACTCGACAATTTTGTACGTACTAAACGTATTCTCCGCTATCGCGACAACGACCGTGTAGAAGAACGCATTCAGCAAGGAATGCCTCTCTATGAAACCGAGTTGCAAGAGCGTATAGGCGGAAACCAGGACGGTAATCTCGTGCTTCGAGGCGAATGTCTTTCGGCTTGTGCCTACCTGAAAGACAAAGGTATTACGGTGGACTTGGTGTATATCGACCCACCCTTTGCCAGCGGTGCCGATTATGCCAAAAAGGTGTATCTTCGTCGCAATCCCAAAGTGGCCGAAGCCATCCGTCAAGCCAAAAGCGAACTAGATATTGAGGAGCTGCGTTCGTTTGAGGAAAAGATGTATGGTGACATTTGGAACAAGGAAAGTTACCTAAATTGGATGTACGAGAATCTGATGGCTATCAAGTCGGTAATGAGCAATACAGCAAGCATCTATGTACATTTGGATTGGCATATTGGGCATTATGTAAAGATACTACTTGATGAAATATTTGGTGAAGATAATTTCATTAACGAAATAACTTGGTATTATTATAATAAAATGGCCCCAAAATCAGCATGCTTTCCTCGAACTTCAGATAAGATTTTATTATATTCCCAAAATAATGAATATACTTTTCACAACCAATATGAAGAAAGAGATGAGGTAAAGAAACAACTTGTTAGAAAATTTGTAAACGGAAAAGCTATTAATGCAAGGGATGAGAATGGGAATGTAATGTATCAAGAGTCAACGAAAAAAAGAATAGATGATGTGTGGCGGATAGCGATGTTACAACCTGCCGACAAAGAAGAACCCGTTGGATATGCAACCCAAAAACCCGAAGCCCTTCTCGAACGCATCATCAATGCCAGCAGTAACAAAGGAATGGTTGTTGCCGATTTCTTTGGAGGTAGTGGTGTTACGGCTGCCGTTGCAAACAGATTAGGACGCAAGTTCATTCATGCCGATATAAACATTAACAGCATCCAGACGACACGCGACCGCCTTCTGGCAGCCAAAGCAGAATTTGACGTCATGGAAATAAAAGACGGAGTTTCGTTGTATCGTAACCCTGTACAGACCATGGAGCGATTGAAGAAGCTGATACCAGGCCTACGAAACGAAGATGCTTTGGACAAGTTTTGGGAAGGCAGTATCGTAGATACCAAATACGGCATGACGCCTGTCTATCTCCCCAATCTGATGGATGGCAGCACCCGCGTGTTGGACAAGCCTTTGATGAATCGCATCATCCGTGAAGCCATGCCCGACTTACCAGACAACACGAAACGAGTCATCGTCTATTATATTGACATTGATAATCGTGAAGAGATCGAGCGCTTCATAAAAGAGCAGGGAAATCCACTTGTCATGATAGAGCTTCGCGACTTGAAACTAGTACTCGACAATGTGGATGTCGAAGACTCGGCCGAATGGGAAGTTTCAGAAGAATCAGACGGATTGTTTAACGGATGGAAAGTTGAAATCAAACAGTTCCAGAGTGATCGTGTACGCCAAAAGATTGATGAAATAAACCAGAAAAATCAGTTACAGGTATTGCAACAAAAAGCTAAAGGTAAAGAAAAGACTTTCACGCCAATCCTCATCAGCGATGAAGGGCTGGAAACCATCGAATGGATAAGTCTGGATTGTACTACAGTCGAGAAGGACGCACCCTGGCATAGCGATAGCGAAATCAAGATTGACAAGGTGGGATATGTCATCAAGAACGGAACCAAAACAACAGAATACTGGGATGCCTGTATTCGTTGCGACCGTAAGCCTCTACGGATGAAAATTCGCAATATTTGTGGAGATGAAACTGTGTTTGTAATTTAAAATGATTTACAATAATGAAAATAAGGAAAATAACACTTTCTAAATATAAGAGATTTCAATCTTTAACGATTGATTTAGGGGATAATCCTAAACGGATTGTGGCCCTCGTTGGACCCAACGGATGTGGAAAAAGTAGTGTCTTTGATGGAATGCTGTTTTTGAATAATGCATACGGCGGAATAGGAAATAAAGGGAACAAGGATTTTCATTACCATTCAATTGAACAAAACCCTTCATATGATTATCGAAATGTATCTATACAATTCCTAGAGGGTGATTATGATTCTATTCGCAGGCATAAACAGACTCAAGGTAAACAAAATACTATTTTTTCATTTAGGAGTCCCTACCGTTACAATAATAATTTAAAGATAACAACATCTCGAGCTGTTAGTGAGATTAGATTAAATAATTACGGAGCAACTCTCGCTTCGGATCTCGATGATAAAATGGAAGAAAATTATCGTCGTTTGCAAATTAAGTATAATAGATTTTTGCATGAGCAAGATTGTAAACCAAGTGAAGCTAAAAAACACATTATAGGTGAGCTTAATAACTCTATACAAGCATGCTTGGATCTTTATATTGTAAGTTTGGGTGATATTGAAGATGGTAAAGGAACATTGTTTTTCTGTAAATCTGACTATTCAGATAAATCGTTTGAATTTAATGTTTTATCTGCTGGCGAAAAAGAAGTCGTAGATATTCTTCTTGATTTATATTTACGCAAAGAAGAGTATGATGATACAATTTTTTTAATCGATGAACCTGAATTACATATAAATACTTCCATACAACGAAAACTTCTTATAGAAATCAATAAACTGATAGGTGAGAATTGCCAACTATGGGTAGCCACACATAGTATTGGCTTCCTACGAGCACTTCAAGATGAATTAAAAGACGAATGTCAAATTATAGAATTTAAAGCCGATACTCCTTGGGCATCATCAGATCAAACATTAACCCCTATTCAGAAAAATAGAAATCAATGGAGCCGTATTTTTGCAACAGCCCTTGATGATTTGACTGGATTAGTTAGTCCTAAACGAATTATATATTGCGAAGGTAAGGACAAACCAGGAAGATCTGGTGAAGAACGCGGTATGGATGCGCAAGTTTACAATAAATCTCTGGAATAACCTCGAAAAACGGGTGAAATGACGCTAAACGACTTAATATCAGAGTTGTTACGGTGTCAAATGATGACAAGCCGAAAAAGCGGAAAACGCAAAGAAAAGCGGATTTAAGAAGAAGAATGGTTTGCAAATCATTACCCGTGAAAGAGTAAGATTTAACATATGGGAGATGCTATTGCACCGTTTGTCACCGATTTGCATATCAAGGTCTAACTCGTTGATATTTAACTTTGCAAACAAAAAAAACGAGTATGGCAAGAAGTACATTCAAAGTGCTGTTCTACGTGAACGGCAGCAAGGAGAAAGACGGTATTGTCCCCATCATGGGACGAGTGACAATCAACGGTACTGTGGCGCAGTTCAGCTGCAAGCAGACCATCCCGAAAACCCTTTGGGATGCGAAAGGCAACCGAGCCAAAGGCAAGAGTGCCGAAGCACGGAACGTCAATCTGGCATTGGACAACATCAAGGCGCAAATCATCAAGCACTATCAGCGCATATCCGACCGAGAGGCATACGTAACGGCTGAAATGGTGCGCAATGCCTACCAAGGGGTAGGAAGCGAGTATGAGACACTGATAAAGGCTTTTGACAAGGATTGCGCCAACTTCCTGAAACGTGTCGGTAAAGACCGCAGCATCGGCACGTACAAGGTCATGGTAAGGGCAAGGAACTATGTCGCAGCCTTTATCAAGTCATTCTACAGACGGACGGACATGTCCATGCTGGAACTTACACCCGACTTCATCAAGGAGTTTGCGGCTTATCTTACGGCTGAACGGGGACTGAAAAACGCCACCATCTGGCTGAACTGCATGTGGCTGAAAGGGGTGGTCATGCGTGCGCACTATAACGGACTGATACCGAGAAATCCGTTTGCGCAGTTCCATATCAGCCCGAATGTTAAGGAACGGGAGTATCTGACAGAGGACGAAATCAAAAGAATCATGGCGCACGAGTTTGACAACCCCACCCTCGCATTGGTGCGGGATCTGTTTATTTTCGCCTGTTTCACCGCCTTGTCTTTCGTGGATATGAAAGAACTCACAACGGATGAAATAGTGGAGGTGAATGGTGAGAAATGGATATTGTCGAAACGGCACAAGACAAATGTCCCGTTCCAAGTGAAGCTGCTGGATATTCCCTTGCAGATAATCGAACGGTACAAGTATCTGTCGGAAGACAAGCTGGTTTTCGGGAAAATCAACTATTGGACGATGTGCAAACAGCTGAAAAAGGTAATGGCGGAATGCGGAATAGAGAAGCAAATCTCCTACCATTGCGCTCGTCATACGTTTGGAACACTGGCTCTTAGCAAGGGGATGCCCATTGAAAGCGTGAGCCGTGTTCTGGGACACACGAACATTGTCACGACTCAAATCTATGCGAAGATAACCACGCAGAAACTTGACAATGACCTGACGATGTTCGGCAACAAGCTGAACGCATCGTTCGGAAGTGTAACCCCATAACCAAGCATAGCCATGAAACGAAGCATCATAACAACAGACGGTAACATCATCATGCCGACCGACATTAGCGCAACCGCCATGAGCGAATGGGAACTTTGCGACCTGTTCGGAGTAACCGCCCCGACATTCCGTGCAGGGCTGAAGGCTCTTTGCAAGAGCGGAGTTTTAAGGGAATACGGGATAAGGCGAAGCATACGGGTATCCGATAATTGCTGTATGGAGGTTTACAACCTTGAAGCGATAGTTACCCTCGCTTTCCATATCGGCACATTCGGAGCGGAACGGGTACGCAATGCCGTTCTTGAAATACTGTACCTGCGAAAAGAGAAAACAAGCATCTTCTTCTCGCTGAATACCAACGGTATATCCAAATCCGAATACTTCTCGTAGCTGAATGCCTGACATAATTCACTCGGTAAGTCAGTAATTCATTAAGTCAGTACGACAGACGCTCTGATTTTTTCTCCCGAAAAGCGTAATCCGACATTCGCTTTTCGGGAGTTTTCCGTTTGCACAACCCGTTTCCTGTCCCAAACCATTGAAAGTTTTTGTTTCGGGGGCTATTTGTCACCATTCTGCCGTGTTTTGCATAACAACCTATCCGATAATTGATTATATTTTTGCAGCTGGTAATTTTCAAACTTAAAACCATTTGATTATGTCAGCTATCGAACAACAGGACAGCCACAGACCGCCATCGGATGGCGGCATGGCAAAGGAAGAGTTTATCCGAGTGGGGACAACGCTCTATAAGATTGTGGAGCAGCCCAAACTGAACGGAGGGTATATAAGGAAACGCATCGCATGGAACAACGAGACCCTGCGACAGGATTACGGCAAGGATTACATCGGCAGAGTTCCCAAGTATGACGGCTTCTGCACAGTACCCGAACACATCGGCTACCGTTCCGTGGTCGGCAAGTTCCTTAACCTCTACGAACCGATAGACCACCGACCGCAGGAGGGCGATTTATCGCATATCCAATCTTTGGTACGGCACATCTTCGGGGAACAGTACGAGTTGGGGATGGACTATCTGCAACTGCTCTACCTGCAACCAATTCAGAAGTTGCCTATCCTGCTGTTGGTGTCGGAAGAACGCAACACGGGCAAAAGCACCTTCCTGAACTTTCTGAAAGCCCTTTTTCAGAACAATGTGACTTTCAACACCAACGAGGATTTCCGCAGCCAGTTCAATTCCGACTGGGCTGGCAAGCTCCTTATCGTGGTGGATGAGGTGCTGCTCAACCGCAGGGAGGATAGCGAGCGGTTGAAGAACCTCAGCACCACACTTTCCTATAAGGTGGAAGCCAAAGGCAAAGACCGTGATGAGATTGCGTTCTTCGCCAAATTCGTGCTGTGTTCCAACAACGAGCATCTGCCCGTAATCATAGACGCAGGGGAAACACGCTATTGGGTGCGCAAGATAGACCGCTTGCAGTCCGATGATACCGACTTCCTGCAAAAGCTGAAAGCGGAGATACCCGCCTTTCTCCATTTCCTGCAACACAGAAAACTGTCCACCGAAAAGGAAAGCCGGATGTGGTTCAACCCCACATTGCTGCATACAGAAGCCTTGCAGAAGATTATCCGTAGCAACCGCAATCGGCTGGAGATAGAGATGTCGGAACTGCTGCTTGACATTATGGTTGCAATGGATGTGGATAGCGTTTCATTCTGCCTTAACGACCTTGTCGTACTGCTGGTGCACTCGCAGGTAAAGGCGGAAAAGCACCAAGTGCGTAAGGTGGTGCAGGAGTGCTGGAAACTGACACCTGCACCAAACGGGCTTACCTACACCACCTATCAGGGCAATTACAACAGAAGTTGTCACTATGAGCCGATAAAGAGGGTGGGACGCTTCTACACCGTCACAAGGAAGCAACTCGAATCCCTGTAATACTATCATTTTTCTGTTGAATTGTTGAATATGGGTATAAATACACTGACAATAAACGATATACATTCTCAACAAAATCTCAACAAGCCAAAAGAGAAGTTGAGAGACCACCGACACCCGTTTGTGGATTTCTCTTTTGGCGAGCGGTTTGTTGAGAAGATGTTGAGAGGTTACGAGGCTGTATATAAACATATTACATTGACAATTCATCAAATCAACAAATTTTCATCAACTTCAAAACCGTATGTAATATGACAATCCAAGATGTAAAGCAAATCAAACTGGCAGACTATCTGCAAAGTCTGGGCTATACGCCTGTAAAGCAACAAGGCAGGAATCTGT
>ENA-OXQJ01000192-OXQJ01000192.1-human-gut-metagenome-genome-assembly--contig:-NODE-192-length-13697-cov-5.41658_pt1 | contig 13697 bp, 7 predicted proteins | sample MGYA00249581_ERZ652561 | MGnify/ENA primary metagenome ERZ652561 (study PRJEB26925, sample SAMN05826697) | human gut metagenome | biome: ENVO:2100002; feature: ENVO:00000062; material: ENVO:00002003...
GGCTTGCGGGACAAACTTTTTCCTGTAAAGGGCGTTGAAAGCGCTTTCTCTACCATGCAGGATGTATGGAAGAGTCAATCGGTAGAAAATCTGTTGACTACCAAGTTCTATGATTTGCCCCATTTTTGCAGTAAGGAGATACAGGATGATATACTTGAGTTCTTTAATCAAAATTTAAAATAGAAAGCGATGAAAATTAAGATGTTGATGGCATTTGTTGCCTTGTTGTTTTCTGCTTTTACGGCAGACCGCACAATTACTATCTTTATGATAGGTGACTCGACTATGGCTAACAAACCCTTAGAGGGAGGTAATCAGGAACGTGGATGGGGCCATGTGCTGGGAGGATATTTCAGTGAGAATATTCGTGTGGAAAACCATGCTAGAAATGGTCGGAGTTCTAAAAGTTTTATTGATGAAGGATTGTGGGAGGTAGTAATTAATAAAGTAAAGCCGGGTGATTATGTTTTTATTCAGTTTGGGCATAATGATGAGAAGGCCGATGAGAAACGTCATACTGATCCCGGATCTACTTTTGATGCCAATCTACGCCGTTTTGTAAAAGAAACACGTGCTAAAGGGGGAATTCCCGTGTTGTTTAATGCCATTGTCCGTCGTAATTTCCGGAATAATAAAAATGCGGTAGCCGAAGATGATGTGCGCAAGGATTTGTCAAAGGGGAGTGTTTCTCAAGATGGAGAAGTGTTGATTGATACTCATGGAAAATATTTGGAGTCTCCGCGTAACGTGGCAAAAGAGTTGGATGTGCCTTTTGTGGATATGAACAAGATAACGCATGATTTGGTGCAGGAGATGGGACCGGAGGCTTCAAAAAAATTGTTCATGTGGATTCCTGAAGGTGTGTGTGCAGCTTGTCCGAAAGGGCGTGAGGATAATACGCACCTGAATGTATATGGGGCGCGTACTATTGCTGGTTTGACGGTGGATGCTATAGCTAAAGAGGTTCCTGCATTGGCGCCTTTTGTACGTCATTATGATTTTGTAGTGGCAAAAGATGGCAGTGGTGATTTCTTTACCATTCAGGAAGCGATTCATGCTGTCCCCGATTTTCGTAAAGCAGGACGCACTACTATTCTAGTCCGTAAAGGGGTATATAAAGAAAAAGTGGTTATTCCTGAAAGCAAGATTAGTGTTTCTTTGATAGGTGAGGACGGAGCAATTCTGACAAATGATGATTTTGCTGCTAAAAAGACCTATTTCGGAGAAGAAATGTCTACCTCCGGTTCATCAACCTGTTATATCTATGCTCCCGATTTCTATGCTGAGAATATCACTTTCGAGAATAGTGCCGGCAGAGTGGGGCAGGCAGTGGCCTGTTTTGTTAGTGGAGATCGCGCTTATTTCAAAAACTGTCGTTTTTTGGGAAATCAGGATACTTTGTACACTTATGGCAAAGACAGTCGTCAGTTTTATGACCATTGTTATATAGAGGGTACAGTGGATTTTATTTTTGGCTGGTCTACGGCATTGTTTAAGGATTGCACCATCCATAGTTTGGGTGATGGGTATGTTACCGCTCCTTCTACAGATCAAGGCAAAAAATATGGCTATGTTTTTATAGGCTGTAAATTGACGGGTGTGGCTGAGGCTCAGAAGGTGTATTTGTCCCGTCCTTGGCGTCCTTATGCACAGGCTGTTTATATTCATTGTGATTTGGGAAAGCATATTCTTCCGGTGGGTTGGAACAACTGGGGCAAAAAAGAAAATGAGGAAACCGTATTCTATGCTGAATACCGGAATACGGGAGAAGGGGCGGCTACCGCTTCGCGTGCTTCGTTTGGAAAGCAGCTGAACGATATCAGTAATTATAATGAAGCACAGATTTTGGCAGGTGATGACGGATGGAATCCGGTGGAAAATGGAAATGTGTTGTTGCAGAATTTAAAGAGATAAGCTGTTCTTTCTACCAGTAATAATACTTTGTCACTGTAGGGAGGAATTCTATTTGCTCCTATGGAAAGTGTCAGGGAAGAGTAGAATGATAAAAGGGGGATTTAACTTTGCCCCTTTTATTTTTTTAGGAACTTGTATGTCAGTATCTCTCGTTTTTTATGTATTTTTGCCATACTATATATGAAAATCTACGAAATGAAAAGACACATTCTGTTTATACTTACTTTGCTGCTCTTTTTTTATGCAAAAAGTCAGCCTAATTGTATCTTTACTCATTATTCTTCGGAAAACGGTTTATCTCAGAACTCCATCATGAGCATGGTACAAGACCATAATGGAGTTTTATGGTTCTCTACTTGGGATGGAATCAACCGGTTCAACGGTTATGACTTCAAAGTTTATAAAGCCAGACAAGGGAATAAAATTACTATGACTAACAACCGGGTAGACTTATTGGAAGTAGACCCTTATAATTATATTTGGCTGCAAACGTATGATTACCGTGTGTATCGTTTTGACCAAAGAACAGAGAAATTCGAACAAATCCCTGCTGAAGGTGAAGAGGAGGGTATGCGTTTCTCTTCTATTAAAATATTGCCCGACAGTGTCATTTGGCTACTTTCTGAAAATGAGGGGGCTGTCCGTGTGAAAACAAACCCTAAAGATTACAGTATAACTACCCAAGTATATGCTACTCATAGTCGTGGAGGAAATGCCGTTCATATTAATCAGGTTTTTAGCGATGCTTACAATCAAGAGTGGTTGCTTACTGATAACGGTCTGCTGAAGATTACGAATGATAAAGAAGAGCCTGTCTCTTATTTTGTGAATATCCAGTCAGGCAAAGATGAACCCGTACAGGCCTTCTACTCTTTTTGCAGTTATGGTGACGAACTTTATTTTGGATCAGACAGAGGACGGATATGGTGCTATTCTTTGCAGAATGAAATCTTTCGTCTTTGGGAATTGCCGGTAAAGGATAAAGTGATTGCTATAAATGAAATAAAAGGTACGGGACTGTTGATAACGACTGCCCATGAAGGATTGATATTGTATCATTCGGATACAAAAGAGTGTAAAGTCTATAATAAATCCAATTGTCCCGAATTCCCGGCAGACGCTTTCCGTTCTGTTTATGTTGACAGTAAGCAGGAAGCATGGTTTGAGATGACCGAATGGGGAAAAGTTTGTCATTTCAATCCTTTGACGGAAGTATTTAAGCAAGAAAAGATGCAAGTGGAGCCTCGTGGTGCCGATCGTTCCTATCCCAGTTTTCATATTTGTGAAGACTTGAACGGTAATTTGTGGGTACATCCGCAAGGAGGAGGGCTTTCTTGGTATGACAGAGAGGCAAATCGGCTGTTGCCTTTCTATAATGATCCCGATTCACCCGATTGGCACTTTTCCAATAAATTACATTCCATGTTATCCGATAAGCAAGGCAATCTTTGGTTATGTACTCATTCTAAGGGGTTGGAGAAGATTACTTTTTTAGGAAGCCAGTTCCATATTTATCCCCGCATGGGTCACAGTTATGACTTGAATTCCAATACGGTACGTGCGTTGTTTGAAGATAGCGAACATCGCATCTGGATGGGAAAACGGGATGGTCAGATTGAAATTTATTCTTCTGATTTAGATTTTCAGGGTATTCTGACTGAAGAGGGGGATATAGCCAAATCTGGCAGACCGTTACGGGGAGTTCCTTATCATATCATGCAAGATTCTCACGGAAACATTTGGATTGCGACCAAAGGGGATGGTATTATTCTGGCAGAAAAGGAGGGGACCCATTTTAAGTTTACTCGATTCAAATATGATGAAGATGATATTTATAGCCTGAGTCATAATAGTGTTTACTGGTTACATGAAGACAAGCATGGACGCATTTGGGTGGCAACTTTCGGTGGAGGGTTGAATTATATTCAGAAAACTCCTGAAGGGAAATATGTGTTTATTAGTTCTAGAAATAACCTGAAAGGTTTTCCGTATGACCGTTGTTACCGTGTACGCCATATCACTTCTGACAAGAAAGGGAATATATGGGTGGGGAGCAGTGATGGCGCGCTTAGTTTTAAAGAGGATTTTAAAGATCCGGAGTCGATTGTATTCCATCTTTATGCACGTATCCCCGATGATATGAATTGTCTGAGCAACAATAACGTATATCGGATTGTCACCACTTCACAAGGAGAAGTTTATCTGGCTACATTTGGGGGAGGACTTAACCAGCTTGTTTCCATGAACGGGGAAGGGAAGGCGGTATTTAAATCCTATACCGTGAAGGATGGTCTGCCTTCAGATATCCTGTTGTCTGTAGAAGAGGATGACACGGGGAATCTGTGGATAAGTACGGAAAACGGATTGAGTAAATTTATTCCGTCCGAACAGCGTTTTGAAAATTATAATGAACGGGATTTTGGGGGCAAAATACGTTTTGAGGAGGGGACATCGCTGAATCTTAGTTCCAGTACCCTACTCTTTGGCACCAGTCGTGGTATGCTTTATTTTGAACCGGAACATATCAAGAAAAGCAATTATGTTCCATCCATTGTTTTCGGAACGTTGAAAATATCCAATCAGGAGGTGATTCCGGGTGTATCAGGCAGTTTGTTGCGATAGTCTCTTGATAATACAGAACACCTGGTACTTTCGCACAAGGAGAATATTGTAACTTTGTCCTTTGCAGCCTTGGATATGATTTATCCTGAAAATATCCGTTATGCTTATCGTTTGCATGGATTTGATAAGGAATGGAATTATGTGGATAAACAACGTACCGCTACATACACCAATCTGCCGAAAGGGGATTATGTATTTCAGGTTAAATCGACCAATAGTGATGGGGTTTGGGTAGAGAATGAGCGCAGTTTGAGAATCACCATTCAGCCTTCGTTTTGGGAAACGGCTTGGGCTATGGCAATTTATATTCTTGCTTTTCTGTTGATTCTGTTTTCAGGAGTATATATATTGTTTACCATTTATCGTCTGAAACATGAAGTGTCTGTGGAACAGCAGGTTTCTGATATAAAGCTTCGCTTTTTTACAAATATTTCTCACGAACTTCGCACTCCGCTGACATTGATTGCAGGTCCAGTGGAATATGTTCTGAAAAACAAGACTTTGCCGGATGATGTACGTGAGCAATTGCATGTAGTAGAACGTAATACCGACCGTATGCTTCGCTTGGTGAACCAAATTCTTGATTTCCGCAAAATACAGAAAAATAAGATGAAGTTGCGTATAGAGCAGATAGATATTGTTCCTTTTGTACACCATATCATGGATAATTTTGAATCGCTGGCCGAAGAGCATCATATTGATTTTGTATTCGAAAGTGAAATGCCTTCCTTGAAACTGTGGGTAGATGCGGATAAGTTGGAAAAGATTGTCTTCAATCTGCTTTCCAATGCTTTCAAGTATACTCCACAGGGTAAGATGATTACGCTTTTCATTCATGAAAATGAACATAATGTGGCGATTGGTGTGCAGGATCAAGGTATAGGAATTTCTGAAAGCAAGAAAGCTTCCCTTTTTGTCCGTTTTGAAAATCTGTTGGACAAGAATTTGTTTAATCAGCAAAGTTCTGGTATCGGTCTTTCTTTGGTTAAGGAATTGGTGGAACTGCACAAAGCGACTATCCGTGTGGATAGTAAAGAGGGGGAGGGCAGTTGTTTCACGGTTGAGTTTTTGAAAGGCAAGGAGCACTATACGGAGAATGTAGAGTTCATTCTCTCTGATTCTGTCGAAATGAAGCCGGAAGAGGTGGAAGAATCTGTTCAGGGACATGAAGAGAAGAGGAATGAAAGCAAAACGATGTTGCTGGTTGAAGATAATTTGGAACTTCGTTTCTTTTTGCGTAGTATCTTTATCTCAAATTTCAATGTCATAGAGGCTGTCAATGGGGCTGAAGGTTTGGATAAGGCTTTGAAGTTTGTTCCGGATATTATTATTAGTGATATCATGATGCCGGAAAAGGATGGTATTACCATGACAGAAGATTTGCGTGCTAATATGGCGACCAGTCACATTCCAGTCGTTTTACTGACGGCTAAGACGGATATGGACAGTAAGTTGGAAGGTATGGAACTGGGAGTTGAGGATTATATAACGAAGCCGTTCAGTGCTACTTACCTGAAGGCCAGGGTGGAGAATATTCTGACACAACGTGTCAAGTTGCAACAGTTGTATTGTGCGAATCTGATGAATATTCAGCCTGTTGCGGAGGAAGAACAGCAAACACAGCCTGAGATGTCTTCCCATGACCGTAAGTTTATGGAGAAACTGACGGAATTAATGGAGAAGAATATGGATAATGGCGATTTGATAGTGGATGATTTGGTACAGGAGCTTGCGGTGAGCCGTTCTGTCTTTTTCAAGAAACTGAAGACCCTGACAGGACTTGCCCCCATTGAGTTTATTAAAGAGATGCGTGTGAAACGTGCCGCACAATTGATAGAGAGTGGTGATTATAATATGACGCAGATTGCTTATATGGTAGGTATTAATGATCCTCGTTATTTCAGCAAATGTTTTAAACAACGTTTTGGTATGACACCTACCGAATATAAAGAGAATGCGAAAAATAAGCGATAACTTTTGCTGCTGTTGGTTCGTTTTTGCAGCGTTTGTTTTTTTGATTTCTTGAACGGTATGTTTAAATGTAGGGTGTTTCTTTTGTTATGTGAGTGAGTTGCTCATGTTATTTTATTATTTTTCCGGATATGCAATGGGGTTTTTTCTGAATTTTTAGTCTTTTACATAGATAATGAACTAAAAAGAAGAAAAAGATGAAAAAAGTAATTTTATTTATGGCAGGTATTTTGGCGAGTATGATGTTGAACGCTCAGTCTCGTTGGAGTGTTACGCCGGAAGCCGGCTTGGTAGTGAATAAGGAAAATGAAGGGACATCAGTTACATTAGGTTTTAAAGCCGGTGCCGGTGTGTTGTATCAGTTAAAGGAAGGGGTGGGAAAGAAGCCTTCTTTTGGCTTGAAGTCCGGGGTTTATATCTTAATGCAGAAAGGTGGGTATCATCCTATGAGCTGGGGAAACATATCAACAGGGGGAGGATTTAGCATGGATTATGAAAAAACGAATGTTGAGTCCACGCGTTATTATTTGCAATTGCCTGTTATGGCTCATTGGGGTTTTAAACTTTGTGATGATGTGCGTCTTAAATTAGCAGTAGGACCTTATGTAGCTGTAGGAATTGGTGGACGTACTAATGCTTATGTTTCTTCCTCAAAATATAATATAGATGAAGAAACAGGTGTTGGACAGTACGAATACCGGAATGATTATTACCGGTTTGGCACATTTAAAGGAAAAACAGTAAATGAGGAATTTGGTTTTGAGGCGTCCCCTCGTTTGGATTGGGGAGGAACGGCTTCTGTCGGGATTGCTGTTAAACGGATTTCATTTACTATCGGGTATGATTTGGCTTGGGGAAAATATAATAAGGAACAGAATGATTTAAGGATACGGAATCATATGGTTAGCTTTACTTCAGGGTATAGTTTCTGATAAGAAAAGGATAAATGAAACAAACATACACAAAATTCTTTGTTTAAGATTGTTAAATGAAGAATTTTGTGTATGTTTGTTTTTTATAAACACGATAAAAGTTCAATCTATGAGGAAAATGCTATTCATTACCCTTTTAATGGGCGGTCTGTGTACGACAGTTTCTGTTGCAAAAGCGCAGGAACGCTTGCCGGAATATCTGCAGGCAGAGAAATACACACAAGAAAAATTGAACACCATGTTGTTTTCTACTGTGGTGGATCCGCATTGGTTCCAGAAAGGGAATAATTTCTGGTTCGAGTACAAAACAAGTGAAGGAACCTTTTGGTATGTGGTTGATCCGGCTGCCCGGACAAAGAAGCTTTTGTTTGATAGGGATGAATTAGCTTCCCAGCTTACCGAAATTGTAAAAGATCCCTTTGAGGCACGCCATTTGCCAATCACAAATCTGAAAGCGGAAGAAGATGGGCGTACCTTTACTTTTGAAGTAAAGTCTACAAAAGATGCGACACCAAAGAAAGATGGCAAGGATAAGAAGGACAAGAAGAATGAGAAGGAAATCTTTTATTTTTCTTATGACTATCCTACCCGTAAATTGACCCATCTGAAAGATAAAGAAGACGACCTGAAGAAAATCTATTGGGGATCGGTCTCTCCTGATGGTAAAACGGTGATTTATGCCAAGGATTTGAATTTGTATCGCATGAGTCGTGAAGATTATGAAAAGGCGAAAAAAAATGAAAAGGATAGTACGATCGTGGAAATCCAGCTTACTACAGATGGCATGAAGGATTTTGGCTATGGTATTCCCTATAGTATGTTGAATACAGATACTTTATGTAATGGCAAGCGTCGTCGTGTAGGTGGAGTGTGGTCTCCGGATTCACGTTATTTTGCTATGACAGTTTCTGACGATCGCGCTGTGAAAGAGTTATGGGTAATAAATTCGATGGCCCGTCCACGTCCCACATTGGAAACTTATAAATACCAGATGCCGGGAGAAAAGGAAGCTCCCATAGAACACCTGTACTTGTTTGACTTGGTTGATAATAAACGTAAGGAAATTAAAGTAGCAGCTTATAAAGATCAAAGCATTGGCCTGGAATACAAACCAATGATGCAAAAACAGCGTGATATGGAAGATCAGGCTGCCGTTTGGCAGGGTGATAACAACCGTTTCTTCCTGACCCGCAGCAGCCGTGATTTACATCGGATTGATGTTTGTTCCTATACGATAGGACAGGATTCTGTTGTACCAGTAATAAAGGAACGGATGAATACCTATCAGGAAACTCGTCCTTTAAGAGTCTTGAATGGTGGAAAGGAAATTATTCAATGGAGTGAGCGTGATGGTTGGGCACACCTTTATTTATATGATGATCAGGGTAATTTGAAAAATCGTATCACAAAAGGTCCCTGGCACGTGGAGGAAATCTTGAAAGTAGATGACAAGGCACGTGTGATTTATTTTACTGCCAATGGAATGAATGCGAAAGAACATCCTTATTATGAACATTTGTATCGTGTGAATCTGGATGGCAGCGGTTTGAAATTACTGACCAAAGGGGATTATTTCCATCGTGTGGAAGTGGATGATGATGCTCGTTTTGTGGTGGATAACTATTCGCGTGTAAATACGGTGCCCTGCGCCATCCTGCTGGATACTAATGGCAATAAGGTAATGGATATTCAGGAGAGTGATTTTTCACAGCTTTTTGCTGCCGGTTATAAATTTCCGGAAATATTTAAGGTAAAGGCGGCTGATGGCGTGACAGATCTGTATGGTGTGATGTATAAACCTTTTAATTTTGACTCAACTAAGGTTTATCCTATTGTGGATTATGTTTATCCTGGGCCACAGGTGGAAGGTGTTTATTATCCGTTTACCCGTATGAGCCCCCGTACCGACCGTTTGGCACAGGCCGGATTTATTGTTATTTCTGTGGGACAACGCGGCGGGCATCCTAGCCGCTCTAAATGGTATCATAATTATGGATATGGAAATATGCGTGATTATCCGCTGGCCGATCATAAATATGCTATCGAGCAATTGGCGCAGCGTCATCATTTTATAGATATAGATAAGGTTGGTATTCATGGACATTCGGGAGGTGGATTTATGAGTACGGCGGCTATGTGCCAATACCCGGATTTCTTCAAAGTGGCTGTTTCTTGTGCCGGAAATCATGATAACAATATCTATAACCGTTGGTGGAGTGAAACGCATCACGGCGTAAAAGAGGTGGTGAGTGAGAAAGGGGATACAACTTTCGTTTATAAGATTGCTACTAATCCTGAAATAGCGAAGCAATTGAAAGGAAATTTGTTATTGATTCATGGTGATATTGATAATAATGTGCATCCGGGCAATACCTTACGGGTAGTTGACGCCTTGATTCGTGCCGGGAAGCGTTTTGATATGCTGATTCTTCCTCAACAGCGTCATGGATTCGGTGATATGAATGAATATTTCTATTGGAAACTGGTTGATTACTTTTCCGAACATCTGAAAGGGAAAAGTGAAAAATCGGTAGATATACCGAAACGGTAGATTTAGGATCATTGCCGGACGAATATGAAAGGAGCACAGAGGTTCGTGTCATTAAGATACCTTTGTGCTCCTTCTTGTTTTTATATTATAGCAGACTGTTGATATAAGCCTTCATGTCCGGTGTAGCGGATTTTGCTTCCAGATACAGTTTATACTGCGCTTTGGTGCGTACCAGATTATGGTCTTTATACCGGGTTTGATAATACGTGTCTCCGTTTATATAATCTGCTAAAAAGCGTACAGCTTGCATATAGGGGAACAGGGTGGCAGCGTAAGGTAGCATTTCTATTTCGAGAGGAGTCAGGAAAGTCCGGGCCGATTCAATATAACCTTTGGTAAATGCTTTGAAGATTTCCATGTTGAACTTCACCTTATTTAAATCAGCCTCATCCTCCTTGCCGGTATTGGCTGCCGAACGGAGGAAATCACCGAAATCGGAGAAAATGAAACTGGGCATTACCGTGTCCAGGTCAATGACACACAACACTTTTCCGTTTTCATCAAATAACATGTTGCTTACTTTTGTGTCACAGTGGCAGATGCGTTTGGGCAATTTGCCTTCACGGTAAAAACGTTCAGCGCTGCACATCGTATCAGCATCTTTTTCTATTGCGTCCACTATGTCCTGTACTTCTGCCAAACGGCCGGATATGTTGGCGGATACGGCTTCACGTAATTGTTTTAAGCGGAATTCCATATTGTGGAAATCGGGGATGATTTCTCCGAGTTGTTCGGGTACATCAGCCAGCATGGCCTGGAATTCACCAAACTTCAGTCCTGCCAGATAGGAAGATTCCGGTGTAACTGTTTCCAATGTTTGTGAACGCGGAATAAATATTGAAATTCGCCAATAACCTTCTCCATCATAGAAATAGGTCTTGCCATTGGTGGAAGGTAGAAAATGGAGTACCTTACGTTCAATGTCCTCTTCGTGTCTGGCTTCCAGCTTTTGGCGGATGTGTCTGGTCACTACTTCTATATTGTGTTGCAGCATTTCAATATTGGTAAATATTAAATGGTTGATTCGTTGCAATACATAGTCAGGCTCTTCAGGAGATACCGATTTTACCAGATAAGTCTGATTGATGAGGCCGGATGTCAAAGCTTTGATTTCTTTCACTTCACCCACTTTGGGGAACTGTTTGATAATTTTTTTGAGGTTTTCCATTGGTTTGTTTGAATAATGTCTATATATACGAAACAAAGATAACTTCTTTCCTTCAATTGGAGGAAAGAAGTTATCTTAAAAAACATATAATAGGAATATAAATCTTTTTATTTTTTCAAATCAGTCTGGAACATACGGTCGGCGCGTAACAGATGACGCCAGTAGGAAACCAATTCTTGTGATTCCTGCAATACATTGAGGTACACCATGGAAGCTTTTACATTGACATCCCGTTCTTGTATGCGGTCCATCTGTTCTTTGCGCAAGGTAGAGATCTTGCCTTTCAGAAGGGCGCCTTCACGTAGCAAGGCATCAGTCTGATCGTAGGCCTTGTTGGCAAGTACTTCAGTAGCCTTGGTCATTAATGCGGTCATCTCATCGCGGATAGGGATGAACTCGTTAGTGGCACGTTCCGATAATGGGGTGAACTTATTGTCCACATGTTCTTTACAAGGATCGCAGATACGTTTCAGACAGTAAAGCATTTGTTCACAACTGTTGCTTCCCAAGTGGAACCAAGTGTTTTTCTCGATAGCAGTAAAGTTGTCTATACGGCGCAGACCTAGTATTTCTTTACGGCGTATCTTTTTTAACATTTCTTTCTGATTGTCGGTATTGTTCACGGCCTTGCGCAGAGCTTTCAGATTTTCGTTGATGAAACCGTCGGTTATCTGCCGGTAGGTTTCATTGGTGAATGCCATTTCGGCTACCAATGTGTTATTTACATGCTGGCGGAGTAATCTCCAACGCTCTTCTTTGTCTTTACTGGCAATAAGGCGGGAGAATATGTCGTCTTTGCCTTTATCCTTCTGTTTCTTGCTGTAGTGTATGTTGCTGCGAACCAATAAGAAGATGGCAAGTGCAATAAGGGCCAACATGGCGAATGTGCCTCCATAATACATGATGAGCGTAACCACAAAACAGATAGTGAAAGCGGCTCCGGCAGTGATGAACCATCCACCGATAACAGAAAGCACACCGGTGATACGGTATACGGCACTGTCACGGCTCCAGGCACGGTCGGCTAATGAACTACCCATAGCTACCATGAAAGTTACGTAAGTGGTAGAAAGAGGGAGTTTCAAAGAGGTTCCCAAAGCTATGAGCAGACCGGCCAGTACCAAATTGACAGAAGCGCGTATCAAATCAAATGCTGCCCCGTTCTCCATAATCATCACATCTTTGTTAAAACGGCTGTCGGCCCATCGTTTCAGATTGTCGGGCAATATTTTGGCTATACTTTCCGAAGCGCTCATGGTAGAACGGACAATACTGCGTGCTACAGCGGAAGAACCAAACATTTCGTCACCTTCATCCTGACGCGAGAGATCTACCGAAGTCTTCACTACATTTTGCGCTTTTTTTGAAGTAATCAGCGCATATACCATAATGACGCCTGCTAAAAATAAAAAAAGAAATGGGGTTTTAGCCGGACCATTCAGTGAGTTCATCAAGTATCCCATTGGTTCACCGTTTCCATTAGCCATGAAGTCTGTATAAGCTGAGAAGCCTGCCAAGGGCACACCGATGAAGTTTACTAAGTCATTGCCTGCAAAAGCCATAGCTAAGGCAAAAGTACCTAACATTACCACCACCTTGAATACATTTATCTTGCACCAATGCAGTATTTGCATCAGAATGGTGAAGAACACAAAACTGCAACTTACTAACATCAAGGTGTTTTCCTGAATCCAATGTTTGTTTTCGGTGGTCATGAAGGCGGAATCTTTCAGACCTTTTATCAACATGAAGTAGATAATGGCCGTAACAGCAATACCGCCGAACAGTCCGATAGTGTATTTCAGTTTCTTTGTATAATTAAATGTGAAGAGAAGACGGGAGAGATATTGTACTAATGTGCCGAAGAAGAAAGCTACTGCTACTGAGAGGAAGATACCTAAAATGACGGACAATGCCTTTTCCGTATTCAGCAGATCAGCAAATCCTAGCATTCCGGTTTCGTCTCCTGCTATTTTGATAAGAGCTAGAACGAAAGTACCTCCCAATAGTTCGAATACCATGGATACGGTAGTGGAGGTAGGCATTCCTAAGGAATTGAAAATATCCAATAGGACTACGTCTGTTACCATAACTGCTAGAAAGATACACATTAACTCCTGAAAATAAAATTGTTCAGGCCTGAAAATACCGTGCCGTGCGATTTCCATCATACCGTTGCTCAGTGTGGCGCCGATGAAGATACCGAAAGCGGCAATGGCGATGATGGTCTTGAATGACGCGGCTTTAGCACCGATGGCGGAATTCATAAAGTTCACTGCGTCGTTGCTGACGCCTACTACCAAATCGAATATGGCTAGCAGAAAAAGGAATACGACGATTCCCAAAAACATTGTTTCCATATAATTTTGTCTCTCTATTTTATTGGGCGCAAAGGTACGGGAGGTATATTATGATAAAATGTCATATATGTTACATTTGTGTTACAGGCGTTTTTTTGTTCGCCACGGATTGCACGGATTCACACAACTTGATTTTTAATTTATTATTATCCTGTCTCTTATACACATCTGACGCTGCC
>ENA-OXQJ01000227-OXQJ01000227.1-human-gut-metagenome-genome-assembly--contig:-NODE-227-length-11806-cov-4.3158_pt1 | contig 11806 bp, 6 predicted proteins | sample MGYA00249581_ERZ652561 | MGnify/ENA primary metagenome ERZ652561 (study PRJEB26925, sample SAMN05826697) | human gut metagenome | biome: ENVO:2100002; feature: ENVO:00000062; material: ENVO:00002003...
ATTCGACATACTGAACCCTACGGTTTACCAAGCAAAATGGGACGCTGTAGCCAAAGAGATCAATAAGATTCTGGGCATGGAAGGTTTCGGAACTTATGTTCCTGTTACGGCTTCCTCCATTGCCGATGTTCAGACGGAAAGTTCCGATTATGCTTTCCGCAGATATTTTAATAATAACCTGTTGGAAGGCCTTCATTTCCCGCCGTTCTACTACGGAAGTGCCCGTGCCACTCCTTCTCATAATCTGGTAAAGGCTTTTTATGCGAAGAATGGTTATCCGGCAACCGATGTTCGTTCCGGTGTCGATCTGTCTGATCCTGATTTCGATCTGACGCAGCTTTATGCCGTACTGGATAATCGCTTTGCGCTGAATGTCTACTATCATAGTGCTACATTTGGCGATTCCGGTCAGCCGTTGGATATGTCCGAGGGTGGAAAAGATTCTCCTTCGTTTAGTGAGAATGCTACACGTACGGGTTATTATCTGGCTAAATTCGTTTCCAAGAAATCGGCTATGCTGAATCCGATTCAGACGTTAAACTCGGTTCATTACAATCCTTTGTTACGGAAATCGGAAGTTCTTCTTAACTTTGCCGAAGCTGCCAATGAGGCTTGGGGCAACCCGACGGTGAAAGCCGAAGGATGCCTGTATTCTGCATACGAAATATTGAAAACAATCCGTTCGCAAGCCGGGGGTATCAATTTTGATCTTTATCTGGATGAAATGGCTCAAAGTAAGGACTCGTTCAGAAAGTTGATTCAGAACGAACGTCGCTTGGAATTTACTTTCGAGAATCATCGTTATTTTGATATGCGTCGTTGGGTATTACCGTTGAACGAAGAGGTGGAGGGTGTTGCCGTTACCCGCAATGAAGATGGCACATTCAGCTTCAAAGTACAGAAAGTGGAACAACGGAAATATGAAGTGAAAAACTATTTCATGCCATTACCGTATGCAGAGCTGGAAAAGAATAAGAATCTAATGAATAATCAGGGTTGGGAATAACGTGCTGTTGATATAAATACTTATTTACAATGAAAAGACTAAATATATTATGGATAGGGCTGATAAGCGTTCTGATGACTGCTTGTTATGACGATTATGAAAAGGACTACGATGAGAGTTCTGTGTACTTTGCTTCGCAAAAACCTTTGCGGACACTGGTAGCCGATACAGATATGTCGATAAAGGTGGGAGTGGCTATTGGCGGTAAAAGAGAGGTGCATACCGATGATTGGGCTACGTTCGAGATTGATCCGTCTTTACTGGAGGGTACGGGCTTGACACTGATGCCGGAAAACTATTATCAGTTGGCTAATCCGAACAAGATGACAATTAGCAATCCGAATCTGGCAATAGCAGATGTGAAAGTGACTTTCTCCGATGCTTTCTATAATGACGATGCCGCTTTGGATAAGCATTATGCCATCCCTTTCCGGCTGGTCGATCATAATCAGGATGAAGTAAGTACCGACGTGAACGGTCAGTTGAAGGATTACAGCATTGTAGTTGTCAAGTTCGTCAGCCAGTATCATGGGACATACTTTGTGAAAGGGAAAGTTACTAACTTATCCACCCAGCAGGTGACTGAATACAATAACAAGGATTTGAGTCAGAATATGACCCGCGACTTTGTTTCGTTAGGTAGAAACAAATTACGCAGACCGGGTTTCGGAAACACATTGGAAAATAATGAGTCGGTAAATCTGACAGTCAATCCGGACGGAAGCGTTACTATCGAAGCCGGAGGAAGTGTTGCTATCATAGATGCGTCCGCCTCATTAGATCCTGCAGCCGAATCGTTGGAATTTGTAGGAAAGCAGCCAAAGTTTACGCTTTCTTATAAGTACACGAAAGGTGGCGTCACTTATCAGGTTGACGAGGAACTGATTCGTCGTCAGAATCCGGAAGCTGATTTACGCTTCCAGGAATGGTAGAATAGGTATTAGTCGATTATAGGTGTCTATCTGTCGCCGGTAATTAGCTGAATCAACGATGTTGCAGGCTGATTACCGGTGATGTTTTTTAGACATTCTGTTAGGTTTATATCGCTTAAATTAGCTTACGATCTACTTTAGAATAGATTTTCCTTTTTCTGTTATCATCCAATAACCTATCTTTTTCGAGCCTTTTCGAATAATGCAGCCATTCACTTTTAAGTTGCGAAATGCTCTCTTGATCGTAGCACTGGAAACAGATAAAGATATGTCTAGATTATCATATGTTTACTTATTATCTTTTACGATCAATTTTAATATGTCTTTTTCTAATGATGATAGTTTTAAAGGGTCATTTAAAGGGTCATTTAAAGGGTCATCATTCTTGGATTTCAATACTTCTATCACGCGATCGGTCATCTGAATGATATTTCCATCCACTACATCTTGAAACATCAGGTCGGCTTCATCACGACCAAACCTCCCAATACGAAATTGCACACTGGTGAAAAACTTTGCAGGATTTTTGCCGAATAGAAGTAAAGCAGCATTGCGCAACTTACCTTCCCCACCGATAAGATTCAGATTAGAGAGTACTTTTTCCGTAGTTTCATTCAATGAATCTACAGGCATACGTCCGGCATCGACGGCTTTACGCAAAAAGAAATCAATAGCTTGGCGGTCGATGTCATCCAATGTAGCTCTTTCGTTTTCAATATCATCCCACGAATGCCCCATTTTGCGAAGCAAAAACTGTTGCAAGGCTGCACCTTTCAACTCCTGTTTGGTAGAACCGCTACGATAATGATATATACCGTGATAAGCGATAGGCAAATTACACGGTTGCACGGCAATCTCGATGTAGTCTTTATCCTCTTTATGCAAAAGATTTACATCAGCTACAATGTCCAGGTAGTTAACAATCTTATTAGGAATGTCTTCCATCAGTCGTTTGGTGTCTGCTACACCAACCACTTGTTGGTTATCGTCTATACCGATATAGATACGTCCACCTTGTGCATTTGCAAAACCACAAATCCACTTTAGATATTCGTCTCTCCACGATTCCTTATATTCAATATTCTGACTTTCACTCATAATTACTACAAAGTTACGTATTCTTTTTCAAACTTTGTAGAGTATAAGGAGATTTACAAGTGCCAGTTCCGGCGAATTACTTCAATTGCTTGAGAAACTCTGTCGGAGTGATATTAAATTCCTTTTTGAAACATTTTGTAAAGTAATTCGGGTCTGATATACCGACAGCGAATGAGGCTTCGGAAACATTCATGCCGTTCAGTAAATGGGTTTTGGCTTCCTTCATCTTGATGGTCCGTATAAACTGTGTGATGGAGCATCCCGTGAGTGATTTCAGTTTCATGTGCAGCAGACTACGGCTGATGCGGAGATGGGCTGTGATTTCAGTTACTCCAAAATCTTCCTTGGTGAGGTTCGCCATAATCAGTTCTACCAGTTCTTTCATAAATACCTCATCCCGTGGATTGTTGGTGATTTGCTTGATGTTCAGTTCTTCCGCCTGTTTGAAGTGCTCGATATTCTGTTTCCGGCTCTTTTGGATATTCTGTACCAGCAACTCCAGGTTCTTGGCGTTGAAAGGTTTAGTGATATAGGCGTCCGCTCCCCGCAGATAGCCTTCTGTATGGTCGTTCTCATCTGTTTTGGCAGTCAGGAGGATAACGGGGATATGGCTGGTCGTTACATCTTGCTTGACGCGTTCCGTGAATTCCAGTCCGTCCATCACCGGCATCATTAAGTCCGATATAATCAGATTCGGCAGTTGTCTGGCTATCTTCTTGCAGGCTTCCGCTCCGTTGTAGGCACGTATGATGTCATATTTCTCACCGAATATACTGGCGAGGTAATCATTCATCTCTTTATTATCCTCCACAATCATGATAGATTCTCTGCCGGAGTCTTTCTCTTTGTTGGTCAGCTTTTCGGGGATGAGTTCGATTGTCTCTTTGATTCGCTGGTTGTATTTTTGTATTTCTTCTGTCGTGATGTTTTCGGAAGAGCGTTCGTCGGGTGCGTAGGCATCCTCCGATACGTTCAGGGTGACGATAAAGTCCGAACCTTTGTTGACCTCGCTCTCTACCCGTATTTCTCCTTTATGCATGTGGATGAGCGAACGGGTGAGCGAAAGTCCCAAGCCGAATCCCTCGCGGTGGTCGCGTTTTTCGACCTGGTAGTAGCTCTCGAATATTTGTTCCTGAACGTCTTTGGGAATTCCTCTGCCGCTGTCCTTGACGGAGATTTGAACCATGGTTTCTTTCTCCTCTTTAATCAGTTTGGCACTCAATCTGACGTATCCGCCGGGTTGTGTGTATTTAAATGCGTTCGAGAGCAAATTATAAAGAATCCGTTCCAGTTTGGAAGGCGAGAACCAGACTTCCTCTTTGGTATCTTCCAGACTGACGATAAAGTCGATTTCCCGTTCTCCGGCTACGATGTCGAAGATATGGGAGAGTTCCTCCAGAAAGTGCATGATATCTCCTTTACGGACGCTGATATGCATCTGTTTCATTTCGATTTTACTGAATGTCAATAGTTCGTTAATCAGATAATTCATCCGGTTGGCGTTGCGGTAGATAACTTCCAGTTTCTCCTTGTCGTTGTTACTAATCTGCGGCTGCTGGATCAATCGTTGTAGAGGTGATAAAATCAGGGTTAATGGTGTTTTCAGATCATGGGAGATGTATGTGAAGAAATTTATTTTCTGTTGATTCATGTTCTCCATGTTGACACGCTGTTCATGTTCCGTTTTCAGTCGCATGAGCAGGATAATACGCGTTTTGGTATATCGGTAGGCGGCGTAGATGATTAATAAGGAGAGCAATGCATATACAAAATACGCTCCCGGCGATAGCCACCAGGGTGGGAGGATTCTGATGGCAAGGTCCTTTTGTCCCGTTTCGTCCCAGTGAATACCGTCTTTGCTGGCTTTGATCTTTAAAATATACCTTCCTGAAGGCAGGTTTGAAAAGCGTACCTGATGCTGGTTGCCCACAAACTGCCAGTCCTTGTCGATACCTTCCATTTTCATGGCATATTGAGTGTTGTAGGTATATTGATAATTCAGTCCGGAATATTCGAGACGCAGGGATTGGGCCTGGTCGTGTGTCAGGGTAATCTCTGTCAGTTCGGAGATGGAGGAAGGAATGGACGCTTTCTCGTTGTTGGGCGACATATATTCGCTGTTGCTCCATATAGCAGTCAGGGCAATGTTGAAATGAGGATTGACGGAGCGTACCTGTTCCGGATAAAAAGAAATCATGCCGTTGATGGTTCCGAAATACAGCTCTCCGTCGGGCTTCTTACAGGCGGAGGAGTAGTTGAACTGGTTAATCGGCAGTCCGTCGGCTGTGGTATAACGGTCGATATTTTCCATCTGTGGATTGATGCAGCAGAGCCCGCTTCCGGTTCCTACCCAGATGTTGTTCATTTCATCTTCTATGATGCCTTTAATGGCATTCGAGCCCAGCTGCTCTTTGCTGTAAGAAGCGATGATGCTTCCGTTGCGGTCTGATACATAAAGCCCGTTGTTGTCTGTCCCTATCCATATCCGTTGGTGTGAATCGGGGTAGATATAGGTTACATAGAGATCGGTGTGCGGCAAGATAGGGAGTGAGGTAACTTTCAGCGTACGGGTATTTATCTGGAACATACTGCCTTTCCGGGTTCCTGCCCAAAGTATGCTGTCATTGAATTGTACCAGGTTGAAAATACGGAGCGGTGAAATCTTTTCCGGACGGGCATTGGCTTTTTTCTTGTCGATCAGGAATAAGCCTGAAGGCCCTCCGTACCAAACGTGGTCGTTCTTGTCTTCGATGATGCAGAAGCCGGACGAAACCTCTTCCGACAATAGATTATAGTCTACCGTACGGTTTAAATGCGGTATATAGTGAAGAGCTCCTTTCAGGAACAGTCCGAGCCATAGGCTGTTATCTTTGTCGAGCCATAGAGAGTGTATGTTCTTGGCGTAGATTTGCATCTGTTTGTGAAGCCGTTCGGCGCGGGTAATCTCTTTTTTACTGTTCAGGTAATTCAATCCGCCATCCTCCGTAGCGATGTACAATCCGTTGTCCGGCGCATTGATAATCTGGCGGACTGCTTTTCCGCTCAAATGATTGAAACTGCCTCCGTATGGATATATCCGGAACTGGTCGGAGCCGAATATATAATAGTTGACCCCTCCGAAATAGGTTCCCACCCACATGTTGTGGGCCTTATCCTGATAAAGACTGTAAATGGGCGAATCGTTCAGGGCACTTAAATCCCGTTCGGATTGTTCGTAGTGTGCAATCAGTTGGTAGAGTTTGTTGAACACGAAGATGCCATACTCCGTTCCTACCCATATATTCCCGGTATGGTCGGTTGACGCACACCGGAAATCTTTTACTTCCAGATCTTTGGAGAGATTGCACAGAGTATTGCTTTGTATGTGGTAAACGAAGAAATCATTATTGGTATTGAATAAAAGCTGGTTGGACGAGATCAACACGGCATTGTTACATTGCTGTGCAAAAGGCTGGATTAGGGTAGGGAGCGAAACGAACTGTTTCTTCTCCAGACTGTATCGCATCAGTCCTTTGTTGGTGTCAATCCATAGGGTTTTATCTCCGTCTTCTGCAAAATATCTCACATGCGGTTTCTCTTCATTGAGAAGGAAAGGAACGAACAGGCTGTCCTGTTCATTGTAGTGGTAGAGTCCGTTACTACAGGCCGCCAAGAGCATCCCGTCACTGGTGTTCAGGAAACAAACATCATCTTTGGTATTTCCTTTAATCCGGTAACGGGTAAAATCTTCCGTCCGGTAGTCGTAGCTGCAGATACCCTGATCGGTGGAGATCCATAGAACGTTGCGGAGTGAATCGTTATACAGACGGGTGATAAAGTCGTGGCAGAGCGAGGTGCTGTCGGCCTCATTGTGTGCAAACAGGTTAATATTATAACCGTCGAAGCGGCACAAGCCGTTGCGTGTGCCGAACCAGATGAATCCGTGATTGTCTTGGGTAATCGCATTGATAGTATTATGCGGGAGTCCTTCAGCTATGCTTAGTTGTTTGAAGCGTATATTATTATATTGTATCTGTCCTGTCGACAGGCTGGCGTTTAAGAGCACGAGACTAAAGGAGAGGACGATTTTAAGGGCAGTGGTTCTCATGGCTTTACGGATTTAATTTCATGACCAAAGATACGTTTTTTTTTGTTTGGAACAGTCGTAGAATTGTTCAAACGGACAGCACTCATGTTCAGTTTGCTGTCCGGCAGCTGATTTTTATACATGATTGCAGGTATTAAGCATTATTTTTCTGTTTTTCTTGGATAGAAAAGACCACATTTGCAATGTGAAACTCTAAAAACACAATGCTATGAATCATCCGACATTAAAATCCCTTACGTTGGGTATCGGTCTGTTCTTCACATTACCTCTGGTATATGCGAATAGTTCTTTTCCGTCTTCATCCGATGGAACATTGTACATCAATAAATCGAAAACCCGCAAAGTGGCTCCCGTAAAGTACGGTTTCCATTATGAGGAAATAGGAATGATGGGTGAGGGCGCCCTGCACGCCGAACTGATACGTAACCGTTCGTTTGAAGAAGCAACACCGCCTGCCGGATTATCAGTAAAGAACGGGTTGTATGAAAATGTTCCGGCTCCCCGTGTTAAAGAGAAGAAAGTGTTTCAGGCCGATCCGTTGATTGGATGGACGACTTATCCGTTATCTTATGCACCTGTGTTTGTCAGTCGTACGGAAACAGATCCGATGAGTGAGGAAAACAAGTATTCGATGCTGGTGAATGTTACGGAAGATATTGCGAATCACCCGGATGCTCTGATTCTCAACCGTGGATATTATGGAATGAATCTGAAAACAGATACGTCTTATCGCCTTTCCCTGTTTCTGAAAAGCAGGAATTATTCCGCCCCGTTGCGTGTATTTCTAGTTGACGAACTGGGACAGCAGGTGAGCAATGTGATCGAAGTGAATATAGAGAATCGGGACTGGACAAAATATACGGGCGAACTGAAACCGGAAAAGAACGTCCAGCGCGGAATGCTTGCTATTCAGCCTATGTCGAAAGGACAATTTCAGATAGATGTCGTTTCCCTGTTTCCCTCTGATACCTGGAATGAGGGGAAATCCGTATTCCGTAAAGATATTGTTCAAAATCTGAAAGAGTTTGCTCCCTGTTTCATTCGTTTTCCGGGCGGATGCATCGTACACGGAGTCAATGAAGAAACGATGTATCACTGGAAGAAGACGCTCGGACCGATCGAAAACCGTCCGGGACAGTGGAGCAAATGGGCGCCTTATTACCGTACCGACGGAATCGGTTATCATGAGTTTTATGAATTGTGCGAATATGTGGGAGCCGATGCGATGTATGTGATGCCTACGGGTATGATTTGCAGCGGTTGGGTGAAGCAAAGTCCACAGTGGAATTTCAGACACATTGATGTCGATCTGGACGCTTATATCCAGGATGCGTTGGATGCCATCGAGTATGCCATTGGTGATACAACTACGAAATGGGGAGCCGAACGGGCAAAGAACGGTCATCCTGCTCCTTTCCCGCTAAAATATATCGAGATTGGAAATGAAGATTTCGGACCTGTGTATTGGGAACGTTATGAAAAAATCTATCAGGCGTTGTCCGCCAAATACCCCGACTTGGTTTATATAGCCAATAGTGTCATCCGTGTAGTCGGAAGAGAGAATGACGACAAACGGAAAGATATTCCCAATTTTGTCAACCCGAAGAATGTAAAAGTGTTCGATGAGCATTATTATAACTCAATCGAATGGGCTTGCGAACAGCATTATCGTTTTGATAACTACAAACGGGGTGTTGCCGATCTATTTATCGGCGAATTGGGTATTAGCGGAAAATATCCTTATAACCTGCTGGCTACCGGAGCCATCCGTATGTCAATAGAACGCAACGGCGATCTGAATCCTTTGTTTGCCGAACGTCCGGTGATGAGGCATTGGGACTTTCTGGAACACCGTATCTTCCTGCCGATGTTGATTAATGGAGTAGACAGTAGCGTAAAGACTTCCTTCTTCTATCTGGCAAAGATGTTCAGGGATAACACGTTTGACGTGTGTCTGGATGCAGCGATCAAGGATATAGAAGGTTTGCAGAACATCTTTGTTACGATGGGATATGATACGGCCAGCAAACAATATATCCTGAAACTGATAAACCTGCAGGATAAAAAAGTCACTCTACAACCGGAAGTTTCCGGCTTCAAACGTCCCGTCAAGGCACATAAAACAAGCCTGGTACTGGTTCCGGGAAAAGAAAACACCCCGTTTACCCCGAATGAAGTCCAACCGGTAGAGACGGAAGTCGGACTGGACCTGAATCAACCGCTCGAACTGGAGGCCGCTTCCATGGTTGTATACCGTTTTAAATTGAAATGATAAATGGGAATTTAGCAGTTAGGCTGAAAGCCTTACAATTATATATTTATTGGGGTGCCCTGAAAGGGCTTAATTATATAGCGTAGGGCAACGCCCTACGAAAAAAACACACCAGCCACAAGCCCTGAAAGGGCGGAACTGTATACAATTATGCCCTTTCAGGGCGCAAATTCAGATTGTCGTTTTTACGTAGGGCGTTGCCCTACGCTATATAATTAAGCCCTTTCAGGGCACTCCGCAAAATTATCATTTTTCCTTTTCAATCATTATAACAATATCCTTTTTTCTACTTTCCGGTAAAACTTTCAAATCCGTCACTTTTCCGTTTTTGAGAGTGGCTTCTACTGTTGTTTCGCCCGGAGCATGAAGTTTGAAATGTACGTTCCATTCTTTCGGCCATGCCGGGAAAAGGAGTATTTGTTCTCCATTGGTTTGCAATAGCATTTCCTGAAGTCCTATCATGCCGCTACCTCCCCAGTTGTGATCGGGTGTCCAATCATATCCCGGTCCCCAAAATGCGGGGAAACGATGCGGTCCATTCGATAATTTGGCTAAAGATAGTTTCTTTGCTTCTTCGGTCAGGCCTAAACAGGCAGCCCATATATTATCTTGTTTCCATCCGGTATGCGAACAGAACTTGATGGCATCCGGGTCATAAAAGTAGGTATTACGGGCTATATCCAGATCCTCCTTTCCTACTCCATAAATACGCCATGGAAACACTGGATAAAGTTGTGGCGTTTCAACATTATTAATTCGTTCCCAACTTACGGCGGGCGAAATTGTTTGCTTCAAGACCGGAGCAATAGTCGGATTCAACGTATCTTTTATTTCTATGTATCGCAATGGAATCGGAGGTATTGCTTTTAGCATCTCCTCTTTCTCTCCGTATGTTTCTAATACCACTTTCAGGGCGGCGATGGTGCTGCTTGCGTTATTGGTCATCTTATATGTCTCACAAGCAGAGCCTGGGAAAAGAATCAGATGTCCGTTGCCATCCAACGCTTTCCGTCCCCGGCGGGAAGCTAGTTGCCGATAATGTTCGTCGAAGAATGTCAGCGAACTCTCGATCAGAGGTAAATAAGGAGTAATATCGGCATTTGCATAGTTCTTTGTTTCCAATATCATTTGGCAGAATTCAAGAACCGTATCCCATTCATATTCCAGCCAGGCATTATATTCCAATCCTTTGTCGAACCAGTCCGGTCGTTTGAAACCATATTCTGCGGGGTTCGGCAAACCGAAATTTTCTATCTGCTCGCTAAAGCAGGCTCCATCATGTTGCCAATATACACGGCTTCGCAGTTCTGCATTTTTCAACATGCGGTTATAAAAATCAAACTGGGAAGGCATCATATCAAAGTCTCCGCTTTTCAGCATCGGCCAGTATACTAAACGTTGATTCTGTGCAGTCATTGTACCACCTCCCCATTTCCGGTAGTCGGGAGTAAAAGATTGTTTTTCATCGACATGGCAAGGATCAAAGGTGAAGAGTCCGCCATTGAATTTAGTCGGTACGCTGCCATAAGCATTACATCCTAGCATATAGCGGAAAAGGGTGTAGTTTCTAGTTATTTCTTTTGCTTCCCCTTCTGCTTCGATAAAACTGCGTTGCCAAAAGGAATTCCACCACGAACGTGTCTGTTTTTTATCCTGTATGATAGTTTTCGATGAAACTTTGCCTTTGGGGACTATTCTTTGTAAAGCAGTTTGTAGTCCCTGCTCCCATTCTTCTATTGTTTCTGTCTGGTCTGTATGTAACACAATACAGATATGTTCTTTCCGGGCTGCTTTGGAAGAACGAAACTTCCAGGCACGATAGTCTGTGCCGGCATATACATCATCCGCAGTGCCTGCAAATTCTAAGTTTTTGCCAAAAAGAGTTCCTCCGAAAGTCAAGTTTTTCAAAGGATTCATCATTTGAGATTTGACTTCGTTCATTCCTTGTTGAGCTACAACTACATCAAAAACGGTCTGTTCGGGATTGCGATGATAAAACAGAAGTTGGTTCCTCTTTATTGAAGTCCTATTTGTTTCAGCCTTTCCTGTTGAATCAGTAATTTTGTCTAAAGAAATAAAGTCGGCCTCCGTCACAGTACCTTTCGGGGGAGCCCATTTGTAGGAACACTGTTGCCCCTCTCCTTTTCTGACAGGTCGTTCCTGATAGCGCCAATTTTCATAAAAGACTTCAGTCTGCAACGGTTGTGCATTTGTTACCTCTACATGTATAATCGGATGAAAAACATCTACCCAAAATTGTATCTGTGTGTTTCCTGCCGTGATTTCTACATATCCGTCTTTCAGCTTCAACTCCTGACGAAAATCTTTAGCGTCTTTGAAAGGATTGGGTGATAGGCGGAGACGTACACGCCCTTGCTTTAACTGGCAGTTGTTTTCGTCGAATGTACCGC
>ENA-OXQJ01000239-OXQJ01000239.1-human-gut-metagenome-genome-assembly--contig:-NODE-239-length-11370-cov-6.24392_pt1 | contig 11370 bp, 9 predicted proteins | sample MGYA00249581_ERZ652561 | MGnify/ENA primary metagenome ERZ652561 (study PRJEB26925, sample SAMN05826697) | human gut metagenome | biome: ENVO:2100002; feature: ENVO:00000062; material: ENVO:00002003...
CCCCGGAGTACGCTACTGGCTGCTGGAAAGCTACATGGGCGGATTCATCGGCATGTACGGTACGGCCGGCACCTACAGCGTGGGGAACCTGTTCGGCAACAAGTACCGCTACGAGGGGGAAGGCTACGGAGTAGGTTTAAGTATCGGGAAGGCCTACCAGATAGGCAGGCGCTGGAACCTTGAATGGGAAGCCGGTGCGGGTGCCGTATGGCTGGCTTATGACAAATATCTGTGCAAACGCTGCGGGGACCTTGTCGGACAGGAGTACGGCTGGCATTTTCTTCCGACCCGTGCAGCTCTCAATGTCGTGTATCTTTTTTAAGCGGGAAGGATGAGGACTACAAGACGTATCATACCGTTTGCACTGCTCTCGGGCCTGCTCCTTTCCTGCGGATCGGAGCACCGTCTGGCACGCGTGCGCATCTCGCAGCCCGGGGTGAGGGAGGCGACAACGGATACGGCCTGCAAGGTGCCGGAACAGATAGCATGGACAGACGACAAGGGTGAGCGGCATATCGTCACGCGGGCCGAGAAAGACAGCGTGACCGGTGAGGAGATCACTTCCGTGGAACTGTCCGAAATCACCGTAATGGCCAGAAGCAAGCAGGTGGCTGAACGCAACGGGAAGATAAACCTGGATTTTGTCGTGACGGTTCCGGGAGAATTGGTCAGCAACAAGTGGCAACTCCAGCTGGCCCCGGTGGCCTACAAGCCTTCGGATACGTTATATCTGGACAGGATCTTCCTTTCAGGGGCTGACTTTGCCAAGATGCAGAAAAGAGGCTATATGCGCTACCAGGCGTTCATCAACTCCATCATACCCGACAGACTGTAACTGCAGAAACTGTTCGACGGGAAAGGCTACAGGAAGGCGCTGGCCGAACTGGAAGAGGAATACTTCCAGGCCTGGAAGTACGAGGTGCTGCAGAAAGAACGCTGGATTGACTGGTCGGACAAGGCCAATGCCCGGTTTGCCCTGTTCAACTGGCGTGTCGAGCAGAACCGGAGAGCCATCGCCGGCTACAATTCAATCCTGGAGCATCTTCCCGCCTACTGGATGACCAGGGAGCTTGAAGGGAAATATATCCCTTCCAGATGGAGGATGTTTGCCGAAGGCGGATATAAGATCCGTACCCGAAGCATCTCCCCTGAAGATTCCGCCGCCATCACGAGGCGTTTCACCGATTACGGCAAGATGGCGGAGAACCAGAAGAGAAAGGAACAGGCCGGTGCCATGTATGACAAATATGTGCGTTTTCCGTATGAGCCGGCCCGTCTGGATACGGTCATCCGGGAAGGGAACAAGTTCGTCTATTACTACAAGCAGGAGCTCCCGGCCACGGAAAACACGAAAAGGATAGATCTGACGCTTGACGGACTGATCCTTTCCAAGGACGAGACACGTACCCCGCTTCCGCCATCGGACACGATCACCTATTTCATCTCGAGCATGGTGCAGTTCCTTGACCGGACTCCCCGCTATAAAAAGAAGATTGTCACCCGCAAGGACGAGGTAAGCCTGCGCGCATACGTGGCCTATAAGACAGGCAGTACCGAGTTCCGGGAGGAAACCGGAAACAACAGGTCGGAAATCGACAAGGTGTTCAAGGCGATACGGAGCATAAACTATACAGGAGAGTTCCTCATAGACAGCGTGCTGATGACCGCGACCTCATCTCCGGAGGGTGATGCGGGGATGAATCTGTTCCTGTCCAGGGGACGTGCGACGGAACTGAAAAAGTACCTTGCAAGACGTACGGAGGATGCGGAAGGCGTTGACACCATCTTCCGCCCTGCATGGCGGGGGGAAGACTGGGAAAGGCTGCGCGGACTTGTCGCAAAAGACGACACCCTGAGACACCGGCCGGAACTGCTCCGGATCATGGAGGAAACAAGGAATCCGGACATCCGTGAGCACGCCCTGAGAAAATATCCGGAGGATTACAGGAGAATCCGGGAAAAGCATTATCCTCTCCTGCGCGGAGTGGAATTCCTGTTCCATCTCCACCGGCGGGACATGATTCAGGACACGGTTGTGATGCCGGTCATCGACAGCACCTATATGGCTGCCGTGCGGATGATAGAGGACAGGAGGTACAAACAGGCTCTTGCCCTGCTGGACGAGCACTACCCGGCAGACTATAATACCGCTGTCTGCCTCATGTCGCTCGGCTATGACGCCCGTGCGCTTGAGATCATGCGGGAACAGCGGGACACATCAGACCGGAACTACCTGCTCGCCATCCTGTACAGCCGCCTGGGGCGCAAGGAGGATGCCGTCAAGTCATATGTCAGGTCATGCGACCAGGATGCCGGCAAGATATGGCGCGGACGGCCGGACCCCGAAATAAACACGCTTATTGAAACTTATAATTTATACAAAGATGAATATTGACAGAAAAGTACTGGTACTTGCGTCATTCCCCGCAATAATGCTCGGCGGCTGCAATTTCAATGAGGACTTCTGCATCCGGGAAGGAGAACTTGTAGCCTGGTGCGATTTCAGCGGAATAAAGGAAAAGCCGCCTGTCCCCCAGGAAAGACACGTCATCCCTTTCGGAACGGATGTGCCGTATTCCGAAGGGACAACGTTCACACAGGATACACTCCGCTGGAGCCTGCCCCAGGGGGCATACAGGTTCCTGTTCTATACGGGGAACTATGAACTGCTGGACAGGAATGACTATCATGAGACGCGTCTGTCCGTCCGGACTGACACCATTGACGGGGAGGCGCACATTTCAGAGGTACAGAAATTCTGCTGTTCCTCGGCCTTCAGTGAAAGGCTTGAATACCGGAATCCCAAACGGGTAAGGATACAGCCTGCGGCTTTTGTCCAGAAACTGAACATAAAGATTAACGTGTCCGGCAACACCGTACCGTTGTCCGGCTTGAACTGTACCCTTTCGGGAATCTCTACGGCCAGGTATCTGGCCTCCCGTGAAAGGACCGGAACCGCAAGTGCGACCGCCTCCTTCGCAAAGAAGGCCGACAATGTATGGACGGCGGGCCTTTATGTGTTCGGATTCAGTCCGGCGGCAGAGAACATTCTTGCCGTAGAGGTTCTGATGAAGGAGGAGGACTCCGTATTCAATGAACGGCAGTCAGTTGACCTGACCCCGTATCTGCGGGGATTCGACGGTGACGAGATTTCGCTGGAGCTGGACCTGCACATCGGCAGGGAACTGGAGATTGGCGGGCCGGTCATCATCCCGGACTGGGAGGACACCCCCGAAACGGAATTTCCATAAGACTATAATTATAACAAAACCAAATCAACAAGAAAAATGAAAACAAGAATTATGATTTCGGCAGCGGTAATTGCCGCCGGGATGCTGGCTTCATGCAGCAACAAGGAAATAGTGGACGAACAACCGGAAACAGACGGAGTTTCAGCCTCCGTACTGAATATTGTGCCGACAGTCGGCACGGACACGAGGGCCGGCTTCGTGCCGAAAACCGAATGGGCGGTAAATGACGCCATGGGGCTGTTCATGTACAAGGCCACCGGATGGGGGGACGCCTATCCGCGTTATGACGCGCAGAACAACAAGTCCACAAAAACAGCGGCCGGATGGAGCCAGGCAAAACCCGTCTATCTTCTTTCGGACAAGGCGACGATATGGGCGTATTACCCATACAACCAGGCCGTCGCTGACGGTACCAAAGTCCCCGTTCCCATCAATGCGGGAACCTCTGTCGACTACATGTGGGGAAAGAGCACAAACCAGGTGTCGGTCATTGAAACGGATGCCGTCATTCCCATGAAACATGCATTGTCCCAGCTCGTCATCCGTCTGAAAGTTTCTCCGGAATATCATAATGACGGCAACCTGACATCCGCGAAACTGAAATCCAAGGCGGCCAAGTTCGGAACCTCGGGGACAATGAACCTGAACGACAACGGAAGGATCATCTTCTCCCCGACATCCACGGAACTCTCATGGACTCCCAACACGACCATTCCGGCACAGGGGAACCCGTCGGTAGACTTTGCCGCCGCAATCTATCCCATGAGCCTGGCATCCGGAGAAGTCAGCATGGAGGTCGTCATCGACGGGGCAACCTATACCTATTCCATTCCCCAGATAAGCTGGGAAGCCGGAAAGAGATATATCTATTCGATAACGATGCGCTCCAATGACGCGGAAATCGGAGGCGAGAACGGACAGTCCGTAACCATCGAGCCATGGGGTTCAAGCGAATCCGACGTAACGCTTGTACCGGTCAAATAAATTACAGAACAACAGGGGACTCCGGTCCCCGTCCTAAAAAAACAATCATGGTAAAATCAATAACAACGATAATCTGCGGCTTCCTTGTCCTGCTGTCCGTATCCTCCTGCCGGAAGGAACAGGAGGAGCCATGCCCGGAAAACGGCCGTGTCACCTTTACCGTCGCCCAAACGCGTGCCACCCAGGAAGGCACGTTCGAAAAGGGAAACTCCATAGGCGTATTTGCCATCGAGCCCAAGACCGGCGTGTACTGGGCCACAAATAACAAATACACCTATGACGGCCGGGCATTCAAACCCGCAACGGAAGAGGACAACATCATTGTGACGGTGGGGACCGATCTTGACTTCTATGTATATTATCCTTTCAAGGAGGGGCAGACAGACATCACCGCCATATCCCATGCCATAGGAGACCAGCAGGAAAAGTCCGGATGGCTTTCAGCCGATTTCCTGACAGCGTCCTATACGGACGTAATACAGGACTATACGATACCGCTGCATTTCGAGCACCGGCTGTCGACCGTGGAGGTCCGGGTGGAAGGAAGCGACCGCGTGGACGGCGCCCGTATGGAAAATGTGAAATACGGCAGCCGGTTCAACCTGCTTACCGGAAAAACCGTTACGGACGAGACCAGGGGAAACTATGCCATGTACAGGTACAGTTCCGGGAACCTCACCACGGTATTCCGGATGACCATACCCGCCCAGACCCTTACGACAACCTCCAATTACATAACCCTCACAGGAACTCCGGACATGAAGCTGCGCGGCACTTCCGACATGACCACCGAACCCGGCAGAATCCACAACTACCGGATAGATTACAAGATACGGATAACCGTCCTTGACTATCCGCAGGGTGGAAGCACCACAGGTGCGGGCCTGTACGACATGGGAAGCACCTGCACGGTCACCGCGTCCGTGAACGGCGGTTATGAGTTCGCAGGATGGTACGAGGACGGCAGGATCGTGTCGAATGACACACGGTACAGTTTCGAGGTACTGTCGGACCGTACACTCGAACCCAGGTACCGTAATTATGGCGGCTGGTCGGTCACCCTGACGGCAAATCCCTCCGTCATCGGCTGGCAGGGCGGCAGATCTTCCCTTATGGCGGGAGCCTCACGCGGAGTGTTCGTCAACGGAGTGGCAGAAAACACACAGACGGCTGTCCCCTCCCTCAGCGGAGGAGCAGAAGGATTCCTCCTTTCAGGGAATACGGTGACAGTGTCGGAAAACCCGTCAGGCTCATCCCGGAGCTGTGTGTTTACGGCAAGTCACGGAGGACGCTCGGCCACGGCCACAATCACCCAGGAGGGATCTCCGGTAAGCTATTATTTCAGCTATGCGGATGGCGGAACCAGCCATACCGAATATCCGGACGACTCATCGGCCGGCTCATTCATTTTGGACATAACAAGTTATAAGAAGACGGGCAACTCTACAAAAGCCCTTTCCTGGAGCGCATCCGGTGACAGCTGGATTCATGTGAACGGCTCGTCGGTAAGCTACGAGGAGAATCCGGCAAAGGAAATACGTAGTGGAAATGTCACACTCACACAAGAGGAAAGCAACATGAAGCTGACCCTGACTGTCAGACAAAAGGGAAAGACTTCCATTGACATCGAACAATAACAAAAAATCAATTGAATGCGGTTATGAAAATAGACATATACAAACCGGTTGTCCTGTTCCTGCTACCGGCAGTCCTTGCGGGCTGCTCGGGTGAACGGGAGCCCTTCCCGCAGGGCGGGAAGGCCGGACTGAGGATAGAGAGCTGCTCCAGCCGTGGCGGAACTGACGGAAGTCCCACCCTTGTGAAAGATTTCGGAATGGTGCTGCTTGACGATACGGGCGGCGGTTATGCCGGAGCCGTAAACCCACTGCATGTAACATACGGGGAAGGCTGGATCTTTCCGGAGGTCACACTCACGGAGACCCCCTGCAGGCTGTTCGCATTCTCCCCTTTCGCCGCCATCCCGGGAAAGGAGCTGCCCCTGAGCCTGGTCCCCCCGACCGACTACCTGGAATCCGGGGAGATACGCCTGGACTGGCAGAACCGGTCAGCGGACATAGGGATGGAACACCTGCTCTGCCTGCTGGAATTCACCATAGAGGGCAGCAGCGCGTGCACTCTGAGTGTGGAGGGGGTTCCTACAGGCGGCACTTATGACCTTGCCGGCGGCAAACTCTCGGCAGGGGAAAAAGGAACGGTCCCCTCGGATGGGAACACCGTCCTTCTGCTGCCGGGCAAGGCGGGAAACAACAGGGTCGTGATCCGTTTTCAGGAGAACACATACGGCTGGCTGCTGCCGGCCGTCACCCTGGAGGCCGGAAAAAGATACGGATATGCATTGTCCCTGGGCAAAGAAGGGGGACTCATTCTCTCCGGTGTAAGTGTCCGTCCCTGGCAGGAAGGAGAAGACTATAACGGAACTATCAAACCTAACAAATAATAACAAAATGAGAAATTTTACAGGAAAAAAATTGTTTCTGACTGTCATGTCTGCATCATATACACTCCGGGGATTCGCCCAGGACGCCCGGGGAGCGATCAATGATGTCCTGGACAGTTTTACACTGCCCGTGTTCGGCGGTTTTATGCTTGGAGGTATCATTCTGGGCCTTATCCAGCAATGGGACAATATCATCGACAAGGAGAACAGGGGCACGCGAAAGGAAGGATTTGTCGCACTGGGCTGGTATGTCGGCTTTGCATTGCTGGCCGCAGTCGTGGTGTCCGCCGTAAAGAGTGCCATTTCCGGTATCAGCCTGTCGATATGAGATACAGGATCAGAAAAGGACTGGAGAGCCCCTGCATGATACGGGGGCTTCTTTCCGGGGACTACTGGATATTCGTCGGCTGCTGTTCGGCCACTTTCGTCCTGTTCTTCCTCGGCATCCGTGCGGGGATATCCGCAGGCAACTGGAACCTGCCGGTCCTGGTGCTCGTCATCTCGCTGCCCACCCTGCCGCTGCTTCTATACAAGCTGAAAAGAAAGGCACGGCCCCAAAAGTTCAAAGAGACGGGAAAAGAGATAAACATCAGTAATCTGGACATAAACAGGGTATTAACAAAAAAGGAGCATAATGAAATCAGAAGAGGCATACAGCATACTTGACATTGTCAGTGAATCGGAGGGACAGGGCGTCGTCCTGACCCGCAGCGGCAGCATATGCGTTTCTTTCGAACTCCGGGAACCGGAATGCTATTCCCTGACTCCGGAGGATATCGACAGGAGGGACGGCATGTTCCGGGAAGCCTTCAAGTTTCTCCCGGACGGCACATATGTGCACAAACAGGATGTGTTCCTCAAGGAAAGGTACTGTCCGGACATTGCCGGCGGTTCTTTCCTTGACCGGGCCGATGCGCGGCATTTCCGGGGACGACTGTATGTCAGCCATACCTGCGTCATGCACTTTGTACTTTCCGGACTCAAAAGTCTTGAGAAGGCCTACATATCCTCACCCCTGTCCTATAAGGAGAACCTCCATAAGGAGGACCTCGCCAGGCTCGATGAATTCCTCGAGGGAGTTGACAACGCCGTCGGCATCATCCGGAGCATGCGTGATACGGAGATAGCCCCGATGTCAGGGCAGGAAATGCGGGACTTCACGGCCGGATACACCACCCTGTTCGACGCCCCGGGGGCGGTTGTGGACATACATGCCGACACGGAACTCCGCACAGGAAAGAAACGGGCACGCTGCTTCGCCGTCTGCGATGAGATCTTTCTCCCTGACGGCAGCCTGGATTCCTGTGTACGGGACGACTCCCTTCCTCCCGCCGGCTCCCTGCTGTACCATCCGATGCTGGAGCAGCTTGGGATGTACCTGCCGTACAACCACATCGTGAACCAGGTGGTTTTCTTTGAGGGGAACGGACGGCTGCGCGAACGGATCGCCCGCAATATCGACATTTATGGAAGCAATTCCGGCATGAGCAGGTCCATCAAGGTGCAGTACCAGAAACTGGACGAGCTCCAGCAGGAAATCCTTGAGGAGAACGAGACACTGGTACGCAGCTTCTTCTCGGTCTGTGTGTTCGACGAGTCGGAGGCCGAACTGGAGAAAGCCGACAAAAAGATCAGGGAGACGCTCAACCTGGCCCGCCTCCGGTATTATCTCCCCGGATATGAGAACCTGGCGGCGGTGCATTTCGCCTGCGTCCCCGGCCAGATTCACCTGCTGCCGCGGAAATACCTGTTCCTGACCACCCTGCCCATAGCATTGTGCTTCTTTCTCCAGTGCGGCAGTTTCAGGAATGACAGCGAGGGCATCTATGTGCATGACAGGATGTACCAGGTCCCTCTGAGAAAGGACATCTGGGATGCGGGCAAGAAGAGGGTCAACGCCCGTAACGGGATGGTCATAGCCGGAACCGGCGGCGGCAAGTCCGCCTTTACCCTGAACCTCACCCAGCAGCTCATCGAGCAGGACTATACGGTCGTGGTGGTCGAGTTCGGAAAGAGCTTCAGCCAGCTCTGCAGGCTCTATCCGGACATCTCCCTGCACGTGGACTACGACGGAAGGACGGCGCTGGGCATCAACCCCTTCGACCTGCAGGGGGAGGAACTGGACAACGGAAGCATCGAGATGCTCTCGGGAGTCGTGCAGAAATACTGGAGGCACATGTTCACAAAGGACGAGTCGGAGAAGGAGGTGGCCCTCACCCGTTTCATCCAGGACTATTACGAGAATGTCCGTGAAGGACACAATTTCGAGAGTTTCTACAACCACGTGACGGAACATTACCCCGAGATTCTGGAAAGGAAGCACATCCCCAAAGATTATTTCTCCCTGGAGTCCTTCAGCCTGAACTGCGGCGAGTTCCTGCCCGGCAGACGCTACGAGAACGTATGCAAGGATACGGGAACGGACTTCTCGGGAAAGAAGTTCATCGTGTTCGAACTGACGCAGATCAAGCAGGACAGGTTTCTGAGCAACCTCGTGATGGGCATGATATTCACCGTCATACAGAAGAAGCTGCTCAGTGACCGGAGGAAACGGGGCGTCCTGATCTTTGACGAGTACGGCGAGACCGCGCAGATGGTCGATACGGCCACGGGAACCGGGATACACAGCTCCGTGGCCTTCTGCTATCAGAAGATCAGGAAGGAGAACGGGGCGGTGTACACCATCATCCAGAATCCCGACCAGCTGCCGGAGAACGAGCACACAAAGAACATCATAGCCAATACGGACATGCTGTTCGTGCTCCCCACCAAGGAGGTCATCTACCAGTCCGTCATAGACAGGTTCAGGCTGACCCATCCCGGACAGATAGCCCTGATGAAGTCCATGAGGAACAATTTTTCGGGACAACGGCCCTATTCGGAGTGTTTCATGCGACTGGGGGAACATTACGCCACCGTCACCCGCCTGGAGTTCTCAAGGGAGAAATTCCTTGCGTTCCAGACGGAGGGGGAGATATGGTCGGACCTTGAGGAGAAGAACCGGAGGATGTCCATGGAGGACGCCATAGAGGAATATATAAGGGAACATCAATAAGAAATAAGAAACAACAAAAACAAGAACAAATGAAGAAACCACTTTTATCCATGCTCGTGCTGATGACGGCGGCAACCGCATCCGCACAATGGGCGGTGGCGGACGCGCCCAACCTTGCACAGAACGTCAAGAACTTCTCGGAACTGCAGAAACAGGTGGGCTACCTGAAGGAGCAGAAAGACCGGCTGGACGAGACACTGGACATGATGCGCAAGGTCAACTCCGTCATCTCCAGCTGTGAGACCGCCAAATCAATCATAGAGAGACAGGGAAGGCTGTCAGAGAAGTGCATAGACCTGGTAACGAACAAAAAACTGGGCACGTCAACCCTGCAGACGCTCACATCCAGCCTTGACCTGGTCATGCTCAACAACACACGGCTCATCAGCCTGTCAAGGACCATACTCTCCACAAGCGTGAAGATGAACGACTCCGAACGGCTGGCCGTCCTGCAGGAGATAGAGAGACAGACCATCGAGCAGGAAAGGAAGGTCTCAAAGGTATCCCGGATCATATCCCAGTATGAAAGACTGAAGAGAAACCTGAGATAGACATGGAAGAGGCATACAGCAATCTGAACAACGCATACCTGCAGATCAAGGGGATGATAGTGGTGGAGGGATTCTATGCCCTTGTTGCCGGATTTGTGATTACCACCTTTGTATTCAAGCTTGCGGGTATCATCAAGGAGATGGTTCACGAAGGCAAGGGATTCAATGCAAAACAGTTTTATGAGCTGGGCAGGGAGTACATCCTCTGCATAGCCCTCATCTGCATCATGCCCGTGTTGCTGGACACGCTTGAGACCGTACTTGCATACGCCGCGGACAGGCTGATGGAGTCGCTCGCCGCCGGAGGGGTCTACAATCCGGACAATATCTGGAAGAAGCCGATCGAGCAGCTCTTCGACGACCTGATGAACAGTGACATCATCGACATAGCGGTCAACGGGCTGGACACGACCTTCAACTCCCTGCTGGCGGGAGCGGTGGGCAGCTTCGGGGGAGTCGCATACGACTACCTCATGCTGGTGTTCCTGTGCACGCGCTACCTCATCCTGATACTGCTCGAGGTCATATCGCCCCTGGCGATAGCCTGCCTGTACAACAGCGACACCCGCAGTTCCTTCTACACATGGGTCAGACAGATGGTCGGGTGCTACATGCTGTATCCGGGATTCATCATCGCCAGCGTGTTCTCGGACCTGATAGTGGTCAATTACGTACAGCAGAGGCCCTGGTCCGTGGTGCTCATGGTGATCTTCTCGTTCATCCTGAAACTGACAATGCTCGCGACGGTAAAAGCAACAGTTAACAAATGGTTATAACATTATGATGGAGAAAAAGAACATACTCAATATAAAAAACATACTCAGGGATTTTTCCGGGCTGGCGGAAGCCAGAAGGAACCATACATTCCGTACGAAACTGGTGTTCATATTCAGCGCGGTGACAATCGCGATGGTCCTGCTGTTCGCCTACAGGGTGGTGAACGGCGCGATGAACAAGATACTGGTTGTCAACGAAGGGGGCGAGTTCGTGCATTTCAAGGCGGTACGGCAGGACATGCTGTATGAATCCCTTTTAAAGAACCACAGCTACCATACGGCCTATTATCTGAAC
>ENA-OXQJ01000240-OXQJ01000240.1-human-gut-metagenome-genome-assembly--contig:-NODE-240-length-11309-cov-4.88218_pt1 | contig 11309 bp, 9 predicted proteins | sample MGYA00249581_ERZ652561 | MGnify/ENA primary metagenome ERZ652561 (study PRJEB26925, sample SAMN05826697) | human gut metagenome | biome: ENVO:2100002; feature: ENVO:00000062; material: ENVO:00002003...
ATGTAACAACCTTGACACCGAGCTGCTGTGCCTTCTCGATAGCATAGATAGCAACGTTTCCTGAACCTGAAACTGCTGCTGTCTTTCCGTTTAAGTCAAGTCCGTTGTCTTTCCATAATGCGTTTGTAAGGTATAACAGACCATATCCTGTAGCCTCTGTACGGGCAAGAGATCCACCATAGGTAAGACCCTTACCAGTCAGCACACCTTCGTATGATCCACGAATTCTCTTATACTGTCCAAATAAGAAGCCGATCTCTCTTGCACCTGTTCCGATATCTCCGGCCGGTACGTCAACGTCTGCTCCGATATATTTGCAAAGTTCTGTCATGAAGCTCTGGCAGAATGCCATGATCTCTCTGTCAGATTTACCCTTAGGATCGAAATCAGAACCACCTTTACCACCACCGATTGGAAGTGTTGTAAGAGAATTCTTAAATACCTGCTCGAAACCTAAGAACTTGATAATACCCAGGTTTACAGAAGGATGAAGTCTTAAACCTCCCTTGTATGGTCCAATGGAATTATTGAACTGTACACGGAAACCTCTGTTTACCTGTACCTGACCATTGTCATCTACCCATGGTACTCTGAACATGATCTGACGATCCGGCTCTGTGATTCTCTCGAGGATAGCGTTCTTTCTGTAAAGCTCCTCATTTGCCTCGATTACAGGTCTTAAAGAATCAAGTACCTCTGTTACTGCCTGTAAGAATTCAGGCTGTTCAGCGTTTTTCTTCTGTACTACTGCGAGTACTTCATCAACATAGCTCATTTTTATATCTCCTTTACAAAATTATTTTTGACATCAACAAGTTTATTTTATATAAATCTATTGCTATAATCAAGTAATTTGTGAAGGTTTTATATAAAAAAAATTCATTTTATTTATTATCTTCATTTATATTATACCAGTTTTGGTACTGATTCTCCTCATCATCGGAATATACCACCTTGAAATAATCCGAGAGTTTTGCAAGTGAAGTTATAAGAACTTTCATTTCGTCATCCGAAAGATCGTCCTTTATATGCTCTATCATATGACGGTGAAACTGCTCATGATGATAGTATGCACTCTTTCCCTTGTCGGTGAGTGAGAGCTTTACCACACGCTTATCCTCCTCACTGCGGATACGGTTCACGTATCCCTTGCGGGTGAGACCATCTATTGCCTTTGTCAGCGTGCCCAGAGTGATAGACATAAGCTTGGCTACGTTGCCGGAGCGCTTTGGCTCATCGACTCCTATTGCCTCTATTATATGCATATCGTTGATAGAAATATCAGAAAATTCGTCTGTTATCAGACATCTGCCCTCTATCTCTGTCAAATCCTTGAACAGACACACCAATAATTCATTTAAAGTTTCATCTGCCGTCATAAATACCTCTTTCTATTGCCACTCTATGGCGCAGGCTCCCCATGTAAGTCCTGCTCCAAAGCCTGATAAAATTATTTTTTCCTCATGCTTTATCATACCATCTTTGCGGACTTTATCAAGCAAAATCGGCACACTTGCCGCAGAAATATTTCCACACTGCTGTAAATTGGTCGGAAATTTGTCCATAGGCTGCTTAAGCCTTTTGGCAACCGACTCAATAATACGGATATTGGCCTGATGCAGCACATAGACATCCACATCATCTGCGCTCCAGCCGATTTCATCAAGCAGCTCATTTATAGCCTTTGGCACTGTCTTTACCGCAAACTTGTATACAGCAGGACCGTCCATGGTGACATAGCCACCGAGTGCAGACAGCTTTCCATTGTCGGTAAACGGATTGACTACAGGACGGTTGTCTCCGTCAAGCGCCTCACCGCCTTTTCCGTCCGAGCCCTGTACAAAGCCCTTAAAAGCATCGCCCTCGTCTGTCACAACCGCTGCTCCCGCTCCGTCTCCGAAGAGCACACAGGTGCTTCTGTCATTCCAGTCCATTATTTTTGAAAGAACCTCTGCTCCCACTACAACTGCCTTGTGAAACCTGCCGGTCTTAAAATACGCATCTGCTGTGGCAAGCCCGAATAAAAAGCCTGAGCATGCGGCATTTATGTCAAATGCCACTGCACTGCCTGCACCTATCTCAGCCTGAATCTGACATGCGAGCGACGGAACGATTTTGTCTGTGGATACGCTTGCCGCTATTATCAAGTCTATCTCACTTCCGTCAATCCCCGCATCCTGCAGCGCACTTTTTACTGCATCACAGGCAAGTGAGGTGGTTGTCTCAGTCGTTGCAATGTGTCTGTTTCTTATTCCTGTACGCGAGCTGATCCACTCGTCAGATGTGTCCATTATGGCTGCCAGGTCATCGTTTGAGACCACTCTCTGTGGCAGGCAGCTTCCTGTTCCAACTATCTTCATAGAATTTCCTTTCCGGGACTAGAACTTGCGGAAACGCTTGTATCTTTCCTCCAAGAGCTGGTCCTTTGTCAATTTGCTTTCTTTTTCCAAGAATTTCTTCATGTTGCCCTTCATGTAGTTTCCGATTGATGAAAGGGCATCCTCGTCGGCTCCGCCAAACTCAGGTATTATATCATCCACGACATCAAGCTCCTTTAAGTCGTGTGCTGTAATCTTCATTACCTCTGCGGCTTCCTTTGCACGCTTTCCGTCCTTCCAGAGGATAGATGCAAAGCCCTCAGGCGAGAGAATTGAGTATGTGGCATTTTCCATCATCCACACTTCATTTCCTACAGAAAGAGCTAAAGCTCCGCCGCTTCCGCCTTCTCCTATCATGAGACAAAGGATTGGCACCTTGATGCCGCTCATCTCATAAAGGTTTCTTGCGATTGCCTCACCCTGTCCGTTTTCCTCTGCTTCCATTCCCGGATAAGCTCCTGATGTATTGACAAAGGTTATGATCGGACGGTTGAATTTCTCTGCCTGCTTCATGAGGCGCAGCGCCTTGCGGTAGCCCTCAGGTGATGGCATACCATAGTTTCTCTTTGCGCAGTCCTCAAGGTCTTTTCCCTTGTGAACACCGATAACCGTGACCGGCTGGCCGTCTAAATATGCGATTCCACCTACGATAGCCGGGTCATCGCGGAAATATCTGTCTCCGTGCAGCTCCATAAACTCATCAAAGATATAGTCCATATAGTCAACCGATGCAAGTCTCTTAATCTGTCTTGCGGCGCTGACCTTATCCCATACCTTAAATGGCTTAGCCTTTACCTCGCGCTCCTTCATAAGCTCTGTCGGCTCGTAATTGTCGTCTGAGTGAAGCGGGTCAAAATTGGCATAGCCAGTGGTAGGTCTGTGAGCACGTAAAATCTTGTAAAGAGTCTTCTTTAAATCCTCACGCTCTACTATCATATCCACAAAGCCGTGCTCAAGCTGGAACTCTGCCCTCTGGAAGCCCTCAGGCAGCTTCTGTCCGATGGTCTGCTCGATAACACGAGGACCCGCAAAACCGATAAGTGCCTTTGGCTCTGCAAGAATGATGTCTCCAAGCATTGCAAAGCTGGCTGTCACACCACCTGTTGTAGGATCTGTGAGTACAGGCACATATAAAAGTCCTGCCTCTGAATGACGCTTTGCTGCGGCTGAGGTCTTTGCCATCTGCATCAACGAAATGATACCCTCCTGCATTCTGTCACCGCCTGAACAGCAGAATAATATAACCGGAAGTCTTTCCTCTGTGGCACGCTCAAATGCGCTTGTGATTTTCTCACCAACCACATGACCCATGCTTCCCATCATAAATCTTGAATCAATTACACCAAGCACTGTCTCCTCGCCGTAAATCTTTGTCTTACCGATGACAATGCCCTCAGAAAGTCCTGTTTTCTCCTGAGTCTTTGCAATTTTCTCCTCATACTCAGGGAAATTAAGAGGATTTCCTGTTGTAAGCTCTGTAAACCATGGCTCAAATGCTTCCTTGTCGGAAACCATTCTGATTCTGTTTTTAGCACGCACACGGAAATAATAATTACACTCATAGCATACGTATTTGTGCTGTTTTACAACTGATTTGAGCACAGTCTTGCCACACTTGGGACAAACGATTGTCTCAGGGACATCCTCTTTTGTTTCCTGTGCTGCACCGGCATTTTTGCCATCTGCGGCTGTTTTTGCGCTCTCAGCGTTCTTTGCTAAAATCTCTTCAGCCTCTATATTTTTATCTTTCTTCTTGAATAACTTCATCATGTCTCCTTATGCAATTAACCTATTGCAAATGTAAGCTCCGCCATACAGGCAACCTTGCCGTTTACCCTGGCAACAGCCTTGCCCACACCGATAGGACCCTTAACCTTTATAATCTCAGTGGTCAGCTCCAGCGTATCTCCCGGAACCACCTTCTGCTTGAACTTGGCATTATTGATGCCTGCAAAATATGCAGTCTTGCCCTTCCACTCATCCTGACAAAGAATGGCAACTGCACCGGTCTGCGCCAAAGCCTCAATAATAAGCACTCCCGGCATCACCGGATTTCCCGGAAAATGTCCCATAAAATGTGGCTCATTCATAGTCACATTCTTCTTAGCCACACACTTTACGCCCGGCTGTAGTTCCTCAACCGTATCAATGAGAAGAAACGGACTGCGGTGCGGCAGAATATCCATAATCTGCTGCGTATTCAAAACTGACATATTGCATATATCCTTTCTCAACTTATTGTAAACTATTTACATTCTTCGAGCTCCACAAAGTGGAGCAATGAAGCACACAGTATTCCATAAACCTAAACTGCGCACATGCTTCGCGCTCAATAACGTGGAGCCGGGAAGCACACAGTGTGTTCTGAATGAAAAATATGGACTGTCACGGCGTTCCATCTGCTCCAATAGCATGAAGTGCTAACACCATATCACAACCTGTCCGTGCAAAATGCCGTGACTGACTTCATATTTTTTATGAGGAATATACTGTGTGCTCTACCGGACCTCACAGCCTAAATTCGCGAAGCCCCTAAAAAAGCAGAAGCTATTTATTTATAAGCCTTGAGCAGAATACTTGCATTATGTCCACCGAATCCCAGTGAATTGCTAAGTGCATACTCAACAGGCTCCTCATAGCTGTCCTTGCAGTAATTGAGGTCAATCTCCTCATCAGGAGTCTCATAGCCAACAGTCTTATGTATAAATCCATCCTGGATTTCCTTCACACATGTTATAAACTCAACAGCTCCCGCTGCTCCGAGCAGATGTCCTATCATAGACTTTGTTGAATTGATTTTAAGATTTGCAGCCTCATCACCGAACGCAAGCTTGATTGCTCTTGTCTCAAAGAGATCATTGTGATGTGTGCCTGTTCCGTGAGCATTGATGTATTTTACATCTGCCGGTGTGACACCTGCATCGCTCATGGCATTGGTCATGGCTCTTGCTGCGCCTGCGCCATCCTCCTGCGGAGATGTGATATGGTATGCATCCGATGAGCAGCCGTATCCGACTACCTCTGCATAAATCTTTGCGCCTCTTGCCTTCGCATGCTCAAGCTCTTCAAGGATAACTACTCCTGCGCCCTCACCCATTACAAAGCCGCTTCTGTTCTTGTCAAACGGAAGTGAACACTTTGTCGGATCATCTACTGTAGAAAGCGCTGTAAGTGCTGTAAATCCTGCGATTCCGATAGGACATACACTGCCCTCTGTACCACCGGCTACCATCACGTCAGCCTCACCGTACTGGATGCTTCTGTATGCCTCACCGATTGTGTTTGTTCCTGTAGCGCAGGCTGTTACATCATTGATACTCTTTCCCTTGAGACCGAACTGGATAGAAACATTTCCTGCTGCCATGTTACAGATCATAAGCGGAACAAGCAGAGGATTGACTCTGTTTGGTCCCTTTTCATAAAGCTTTTGTGTCTCGCGCTCCATAGCCTGAAGACTTCCGACACCTGAACCGATGGCACATCCAACCATGTATGGATCTTCCTTTTCGATATCAAGTCCGCTGTCATCAATTGCCTGCTTTGCTGCAGCTACAGCGTACTGTGAGAATGGCTCCATTCTCTTTGCTGCCTTTCTGTCCATAAAATCCTGTGGGTTAAAATCCTTAAGCTCTGCTGCAATGTGACATTTATAATCTGTTGTGTCAAATTTTGTGATGTGGTCAAATCCGATTTTTCCGGCCTTTACCGATGCCCAGAAATCGTCCACATTATTTCCGATTGGTGTTACTGCTCCAAGTCCTGTTACAACTACTCTTCTACTCATATTGCCATTCCTCCGTCAACAGACAGCACCTGGCCTGTGATGTAGCCTGCTGCATCTGATGCTAAAAATAATACTGCGTTTGCGATATCCTTTGTGTTTCCCGGTCTGCCAAGCGGAATCTGTGATAAAAGATTCTCCTTTGCCGCATCGGCAAGCACATCTGTCATCTCTGTCTCTACAAAGCCCGGTGCCACTGCGTTTGCTGTGATTCCCCGGCTGGCAAGCTCTCTGGCTACAGCCTTTGTGAGTCCTATAACTCCTGCCTTGCTTGCGCTGTAGTTGGCCTGTCCTGCATTTCCGAGTATTCCGGAAACTGATGAAATATTGATAATTCTTCCTGATTTCTGCTTCAAGAAATAGCGTGACATGTGACGGATTGTGTTGAACGCACCCTTAAGGTTTGTGTCGAGCACTGCGTCATAGTCTGCCTCGCTCATCTTCATGATGAGACCGTCTCTTGTGATTCCCGCGTTGTTTACGAGAATATCTATGTGCTTGTACTCCTTGATGAGCGCTGTTATCATATTCTGGCACTCGTCAAAATCAGATACATTGCACTGATAAGAAACTGCATCACCGCCTGCTGCCTTTATCTCTGCAACAACGGCATCTGCCTTTTCCTTTGAACCATTATAATTTACTATTACAAAGGCATGTGCTGCGGCAAGTGTAAGAGCTATCTGTCTTCCAATTCCGCGGCTTGCGCCTGTAACCAGGGCATTTTTACCTGTTAACATACTTTTCAAAATCCTCCAGTTTGTCTATGTTTACGACTTTTACGTCTCTATTTATCTTTCTCATAAATCCGCTGAGTGAGCGTCCCGGTCCGATTTCCACGAACTCATCTGCACCATCTGCGATAAGACGCTCGATGGTCTGCTGCCAGCGTACTGACGATGAAACCTGCTTTGTCAGATAATCCTTGACGTCTTCCGGTGACTTCACATAGTCTGCTGTGACGTTTGTGATATATGGCACCTTGATATCGTGGATTTCTACACTCTCAAGTGCATCTGCGAGCTTTTCGCCTGCGCCCTTAAGCATTGCTGAGTGGAAAGGTCCGCTTACCTTGAGCGGTACACATCTCTTGGCGCCTGCCTCGCTGCATGCTGCTGCGGCGGCATCTACTGCTGCCTTTTCTCCTGTGATAACAATCTGTCCAGGGCAGTTATAGTTGGCTACCGATACCACTGAATTTGTCTCATCTGCTGTCTTTTTGCAGATATCCTCAATGACCTGCGGATCAAGTCCTAAAACCGCTGTCATGGCTCCACCTGTAGGAACTGCCTCCTGCATGTAGATTCCTCTTTTTCTGACAACTGCGAATGCATCTGCCATGGTCATGGCTCCTGATGCGATGAGAGCACCATATTCCCCAAGGCTTAAGCCTGCTGTGACATCAGGTGTGATACCTTTGTCAATGATTGCCTGATATATAGCTGCCTCAACTGCAAGCATACATATCTGTGTGTACTCTGTAATATTCAGCTTGTCATTTTCCTCAAAGCATAATGCCGGAATATCCAAGCCTGTCTGTTCACTGGCAAGGTCGATTACTGCCTTTGCATTTGGCATTGTATCGTAAAACTCCTTACCCATTCCTATATACTGTGAGCCCTGTCCGGGAAACATAAATACTCTCTTACCCATTTTCGGTTTCTCCTTATTTCTGACAGGATACCGTAAGCCACTCTTTCCAGGCGACCCGGTATCCTTAAATTTGCATGTAAAAAGTGAATACTGTCTATTTGTTCAGTCCCACTACATCCTCAATGATTTCTTTGCAGGTTTCCTCTTTCTTTACGAGGCCTGCGCTCTGACCTGCCATGACGCTGCCATATACGGTATCTCCATCTACAACGGCTTTTCTGAGTGCGCCAAGTGTCATTTTTTCGAGCTCTTCAAATGGAGCTCCTTCCTTTTCCAGCTTGAGATATTGTCTGGTCATCTTGTTTCTGAGTACTCTGATCGGATGGCCTGTGCTCATTCCTGTAACCTCAGAATCTATATCCTTGGCCTTAATGACCTTCTGCTTATAGTTTTCATGTACTATCGATTCTTTTGCGGTGACAAAGCGTGTCCCCATCTGGACTGCCTCCGCACCGAGTGCAAATGCCGCATTAAAGCCTCTGTTGTCTGCAATTCCGCCTGCTGCGATAACAGGGATGCTCACTGCATCAACAACCTGTGGCACAAGTGTCATGGTAGTCTGTGCTCCGATATGTCCGCCTGACTCCATTCCCTCGGCGATTACTGCACTTGCCCCGCCTCTCTCCATGAGCTTTGCGAGTGCTACGCTTGCAACTACAGGGATTACGATGACGCCTGCTTCTTTCCACATATCCATGTACTTTGCAGGATTTCCTGCGCCGGTGGTGACTACCTTTACCTTTTCCTCGGCGATGATTTTTGCTATCTCATCGGCCTCCGGATTCATAAGCATGAGGTTGACTCCGAACGGCTTATCTGTCTCCTTCTTTGCAGCGACTATCTGCTCCTTTACCCATGAAGCCGGGGCTCCGCCTGCTCCGATGATGCCAAGTCCGCCTGCATTGGACACAGCGCTGGCAAGCTCATGGGTTGCTACCCATGCCATGCCACCCTGAATGACCGGATATTTGATTCCAAGAAGCTTTGTTATTCTTGTCTCCATGTCTTTTAAGCCTCTACACCTTTGTTCTTAAGATACTCAATGATGTCGTTTACTGTTGCGATTTTCTCTAAATCCTCTGAAGGGATTTCTACTCCGTACTCCTCCTCGAGTGCCATTACAAGCTCGAAAAGATCTAATGAATCTGCCTCAAGATCCTCCTTGAAGTTTGACTCTAATTTGATATCATCCTCGTCGATTCCTAACTGATCTGCTACGATTTCCTTGATTTTCTCCAACATATTTCTGTTCTCCTTTTTCTGTGTTTATTTTCAGTTTTGTGTGCTGGTATATTTGCACTAGTTTGCATGTCAAATATTTTCATCATCAAATCATTTGACAGTGAAAGTATATCACATTTTAAATAGTTGTCAAGTCAAAGTATTTTTATTTTTCATTTTTATATGATACGGGACAATGATATACAATAAAAAAAGCAGAACAAGTATTTCTACCTATTCTGCTCATTTTTACATAATTTAATTGTTTAGATATAGATTATCTACCGGCTGTTCGCCATCTGCTTCACATAGTCGAGTGCCTTCTTAACCGGTGGGATTGATATCACTATGATTGTGATAATTCCCTCTGCAGCAAGGTATGAACCATTGTAGGTCACTGAATATATGAGCGCATCTATCGTCTTGTTTCCTATCGTGACAGGTGCGTATGCTGCAAAGAACACAACTCCCGACAGCACTGCAAAGAAAAATCTACTGGGCTGCTCCGCCTCCGGTGGTACCACCGGTAGCTCCACCTGTGTTGTCCCCGGTATTCCCACCTGTGTTGCCACCATTATTTTCTCCGGTATTTCCGCCTGTGTTGCCACCATTGTTTTCTCCGGTATTTCCGCCTGTGTTGCCACCGGTGTTTTGTCCACCATTTCCGCCTGTGTTACCACCGTTGTTTTCTCCGGTATTTCCGCCTGTTGTTCCGTCTGTATTGTCTCCGGTATTTCCACCTGTGTTGCCACCAGCAGCATCTGTCTTATTCGGGTCTGTTGTGGTCTTATCCGGTGCTTTAGTTCCTGCATCAGGTGTGGTCACTGTCTGATCTGTAGGATTATTCTGCGTCTGGTCATCGGCAGGTGTATCCTGTGTCTCCTGGCTGTCCTGATAATCATCCGATATTTGGGCATATGGCAGGAAATCTATTGGTGTAAGGTCAGCATGTATCTGATCCATGTAGTTCTTCCATATTTCTGCCGGATAAGAGCTTCCTGTCAGCTTTTTGACTGACTCAGGCATATCACAGCCTACCCATACACATGTGGTGTAGTATCTGGTAAAGCCACAGAACCAGCCATCCTTCTTATCGTTTGTTGTTCCTGTTTTGCCGGCGCAAGGCATGCCATTGTCCAGATTAGCGCTACGTCCGGTTCCTGATTTCATAACATCTGTCATGACATCTGTCATCATACGTGATGCTGTCTCTGTATATATGACGGTGTCCTTCTGCGATGATGTATATATGATATTGTTGTCAGAATCCACAATCGACTTTATACAGGTAGGATTCCTGTACATTCCATCGTTCTCAAGTGTTGAATATGCAGATGCCATCTCCAGTGTGGATACACCTGTTGTAAAACCTCCAAGTGCTGTTGCTGTGACATAGTCATCCTTTACGATATTTGTAAAATTCATATCCTTGAGATACTGTAAGCCTACCTTTGGTGTGAGCTCATCATATAGCTGCCATGCTACAGTATTCAGTGACTTTTGAACGGCAAACCTGATAGTCACATCACCGTAATATGAATCACCCGAGTTAGACGGTCCTCCATCAAACTTGTGGTCATTTACGACGGTATCCGGTGTCTTACCACGCTCAAATGATGGTGTATACACAATGAGTGGCTTGATTGAGCTTCCCGGCTGGCGATGGCTTTGGAAAGCACGGTTTAGCGTATGACTGACCGCATCCTGGCTTCGTCCACCAACTATTGCAACCACCTCGCCTGTGTCGTTGTCTATACAGGTTGCAGCACTCTGCAGCTTAAATGTGCCATCATCGGTCGTGTCTGTAAAGTCCAAAAGCGTCAGGTCAATTGAATCCTGAAGCTGCTGCTGCATAGTCAGATCAATTGATGTATAAATCTTGTAACCGTCTGAGTAAAGCTTTTTCTGACAATATGAATACATCTCATCATATGAAGCATCATACTCCTTTTCTTCATCGTCTGAGTCAAAGTAATACTTGAACTTGAAGCCCTCATTCTCCATGAGCGCCCTCGTAGCGCAGTAATATGCATAGGTATCCACATAATTGTACTTGACCGTGTCATCTTTCTCAGGCATATTGAGGGTAATCTCCTCGTTTATGGCGGCCTCATATTCCTGCTGTGTGATTTTGCCATCTTCCTTTAGATTTTTCAATATGAGATTACGACGTGTCAATGTATGATCCTTATTGTTTATCGGGTCATAGTATGTCGGGCTGTTCGGAATCGCACACAAAAAGGCAGTCTGCGACAAATCAAGATCCGAAAGCTCAC
>ENA-OXQJ01000253-OXQJ01000253.1-human-gut-metagenome-genome-assembly--contig:-NODE-253-length-10826-cov-4.84245_pt1 | contig 10826 bp, 11 predicted proteins | sample MGYA00249581_ERZ652561 | MGnify/ENA primary metagenome ERZ652561 (study PRJEB26925, sample SAMN05826697) | human gut metagenome | biome: ENVO:2100002; feature: ENVO:00000062; material: ENVO:00002003...
GGCGGTGGTCATAAGCGGATAATATCCATAGACTATCATCTGCGAGCCTATATTGTTTCTATGCATAATCTCCTTTGAATTGAGTTCAAGCGGCACTGTGTCACCACTTACTCCGTGCTCAAAAAATGCACTCTTTGAAACATCATTAAAGGTATACATATTGTGGTCTAAAATAACTTTTTTCCCTGTAAACAAATTTTCTGTCAGATAAAGCTCCTCGTAATTTTTCACAACAAAGCCCTCGAAGCTTACCTTATCAAGCTCTTTTGCGATAGATACAAAATAATCTGATGAATCCGCCCTGAATATCGTAGGCATCATGAGATACACTTTTTTATTTTGCTTTGTAAGGCTTTTCACATCATCTGCAAACTGCTGTATCAGAGTCTTCCTGTCATACATGTCAAAATCCAGATAAAATACGTCAAAGCATTCATAGCCAATAAGTGTATCAAGCTGCGCGCGTGTCATACACGAGCATATGGTGGTGTAATCATTTACAGCTTCATCATGTGCTGCATCACTTTTTACGACATGCTCAGGAAGTGCAGTAAGTCCTGACATATCAGCGTATCGTGCATCATTCCTGTAATACTTTTTCAACAGCTTATCACAAAGCCCTGAAATTGCATCACGTCGCAGCTTGTTTAGTGCTCCGTTTGGCACAAAGACGTTTTCTCCTATTTGAGCTTTAATATGTGAAAACTCAAAGTCTGTATCACCGGTTTTGTTTATCCTGTCGATAGCGGCTTTTTTATCAAGCGGTGCCTTAAGTGCGGCGCTGACAGGTTCTATTAAAGCTTTGTATGTCACATCACCTCTTTTTACAGTGAGGCTTCCGGGCTCTCCCTCTCTTAAAACAAGCTCTCCCTCTATCGAAAGCTTTCTTTTTTCAGGCGAAGGCTCTGCAGCATTTGAAACAAAATTAGGCTTCACATAAGTCACCATATCAGAGCCATTGTGGTCGAAATAATACCTGTCTGTGAAACCACAGCGGTTTCCAAGTGCCTTTATACTGTCATAATCAGCATCACTAACAGGCTTTTTGCTGTCAATATAGCTTCTGTAGTATTTTACCACTCCGCATGCATACTCAAGCTGCTTCATACGTCCCTCAATCTTGAGCGAATAAACACCTGCATCATGCAGCTTGTCAAGAGCCTTTATACCACACATATCCTTAAGGCTTAAAATGTATTCATCCTTTTTGCCCTCCACGGTGTACGGCAGTCTGCACGGCTGTGCACAGCGGCCTCTGTTTCCGCTTCTACCACCTAAAATACTGCTGAAAAGGCACTGTCCGGAATACGAATAGCACAATGCTCCGTGCACAAAGGCTTCAAGCTCCATGCCTGTTTCCTCATGTATGCGCTTCATCTCGGCAAGAGAAACCTCCCTTGCCATAACCACACGCGTCACTCCAAACTGTGAAAGAAAACGCACTCCATCTGCTCCCGTTACCGTCATCTGTGTACTCGTATGTATCTCCATTGACGGAAAATACTCATGGATAGCCTTCACCACGCCAAGGTCCTGCACTATCACTGCGTCAAGACCTCTTTTGTAGTACACAAGCAGGTAGTCGTAGAGCTTTGAAAACTCACTGTTTTTAATCAGCGTATTGACCGTCAGATACACCTTTACTCCTCGTAAATGTGCAAAATCAATTGCCTCTAAAAGCTCCTCCTCTGTGAAATTATTGGCATATGCCCTGGCTCCAAACATGCTTCCGCCCACATACACAGCATCGGCGCCGCTTTCTATCACGCCCTTAAGTATCTCAAGGTTGCCTGCCGGTGCAAGCAGTTCAAAATCTTTATTTCTCATATATTTCCTCATATAGATGCTAATTTTATGTTATATAAATCTGCAATAAAATAGGGAACAGTGTACGATAACTGTTCCCTTTTATTGCTATTTATCGCTACTGTCATTTGCCCCTTTAGAAGCATGTGCAGATTTTTTAACAGGCTTTTTTCCATCAAGAAGTGACTCCTCAAGAGTTGCCTCAAGTCTCGCCTTGTTGAGTAAAAGCTCTTTGTTTTGTGCCTCAAGCTCCTTCATGCTCGCCTCGGCATTCTCGGTCTTCACCTGATTGGAAATTAAATCATGCTTTAAATCGTATATTTCCTTATCCTTATTCTCTATATCACCCTCGAGCTTTTCGACAAGTGCCTTTGCCTTGAAATAATCATCCGCAATATTGAGCTCGATAAGTGTGCTCTTCATATTGCCCGGAAGATGCTTATACTCATCCATATCATCAAACTCTGCAATCTTGTTGTTGATGTATGCCGCAACCTTCTGTAAGTATTCCTCATTCTCATATCCTGACAGTGTGTAAACCTTTCCGTCTATTACCACCTCGGCATTTGTTTTTGCAGACATTTAATCATCCTCCGTTTTCACATTTATTCAAACCAGCTATATTAATATCAATTTCAATATCAAATACTTAATTATTATATGCCTTATAGATATAAATTGCAACTTTAAGCCCTTTTTCTCTCAAAATGCTCAAAGGCAAGGTCTGTCGCCACACGTCCCTTTGGTGTGCGGTTTATGAAGCCGTTCTTCACCAGATACGGCTCGTAAACATCCTCAATGGTTCCGGCATCCTCACCTATTGCCGCTGCAAGCGTATCAAGACCTACCGGTCCTCCCGCAAACTTGTCAATGATGGTGAGAAGTATATTTCTGTCGTTTAAATCCAGTCCGTACTTGTCCACCTCCAAAAGATCCAGTGCAAAGCTTGCCACATCATAGGTGATTTTGCCGTCATACTTAACCTGCGCAAAATCCCTGACACGCTTTAGCAGTCTGTTTGCAAGTCTTGGCGTGCCTCTTGAGCGTCTTGCCATCTCGTAGGCTCCCTTGTCATCTATCTCAACTCCAAGCACCTTTGCGGAATTGACGATAATATGCTTTAGCTCATCGACAGTATAAAACTCCATGTGATTTACCACGCCAAACCTGTCCCGAAGAGGCGCTGACAGCATACCCGCCCTCGTTGTTGCCCCTACAAGTGTGAATTTGGGCAGGTTAAATCTGATTGACTTTGCAGACTCGCCCTTTCCAATCATGATATCAATGGCGTAATCCTCCATGGCAGGATAGAGCACCTCCTCCACCTGACGGTTTAGTCTGTGAATCTCATCGACAAACAGTATATCTCCCTCAGAAAGTCCGTTGAGTATGGCTGCCATCTCTCCCGGCGTACCTATTGCAGGACCTGAGGTCACCTTTATCTTTGTGCCCATCTCATTTGCAATGATTCCTGCAAGTGTTGTCTTTCCAAGCCCCGGAGGTCCGTAAAACAGCACATGATCGAGCGCCTCGCCCCTTGATTTTGCGGCTTCAATATATATTTTTAAATTGTCCTTTATCTTCTGCTGGCCGATATAGTCATCAAAATACATAGGACGCAGGGATTTCTCTATCTTTATGTCCTCTTCCTGCAATTGTGTGGAAATTACTCTTTTCACGTTTTGTTCCCCGTTTCTGTTTTAAGCTTACAGCTTTTATCAATCAGCCCATATTTTTGAGCGCAAGCTTCAGCACATCCTCTACATCCATATCCTCTGTGATATCAACCTTGGACACTGCCTTAAGACTCTCAGTAGACGAATATCCAAGCGCATTGAGCGCCATGACAGCATCATTTTTCACAGAGCTGTTCATGGATACAGCAGCACCGGATGCCTGGTTCTCAAGCTTCTTTTCAAATGCATCCTCAAGCGACAGCTTGTCCTTTAAATCAAGTATCACTCTCTGAGCCGTCTTTGCACCTATTCCCGGTGCCTTTGATATAGCCTTTGAGTCGCCAGATAGAATCGCAAAACGCAAATCATCGGCAGGCAGAGTTGACAAAATGGCAAGGCCGCCCTTTGGTCCGATTCCGCTGACTGTAATCAGCAGCTTAAAGATTTCAAGATCATCCTTGCTCAAAAAGCCGTAAAGTATCATGGCATCCTCCCTGACACATAGGTAGGTGTAAATTTTTACATCCTCTCCCTCGTCAGGCAACATATCAAAATACTGCGTCGGTATGTAAATGAGATAGCCTACACCTGCTGCCTCCACTACAATGCTGTCTATATTTTTTTCTGCAAGCTCTCCTTTTATATATGCATACATTGAATCCATTTGTTACTGTTTCGACTGCAGCCTGACACACAGGCATAAAACAGCAGCATCTCCTTTTGTTATTAAATATACGTAGATTACAGCCCATTAAAACTATACATGGAAACTGTCAGAAATCCTTAAAAGCACCTGTGAAGCTACTATTCCAATCACAAGTCCCGTGATGCATCCTGCCACAAGAAGCACCGGAATATAGTACACTACGCTGTAGGTTGACAAAACTATAGCCGCAACTATTATCTGTCCTATATTGTGACACACTCCACCGACCAGGCTTATTGAAACCGAGTTGAATTTATCTGATTTCTTTAGCAGGTACATAACGATAAAGCTTAGTATACAGCCTGCCAGTGAATATATGATGCTGAACGCATTTCCAAACATAAAGCCTGAAAGCACCGCACGAAATACACATAGCAGAAACGTCTCCATGGGTGCTGCTATATAAAGCATGATTACTGTCACTATATTTGTAAGCCCAAGCTTCACTCCCGGTATGCCTACCGCAAACGGTATAAGTGACTCAACATAGCTTAGCACCAGTGCCAGTGCCATAAGCATACCAAGATATGCAATCTTTCTGGTTTTCATTTATCTCATTCTTTCTATAAAAATGTTCGGGTATCACTTGGATATCGAATCTATATCTGATTTCGTGTCGCTTTTTACCGTCACAACAACCTTATTCGGCAGACAGATAATCGACTCTCCCTCCTTTGATATCGCCTTCTGCTTCACACACAGATGATCCGGACAGTCGGCAGAGGTCATATCCGCCACACCGCCCTTTATGACAAGGGTGTTAGTAACATCGCCATCGCCGTTTTTTATCTCAATTGTATCATCCTTTGAAAGCGGATATGTGCCATAGGCCCTTCCATCGATAGTCACCTCGACACATGCATCGCTATCCGTATCCTGCCCCTTTAAATATACAAGCTTCCATATAAGAAGCAGAGCGACAGAGATAATTACAATAACCGATATCAGGATTATATCATTTCTGCCAAAACGCTTACGCATCCTCTTTTATCTCTCCCATATAGTAGAAGCCTCTGCACTCATCAAGCTTCACATTGTAGATATTTCCAATCATATCCTCGGTACCCGGAAAATGTACGATTGAATTATTGTCCATACGTCCGGTCACATAGCCGTCCTTCTGGTCATCCATTTCCTCTGCAAGTACCGGCACCACTTTGCCCTCATAGCATTTTGCCTTTTCTGATGAGATAGTCTGAACCTCCTTTAAGAGCCTGTCAAACCTGTCCTTTACCACATCATCCGGCACCTGATTCTCCATTGTGGCAGCGCGTGTACCTGTTCTCTTTGAGTAAATAAATGTAAAAGCACTGTCATATCTGACCTGCTTGACAACATCCATTGTCTCAAGGAAATCCTCCTCAGTCTCTCCCGGAAAGCCTACAATGATATCAGTTGTGATTGCAATATCAGGAATCTGCTCACGAAGTCTCTTTACCTCGTCGAGATATTTTTCCTTGTCATAGTGCCTGTTCATCTCCTTAAGCACTCTTGAGCTTCCTGACTGAAGCGGCAGATGCATATGCTTGCACACCTTGTCGCACTCCTTTATCGCCATAATCAGGTCATCTGATAAATCCTTTGGATGAGATGTCATAAAACGAATCCTCTTAAGTCCCTCAATCTTATTGACCTCGCGAAGAAGCTCTGCAAAGGTTATAGGATTGTCAAGAGTTTTACCGTATGAGTTGACATTCTGTCCGAGAAGCATTATCTCGCACACTCCGTCTGCAACAAGCTTTTCTATCTCTCTTATGATATCCTTAGGCTCCCTGCTTCTCTCACGGCCTCTTACGTATGGCACGATACAGTAGCTGCAGAAATTGTTGCAGCCAAACATGATATTGACACCTGATTTGAAAGAGAACTTTCTCTTCACCGGCAGATCTTCGACAATCTGATTGGTATCCTTCCATATGTCAATCACCTGTGAGCCTGACTCGATATTGTTGCACAAAATCTCTGCAAACTTGAATATATTGTGGGTTCCGAATACGATATCTACAAACTTATAGTGCTTTTTGATATTTTCAACAACCTCCGGCTCCTGCATCATGCAGCCGCAGAGAGCAATCTTCATCAGAGGATTCTTTTTCTTGTAGTTCTGCAGATATCCAAGTCTGCCGTACACCTTATTGTTAGCATTCTCACGTACGGTGCAGGTGTTGTATACAATAAAATCCGAGTGCTCATCAGTTCCTTCCACGTAGCCTATCTGCTCGAGTATTCCGACAAGTTTTTCTGAGTCGCGGGCATTCATCTGACACCCGAATGTCTTTACAAAATAAGTCATAGGACGACCGATTTCTTTAGATTTCTTTTCAACAAAATCCTTTGCCTTTGCCATGTAGTAATACTGCCTCTCAGGCTCATGTGCCGGTGGTGTCTTTGTTATATCTATATCGTAACTCATGTTATATTATGTTTCCTCTCAAATTAATTCTATAATACTTTAGCTGACTATTCCCTGATCTGACCACTGCCGTAAATAATATACTTATAGCTTGTCAGTGCTTCAAGCCCCATAGGTCCCCTTGCGTGAAGCTTCTGTGTGCTGATGCCAATCTCTGCTCCAAAGCCGAATTCATTTCCATCAGAAAATCTGGTTGAGGCATTTACATAAACGCATGCAGCATCTATCTCATTTAAGAACTTCTGCGCATTGTCGTAATCATTTGTGACGATTGCCTCAGAATGTGATGTGTTGTATCTGTTGATATGCTCGATTGCCTCATCAATACTGTCAACAATCTTTACCGACATGATGTAATCAAGATACTCCATACCCCAGTCATCTGCAGTGGCCTCTGTCACATCGTCTCTTCCGGCAAGAATTGCCTGTGCTCTTTCATCACAACGCAACTGTACATGATGCTCTCTTAGCTTATCGTACAGCTTTGGCAAAAACTCCTCTGCTATGGCGCTGTGTACTACAATCGACTCACATGCATTGCAGACACTGATTCTCTGGGTCTTTGCATTGTTTATAATATTAACAGCCATATCAAAGTCTGCATCCTTGTCCACATATACATGGCAGTTGCCTGTACCGGTCTGGATGACAGGAATTGTAGCATTTTTGACAACATTTTGGATGAGTCCTGCACCACCTCTTGGTATGAGCACATCCACATACTGATCCATCTTCATAAACGCATTTGTTGTCTCTCTGTCTGTTGACTCAATAAGTGCAAGTGCAGCAGCAGAAACCAAATTGTCCGTTAAAGCCTTTTTTAAAGCCTTTACTATTGCGATATTGGTATTTATCGCATCACTTCCACCCTTCAATATGACACAGTTGCCTGTCTTAAAGCACAGACCAAAGGCATCTGATGTGACATTTGGGCGAGCCTCAAAAATGATTCCCACAACACCGATTGCAACTCTTCTTTTTCCTATAATAAGGCCATTAGGACGCTTTGCCATAGACATCACTTCCCCTATAGGGTCTGCCAGCTTTGCTATCTGTCTGAGTCCGTCAGCCATGCCAAGGAGCCTGTCATGGTCAAGCGAGAGCCTGTCAATCATGCTCTTTGCCTTCATATTTTCCTCTGCTGTAGCCACATCCCTTTTGTTTGCCTCAAGGATTTCTTTTTCTGCCTTAAGCAGATTGTCCGCTGCATCGTTTAATACCTTATTCTTGATATCTGTATCCAGTGTTCCTATCTTTACTCTGGCCTCGTATGCATCCGCACAAATTTTTTCTAAATCAGTCATCAATAAACACCTCTCTCTTATCTGTTATCACTCCATCTAAGGGTACGTCATATTCATCTTCAAACGTCATGCTGCTAAGTAACTGGAAATCGTAGCCCACTCCAACTGCCATGACAGTATCTCTTTTTGTAAAAGACGATAAATATCTGTCATAAAAGCCCTTTCCATAGCCGATTCTGTAACCGGTATCCGAAAATGCAAGCCCCGGCACTATCATAAGCGCCCTGCCATCCGCCTGCGTATACTCCTTCGTCATATCAGGCTCTTTAATATTAAAAGAACCACAATTAAGCTCATCAAGGCTTCTTACCCTGTAAAATGACATTGTATTGCCCGAAACCCTCGGATAATATATCCTTTTTGCCTTGTTTATTAAATAGATAAAATACTCATCAGTATTCACTTCATTTCTGATAGCTGAATACAAAAGTATATTGTCATAATCTCTGTCGAGCTCTAAAGCTATGAGCCTTTTATAAATTTCATGGCTCATACTACGGCACTCATCAGCACCCAGAAGGCTTCTTTGCTTTTTTAGCCTGCTACGAATTTCTTTTTTTGTTTCCATATTTCTCGCCGAGGTTCTCAACCGAACCGTCATCGTTTACCATATCGATATTGTTGAGCTGGTTTCTTAAATTCTTCTTCACGTTTGCTATATACTCCTTGCGCAAAAGATCCTGCTCCTTTTTCTCTGCCTCAGAAAGTCCCTCTGCCTGTGACTTTCTGTAAAGCTCATTGATTCGCTGTATTTTTTCCTGTGTCATAGCACTCTCCTGATTTCAAATTTATAACTGATTACTGGCCGCCTGTAGATGTAGGTGCCATCTCTCTTTGTATATAATCCGCAAGCACAAACTCTGCATCCTTTGCCCTGTGGAAAAGTGTTCCTGTATATCTGTCATTCATAATGTCATATAAAATTCCCATATTGCCGCCGTTTGCGATAATCATATCGGCACCGGAATATGTAGCAATCTTTGCTGCTGTAAGCTTTGTCGCCATGCCGCCGGTTCCGACATCGCTGCCGGTTGATGACTTTGCCATGCCAAGTATTCTCCTGTCAAGCGTATCAACCTCTCTGATAAGCTTTGCATCCGGATTGTCATGAGGATCGTCGGAATACAGTCCGTCTATATCAGATAGCAGTATGAGCAGATCAGCCTTCGTGATTGATGTAACAATAGCAGACAGCGTATCATTGTCACCAAACTGCATCTCGTATGTGCTTACCGTATCATTTTCATTGACAATAGGCACCACGTTCAGATCAAAAAGCTCCTCAAATGTATTCATAACATTGCGTCTGGAAACAGGATTGACTATGGTATTCTTTGTCATGAGCACCTGTCCGGAATTCTGATTATACTCAGAAAAAAGCTTCTGATATGTCATCATCAGCCTGCCCTGTCCCACTGCGGCGCATGCCTGCTTTATTGAAATATCGCTCGGGCGCTCCTTTATGCCTATCACATCACGTCCAACCGCGATGGCGCCGGAGCTTACGAGGCACACATCCATACCGCTGTTTCTGTAATCACATATCGAGCGCACCAGACGCTCCATCTTTGAAAAATTGAGGCTTCCCGTCTCTGCATGTGTCAGCGTCGATGAGCCTATCTTTATTACCACTCTTTTATAATTGTCTAAAAAACTCATTTCTATCATCTTTCCTATTGTAAGTCTAAATGCATACATAATTACATTACGCATACATTTACTACTTTACCATATATTCATGCAAAATACAAAATCATTTTTACTACTGTCTCATTTTTTTATTCTGTGTTATTATATTTATGCTTTTACTATTTAAGCTTTAACTATAAATAATTTACAACTAGGAAATTAATAAAGGATGCATTATGAAAAATAAACTAAAACACCTTGTCCCTGTCCTTTTGGCGCTTGCCACAATAACAGGAAGCCTGTCTTCATGTGAATTAAAGCCCAAGGCTCAGCAGAAGGTTTCAAAACAGGGTTTCTACTTTGATACGATAATACAGATTACGCTTTATGGCACTACCGACGAGAAATACATAGACGACTGCTTTGATATGGCAAAGAAATATGAGGATATGCTGTCAAACACAGTTAGTTACTCAGAGGTGAGCAAAATAAATGACGCTGCCGGCAAAGAATATGTCACAGTAAGCAATGATACGCTTGAGCTCATCAAAAATGGCATCGAATACGGCGACACAAGTGACGGCAGGTTTGATATCACTATAGGAAAGCTGTCTGATTTGTGGAATTTTTCCGAAATAGCTGAAAATACCGACTCTAAAGATAATGAGGTGGATGCATCAGTCGTTCCATCTGATGCGCAGATACAAAGCGAGCTGTCACATGTAAATTACCGCAATATACAGATTAACGGAAACGATGTGATGCTAACCGATTCAAAAGCAAAGCTTGACCTTGGTGGAATCGCAAAGGGCTTTATCGCTGATAAGATGAAGGCTTATTTACAGTCCAAAAAAATTACCTCAGGCATCATAAACCTGGGTGGCAATGTCCTCACTGTCGGTGAAAAATCCGACGGAAGTGATTATACAGTCGGCATACAAAAACCCTTCGACGAGAGCGGTGAGCCAATATGTACCGTCAAAATCAAGGACAAATCCGTCGTCACCTCAGGTATCTACGAGCGATACTACAGAGTAGATGGCAAGCTATATCACCATATACTGGACACCACAACCGGCTATCCTGTCAAAAATAATCTGTACTCTGTCACCATCATAAGCGACTCTTCCTGCGACGGAGATGCCTTAAGCACCACATGCTTTGCTCTTGGCATTGATAAAGCAAAGGAGCTTATCAATTCCCTTTCCGGTGTTGAGGCAATATTTGTGACAGATGATTATAGTATTATCCTGTCTCTTATACACATCTGACGCTGCCGACGACGGAGAGAG